>Ga0181538_10001268_pt1 | contig 28727 bp, 21 predicted proteins | sample PEATcosm2014_Bin_40_FD_119773 | JGI IMG/M metagenome (GOLD analysis project Ga0181538, IMG submission 119773) | Peatland microbial communities from MTU Mesocosm Facility, Houghton, MI, USA - PEATcosm2014_Bin23_30_metaG | ecosystem: Environmental > Terrestrial > Soil > Wetlands > Peat | place... | reverse complement strand
GTTCATGTTCACCCAACCCGGCTGCCCTGGAGCAATGATCACGCCGCCGTTTGGATTGGCGGAACCCGATCCACCGAGTTCGAAACTTCCTCCGGCACTGCCCGCGCAATCCTCGGTAGAGATGATTGGGCGTCCGACCGGGTAGGGATTGAACGAAGAATCTATGGGGTGGACTTGATTCAGATCGCTCACCGAAGTCAGATGTGTGCCTTCGCTTCCCACATAAGCGGCAGTGGCCGTCAATCCCTTCTGAAGCTGTTGCTCCACGCTCAGGCTCCACTGCTGCACATACGGGTAGATCGCTTTTGTCGGGATTGATGTGACGTTGATTGGATATGCGATCGGACCCGTAATCACCGGGCTCGTCACGTCTTGCCCAAAGTATTGAGAACACGGCGTGCCTAAGCGCCCGAACCCTCCAAGGCACTGATAGCTTGGCGGATTGAGGCCGGTCTGGCTTAACGTAAGCGGGGCACTGCCGATCAGAGATCCAGAGTTCGCTTCGTAGCTGGTGCCGTGCTCGAAAAAGATCCCGTAGCCAGCACGAATTGCCGTTTTGCCAGTTCCGAAGACGTCCCATGCCAATCCGACGCGAGGCATCGGATTGAAGATGTGGCTGCTCATGCAGCTCTTCGGCACCCCCTTGGCGCCGCACTGGACGAGGCCATTGATGATAGCCGGATCCGGGTTGTTCAAATTCAAAGACACGGCTTGGAGCGTGTTACCCGAAGTTGTCGACTGCGGGCGCACCAAAAATCCAAACAGTGGATCAAGAAAGACTCCGGCGGCAATCGACTGGTTGTAGGCTGAGGATTCCCAGTTATACGCGTTGCCTTCCTTGTTGTACCAGGAGCCGAACAACCCCGCACGGAAGCCGAGGTTAACCGTGAGCCGCGACGTGACGCGCCAGTCGTCTTGGACATACGGCTCCACTACTTGGTACCGGCTGTAGTATTTGTTTTGAATGCTGTCCTGTTGATAGGTGGCGATTTGTGCGCCTAAGAAATTAGCGAAAGCGTTCGAGGTATCGATCTGCGCCGAGCAAAATGGACCAGCGATGCAGATCCCGTTGACTCTGGTGGGGCTGAGACCGGCGCCTTGGTCATTAAAGGACAGAATCCCCTGCACATCTCCACTGTTCAACCCATTTGCCGCCCCCAGCTCGTTTTGCTGCGCGAAAACCCATTCCGCACCAAACTGGATTGTGTGTTTGCCGAATGCTTTCGTCGCATTGTCTCGAACCGTATAGTTGGGGATGGTGTCGATCCAAGGAGTGTAACCCGTGTCGATGTTGAACCCGTGCCCGCCATAGGCCGCGTTGGTCCCCTTAAATAACAGTGCTGGGATTTTGTTGCCAAAACCATTGTCGAAAAACGCACCTAGAGGACCGATCGGCGAGGTCGCGGGGGTGACACCGGTACCAGTTTCGTAGCAATCCAGGCCCCCCGAACTACCGGCGGGGCAGGGAGCATCGAGACTGGCTGGTCGGGTTAGGTTCGCACCCGGCCCTGCCACCTGCGTGAGGTTAATCTTCGCTTGCACGTACCCGAAGGAGAGGCGGTTCGCAAAGCCTTTTGGCAGGACGCTGGTCAAGGCGGCGATCACGCTCAAGCCCGGCCCGTCGATGTTATTCTCGACCGTGGGAAAACTGTTCTCTACTAAACCCCACTGAGGTGACAACACATTTGTATTCCACGAATCGTGTATGAAACGGACCGATAGGATTTGGGTGTTGGAAAAGTTGTGGTCGACTCGAAAAAGCGATTCGCTCCAGGTGGTGCTCGGTGAAACTGACGCCACGTAGCAGGCGGGGTTTGAGGGTGAAGACACGGGGGAGTTGCAACCTGTGGCGGAGTTGGGCGCCGGGAGAAGACCTGTGGACAACAAGGCTTGCGACGTTGGATCAATCGGAAGTTGGTCTGTGGCACCGGGCACGGTCCCGTTGTAGGCTGACCTGACATACGATTCATTCGCTTGGGAAAACGCTACAACCGGACAGTCGGGATATAGGGACTTGTTCGAGGAGGTAATTTGAAATGTCTTGTCTGCCGGGCAAACGTCACTGAAATCGCCCCCGCGCTCTGCCATTGACGGCACGGCCTGGTTATAGGGCACGGGTGTTTTCTCGTAGCGAAACTCCTGGGAGAAAAAGAAGAAGGTCTTCTGCTTGTTGGTGTTGTACTTTCCCGGGATGTAAAGCGGCCCACCGAATGTGAACCCGAAGTCGTTGCGCCGGTAGAGCGGAGCGCTCTCGGTCTCGTCGAAGAAGTTCCGCGCATTGAACATTTCATTGCGAATAAACTCGTAGCCGTCGCCATGAAAACCTTGCGTACCGGATTTGGTCGTGATCTGGACGATACCCGAGGCTGTCTTCCCGTACATCGCCCCATAGTTTGAGGTGAGCACTTTCATTTCCCCAATGGCATCCACACTAGGATTAACGATGAAGGTGTTCGCTCCCCGCGCCGCATTGATTCCATTATTCAAAACGTCTGTTCCATCCACCTCAAAGATGTTGTATTCGACGCGGCCTCCGTTCACGCTGTATTTGGCGCTGCCCGCCACGCCAGTTTTACCTTCATCCTGTCCCGTCTGATTACTCACACCGGGTACCAGGGCAATCAATTGGTACGCAACTCGACCGTTGAGGCCGAGCGTCTTCACTTCCGTCTCGCTAATCGTCCCAGAAACTTCGGCGTTCTCGGTCTCTATATGTGTTGCGCCACCACCTTCGACCGTGACGGAGGCTTTCTCCTGAACGACCTCGAGCTTCATGTCGAATGAAAGGGCCTGTCCCGGGGCCAGGTTAATGTCGTCGCTGGAAAATGGCCTGAAACCATCAGCCGAGGCATTCAGCCGGTAGTGGCCGCCTGGAAGGTCGGCAAAAGCGTAGTGACCTGTCTCGTCCGCCTCGGCGTTTTGTTTGGCCGAAGTGTCCTGGTTAACGAGCTCCAGCTTGACCCCCGGGACAGCCAGACCCTGTGGATCCGTAACCTGCACGGAAATCCGTGCCTTTTCCGACTGAGAATGGGCCGCAGTGACGCTAAGAAGTAATAGGACTGACGCGCTTAGAAAGGTGGAAAACGTTCGGGACATAAACTCCTTGCTCCCGTATTCGTAGGGTACATTTCGAGTTAATAGTCCCCACAGGCGGATGCGCGCTGCTACATCTCGTAGGCTGGACTCCATTCGCGCATCGCCAAAATATGAATGTAGGCCGGCTGGTTGCGCGCGTGAATCTGCACCAAAACCTGAAAATCCAGTAACAACCGGAAAGGGTCAAATTCGAGCTAAGACCGCGATCCCTCGGTCAGATTTTCGGCATACACGTGCGTTGATCACTTCCCGCAAGCAGATCTCACAGGAAGTGGGGCGAGATACCAAAGTGCACATGCTGCTCGCAGACCCTGGAGTTTGAACGCAGTTCCAAACAAAGTCTTCCGGATCCGATGACGCTAGCGACGTATACAAACTGTTTGTTGCCTTCGCATGACGTAATTATGACAAGTGTGTAAAAGCTGGAACTTTACGCATGAAAAGTTAAAGTTCTATTCACATTCCATTGTCAAACCATCAATGAGAATCCGTCATAAGGTTGAGGCACAGCATTTTGATTTCACGGGGTTCCGCAGGTAATCCGTGATTCTTCTTGCGCTGGTGAACACCGTGGCTCCGCTTGTATCAGAACTCGGGAGCAGAGATGACCTCGCAGAACTGTAAGCGTCCAGCAAAGTGAGATGGGCAGTCGGGGACTGTGGGAGGAAGTGAAATGAAAGAACGCGCGGGCCGAGTGTTCGTTTTATTGGCTGTTATATTCTTCTTGCATGGTTCGCTGCCAGCGGCCGCTCAGCAGGAGCCGCCCGATGATTCGGCGAAACCGGCGAGCCAGCTAGCCGCCTCGTCCAACGACGACGCACAGCACCCCGCGCCCGCAGAGCGGAATCCGCGCTACAGAATCTCCCGTGGTGACGTTTTACTTCTTTCGTTCGCGCTTTCGCCGGAATTGAATCAAAAAGTGACTGTGCGGCCTGACGGTTTTGTCTCACTGCAAGGCGCCGGTGACGTGAACGTCCAAGGACTCACGGTCCGTGAGCTTGTCGAGGCTGTGAAAAAAGCCTATGCCGATATTTTGCATGACCCTATCGTCGACGTGGATCTGGCCGATTTTCAGAAGCCCTGCTTTACCGTCCTGGGCCAAGTGGGAAAGCCGGGGCAGTACGATCTACGGAGCGACATTACCGTTACGCAGGCCATCGCGGTTGCCGGCGGGTTCGCTCCGACGGCAAAGACTCAGGTTTTTCTTTACCGGGCGGTGTCGGCGAACTGGGCCGAGGTTCATGAGCTGAAGCTCAAGGATATCCTGCACGGAAAAAACATCGGTGAGGATGCGCATCTCCGGCCGGGGGACATGATTTTTGTGCCGGAAAAGTTCATCGCGAACTTCAAAAAGTATGTCCCCTATTCCTTCAACATTTCGTCGCCATACACGACATACTGAACGCGAGAGGGCATGCAAAAGACCGTAGAACACAGATGGAACAGATGAGCAGACGTTATGGAAAAAACAAACAATAAACGGCCAATTGTTTACGACGTTCCCCGCCTGACCTTGCGGGACATGTTGGGGCCGCTGTTTCGCCACCCGTGGGCCGTCGCGCTGACTTTTTCCTCGATCTTTTTGGTTTCCGTCTTCGTCGCCTGGACCTGGGCAAGCCACTATTATGTGGCGACGATGCAGGTGCTTGTGGGCCGGGAACGGATTGATCTCGCGGTAACCCCGCAGCCGACTGCTGCCGTTCAGGAGACGAGTAACCTGGTCACGACAGACGATGTCGATTCGGAGGTTTCCCTTTTGCAAGGGCAGGATATGTTGCGGGAAGTAGCACAGACTTGCAAGCTGGCCGAGGTCCGCTCTTCGTTCTGGAGCGGATTTGATTCCCGCGATCCGAATGCCAAGAAAGCCGCGGCACTCGAGGGCGCCACGAAAGCGATTGCGGCTTCCCTCAAAGTGGACTCTCACAAGACTTCTCGCGTGATCAACTTGCTCTACGGAAGCACCGGTTCCCCGGAGTCCACGGCGTGCGTGCTGCAGACACTCGGTAAGCTCTACATGGAGAAGCACCTACGGCTGCAACACCCAGCGGGTGCTCTGGATTTTTTCGCTCAAGAAACGAATAGATACCAGCAGGCGCTGAGCGAATCGGAGAGCAAGTTGGTTAGGTTTAGCAAAACGGAAAGAGTAGCGGCTCCCGAGATTCTGCGGACGGATTTGGCGCAAGAACTGGTTTCATCGCAAGCAAGTCTGCATCAGACACACCAAGCCATTGCTGCCGACAGACAGCGCATCGAAAACATTAAAGCGCAGATGGCTGTAACTCCGTCTCGATCTTTCACGACCGAGGCCTCCATCTCCGCAAACATTCTGTTGGATCAGCTGCAGTCCACGCTGCTAGCCGCGCAACTTAAACGAACCCAACTGCTGCTCAAGTATGAACCGTCTTACCCGCTTGTTAAGGAAGTGGATTCGGAAATCGCCGAAACCAAAGAGGCCATTGCCAACGCGGAGCAAGCAAAATACACAAACACCGCCACGGATCGCGACCAGACCTTTGAATACCTCCGCCAGGATCAGGCTAAGACCGAAGCTGACCTGGCCTCCGAAGAAGCGAAAGCCTCTGCATTGCAAACTTCGATCCAAGAAATTCAATCGCAAATGGTCGATTCGGACGCAAAAGCAGTCCAACAGGCCGCTCTTCTGCGCGAGGCAAAAGCCAATGAAGGGAATTACCTCCTGTACCTCACCAAACGTGAGCAGGAACGCACTTCCGACGCCTTGGACGACAAACGAATCGCAAACGTGTCCATCGCCGTTCCTGCTGAGGTGCCTGTGCTACCCGCGCACAGCCCGATCTCAGTTATGTTCGCGGGATTCTGGGTCGGGATACTAGCCGCTGTTGGCGCCGGGTACCTGGCGGAACTGGCCGACCCATCGTTCCGGTCGCCTTCCGAAGTTGAGGAAATGTTGAACGTCCCGGTCCTCGCGTCCATGCCTAAGCGGGTGGCATAAGTCTATGCTCTTAGAACATTTCAACTTGGGAGTTCAACCCTTCGGCGTCACGCCGGACCCGAGATTCCTCTTTCTCAGCAAGACCCATCGCGAGGCGCTCGCATCCCTGCATTACGGACTGCGTTCTGGACGAGGATTTACGGCGTTGGTCGCATCCCCCGGTATGGGTAAAACCACACTGCTGGTTCACCTTCTGGGTCTCGTCATGGCAGATGCAAAGACGGCATTTTTATTCCAGCCGCTCTGTGGACCCGGGGAGTTTCTTGGCTCGCTTCTCGCGGATCTCGGCATCAAAGACAGCGACGGCAACGTCGCGCACATGCTGGCAAAGTTGAATTCTTATCTGCTTAAGGAATCCGCGAGTGGTCGCCAAGTCATTGTGGTCCTTGATGAGGCCCAGAATCTCGACGATGAAGTGCTGGAGCTTGTCCGGATGCTTTCGAATTTTGAAACCCCTGGCAAGAAGCTGATGCAGATCGTTTTCTCGGGTCAACCCCAATTGTCCGAAAGACTTGCCTCCGAACGGCTCACCCAGCTTCGTCAAAGAATATCGATTGTGGCTCGACTGAATCCATTCGGTGCGGACGAGACCCGGGATTACATTGAACATCGCCTGCGTGTGGCCGGCGCCACATCGGACAAACCTATCTTCTCGAAACAGGCCTACGCGATGATTGCAAAGCAATCGGGGGGCATCCCGCGTGATATCAATAACCTTTGTTTCAATTCCATGTCTCTGGCTTACGCCTTAAAACGGACTGAGGTTGATGCCTCGATGGTTCAAGAAACGATCAACGACTTGGACCTCACAACGCTGGCCCCCACAAGGCATCGTGCCGTTCAACAGCACCCGTCGGCCCCGGTTTTCGAAAAGGCGGCGGCGCTACTTGGCTCCTGGCGATACCCCGTGGCGCTTGCACTCGCGTTTCTGATCGCCCTTGGGTTGCGCGCCTACCTTTGGCCACCCGCGAACGATCTGACGCTGCGGGAACACACAAACAGCTTGTCTCAACCAGCAACGAAGGGCGGCGATTCGGGAGTATTGATATCCAAGCTGTCGGAGCAGGACGACAACAATCCCATCCCGCGAGCCGATACCCACACTGGGAACACAACGCGACCGTCGCAGAGCCCAGTGATGAAGCCGCTAGTGCATCCCTTGCGACACAAGTCTCGAGCGAACCGAGTTCAGCCGTCCACTGGCCGCAAGCCTTCGGAAACCGGCGACACACTCGAGCTCGGCCCATTGCCACTAGATTCGGAGCGCTTGCAGAATGCTTGGATAGTTGACTCGTTCCTCCCGTCGCAAGTTCGGGAAAAAACGCAGGCTGTCCCTGAACAGAAGCCCGTACCCTTTGAAACCGCTCCGCAAAGAGAGAAACCGTGAGCAAGAATTACGAACTGCTGCAACAGGCAGAGTTTGGCCTCGGCGCTGCCCCGACGTTTACAACAGGAGAGAATGCCGTTGCGGTGGAGAACCTTGCTCTGGCGACCCCGCAAGATTTGTCGACTTTGGAACCTGTGCTTCGCGAAGAAGCTCTGAAGCTCGTGCAGCGCTTGTTTCTCACTGGTGACAAAGCTGCGCCGAAATCCGTCCTGTTTGCGCCAATTGACGCGCAGTTCGGCTGCAATTGGCTGTGCGCCATTACGGCGAAGTTGTTGGCAAAAAGCGTTCCCGGATCAGTATGCCTGGTCGAAGGGAATTTTCGTAAGCCTACTTTGCCCGACACGCTGGGCTTGAGCCCTGATCGCGGCTTGGTCGATTCGCTGGAGCGACATGGACCGATCAAGGATTTTGCGAGGCAGATAGGACCGGACAACCTCTGGTTGCTTGCTTCGGCTTCGCCTATGCAGGACTCTACGATCTTGCTCAATTCGGATCGTATGAAAGAAAGGCTTAGCGAAATTCGCAAGGAATTCGATTATGTGGTGATGAATGCACCGCCGCTCACTGCTTTCGCTGACGGTTTGGTGCTCGGTCGCTCGGTGGATGGAGTGGTTCTGGTTCTGGACGCAAATACGACTCGGCGAGAAGCGGCTGTTCGCGTAGCCGAGAGCCTGCGGACGACCAACATTCCCATCCTGGGGGCGGTGCTGAACAATCGGACGTTCCCCATCCCGGCTGCCGTATATAAACGGCTCTAAAGGCTTTACCAAGTCGGTGTCTAACAACTTCTAACGACTAATGTGAGTGAGGAGGGCGGAGCTGTGTCTCTAAACACTGCGAGTGCACTTTATCAGCGGCCGCTTTCCAGTGGTGCGGGAATGCTCGAGCCCGCGCTTTTTTGGTTTGCCGTTCAGACAAAACCACGCCACGAAAAGAAAGTGAATTCAGAACTGCTTGAGAAAGGCATTCACTGTTTCCTTCCGCTTCACCGGGAGAGGCGACGCTGGAGCGACCGCTACTGCTGGGTTGAATTGCCCCTGTTTTCACAGTATCTCTTCGCACGCGTACCCATCTCTGGCGAAAGTCGGACAAGGGTTCTCCAGACAACCGGCGTCGTTCAGTTTGTTGGCGCACCCGGGCGCGGAACGCCGGTCCCCGACGAGCAGATTGATAATCTTCAAGTAATCGCCGCCAAGCGTATTCCGATGACGCCGCATGAGTTTCTCCGCGTCGGCGAGCGGGTTCGAATTAGCGGTGGCGCTCTGGAAGGAATCGAAGGGATTCTTTCAGCGATCCAGAACGACAGGAGTCTGGTCGTCTCCGTAGATCTGATTCAGAAATCAGTCGCGATTCGCATTAACGGATTTGAAGTAGAACCGGCTTAAGACACAGTCCCACATCGAGTTCAATCCAAATGGGCGCGAAAATTCAGGAAATCATGCGCGCGATTCTGTTCCGAGCGCTGATGGCCATTGACCTTGGCCTGCTCATGTTGTCGTTCGGATTAGCGGCCATATTAACCACCAGCCCGGACTGGCGGACTTTCCCAGGTTTCTTTGCTGCCAGGGTTAGCCTTTTGAGCTGTGTTTTGTTTGCGACCGCGCTTTTCCTCGGCCATTGCGTGCTCGTCATGTGCAACTTGTACCAGTCGAAGCGGTTGTCAACCAAAGGCGCGGAGTCCCTGGACGTTGTGCGCGCGATGACTCTTCTGATCGCGTGTCTCTGGTGCCAGGGGAAATTACTCCACGTGTCGGACATGACGGTCTTCTTCCTCTTGGTCTTCTGGGTGGTCGGCACGATTCTCATCATCGTCACACGGTTGCTGCTTCGATCTGTTCTTGGGGTTATTCGCAAGCGCGGCCGGAACCTGCATCATGTCCTGATTCTCGGGACGAACGTGCGGGCCGTTGGCTTTGGACGCAAAGTCGAAACTACACCAGAACGCGGCTGCCGGCTTTTGGGATTCGTGGATGACGAATGGGGCGGAATGGCGGAATTCAAGGAGTCCGGATTCCGTCTCGCTAGCGACTTCGATGGCTTGGCGGAGTTTCTCCGGAAGAATGTCGTCGATGAAATTGCGATTTACCTTCCACTTCGATCTTTCTACCAACGGGCCGCGGAGATCGCTCAGCTAGCCAAGCACCACGGCATTATCGTTCGGTTAGACACCGACATTCTTGATCTGAAGTTCGCGCACCAGCGGGCCGACACTGCCCATGGCGTTCCCCAGATTGTAGCCAGCGGCAATGGAATTGATGGTTGGCAATTGCTGATGAAACGCATTTTTGATTTCGCCGGCTCGCTGGTCTTGCTCTTTGTTTTGTCGCCTTTATTTCTAATCGTGGCGGCATTAATCAAACTAACTTCTCCCGGAACCGTGTTTTTCACCCAGAAAAGGGTCGGCCTCAACAAACGGCAATTCACTATGTACAAGTTCCGGACCATGGTGCCGGCAGCGGAGAGCATTCAGGAAAAGCTTGCCCATCTCAATGAGATGAAGGGTCCGGTATTCAAGATCAAGAACGATCCCCGGATCACTCCCCTCGGTCAGATTCTGCGGAAGACAAGCATCGATGAACTGCCGCAACTCTTTAACGTGCTTAAGGGAGACATGAGCCTCGTCGGTCCACGGGCCATGTCTGTTCGCGACTATCAGTTTTTCAGCGAAGATTGGCAGAGAAGGCGTTTCAGCGTGCCCCCCGGAATCACATGCCTGTGGCAGGTCTACGGGCGCAATGCCATCCCTTTCGACCAGTGGATGGTGCTGGATATGGATTACATCGACCGATGGTCGTTCTGGCTTGACATCAAGATACTGGCGTTAACGATTCCCGCCGTCTTCAGAGGTTCAGGCGCAGGTTAAGAGTTCGACCGTTCTTTGGAGCCAGCCACATGCTTCCTAGTTTCCAGGTTCTTGGTGTACGCGTGGACGCGGTGCAAATGTCTGACGCCGTGGGGGTCTTGCGTTCCTGGATTGATGGCCCTCGGACGATCACGCGTTTCGCGGCCGTAACCGGGATGCACGGCATTGCTGAATCCCGCCAAAACGGCCAGTTCCGGCAGGTCTTGAATGCTGCCGACCTCGTCGTGCCTGATGGCATGCCCTTGGTCTGGCTCGCACGTATCAAGGGTTATCCATTGCGGCACCGCGTCTGCGGAGCCGAATTAATGGATGGCTTCTGTCGAGTAAGTGGAAACGCCTATCGACATTTCTTCTATGGGGGAGCGCCAGGAGTGGCCGAAAAACTCGCACAGACCCTCCACGAAAAACATGGAATCGTTATTGCGGGCACTTACACTCCTCCCTTTCGTTCCCTCACAGCTGCCGAAGAGGAAGAGCTCATTTCATCCGTGGAACGGGCATCACCGGATGTGCTTTGGGTTGGGCTAAGCACTCCAAAACAAGAGCAGTGGATGTACGAACACCGTTGCAAGTTGAGGATACCCGCGATGCTGGGAGTGGGTGCCGCCTTTGACATGAACTGCGGTAAGTTGCGAAGAGCACCGGAATGGATGCGCAACAACGGTCTGGAATGGCTCTTTCGACTCGCCTCCGAGCCAAGTCGTCTCTGGAGGCGCTATTTAATCACCATCCCGAAAGCTGCGTGGTTTGTTTGCCTGGAACTTCTTCAATTTTCGGCGTCGCGAGCCAATGTTGGCCAAAGTGCCGGAACCACTAAGGCTAATTCAACAGGAGAGCCATCGATATCATGAGCGAACGGAAACGGATACTGGTTACCGGTGCCGGCGGCTTCATTGGCCATCACTTGGTCACCCGACTGAAGAGCGAAGGTCACTGGGTACGCGGTGCGGATATCAAGCTGCCAGAATACGAAGCCACTGCGGCCGACGAATTTGCGCAAGTGGACTTGCGTAAGTACGACAACTGTCTGCTGGCGACGCGGGGCGGAATCAATCATGTTTATAATCTGGCCGCCGACATGGGTGGCATCGGCTACATCACGGCATCTCACGCGGACATTGCGCGCAACAGCGTCCTAATCAACGCACACATGTTGGAAGCAAGCCGCTTGAACGGCTTGAGCCGCTTCCTGTTTTCCTCGTCCGCTTGCGTCTATGCGGGACCCAAGCAAACCAGTGCCGAGGTCACCCCTTTGCGGGAAGAAGACGCATATCCAGCCGACCCTGAACCAGGCTACGGATGGGAAAAGCTCTTTACCGAAGAACTTTGCCGCTACTATCGCCGTGACTACAAATTCGAAACCCGCATTGTGCGCTTCCACAACGTCTATGGTCCGCTGGGAACGTACGAGGGCGGCAAAGAGAAGGCGCCCGCTGCAATCTCCCGAAAGGTTGCCATCGCCCACGACCACGGGGAAATTGAAGTTTGGGGTGACGGAGAGCAGACACGGTCGTTCATGTACGTTGATGATTGTGTGGAGGGTCTCTGCCGTCTCATGGCGTCGGATTACCACGAACCGCTAAATCTCGGTACCGACCGGCTCATCTCAATCAACGGACTGGTAGACCTCATCTCCGCAATTGCCGGAAAGCAACTGGTCAAGCGACATGACCTGAGTAAACCTCAAGGTGTGCGCGGGCGTAACAGCGACAACACTCGGCTAAAGAAGGTCTTGGGGTGGGAGCCTTCCATTTCACTCGAAGCCGGTCTGGACGTTACCTATAAGTGGATCGAAGGCGAATTGGCAAAGGCCGGCCGCCTAAGAAGTTCACACGCAGATCGATTCCAGTGTTCTCAAAGCTGATGCAGGTTCCTTTCTTACCCAAGAGCCTGTTGGCGCGCAACACATGTTGGATGATGCTAGGGCAGGGGCTCAAGCTAGTCATTCAGGCGTTGTACTTCACGGTAATCGCCCGCTCCCTGGGTGTGCAGAATTACGGCGCGTTTGTCGGGGTCATTGGACTCGTAGGCATTCTTACCCCGTTCGGAAGCCTGGGGAGCGGGTATGTGCTGATCAAGAATGTGGCGCGCGAAAGACGGAGTTTCAACGAGAGTTTCGGCGCTGCGCTGCTGACGACATTTTGCTCCAGCTCGCTCCTGTTCGCCCTGGTTGTTCTCGTTTCACATTTTCTACTACCGAATTCCATCCCCACGCGCCTGGTGATATTCGTGGCGGCCGCCGACCTTTTTGGCGCAAATATCGCGGGAATATGCGGACAAGCATTCCTCGCTTTCGAATCCTTGCAGTGGACCGCATCGATCAACGTGTTGTTGAGCTCAGTCCGGCTGGTAGCAGCAATCATTTTGGCTGCACGCAACTTCCACCCGTCGGCATTGCAGTGGGGGAGCTTCTACTTCGGAAGCACAAGTGTCGCCGCAGTCGCGGCGGTGGCGGTGGTGCTCGTGAAGCTGGGAATTCCCAAGTTCAGCATTTCGCGGACCGTCGCCGAAGTCAGGGAAGGCGTGTATTTTTCTGTGTGCAAGAGCGCTGAGACCATTTACAACGACATTGACAAGGCGATGCTTGTTCGCCTCGGAACTCTAGAAGCCACCGGAATCTATGGCGCGGCCTACCGCTTAATCGACGTCAGCTTTGCTCCCGTCTGGTCGTTATTGGCGGCGACCTATCCTCGACTTTTTAGGGCCGGCGTGCAAGGCATCTCGGCGGCGGTTCGATATGCGAAGCCTCTGATCTTTCGTGCGCTCGGCTACGCGACGACTGTCAGCCTTGTCATGCTTGCGGGAGCCGGACTCGTACCTTATGTCTTGGGTGGCGAATACCGTCTGACTGTGGAAGCGTTACGGTGGCTCGCAGTGTTGCCCATCTTGAAGGTGGTTCATTTTTTTCTGTCTGATGTACTGGCAGGCGCGGGTCATATTAGGACGAGGACTTTTATTCAGATAGGAGTAGCCGTATTCAATGTGCTCATCAATTTATGGCTTATCCCGGCTTATTCGTGGCGGGGAGCGGCTTGGTCGAGCATTGCGTCAGATGGCCTTCTGGCATGCGGAGTAGGCGCTGCCGTGCTGTACCTCTCTCGCCGTCCTCAAAGTCAACGAGCTGACGTGTCTACGCTTGAAGTGAGTGCAGAGACATGAGTGGGCGTCCGAGACCTTTTGAATTGATTGTGCTGGGAGGCTGCGCTTTCGTCTTGACCCAGGCGATTCTCTCCCTGGTTTTGGGCCCTGGTGACACACCAACAGAGGGGAACGCCACATGGGAGCTTATCCTCGCTGTTGGCTATTTGAGCGCTGCTGCGATTTTGGTCCCATTCTATCGGGAAACACTCTACGTGCTGCGCCGCAATTGGTCTCTGGTGGCGCTCGTTCTCCTGGCTCTAGTTTCTTGCTATTGGGCGGCGATGCCAGCGTTTGTGTTGCGGCGTAGCGTGGCTGTGCTCGGAACGACTCTTGTTGGCGTTGCGTTCGCGATCCGGCTCTCGCTGGAAGATCAACTCCGGTTGATGAGCTGGCTGTTTCGGATTATCGCGGTGTTGAGTCTGGCTTGCATCGTTTTTCTGCCCAGCTATGGGATCTCTGACCTTGTTGACAGCCAGGGCGACTGGCAAGGAGTATTCAGCCATAAGAACGGACTTGGAAGTTTTATGGCGCTGTCCTTCCTGGTGGAGTGGCACCTCCCCGCCGGTACTCGCCTCGCTAAAGTTGGTCGAGCGTTTGCTCTGCTCCTATCCACAGTCTTGCTTCTCTTTTCGCGTTCCTTGACTCCCGTGCTCGCGCTCTCCGGGACGTTGGTCTTTACTCAGATCTACAAGTTCGCCACACAGAAGCTCCGAATTCCACTCTACGCATTTGCTTCGGCGGTTTTTGTTGCGGCTGCGTCCGGCGTCATGGTGCTGGTTACGCAGAACGAGAGAATTGCAAGCATTCTGGGACGTTCCTCGGATCTAACGGGGAGGACTTCCATTTGGAGCTTGGTTATACCTTTCATTTTTGAGCGTCCCGTTCGAGGCTACGGCTACTCGGGATTTTGGGCTGGTGCATCTCCGGAATCAGCTGCCATTGAGCGGGCAATGGGAACGATAATTCAGTATTCACACAACGGATACTTGGAAATTCTTTTGGAGCTTGGCGCCGTCGGTTTCCTTCTGACCCTGGTCTTCCTCGGCACAGGCGTTCGGCGCGCCATTTACAGGTCCAAGCTTGGGCAGTCGTCCGTTGATCTTTGGCCCTTCTCGTTTATGGTGTATTTCCTGCTCCACAACTTCGGTGAGTGCACCATTCTGTATCAGGATCTGGAATGGGCCATCTGCGTTGCTACCGTTATCGGCACGGATCCCACGCTCTTGGTACCCGACTTGGAACAAGAGGACGCATTGCCCCTAACGTTGGCTGAAGAATTTAAATGACCGAGCTGGTTAAACCGAAGGTGATTATTTTTTCCGATCATTTGCTTTACCCGTCGGAAACATTTATACGCGCGCAGGCAAACGCTCTCTCCGACTATGAGCCAACTTTTGCCGGAACCCGCAGGGTCGCGGGATTGGATTTACGCGAGCAGCGCGTTCACGTCATCAATCGAGGTAACATGGGCGGAAAGCTTCGAGAACTCGGCTTTAAGCTTTTCGGGCTCGCACCCGGCCTTGTCAGGGAGCTGAACGCGCTTAAACCGGTTCTGCTGCATGCCCATTACGGTCCCAACGGTCTCCGCGTGCTCCCGCTGGCAAACAACCTACGTGTCCCCATCATCGTGACGTTCCACGGTTCAGACGCCACGATCACTGACTTGCGCTATCAGAAAACTCGTTTGGGCTTCCACTTTTATTTAGCCAAGAAGGAAAAACTACGTACGAGCGGGGCTTTCTTTCTCGCTGTGTCCAGGTTCATCCGCAACAAACTTCTGGAACAAGGGTTTCCCGAAGAGCGGGTCATCGTCCAGTACACGGGAGTCGATACGAAGAGGTTTCAACCGGAAACGACGGAACGCTCCCCCATGATTCTGTTCGTCGGCCGCTTCGAAGAATCGAAAGGCGCTGAATTTGCCATTCGCGCTGCCGCTGAAGTTCAAAATCAACTGCCACTCGCGGAGTTGGTCCTCATCGGTGACGGTTCCTTGCGCCCTGAACTCGAACAACTCGCCCGGCAGTCGCTTCGCCTCTACCGGTTCTTGGGTTTTCTGCCCCCCGACGAAGTTCGCGAATGGCTGAACCGGGCCTCCGTCGTTTGTGTCCCCTCGATCCGGCGGCGTTCGGGAGAGGAAGAAGCATTCGGAATGATTTGCGCCGAGGCGCAGGCAGTGGCCAAGCCTGTTGTCGCATTTCAGTCTGGAGGAATTCCAGAGGTTGTGTGTCATTCGAACACCGGTTACCTGGTGCCGGAGGGTGATTGGCGCGGTATGGCCAGATATCTTGTTCAGCTCCTTCAAAACGACGAGTTGAGACGACGGCTTGGACAAGCGGGGCGCGAGTTGGTGCTCCGTCAATTTGATTTGGAACATTGTACCCGACAACTGGAACGCGTCTACGCAACCGTCATTGGTGCGAACAGGAACTAAGGAAGACAAGTTAAGGCCATGGCACATCTACGGAATCGATTGCTCTTAATGGTCCTGAGCTTAGGCTTGGCGTCCAATGCCATTTTCGCTGCTGAATTGCAGCCACCGACTTCAACGATTCCAGACACCTATTTCGGATTGCACATTCACCACCTGGACCGCCCGACCCCGACGCCTTGGCCGAACATGCCAGTTCCGGCATGGAGACTCTGGGACGCGGAGGTCACGTGGTCTGATCTCGAGCCCAACAAAGGGCAATGGCAATTCGGAAGGCTTGACCGCTATGTGTCCCTGGCGCAACAAAACCATACCGCTCTTCTTCTTGTCCTGGGAGGTTGCCCGCCGTGGGCGTCTTCACGTCGCCAGCTCCCTTCCGATTATTCACCAGGATTTACTGCGCCGCCGGCAAATATAGAGGACTGGCGTAACTACGTTCGCACTATTGCGATGCGCTACAAAGGCCGCATTGAGGCCTATGAAATATGGAACGAGCCCAACCTGACCGGCTTTTGGAGTGGCACCACGGATCAGTTGCTGATTTTGAACAAGGAAGCATTCCAAATCATCCACACTTTGGATCCAAACGCGGTCGTGGTTTCTCCTTCCGCCACTGCCGCCTACGGAGTCCCTTGGCTTGCGGAGTTTCTAAGAAAAGGTGGCGGCCAATACGTGGACGTCATTGGCTTTCACTTCTACGTAGATCCACACACACTATCGCCCGAAGACATGTTGCCGGTCATTCAAAGCGTTCGGCAGCTCCTGACCGACAACGGCTTGGCTAACAAGCCTCTGTGGAACACTGAAACCGGCTGGCTTCCGCCGGCGAGATTTGACTCCGATGAAATTGCCGCCGCTTTTCTTGCTAGGGCTTACATCCTTTCCTGGGCGGCTGGCGTCCAGCGGTTTTACTGGTACGCGTGGGATAACCGTTCCATGGCAATTGTCACCTACAAGGAAGTTGAACGCACGGTCACGCCCGCAGGGTCCGCGTACAGAATCATGGAACAGTGGCTTGTTGGAGCAAGAATGGATACTTGCGTGGAAAGCGCGGATCACACTTGGAGGTGCCAGTTGACCCGCTCCGGGAAGAAAGAGTGGATTGTCTGGAATCCACAGGGAAGCCACAAGTTTGATGTGCCCGGAGCTTGGCATGTCAAGACCATTACGCCGCTTCTCGAAAATCAGAGTTCCTTGAAGGGGTCGAGCATCGATATAGGTCCCGTTCCGAGGCGCTTAACGTGACGTTCGTAGATCCAAGCTAGCCTTTGGACGCCAAAAAGGATTGCCGGGAAACGTTCGCATGAGTGTAGAGAGCCGGAAGGTTAAAGTCGCGCTGCTGACGAACATGATAGCGCCGTATCGGATTCCCATTTATTCCATTTTGGCCAATGAGTTCGACCTGCTGGTGTTACATGGGGGCGAAGAGGCAAATCGTGGTTCGTGGAGTGGGCTGGAGAATCCCTTGCCCAACGCGAAGGTGGTGCGCGCATGGGGCTGGCAGATTCGGTATCCGAAGAAAATCGACGGCAAAGTCTTCGACGACAAATTCATCCACATCACTCCGGGGTTACTCTGGCATCTTTTTCGTTTTCGGCCGGATGCCATCATCAGCACTGAAATGGGCTTTCGCTCCATGATCGCTTTGGCCTATGGAACTCTTTTCCGCAAGCCGGTCTGGATCTGGTGGGGAGGCACGCTGCACAGCGAGCGCAGTATCGGCAGCTTCAGAAAGGTGCTCCGAAAAGCTTTTGCTTGGTGGGCCGATCACTGGATTACCTACGGCCAGACCTCCACGGAGTATTTGCTTTCTTTAGGTGTGAAGCGCGAATGGATTCTGCAATCGCAAAACGCAGTTGACCAAGACCGCTTCAAAGCGAGCGTGGGACCTGCCTGGAGGATTGAGCCCCGGCCAGTTGTGCTCCACGTGGGCCAATTCATCGAACGAAAAGGCATAGGAGCGCTTCTGAATGCGGCCGCAAGCTTGCAGCAACAAGGCTTTGAGTTCTCGCTGCTGCTCGTGGGCGGCGGACGGGACAAACAGGCCCTCGAACGCCGCGCACAAGCTATCGGTTTAAGAAACGTTCATTTTCGGCCCGCGCAGCCCCAAGAAACAATGCCTTCCGTCTATCGCAGTGCCGACCTGGTGGTTTTCCCCACGCTGGAAGACGTTTGGGGCCTCGTTGCCAACGAAGCCATCCTTTCCGGCGTTCCCGTGCTTTGCTCGAAATATGCCGGATGCGCCCCCGAACTGTTCACGCCAGACAGCACCTTTGCCCCGGAGGACCTAAACGAGTTCTGCCAAAGGTTAGGCGGGGCCATTTCAGGCCGGATCTCAACACCGGATCCTGACCGGCTCAGAACCACCCGGCAGCTCGGCTCCGAACTCGTCCAAGAGTTGAACAGATTCGTGCCGCGTGCCGCGGCAAATGGGAAAACGCAGACGGAGTCGATTACGGGCTGATTCGGTTCCATAAGCAGATCCGCATATTTCGCCACAGGGAATGCTCAAAACACGGCGGGAAACTTCGAATGAAAATCATAGTGGTTCACAACACCTACCGCGAGGCAGGCGGCGAAGACGTCGTTTTTGAAAGCGAGAAGCGCTTGCTCGAACGGGCGGGTCATCGAGTGATTCCATACGTGCGTAGCAATATGGAACTGGATGGCTCCAGCCTCTTGGGTCAGATCGCAATTGCACCCCGAATGCTTTGGTCTTCGAAAACACGTAGCGAGTTTTCCGCTATTCTTAACAACGAGAGCCCCGACCTAGTTCACGTCCACAACACATTTATGGCGATCTCTCCTTCTATTTATTCGGCGTGCTCGGAACGAGGCATTCCCGTTGTACAAACGCTCCACAACTTCCGGCTGCTCTGTCCGGCGGGAAACTTTTTTCGCGACGGTATGATCTGCAAAGAGTGCGTGGACCAGAGCTTGCTGCGCAGCTTACGCCATGGTTGTTACCGGAATTCCCGCGTAGCCACTTCGGGTGTCGCGCTAATGCTGGCCTTTCACCGCGCATTGGATACTTGGCAGAAGTCGATTACCCGCTTCATTACCTTGACGGAGTTCGCGAAGAAGGAATTTGTTGCCGCTGGATTTCCGTCGGACAAATTCGCAGTCAAACCTAACTTCGCGGATCCCGATCCACGCGAACGAACCGCTAGCGGCCAATACGCCGTATTCATTGGACGGTTCATGGAAAACAAAGGTCTGCCGACCTTGCTGAATGCCTGGAAAAGCATCCCCACGCAATATCCTCTGCAAATTGTGGGCGATGGCCCGGAACGCCCCGCCCTCGAAACCGAAGCTCGTGAATCGCACCTTTCCGGAATCACGTTTCGGGGTCGACTATCCCGTGATGCGGTGATCGAAACGATTAAGGGAGCGCGCTTCATCATCGTTCCCAGCACCTTGTATGAAGGTTTTCCGATGTGCATTGTAGAATCCTTTGCCTGCGGGACTCCGGTTCTGTGCTCGAGGCTGGGAGGTTTGGCGGAAATTGTCGAGGATCGAGCAACGGGGCTCCACTTCAATCCCGGTGATGCGGAGGATCTGGCCACCAAGGTGGAATGGGCCTGGAATCATCCTTTGGAACTCACCAAAATGGGTCGCGCGGCCCGCGTCAAGTATGAAACGGACTACACGGCAGAGAAGAACTATTCGCTACTGATGGGAATCTACGGGCAAGCTTTAGCTGCATATGGTTCGCCACGCCTGGCCGCAGCGAAACGGCCGGGCGATGTCCAATTCGAATCGAATTAACAGTTTTGTGCTCGAGGAACGCTATACCCTGTCGAACTCCGCTCGCTTCATGATGCGCGGCACAAGCTGAAATCGAGGAGAGAAGTGCATGTGTGGGATTTGCGGCAAACTTGAGTTTGACCCCGAAGCAACGGTTGCGGCGCGTCTGCTGAAACATATGGCAGGTGCGATCGTTCACCGGGGTCCGGACGACGAAGGCTATTACGTGAAAGGTCAGATTGGTCTGGGTTTCCGGCGCCTTTCGATCATCGATTTGAGTGGCGGACACCAGCCCCTTGCGAATGAAGATGATTCCATCTGGATCGTTTTCAATGGCGAAATCTATAACTACCTGGAGCTTCGCGCTTTACTTCTCAACAAAGGGCACGTCTTTAAAACCCAGTCAGACACTGAGGTGATCGTTCATCTGTATGAGGAATACGGCCGCGACTGTGTTCAGAAGCTGAGAGGCATGTTTGCTTTCGCGATCTGGGATTCTGTCAAGAGGACACTGTTCCTTGCGAGGGACCGGGTCGGAATTAAACCTCTCTACTACTATCTAGACGAAAACTTCCTCTCCTTTGGCTCGGAGATGAAAGCGCTTTTGGTCGATCCCGCAGTGCGCCGCGATATAGACCCCGCCATGATCGACCGCTTTCTGACTTATTACTATGTGCCTGGCTCTGCAACTCTACTTCGCAATTTCAACAAACTTGAACCGGGCCATTGGCTCGTCGTTCAAGACGGTAAGGTTCAGATCAAGAGTTATTGGGATATCGATTTCCAGCCAGCGGACGATCATAAGTCCGCCGAGGACCTGGAACGGCAGGTCGTGACCTTATTGGACGACACAGTCCAGCTCCACATGATCAGCGACGTTCCGGTGGGATTTCTTTTGAGCGGCGGCGTAGATTCCACCGCGATGTTGAGCTTGGCTTCCAAAAAAACAGACAAGCCCATCAGCTCGTATACCATCGGTTTTTCACACCCGGGTGTTGTGGATGAACGCCCCTACGCGCGACTGGCGGCGAAACGCTTCGGTTCCAAACACCATGAAATTTCCATATCGGCCAGGGAATTCGCATCGTTCCTTCCTGAATATGTGTGGTACATGGAGGAACCCGTCTGCGAACCCGCCAGCGTAGCGCTCTACTATGTATCGAAACTGGCCAGGCAATACGTGAAGGTTCTTATCTCCGGCGAAGGAGGAGACGAAGCGTTTGGCGGATACCACAACTACCGCAACATGATTTGGCTCGAGAAAATAAAGACCGCGCTTGGACCACTGCGAGGCATGGCTGGGCAAGGCATGCAGCTGATAGGCGACATCTCGGATTCGCGCGTGCTAAAGAAATACGCACCGTTGATGAATGCCAGTCTCGACGAGCACTATCTCAGTCGAAACTCTTCCCCGTTTCAGTATTTCAACACAACTCCTTCTGCTATTTACACCGCGGAAATGTCCCGGCGCGTCGATAAATTCCAATCGTCTGAGGTCACGCGCAGTCTGCTCTCCCTGAGATCGGGCGATGGGCCGCTGGAAAAAATGCTCTATGTGGACACCAAGACGTGGTTGCCAGACGATTTGTTGATCAAGGCGGACCGCATGACCATGGCTAATTCGATCGAACTGCGCGTGCCGTTCCTCGATCATAAAGTCTTGGAATTTGCTGCTCGCTTACCCGGAAATCAAAAAGTGCGCGGTCGGCAAATGAAATATCTGCTGAAAAAGGCGCTAGCCAAGCATGTCCCGAAGGAAATCCTGCACCGGCGCAAGGTCGGGTTCCCCAATCCGTCCGTCAGTTGGCTCGCGCACGACCTTAAGGATGTGGTCAGCGATATTTTGTTGGATTCGAAATCGATTTCTCGCGGTTACTTCCGAAAGGAAGCGGTCGAAATGCTCATTCAGCGAAACTCCCGCTCCTCTCGCTATACCGCAGAGATATTCTCGCTCGTAGTCCTTGAGCTTTGGCATCGCACTTTCATCGATCAACAGGAAACTCTCTCCAAGTTGGGGTCGTTCGGAAATCAGAGCCCAGTATTTGTCTCGGCGGCGGATTGACAACTGAGCGAGGCGATCACCGGATCGTTTAGACATAACTGGGATTCCTGTTCATCGGGAGGATTCATGGCAAGCCTGCACCAACAAGCTCCTAGCGGCTTTTTTCGCTGCCCAGATTTGAAGGAGCTCTACTCTCGAGAATATGACGATAAAATGAACCGCTGGAGGGCCGTCTGTGCCATCGATAAAGCGGACAACATAGCGTCTATGCTCGATGGCCTGAGTTCTTACGTTGAGGACGTCCTCGAAGTGGGCTGTGGCACGGGAGTGGTACTGGGACAGGTTGCCGCGAAGAAAATTGGCAGCCGCTTTACCGGCATAGAAATAGGGACAGAGCGTTCCCGGAAGCAAACACGTGACGGCTTTCATATTCGCAGCTATGACGGGCACAGAATTCCCTACGCCGACGGAGAATTTGATCTGGTGTATGCGACCCACGTACTGGAACACGTCACCGATGAACGTGAATTCCTGTCCGAGATGCGACGCGTCTCACGCCGCTTCGTCTATGTCGAGGTTCCTTGCGAGTTGCATTTGAGAACCACGCGCCGCGCACTCCAGAAAACGCTGGAAATCGGACACATCAATGCCTATACGCCCGAGTCGTTCGCTTTGCAGCTGGAAACCTCTGGGTTCGTCATCAAAAACCTGAAGTTATTCGATCACCATTATGCGGTTCATCGGTTCCATTCGTCGGCGTGGCGCGCCGTGGTGAAATCCACAATGCGGCGAGGGCTGCTGCGGATTAGCCAGTCGATGGCCTCGCGAGTCTTCACCTACCATTGCGGTGCTCTCTGCGAGCCTGCACCGCTCCTCGGCATCTAGTTTGCAATGAAATTTGTTCAATCCACTGGATCGGTTGCCTACCATGGTTCCACCCGATGGGTATCGGCATGCGTTTCTGCCTGGTCAGAAAAATGCGCGCGGAGACCTTATGCAAAGTTCGAACAAACTTAGGTTTGTCACCACAAGTTGGGACGACGGAGACCGCGCCGATCTCAAACTCGCTGAACTCCTGCGGTCGAAGGGAATTCATGGAACCTTTTACATACCGATCAATTACCGGGAGAAGCCGCTAGGCCACGCCGAGTTGCGAACTCTCGCTTCTGAGGGATTTGAAATCGGCGCCCACGGATGGTCTCACAAACATCTCTGGCGCCTGCCACCCGAGGAAGTGGGCCGGGAGGTGAGACCCTGCAAAGATGCTCTCGAGGACATCCTGGGGAAACAGGTGGAGATGTTCTGTTATCCCGGTGGACGATACGACGCAAATGTGGTGCGCGCCCTGCAAGAGGCTGGGTACAGAGGCGCGCGTACGGTTCGCATGCTGGCCACACGGCCAACCTCTAGCCCTTTTGAGATGCCTACGACTCTGGAGGTATTTCCGCACGGGCCGTTCACTTATCTCAAGAACGTCGCTCGCGCTCGCAGTCTTGAAAGCTTGCAATCATTCTTCGTTCAGATGCCTCGTCTCGGAAGCTGGGTTGAACTGGCCAAGAGGCTTTTTGATGCGGTGTTGGAGGACGGTGGCGTCTGGCACCTCTGTGGGCATTCCTGGCAGATTGAGAGGCTCGACCTGTGGGGCGGCCTTCGCGAACTCCTGGACTACGTGTGCCGGCGTGACGCGGTGCGATATGTCCCAAATTGTGCGTTGCTGCAACCTCAGTCAGTTGCCTCCTTCGCGCGCCGAGTGCGAATAAACCTGGACATGCATGTCGAGTAGCGTGATCGCTTTCCAGGGCCATTCGCCCATCCAAAAGAAGCGCGGAGTAGGGTTTGACTCCTTTCGGCAACTTCGAGTCTCCACTCGCCATTCAATGCGTTGTGTGTGACGGCCGGAATCTTACCGGAAGAGCGGTGAGACCCCTCAGCCCCAAGTTATTCCGCCAGACCAGATTGCCCGTCTCCAATTCCAGACCAGGCAGGCGGCCAACTATCGCTGCGAAGGCCTCCTGACCTTCGACGCGCGCCAGCGCTGCTCCGAAGCAGAAGTGCGCGGCGTGCCCGAAGGCAAGATGCCGGTTGTCTTTGCGGGTGATGTCGAAATGGTCGGGGTCAGGAAAGCGCTCTGGGTCGCGGTTCGCCGCCGCCATCACAGCCATGGCGGCCTGCCCTTTGCGAATGACCCGGCCTCCCAACTCCACATCTTCGGAGGCGCGCCGTCCAGTGTGCTGGCTAGGGCTTTCGTAGCGGAGCATCTCTTCCACTGCCGAAGGAATCAATGACGAGTCTTGCCGCAAACGCTTCAACTCGCCGGAATGACGCAACAGGGTGAGTACGCCGTTGCCAATCAGATTGGTGGTTGTCTCCAGGCCGCCGACCATGGTCACGATGCAAGTTGCGACAACTTCCTCTTCGCTGAGCCGCTCGCCGTCTACCTCGGCCATCATCAAGGAGTGAACCAGTCCCTCTCGCGGATGATCCTGTTGGCGGCGTATGGTCTCTCGAAAATAAGCGGTCATCTCCTGAACCGTGCGTAGCATGCGCGGTACGTGCTCCGGGTTGTGCTGGAAATTCCCCAACATTTCTGCAAAATCAGCCGACCAGGTTTTCAGCCGATGCCGGTCCTCCACGGGAACACCGAGCATCTCTGCGGTAACGATCAACGGTAGAGGCTCGGCCAAATCGCCAATGATGTCCATCCTGCCTTTGGCCTGCACGTGGTCCAGGAGCCGGCTTACTATTTCGCGAATGTGCGCTCGCAACACCTCGACCCGTGCGGGACTGAAGGCTTGAGATGCCAGGCTCCGCAGCCGCGTGTGCGCCGGCGGATCGATAAACAGCATCTGCTTCACCATCAACTGGGCGACGGGGGCCATCTCCGGTAGACCGGCTGCCTTCAGTTTCTCCGGTGTGTGCGTGCGCTGCGCAGAGAACGTGTGCAGAACCTCGGTCACCTCCGCGTAGCTGGTCACTACCCAGGTGTGGAGGAAAGCATCCCAGTGGACCGGGTCCTCCGTGCGCAGGCGTCGATATAGCGGATACGGATTGGCCAGCACTTCAGGGTCGAGAAGATGGTAGAGACTGAGGGCGGAGCCCCGTTTGATTCTGGAAACGGAAGCCTCGACAGACTTCATAGGCCGGGCTGTTCGCTGGGCAAGCAGTCTCGGTGCTTCCTCCTCGCTCATCGCCTCGATCCGCCCCCTACGAGACGTTCCACTTCGGCGGCGAGTTCAGCTACCGTGGGATAATCGAACAGACGCAACAGAGGAAGCTCTACGCGGAAAGTCTCGTATAAGCGAGCGATTATCTGGATTCCCAATAACGAGTCGCCCCCCAAGTAGAAGAAGTTATCGTTCACGCTCATGCTGTTCAGACCCAGGAGTGAGGCAACAATCGTAGCCACACGTTGTTCCGTCGGCGTGCGAGCGCCCACGAAGGTCTCATCCCGGAGCAGGTTCTCATCGTTCGGGGCGGGCAAAGCGGACCGGTTCACTTTTCCGGTCGCCCCTACGGGAATGGCGTCGAGACGCACAAATGTGGCCGGAATCATGTAGTTCGGTATTTCTCGGGCCAAAAAATCGCGAAGTTCACTGACGGTGAGGGAAGAAGCCTGAGGAACAACGTAAGCAACGAGACGCTTCTCGCCCTGAGCATCCTCGCCGGCCACGACCGCGTTCTCCCGCACGGCAGGATGCCGGCTGAGGACGCCGATAATCTCATTGAGTTCGATGCGATGGCCCCGGATCTTTACCTGGTCGTCCGCTCTTCCGTGAAAGGCTATCTGGCCATCGGAAAGCCAGCACCCTAGATCTCCGGTCCGGTAAAGCCGAGCGTCCGCAGCCTTGCGGAACGGATGCTCAACAAATCGCTGGGCCGTCAACTCCGCGTCATTAAGATAGCCTCTGGCAAGCCCCGCGCCGCCGATGTAGATCTCACCGAGTTGCCCGGTCGGCACTTGCTTCTTGCTGTGATCGAGAATATAGATTTCGGTGTGATCGATAGGCCGCCCGATTGGCGGTAGAGAAACCTGATTCTCCTGCGGAGCGATGATGCCCGAGGTCGCGACTACCGTACATTCCGTCGGGCCATAATTGTTCACCAACCGAAATGGCAGGTTAGCCGCCGGATAGTGGTGCAAGGTATCGGCGCCAGTTAAAAGAAAGCGCAGACTCGTCCGGGCAGACCATGGAAGCTTCAACATTCGTTCGACGAGTGGAGTGGGAACGAATGAGATCGTGATTTTCTCGCGCACCAGCCAGTCGCGGAGTTTTTCCGGTTCGACGCGGACATCCTCGTCAACCACATGCACGCAGGCGCCGGCAGCTAGGTGCGGCCAAAGTTCCCACACCGCCGCGTCGAACCCTGTGGATGCCAACTGAGTTGCAACGTCAGCTCGCGTCACCCCAAAGGTGCGATTGTGCCACGCAACCAGATTCAGCAAGCTGCCATGGCCAATAGCCACCGCGTTGGGCGTTCCGGTAGACCCTGAGGTGTAAATCACATACGCAAGATCCTCTGCGGCTATCCGAACCGGCAGTGGCTCGGCAGAACAGCCACAGATGGCATCGCTGCAACTATCGAGGGCTACTACCAGTAGACGTTGTATTTCCCGGGAAACCGTCGCCGAGAGAGCAGATTGGGTCAGGGCTGTTGAGGCTTGCGCACCCGCGAGGATCGTCTTCAAGCGGTCAGCGGGTGTCGCGATGTCGATCGGAAGATATGCGCTACCTGTCTTGAAGATAGCCAGGGCCGCAACCGCAAACTCGATAGAGCGCTTTAGGTACAGTCCAACTATACTGCCCGGCTTTACCCCCCGGCTGCTCAAGTATTGGGCTAGTTGGTTAGACCGACATTCCAATTCGTGATATGTGAGGCGATCAGAACCGGCTCTCAATGCCAATGAAGCGGGCGATGATGTCGCATTTCGCCGCACCAGCTCCGGAACGCACGGTGCCAACACTCTGGTCGCTTGCGCCTCAGCGCTCGACGCGATTGGCCCCGCACTCTTCAAACCCAGCGCAAAGTTTGAATCCGAGTGCGGATGTAGGGACTGGACCATCTTTTGTGTCCGCATGGAGGCGCGCGAGTCCACTAGGTTAACTGTATGAATTTCTACTCAGATAACTCTTCGGTTGCCTGAGACGTGATACTTCTACGCCACTGCGGATTTTAACTCGGTGCGCAGGAAATTGCACTCGAAGCAGACTGGGATGGGACGGTTTCGAGCCGCACCTCCCTGGTTCTTGAAATCGGCTCGTTCATCCGCCGTGATATATTTGCATCGCTGTTGCGTGGATGCGATTCACCCTCGTTTTCGGTCTGGGATTCGTTGGATGCTCCTCGTCACGGTTACCAGAGAGTCTGAACGCAAGCCCCGCCAGCCATGAGTGCAGAACTACGCGTCAAAGCTCTCTCCGCGCCCAAGCCTTCGAAACCGCCGAAATTGCGCGAGGTTCGCTTTGACGACTATTCGCAGGTGGCCGCTCTCGCGTTAAAGTTCGGCCTGGACGCTGATGACTTTCCTGCATGGAAGAATCTCTGGATGGATAACCCCACATTCCGTGAAATCAAAGTCAGGTTTCCCATGGGATGGGTGCTTGAAACCGCCGATGGCAGTATCGCGGGGTATCTCGGCAACGTTCCTATGAGATACGAACTGGAAGGCCGGAGAATTCTAGTCGCAACCGGTCGATCCTGGGTCGTCGATGCCGCGTACCGACCCTACTCCTTGTTGTTGATGGGCACGTATTTCCAGCAGGCCAACGTGGATCTGTTTCTGACCACAAGCGTGAATTCTCAGTCCGCCGTCCCCCTCAGTGTGTTTCAGTGGGTTCGCGTCCCCAAGGGCGCCTGGGATAGGACGCTATTCTGGATCACAGATCCGCGGGGATTCTCCGAGAGTTACTTCAGGAAAAAGGAGTGGCCGGCGGCAAAACTGTTGAGCTATCCGCTTTCGTTGGGAATATCCGTTCGGGATCATGTCCGTGGTGACCGCTTCCCAAAAACTGGTAACGATTTCGTGCCAGTTTCGTGCAGGGCCTTTGATGATCGCTTCGACGCGTTTTGGACAGCCTTGAAGAAGAGAAAATTCAAACTGCTGCTGGCTGTTCGAGACCGGGAAACATTGGAGTGGCACTTCAAGTTTGCTCTGCTGAACAATTCCGCGTGGGTTTACACGTTGGAGGATAGTGGTGGTCCGATCGCTTACGCAGTTTTCCTCCGTCAGGATCGTCGGCTGGTGGGGCTCAAACGCGTGTCCCTAGTCGACTTCCAATGTTTGGAACAGGAAAAGGCCCCAGCATTGTTCACGGCCATGCTTCGAGCGGCATTCGAACGCTGTCGGCAAGAGTCTGTGCATATGCTGGAGTTGACCGGTCTAACCCCGCTGTTGGAGGAATGCGCGGAACGGGCGACTCCACACCGGCGGCAGCTGCCGAGCTGGATGTACTTCTACAAAACCAATGACCGCATCCTGAGTGAAAAGCTGCTCGACGCGAACGTCTGGGAACCTTCGGTCTTTGATGGCGATTCCCCCGTGTGAGCCGCAAATCTATGGATTCCCCTGGAATCAGGAACGGAGAAAAATGCCAAGGCTGGCTGGCGGAGGGGGTGGGATTCGAACCCACGAGACCCTTTCGGGCCTAACGGTTTTCAAGACCGCCGGTTTCAACCGCTCACCCACCCCTCCGAAGGCAGTGGTGCGCAAGAAACAATTGTAGCTTATGAGTTTGATGAGGCGAACAGGTTAGTGCGCGGACTGAGGCGTCGGAACGCGCAGCATCGAGAGTTGGTATGCACAGCATCGAGTTGCTGGGAGATCGCGAGACTGTTCAGCGGTGCTGAAACTCGGGCGAGGCCAGGATGAAGCCGGTGACAAGGCGCAGGCCGTCGACGGGAGACGCAGCCATCCGCCGCTGAACGTCGGGATCTTCGAGCTCGCTTTGAATCACGGCTTCATCTTTCGCAGAGAGCTCGCCCTCGAGGATGGTGTCTTCCTCCAGCGCTATGGCGAGGTTGATCCCGTAGCGTCCTTGCGCGAGGATGGCCTTCGCGTTCGGAAGTTCGGAGTTGGTGAGAATCCCGAGCGCG
>Ga0181538_10001265_pt1 | contig 28767 bp, 25 predicted proteins | sample PEATcosm2014_Bin_40_FD_119773 | JGI IMG/M metagenome (GOLD analysis project Ga0181538, IMG submission 119773) | Peatland microbial communities from MTU Mesocosm Facility, Houghton, MI, USA - PEATcosm2014_Bin23_30_metaG | ecosystem: Environmental > Terrestrial > Soil > Wetlands > Peat | place... | reverse complement strand
TTACTTCGGATCAGAAGGTTGCAGGTTCAAGTCCTGCCGAACGCGCCGGATTTTCTCGTGGCTTTGGGGACGGTTTACGGAGCAGGCCTGGCTTCCTGATGGTAAGCCCGACCGGATTGATACAGTTCCAGGGACTGTTCATTTCTTGCCGCAATCTCTTTCTGCCCGTGCGCCAGCGCGACGGTGCGGACCTTTTGGGCGGTGGCGACCGCATCGTTGAAGCGACCGGCTTCGGCATAAGCGGCGGCCAGGGTTTCGATCAAAGCAGCCTCTTGATAATGAGTTAATTGACAGGCCTGTTCGGCCAGACGCACCGCCTCCTGGCCGTTGCGCAAGCCGGAGTCGGAAGCCGTGGCCAGCAACCAGGCAAGATTGTTCAGGGCGATGACTGAATTTGTGTCCGACTCAAGCACCCGTTGGTAATGATTGATGGCGGCGGAGTCCTGCCCGTTTTCCATGGAAATCATGCCCAGTTTTAATTCAGCAAAGGAATTCTCCGAACGTAAGAATTCCTGGTTGCTGATAAGTCCCTGGGGCCCGATGTTGTATTTGCCAAGTTCAGACCGCGCCCGGTGGCCGGGCTGGAGGTCTTCAAAGATGATATGATACTGCCAGGCGGCAACTCCGGTGGAGAGCGCAATCAACAGGATGGTCATCGGGAGCAGAACCGGAAAGGTTTTGCGCACCACCCAGGCCGGGGTAAATCCGGCAGATCCCTCGCCGGCAGGAACTGACCCGGCCTGTTCCAGCCAACGCTCACTCAAAAGGATGAGGCTCAATGGCAGGATTTGCATGAAAACGCGAACTTCAGTAATGCCGGGAGGCTTCAGTGGAAGCAGAACCAGCCCGGCGATGAACGCCAGGATTACCGTCATGTAAGGCAGGAAACGCCTGCGCCAGCCCAGCACCAGCACCGCCGCCAGGGTTCCCGCGTTGGCGAAAATGACGCTGTTGAGCGTCGGCGAAAAAAGCACCTTGAGATTTTCAAAGAGGTTTTCCACGGGGAGCGCGGGGGCGAGCCACCCCCGCAAATTCGTCGCATCTCCCAGTGAGAGCGCAGCCGCGTGGAGGTGTAACTGGCTTAGCAGAAGTTTTTTCCCCAGCACGTACACGGTGACGATGCCGGCAAAGGTCAGAATCCGCTTTCCCCACTTCCAGTGGCTGGCAAACAGCACCAGCAGGGCGCAGACCAGGACGGTTTCCTTGAAAAAACACCCGGCGCAAGTCACGACCGCCATCAGGAACATTTGGCGGCGCTCAAAAAACAGAACGGCCAGTGTAAAAAACAACATCGCCGGCATGTCCCATGGATAAAAATACGGCCCGGAGATGGGCGAAAAATTATACATCAGGCCAGCAAAGATGCCGAGGTTGATGAACAACGAATGGCGCAGGGCGAAAGTGACGGCAAAGAACAACAGCAGCAGCCAGAAAGCATGGTACAATCCGAAAACATTGTTGAATCGCTCCAGTATTTGTTCCCCGGTAAGGGTGTGTTCCCTGACTGCAAAATCAATCATCGCGCCGGAAAACAGCAAGCCCGACAGGCGGCTGTCCCAGTGCGCACCCATGATGGGTTGGTCCAATTGGTAGAACTTTTCCGAACCTGCATTGAACACGTAGCGGTTCATGGTATCGCCACGGGTGATGTAGTTCCTGACCAGAAAGAAGTAGGACACACTCAGAGAAAGCACCATGAACAACTCAAAAAACAGCAGCGATGAGGGGCCACCATTCCGACGGCTAAAGATGCCGCCCAGTGCGCCCCCGCCATTCAGAAGCCTTGTCTTGAGGGAATTGAGTTTCAAGTTCGCCAGCCAGCTTGCGCCGTTGCGCAAATTCATGGTCGTTGGGAATGGACTTTAGCACTGCGTACAGTGACGACAAGAAAAAGCCTCCGGTTGCTCCACATCGGGAGCTTACAGGTTTGGTTTCCGCCGGACGCGTCGGATTTTTAAGCAGCATTTGAGGTGCCGGCGACGGCATTATCAAAATGCCCACCTTTCAGAAAAAGGCGGGATATGCTCACGCGCCGCCCGAATCACGTTCTCAAACTTCCGCTCTTTCGCGGGAAACGCCGGCTACTTTTTGCGGTAATCACCGCGGCTGAAATACTTTTCCAGCCAAACGTAGCAACAGATGAAGAAATAGCGGCTGCCCATCTCCTTGATCTTCAATTTCGCCATGCCCGCGCGCCGATTCTTCCAGGTGACGGGCATCGTCGTCCAGGTGAAGCCGCGCACGATGGCCTTGAGCGGCAGCTCGACGGTGAGGTTGAAGTGCGGGGCGATCAGCGGACGGCAGCCATCAATAACTTCGCGCCGGTAGGCCTTGAACGCGTTGGTCGTGTCATTGAACGGGATGTGGAACAGCACCTTGATAAAAAAATTTGCCAGCCGGTTCACGACGTGTTTCAACGGCGGATAATCAATCGTTCCGCCGCCTTTGATGAACCGGCTGCCGAACACACAATCCCAGCCCTCGTTCAGCAATTTCCAGTAACGCACCACGTCGCGGCAATCATCCGACTCGTCGGCCATCATTATGACGACGGCGTCACCCTTCATCTGGTTCAATCCCTCAATGATGGCGCGGCCAAAACCGTGCAGGCCTGTATTTTGCATGGGCGCGAGCTCGGGAATTTTCCGGGTCAACTCGCACAAAATCTTCCAGGTCGAATCCGTGCTGCCATCGTCCACGACCACGATTTCGTGTGGAACCTTTTGCAGGCTTAACTCCAAATGCAGATGCTCAACCGTTGAGGCGATGCACCCCTCCTCGTCCCGCGCGGGCATGACGACGGATAAGAGCTTCAAGTCATTTTTGCGCGTAGGTTCATTCATAAGAGTTCCTGGTTGCTTGGCTTGCGTTTCACGGGGCCGGCCTAGCTTCCTGATGGTAAGGCTGCCCGGATTTGTACAATTTCAGCAACTGTTCAGTTCTTGTGGCAACATCTTTTTGGCCCTGCGCCAGGGCCAGCGCATAGCCCTTTTGGGCGGTGACAACGGCATCGCTGAGGCGTCCGGCTTCAGCGTAGGCAGCAGCCAGGATTCCGACCTGTGAGGCCTCCTTGTTTTGAGTCAGTTGACAAGCCCGCTCAGCCAACCGCACCGCCTCGTCGCCGTTGCGCAGACGCGGGTCGGAAGCTGTGGCTCGCAACCAGGCGAGACTGCTCATCGCGGCGACTGAATTTGCATCCACCGCGAGAACCCGTTGGTAGTGATTGATGGCATCTGAAGGCTGCTGGTTATCAATGGAGACCTTGGCCAGTTCCAATTCGGCCTCGACGTACACATCTTTTTGGCCCTGCGCCAGGGCCAGCGCATGGGCTTTTTTGGCGGTGACAACGGCATCGCTGAGGCGTCCGGCTTCAGCGTAGGCGACGGCCAGGATTCCGACCAGAGAGGCCTTTTTGTTTTGAGTCAGTTGACAAGCGCGTTCAGCCAGCCGCAGCGCCTCGCCGTTGTTGCGCAGGCGCGAGTCGGAAGTTGTGGCTCGCAACCAGGCGAGCCCGCTCATCGCGGCCACTGAATTTGTATCCTGCTCGAGAGCCCGTTCGTAGTGATTTATTGCGTCTGAGGGCTGCTGGTTATCAATGGAAACCCTGGCCAGTTCCAATTCATCTTTGACATACTCACTGCGTAATTCTTGATACTCGACATTGAGATTACTGACGTGCCCCTCCGGTTCAACGGTGCGCTTGCCCAGTTCAGACGGTGCCCGGCCGTCGAGCCGGAGGTTTTCACAGATGTCATAATAGCGCCAGGCAGCGATGCCAGTGGACACGCCAATCAACACAATCGTCAGCGGCATCAGAACCGGAAACGTTTCGCGCAACGCCCAGGCCGGGGCCGACCCGGCAGGCAACTCCCCCGCCGCACTTGATCCAGCATATTCCTGCCACCGCTCACTCAACATAATCAGGCTCAAGGGCAGGATCTGCATGAAAATTCTAAATTCATTAAGCCCCCCATACATAAATTGTCCTCCCAGATATACGACAATCACCACCATGTACGGCAGAAACCGTCTGCGCCAACCCAGCGCCAGGACTGCCACCAGGGTCCCCGCGTTGACAAAAATGGCGTGGTTGAGAGTCGGCGACAAGAGGGCTTTGAAATTTTCAATCAGCAGCGCAGGCCGGAACAACCCGGTCAGATTCGTCGCATTGTTCATGGAAAAGGCGGCCACGTGGAAGTGCAACTGGCTCAATAGAAATTTCTTCCCCAACAGATACACCGCAACGATGCCGGCAAAGGCCAGCACCCGCTTCCCCCATTTCCAGGGACTGGCAAACAGCACCAACACGGCGCAGACCAGGACGGTTTCCTTGAAGAAACATCCGGCGCAAATCGCCGCTGTCATCAGGAACATTTGCCGGCGCTCGAAAAACAGGACGGCCAGTGTAAAAAACAACGTGGCAGGCAAGTCCCACGGATAAAAATATAGACCTGAAGCGGGCGTAAAACCATACATCAACCCCGCGAAGATGCCGAGGTTGATGAACAGCGAATGGCGCAAGGCAAAAATGACGGCCAGGAACAACAGAAACAGCCACAGACTTTGATATAACCCGAAAAGACTTTCGTACTGTTCAACGCCGAACTTGTTGTCCTTGACCAGGGAATCAAACAACCAGCCAGACAACAAAAGGCCCGATAACCGCCCTTTCCAGACATCGCCGAGTTTGTCCAGATGAAAACCTGGAAACGAACACGACGTGAATACCCAGCCGTTGGTATAGTTGTTCGGGCTGCCAATGGCAAAATTTTCAACGAGAAAGTAGTAGGTCACGCCCAGTGAAAGCGCCACGAACAGCTCAAAAAACAAAAGCCGCCGTTCTGTCCCGCACCCGGAAGCGCCAAAGGCATTGCCCGTCGCGCGGCGGCAATTCAGAAGCCTTGTCCGGAGGGAACTGAATTTAAAGTGCGCCATCCAGTCTTTGCTGTTGCGCAAGTTCATGGTCGTCGGGGACGAACATTAACACAGCACAACGAGACGACAAGAAACAAGCCTTGGATTGCCCTAAATCGGAAGGAGCTGGGCAGGGTTCTGCCGGACGCGCCGGAAAATTTTCGTGCAGCCGCCGCGCCATGGGCTACGATGACACCGATGGCCGGTGCCTATGAACAACTGCTCGACGCGACGATTCAACATCTGGAAGATTTGAAATCGCGCGGCGTGCGCCACGTCTCCGTTTTGCCGGAAACGCTCCGTGCCCTGGCTCAACCGATTTCCGTTCCTGCGCCGCCCGCCAAACTTTCCAGTCAATCGTCAATTTCTGCGCCGGTTGCCGAGCAGGAGACCTTACTCACGCTGCCGGGCGAAAGGCCGCCCACGCAAAGCCCGCCGCTGGATCCGCAGGCGAAAGCCGCCGCGTTCGCCGCCTTGCGCGAACGGGCGCTGGCGTGCGTCAAATGCCCGCACCTCGCGTCGTCGCGCAAAAACGTCGTATTCGGCGTCGGCAGCATTGATGCGCAACTCATGTTCATCGGGGAGGCGCCGGGCGCGGACGAAGACGAGCAGGGCGAACCGTTCGTCGGCAAGGCGGGGCAGTTGTTGACGAAAATCATACAGGCCACGGGACTGCAACGCGCGGACGTTTATATCGGCAACATTTTGAAATGCCGTCCAGACACGCCCGGCCAATCCTCCGGCAATCGCAAGCCCACGACCGACGAAATGGCCACGTGCATTCCGTACCTGCACGAGCAGATTGATTTGATCCGGCCCAAGGTCATCGTCGCCCTCGGCGCGACGGCAGTGGAAGGGTTGCTGGGCAAGACCATCGGCATCACGAAACTGCGCGGCACCTGGAAGACGTATCGCGGTATCCCGCTCATGCCCACGTATCATCCGGCCTATCTGTTGCGCAACCAGGCTATGAGCGAGAAACGCAAGGTCTGGGAGGACATGCTGCAAGTGATGGAGAAACTGGGGATGCCCATCAGCGAGAAGCAGCGGCGGTTTTTCCTGAAAGGCTGAGACACGGATTCCACGAAATGGCAAGAATTTTTTGCCCCGACTCCCCGGGTTACAAACAGATGATGGTTTTATGGTTTCGCGTCCGTCAATGAAGCTGATAGATTCATGTCGAATTCCATGAATCGCCGCCGGAAAATGTTGGTTGTTGCAGGCGTCGCGCTGATGGCGGCAGTTATCATTCCGATCGTCCGCCATTATCAACTGCGCGCGGCGACGGAGGCTTACATTGCTGAACTCAAGGCCAAGGGCGAGCCGATGGAATTGGCGCAGGTGATTCCGCCGCCCGTGCCGCCGGAGCAAAACAGTGCTTCAAATTTTTTGAAGGCGACCTCGCTTCTGGACACCCATTGGAATATTTTGGGCAGCAATCCACCACCGGTCATGCGCATGGTCGCACCGGGCAAGGCAATGATTGGTCCGGCGCAAATTGAAATCCGTGATGGCAAAGTGACAAATTCGTGGCAGGACGTTGCATCTACCCTTGCACAGGAAAGTGAAGCGCTGAACTTGCTTTGCCAAATTAACAGCGGTTCAGCGCTCGATTTCGGTCTTGTTTACAGCAATGGCGTGGACAAAATCCAATTCACACATTTGGCCCCGTTGAAAAGGGCTGCCCAGGCTTTGTCAGCAGCAGCGATTTCTGATTTGCATCACGGAGATACGGCTTCGGCGGTGAAAAACACCCGCGCGATGCTCGCGCTGGCAAATGGAATGTCCCATGACCGGCTTGTTATTTCCGAACTCGTGCGCATAGCCATCACCCAAATGGCAGTGTCGGCCAATTGGGAGTTGTTACAAACCACAAACGTCATGGACGAACAGCTTGCCGAATTGCAGGACGATTGGATGAGTTTGGATTTTGTTCGAGGGGACGAAAATGCACTGGCAATGGAGCGTGTAACCGGACGGATAACTTCTGCGAAATGGCGGGGTTCCAGTTCTGAACTTGAATATTACCTGGATTCTTGGACCAGGTTGGGACTTTCAGATCAAAAGGAGAGTGCTTGGGATAAATTAAAAATAAAAACCAAAGTGGTCTTGTGGCGGTACTGGTGGTCTTATCCCGATGAATTGCGGCAACTGAAAAGTTATGAAGTGTTTCTGGAAACGGCGCGTTCTGCTGAGACGAATCATTCGTACCAGACAGCAATTATAAATCAAAGAAACGAATTGGCAGCGTTGAAACTAAACTTAACCAACAATGAACTCAATGTTTTTTTAAATCCCGCGCAAGGGGATATGCATTCATTGCTCTCGCAAGATGTGATGAGTATGAGCGCTGTTTTCAACAAGGTGATGAGAGTTGAAACTGCAAAGCAGGCCACAATTGCTGCCATTGCCTTAAAACGGTATCAACTCAAACATGGAAATTATCCAGCGGATTTGGATTCGCTGGTGCCGGAATTTGTTCCCAAAGTCCCACTCGACCCGGTGGACGGCCAGCCGTTGCGCTACCTGCGGAAATCCGACAGAACATTCCTGCTTTATTCCGTCGGTGAGAACGGAAAAGACGATGGCGGCGATCCTTCCTTGGGAAAAGGGGTCCAATCTTCGAGTTTCTATTGGCAAAACCCTCACGCACTGGATTGGGTTTGGCCGCAGCCGGCAACGCCTGCAGAAGTGCAAAACTATTACGAGCATCCGCCAAAGTAATTTTGCGTCTTTCCAATTCGCGCGAATTCGCGTAATTAGCGCATTCATTTTTTAAAGCGTGATGCTCAAATCCATTTTCCAGCCGCTCATTGCGTGGTATCTTGGCGCGCTCAAAACCGGCGGTTATCCGCTCATCGTGTTGTTGATGACGATGGAAAGCTCCTTTCTACCGCTGCCGAGCGAAGTCATCATTCCACCGGCGGCGCATCTGGCGTGGTCAGGTGACGGCCTGAATTTGTTCAGCTTTCATCTTTCCGGCTGGGCGGCGCAAATCGGCATCGTCGTTACCGGCGCATTCGGCTCGTGGCTGGGCGCGACGATCATGTATTGGCTGGCCCGCGTCGCCGGGCGGCCCCTCGTTTTGCGCTATGGCCGGCTCGTTTTGTTTCCGCCGGAGAAACTGGAAAAGGCCGAACGCTGGATGTCGCACTACGGTGCGATGGGCGTGTTCGTCGCGCGGCTGCTGCCGGGTGCGCGGCAACTCGTCGGCATCCCCACCGGCATCGCGCGGATGGATTACAGGTTATTTTCCCTGTTCACGGTGCTCGGCGCAACGATCTGGTGTTCGGTGTTGTGCTGGCTCGGCATCAACATCGGCGCCGACATCACCAAAGGTGAAATGCACCGCGTCGTGTTTTGGGTCGGCGGCGCGGCGCTCGTGCTCGGCGGACTTTATTATTTCTTCGTCCACCGGCATTTGCGAAAGAAGGTGTAACCGCAACCCTCAGGTTGCGTCCGGCCGGCGAAGCCATTCTGACAGGTGCGCCACTGGCTTTCGGGGAGCCGGGCGTTGGCGTGGGTTGGGTCGGTTGGGACGGGCTGTAGCGGCGGGTCTATGACCGCCGAACCCCCACGTCAGCAAGAACGCCGCTACGACCGAATCCCCGGGGACGCCTATCAGTCAAAGGTGGTGCCGAACCATTTCTGGTAGAGCGGCCCGACCACCGGCATGGGCTTCATCTGGCCGTTGATGGCGGCGACCAGTCCCAGAATCCAAAGCACCAGCATCGAAAGCCATAGAGCTACAATGCACAGCCAACCGAGGATGGGAATAAAGATGAGAATGATTTCACAAAACACAACGGCGATGCCGGTCAGTAAAAAACCGAGCATCTGGCGGAGATGAAACGCGCCCAGCTTCGTCTTTTTGTTCATGTGAACAACGATGGCCACAATGAAGCCAATCAAGGTGAGGTAGGCTATGATTGCGACCGTTTTGTCTTCGCCGCCGGTCGCCGGAGGCGGCGTCGGGTTTGCGGGCTGCGATGATTGGGCGGGCGGCGGATTTTGGGTGTCTGCCATAGGTTTCCTTTCGTTAGGTTTGCTGCTCAATACGCGGATTCTTTTTGGCGCGCAAGCGTAAATTTCCGGTTAAAATTCCTTTGCGCCTTGCCGGTTTTGCATGAAATTCAGGTGTGTCTGCGACCGAAGCCATCCGCAAAAAAGTCAACACGCTGCCGCACAAGCCGGGCGTCTATCTCATGCGCGACCGGTTCGGCACGGTCATCTATGTCGGCAAGGCGCGCGACCTGCGCAAACGCGTCAGCCAGTATTTCCATCCGTCGCGCCGCCTGGGCTGGGACTTGAAATTCAACGCGCTCGTCGAGGCGATTTGCGATTTCGATTTTCACGTCGTCCGCAGCGAACCGGAGGCGTTCCTGCTCGAAGGCAAGCTCATCAAGGAATTCCATCCGCGTTACAACGTCAGTTTCCGCGACGACAAGCGGTTCCTGATGCTCAAGGTGAATCTGAACGACCCGATTCCGAATTTCACGCTCACCCGGTTCCGGAAGGACGACGGCGCGCGTTACTTCGGGCCGTTCTCGAATTCGGGCGCGCTGCGCAACACACTGGCGCTCGTCCGACGGCAATTCAATCTGCGCGGCTGCCGCGCATTCACACCGGGTGAAGGCGACTACAAACATTGTCTTTACGCGCATCTGAAACACTGCACCGCGCCGTGCATTGGCAACGTCACTCGCAAACAATATCTGGAACAGGTCGGCGCCGCGTGTGATTTCCTCGAAGGCCAGTGCCACGAAATGAAGGAACAGCTCGAAGCCCGGATGAAAAAGGCCGCCAGCGCGCAGGATTTTGAAACGGCCGCCGACTTGCGCGACCTCCTCCGCGACCTGGAGGAAACAACGAAGAAGGAACAAAAATTCGAGCGTGTGCCCTACAGCCTGCCTTTTTCCATCAACCCGGAAAATGATTTGGCCGAACTGGCAAGGGTGCTCGATTTGCCGGCACCGCCACAAAGGATTGAAGGCTTCGACATTTCCAACATCAGCGGCACGTTCGCCGTGGCGTCGCTGGTCAGCTTCAAAAACGGCCGGCCCGACCGCGTGAATTATCGCCGGTTTAAAATCAAAACCGTCGAGGGGCAGGATGACTTTGCGAGCATGGCGGAGGTGGTTTTTCGCCGCTACTCGCGTCTGAAAAAGGAGATCGAAGATCGGAGATCGGAGATGGGGGCTGCCATCCGAAACAAAACCCGAACTCCCAACTTCCAACTCCGATCTGCGAACCTGCCTGACCTGATTCTGATTGACGGTGGCAAGGGACAACTCAATGCCGCGTGCGCAGAATTGAAAAAGCTCGGCCTCAAAAAAATTCCAGTCATCGGGCTGGCGAAGGAGTTCGAGGAAATTTACCAGCCGGGCGAAAGCAGGCCGCTGCGGCCCGGCCTCGATCATCCGGCGGTTAAATTACTCCAGCGGATTCGCGACGAATGTCATCGCGTGGCCAACAGCTACAACGCACAGCTTCGCATCAAGCGGATTTCGGAAAGCGTGCTGGACGAATTCCCTGGCATCGGCGAGCGGCGCAAACAGGCGTTGCTGAAAAAATTCGGCTCGGTGCAACGATTACGAACCGCCACGCTCGAACAAATCGCCGAAGTGCCCGGGTTTGGTGGCAAGGCGGCGATGGAATTGAAAAAGTTTCTGGAAGCGCGCTCGGAAACGCGGTAGGGACGCCGCGCTGCGGCGTCCGGTCGGCGCAGCGCGCCGACCCCACCAGGATCAAACCATGACGGGGATTTAATCTGCGGCTGCAGGTTCAGGCGGACCGGCTTTTCCGTCAAGCCAACCCAATTCATTTGCCTTCGTGGAACAAAAAGTGTTTTCCCCGGCAGCGCCTTTTGTTACAAGCGAGGAGCAACCCATGGATTTTTTTACCAGGAAGCCCACGCCAAAAGGCGAACGCGCCTGCTCCTGTACTTGTTCGGGCTGGCGGTGTTCGCGTTTGTGGTCCTGACGTATCTGATTCTGGCCTTGCCCATCCGATTTTTTTCGCCGGCGCTGGCAAACAGCACAACTTTTTTTCAATTTATCTGGGATCCGCGTCTCGCCTTCTGGGTCGCGGTCGGCACTTTATTTTCCACCGCGCTCGGCTGTCTTTATAAAATGCACCTGCTCTCCGGCGGCGGCTCGGCGGTCGCGCAACTGCTCGGTGGACGAAAATTGGAGAAAACCCCCGCCAGCCTCGACGAAAAACGATTGCGTGATGTCGTCGAGGAAATGGCCGTCGCCGCCGGCGTGCCAGTGCCGGAAATTTACGTGCTCGACTGCGAGCGCGGCATCAACGCCTTCGCCGCGGGCAACGTGCGCGATGACGTGGCCATCGGCGTCACTTTCGGAGCGTTGAAATTGCTGAACCGCGACGAATTGCAGGGCATCATCGCGCATGAATTCAGCCACGTGGTGAACGGCGACACCCGGTTGAACATGAAGTTGATGGCGCTGGCGCACGGCCTTTTCTGGCCGACGATTGTCGGTCGCATCCTGGTGCGCGGCTCGACGCGCGCGCGGGAAATCGATGAATCCATTTTTGACGAGGGGACCAATCCGGTTTTTCTGCCGACGGCACCGATTGGTGCTTTATTTTTGATTGTCGGGGGCATCAGTTCGCCCTCCGTACGATTGATCAAGAGTCTGATTTGCCGCGAACGCGAATGGCTGGCCGATGCAGCGGCGGTCCAGTTCACGCGCAATCCGGCGGGCATCACCGGTGCATTCAAAAAAATTGGCGGGCTTTTCAAGGGCGGCCGGCTCGACACGCCTTACGCGGAAACCGCCAGTCATCTGTATTTCGTCAATTCCGCTTACGACCCGTGGTTCGATTTTTTGTCCACCCATCCACCGCCGGCAAAACGGATTCTGGCCATTGACCCGGCCTTCGACGGCCAGTTTCCGCACATCAATTCCCTCCCCCGGCAAGCGGACGCCAACCCGCAGGAGGTCAAATATGACCGATTGTATGAAGAAAGCGTCCGCCGCGCGCGGGAGCAGGCCAAAGCCCGTGGCGAAATCGAATGACGATTATTTTGCCGTCACGACGACGTAATTCTTTTTGCCTTTGCGGAGACGTAAAAATTTCCCGTAGTGCAAGTCGCCAAGTTGAACTTTGTAATCAAAGTTAGGTAACCCTGCACTTTTGTTGAGGCTGATTCCTCGTCCTTCAATGTCTTTTCGCGCTTGCCCTTTGCTTGAAGAAAGGCCTGAAAGAACCAAAAGCTCAACCAGCGGCATTCCAACCAGCTTTATCTTTTCTACTTCGACTGAGTGCCAATGTTCTGCAAGAAATTCCCAGTCCTCCAAAGTGTAATTATCGAAAAGCTTTCCAAAAAGAATTTCGCTCGTGCGTTCAGCCACGCCAGAAGCAGCCGGATGAACTAAATTTCTCATTTCTTTTGCCAAGGCCTGATGTGCGATTCGGGATTCAGGCTTGGCATTGTGCTGTCTTTCCAAATCTTCAATCTCTTCACGCGACAAGAACGTGAAGAATTTTAGATAGCGGACGACGTCGCGGTCGTCAGTCCGAATCCAGTACTGGTAAAAATCTTCCGGCGTTGTTTTGTTCGGATCGAGCCAGATGGCGCCGGCTTCGGTCTTGCCGAATTTTGTGCCGTCGGCGTTGGTGATAAGCGGGAGCGTCAGGCCGTAGGCTGTCTTGCCCAATTTTTTCCGGATGAGGTCAATGCCCGCTGTGATATTGCCCCACTGGTCGCTGCCACCGATTTGCAATTCGCAGTTGTGGTCGCGGCACAACACCATGAAATCGAAAGCCTGGAGCAGCATGTAGCTGAACTCGGTGTAGCTGATGCCCACCTCGCGGTCCTCCATCCGCGCGCGGACACTTTCCTTGGCGACCATCTGGTTGACGGAAAAATGCTTGCCGATGTCCCGCAGAAAATCGAGGAACGAAACGTTCGCCGTCCACGAGGCATTGTCCACCAGCCGCGCCGGATTTTGCTTAGTCTCAAAATCCAAAAGTTTTGCCAGTTGAACTTTCACGCTGGCGATGTTGCGTTCCAGAATTTCCTGGGTGAGCAACTGGCGCTCCTGTGTCTTGCCGCTGGGATCGCCCACCATGCCGGTCGCACCACCGGCCACGGCGATGGGGTGATGGCCGAGCAACTGGAACCGTCGCAGCGCCAGCAGTGGCACAAGGTTGCCGACGTGCAGGCTGTCGGCGGTGGGGTCGAACCCGCAGTAAAGCGTGATGGGTTGTGGAACAGGCATCTTGCCTGTCTCATTTGACAGGCTGGAAGCCTGTCCCGCTTTCCTCTCCAATTCCGCCGCGTCGGTACAATCGGCAAGGAGGCCGCGCCATTTAAGTTCTTCCAAAATGCTCACGCGAGCAGATTAAATTGCCGGGGTTGGAGTTCAAGCTTTAGCTTGTGCTTTCAAGCACGCTGAAGCGCGAACTCCAACGCACTTTGGGCTTTAGACTTTGATGTTTGGACTTTAGCCTGCGCGCGATGTCGCAGATGCTCAAGTCGTCCGGTGCCATGGCCGCCGCCACCCTCGTCAGCCGCCTGCTCGGCATGGTGCGCGAGATGGCCTACATGGCGTTCATGAACGTCGGCTGGGTCAACGACGCGTTTCAGTATGCGTTCACGATTCCCAATCTTTTTCGCCGTCTGCTCGGCGAAGGCGCGCTGACGGCGGCCTTCATTCCGGTCTTCAAGGAAAAGGAAAAAATCCACGGCGAAAAGGAAATGTGGCGCGCGGCCAACGCCGTCATCTCCGGCCTCATTGTTTCCGCGAGCGTCGTCATCGCGCTGGTCATGACCGGCATATCCATCGCATTGGCCGTGCATCAATTTGACACCCGCTGGGAGCTTATGCTGCGGCTGCTGCGCGTGATGTTCCCCTACATGCTGCTCGTCTGTCTGGCGGCGGCGATGATGGGAATGCTCAACGCGCGCGGCCATTTTTTCATCCCGGCCATGGGCGCAACCATGCTCAATGTCGTGATGATCGCGTCCGTTTATCTGCTCGCGCCGAAATTCGGTGTGGGGCTTCCGAAGGAACAAAAATTGCCGGTGCAAATTTTCGCGCTCGCGTATGGCGTGCTGGCGGCGGGCGTGGCGCAGGCGGCCTTTCAACTGCCCACGCTCTGGCGCGACGGTTTCCGCTACCGGTGGGTCTCGCCCTGGCGCGATGCCACCGTCCAACGCGTCGTGCGCCAGATGATTCCCGGAACGATCGGCGTGGCGGCATTCCAAATCAACGTCGCGCTCGTGCAATTGATCGCGTTTTTCATGGGCACCGGCATCGTTTCTTCGTTTAACGGCGCGGTGCGCCTCATGGAGCTCCCGCAGGGAATTTTCGGCATTTCACTGGCGACGTATCTGCTGCCGACGCTCGCCGGACTCGCGACGGACGGGAATTATCCCGAGTTTCGTGCCACCCTGCGACACGGCCTGTCCACGCTGTTTTTTTTGAATCTCATCGCCGCGGCGTTGCTCGTGACGCTGGCCGAGCCGATAGTGCGACTCCTGTTTGAACACGGCAGGTTTACCAGCGCATCCACCCTCCGCGTTGCCTACGCGCTCACCTGTCTCGCGCCGGGACTCGTGATGTTTTCGACCGTGAACATTCTGGCGCGCGCCTTTTATGCGCTCGGTGACACGAGGACGCCGATGAAAATCAGCCTGGTCTGCCTCGCCGTCAATCTTGCCGCCGCCACGTTACTGCTGGGCCCGTTGCGCGAAGGCGGCCCCGGGATCGCCAATACCGCGACCTCGTGTTTCAACGTGGGACTGCTGCTGTTCGCCTTGCGGAAAAAGCTCGGCAAGCTCGAACTGGAATTGCCGCGCCAGAATCTTTTGTGGCTGCTGCCCCTGACGATAATTGCCGGGCTCATCGCGTATGAAAGCTGGCGGTTGTGGGAAAACTCACTGGGCCACAGCAATGTGGCATTGAAAATCGGGGCAGTGTTCGTGCCGGCGGGAATTGCGGGTCTGGTTTACTGGCTGGCCGCGCTGGCGTTCAAGATTCCGGCGGCAAAGGAGATGGTGGAGTTTGCGCTCGCGCGGTTCAAAAAATCAAGGTAGGGACACCGCGCCGCGGCGTCCGTCGGTGGGAAGCGAAAAATTTGCACCGGTCGCCCCGGCGAGGCGACCCTACCTTCAAATTGGCACCACCGCGGTCCAGCAGTTCTGCCCGAATTTTGATTTGAGTTTTTCCACCAACGATTCGGCGGCTGTCCGGTTTTCGGCGATGGCAAACGTCGTCGAACCGCTGCCGGACATGAGCGCGGCAAGCGCGCCGTTGGCGCGCAGGAATTCCTGGAACAGCGCGAGTACGGGATATTTTTCGAACGCAGGCGCCTCGAGCGCATTGTAAAACTCGCCGCCGCCGGCCCGCAAATCCCCGGCCTGCAGCAATGAAACCAATTTTTCCGCGCGGCCCCGCCGGCCGTTCAATGCCGCCGGAAACCGCGCGAGGCCTTGATATGCCCAAACCGTCGAGATGCCGAACCCGGGATGAATCAGCAGGAGGGCCTTACCGCGCAACGCCGGGAAAAGATCCAGCGGTTGGATTTTCTCGCCCCGCCCGGTGGCCAGCGCCGGCCGGTTTTGCAGGAAAAACGGGACGTCCGAGCCGAGCGACGCGGCCAGTTCGTTCAGTGTTGCGGCTGAGAGCGGTTGGTCGAACAGTTCGTTCAACGCTAGCAAGGTCGTGGCGGCATTGCCGCTGCCCCCGCCGAGTCCCGCCGCCAGCGGAATTTTTTTCTCCAGCCGGATGCGGGCGCCACCCGAAATTTTAGCCGCCCGGAGGAAAGCATCCGCTGCCCGAAAAATGAGATTTTTGGAGTCAACCGGCAAGGCGGGTTCATCGCAGGTGAGCTGAATTCCATTTCCACCGCGTTCGAAACGGATTTCGTCAAAAAGGGTGACCGGTTGCATGACGGTTTCAAGTTCGTGAAAACCGTCGGGCCGTTTGCCCAGGATATTCAGCAGCAAATTGACCTTGCAGGGGGATTGCTTTTCGAGCGGCATGGTCTCACAAAAGAAAAACGCGCCAACGGATGATGGTTGGCGCGTTGATGAAAGCGGATTCGGGCACGGTCAATTATCGAATACGCGGAACCGGCTACCAAACCCGAAGGTCGATATAACGTCGACGATGTTGACTTCGCCATTGCTGAAACCGGAGTAGGTGTCAGTGTCTATGTAATAGTTTTTTATGCCGCGTCCGAGTTTTGGTTCGTGTGTGGCGCAACCGGACACAAACAAGGCGGCCAGAACGGCTACAGTGAGAAAGGGCATTGCTTTATGCATAAATTCTCGATTTGTAATTTTTACAAACACAGTTTACGCGGAATCCGGCGGATGTAAAGCCCGTTTTCTTTCTTTCCAGTCCCAATACCACGCAATCCAGACGGTGATTTCGTAAAGCAATTGCAACGGCACGAACATGACCAGCATCGTGATCGGTTCGGGCGTGGTGAGCACCGCGCCGAGTATCAAATTGATGATGATCATGTAACGCCGCGCCTTCGATAACGTGCGGTAGCTGAGCACGCCGATTTTCACCAGCGTCAAAATCACCACCGGCAGTTCGAAGCCCAGCCCCATGCCGAGCATGAACTTGCAGACAAAGCTGATGTAATCCTCCGCCCGCCATTGAAACGCGCCGAAACCAAGCCATTGTGAATACAGTTGCGCCGCCGACAGCGCCACCGGCATCAGGGCGAAATAACAAAAGGCCACGCCCGCAAGGAACAGACCGATGCCGATGGCCAGGCCGCGATAAACGTATTTTCTTTCGCGCAATTTCAGCGCCGGGAAGGCGAAGGCAACGACGAAGTAAAATATAAACGGCGACGCCAGCACCGCGCCGCCATACAGGGCGACCTGGAACGCGACGATGAACCCGCCCGCCGGACTGAGGTTGATCAAGTCAATTCTGGCCCGCTGCGCGTCGTCGGCCACATTTGGGTCGTGACTGACCTGCCAGCCGAGCACGCGATTGGTGCCAATAACCAGCGGCTCGACTTTAACGGCCACAAAACGGTTCGTGCCGAGGTCCAGCGACTGCTGCTGTTCGGGCGTGAGGGGAAAATTGCCGAGGCGGTTCGTGCCGAAGCTCACGGTGACGATCTGGTTGGTGCCTGAGTAATGAACCCAAGCATGCTTCAACGGCCACTTGACGATGCGGACGACGTCGTTGGCCGCAAACAGACAGATCAACATTCCCAAAAACAGCGCGACGATGCTCTTGATGAGCACCCAGCGGAAATCTTCGAGGTGTTCGAGAAAGGTTTTGACCGGGCCGCCTTCGGCCCTGTCGGGACGCTCCGGTTCGTTTTCGCCGGCCATGCCGAGAAATTCTCCGCTCCTCAGGACTTCGGTGGGTTGGAAGGCTGCGAAGCGGCTTGGCCGGGCTGCGACTGGCCGTTCTTCACGGATTTGTTCGGCTGGGGGGGCGGCTCATTCGCTGCGTTTTGAATTTCATCCGTCACTTCGCGCGCCCCTTTCTTGAATTCCTTGATGCTCTGGCCCAGACTGCGGGCCAGATCCGGGATGCGTTTGGCGCCAAACAAAAGCAGGACGGCCAAAGCCACGATGACCCAATCCCATCCGCCGAGAAAAGCTGCTAACATGGCATTCATAAGTTTTGTCGAGCCTCACCAAGGCTACGCCCGTTCCAGGAAATAGTAAAGCGGCAAAAACCGGGAGGGACGGCGTGCCGCCGTCCCAAACTTTTTTGGCAAATCAGGGACGCCGGCACGGCGTCCCTCCCAAATTAAGATTACGAGCCTGGCTTCGGATGTAGGAGCACGAAATCGTCACGCCGGTTCTTGGCCCAGCCGGATTCGTCGTGGCCTGGATCCACCGGCTTGTCCTTGCCGAAGCTCCGGGTCTCGACGCGCATCGGGTCCACGCCCAGTTTGGCCAGCGCCTCGCGCGCCGCCAGCGCACGGCGTTCGCCGAGCGACCGGTTATATTCCTCCGTGCCGCGTTCGTCGCAATTGCCCTCGATGAGCAGCTTGGTGCTCGCATCGCCGCTCAATTGCTGGGCGACCGAGGCCAGGTTCGCCTTCTCGCTGCTCCGGATTGCGGAGCTGTCATAGGCGAAATGAATTGTGTACGCCGCGAGTGCTGCGCGGTCGGCCAGCATGTTGTCGAACACGTCCGGATTGGCCAGCGGCGTAGTGCCAGGCTGGTTTTCCGGATTGATGGGCTGAGTATTCGGCAAAGTGGGGGGATTGTTATTTTCGCCGACCATTGGTTTTTGCCCGGGCAGTTGCGTGACGCCAACCGGTTTGTGTTTGCAGCCCGTCGTGGCGAGGGTGGCGGCCAGCGCGAGCACCAGTGGAAAAATCAGTTTTGTCGTTTTCATATTTTAGCTTTGGTTAAATTTCAGTTAAAAGTTCGTAAAAAATTCAAAATCATCTCGCCCAAGCGGGTTGGGAATCACTTCCCGAAACTCGGGCGATATCTTTGACTTGTTTCGTCGGGGCGTCAAGCAAAGACAGCACATACCGGTAGGAAGTGGTGCGCCGCGCATAAATCAGTGTCCGGGAGTTCGGCGCCCATGACGGATCTTCGCCCGGCACCAGGACCGTGACCATGCCGCCGCTGGCGGGCACAACACACACGTCGAATTCGCCCATCTGCGACGTGAACGCGATCCATTTGCCGTCCGGCGACCAGTCGGGTTCGGTCGGATTCGAGACGCCGACGGTCCTGAGGGTTTGGACCCCGCCGCCGCCCGCCGGCACTTTGGCCAGCAACCGCCGCGCGTTGATCTTGGTTGCGAAACAAATCCACTGTCCGTCCGGCGACCAGCATGGCGATGAATCTTCGCTCGTGGTTGTTAATTTTTTCAGGCCCGTGCCATCGGCGTTGCAGACATAAACGTTCGGGCTGCCGCCCTTGCTCAGGATCATCGCCACCTTCGTGCCGTCCGGCGAAACGGCGGCGCTGGAGTTCAAGCCGGAATAGCGTGCGATGGCGCGACGCTGACCGGTGGTGAGGTCGTGATAAAAAATGTCCGGGTTGCCGAGCTTGTAGGAGGTGTAATAAACCGCGAGCCGGCCGGGCACCCACGCGGGCGCGGCCACGATGTCGCCGTCATGGGTGACGGCCTGCGGATTGTGGCCGTCAAAATCCGCAACGTAAATTTCGCCGGCGCCGTCAGGGGCTTCGTCCTTGAACGCGATTTTCGTCTGCGCGATGCCTTTTTTGCCGGTGATGGCCAGTACGATGTCATCGGCGAACGCGTGCGCCTCCCGCCGCAACGATGCGCCGGTGTAGCTGCGCGCGAGCAGCGAAGTTTTGGCAAAGCGATCCGTCACCCGGCCCTGCACGTTGCCCGCGTTGCTGCCGCTGATGAGGTATTGTGCGGCGTCGGGAGTGACAAAACTGAAACCCTGGACGTAAAGATCGAATTTCAAAACATCCAAAGTTTCACCGGTGAACCCTTCCAGTGAAACCGGAATTGGTTTCGTCATCCCCATGACGGTGATGTTTTGTTCGATGGTGATTTCGTTCTGGCCGCGCGCAATCACGGCGGCAAAAAGGAAAACCGGCAGGAAAATTTTAATCAGTTGAAGGCAATTTTTTTTCATCCTAGCGATCGTTTGGCTTTGAGGTTGAAGTTGATGGTGTAAGTCCGTTCCGGCTCCGTTGTGCCTTCCGGGAACGGCGCGATGAAGGTAACACGGTCCAGGGTGCGCTGCACGGAGGCATCCACCCCCGCGTCGCCCGACGGCGTAAGGATGCGGGCGGAATTCACCGTGCCGTCGCGAGCAATGGTGACGGTGACCTTGACATTGGCATCGTCGTTTTGGGCGTCGTCCGGCGGCACCCACGCCTGTTCATAAACGCTCTTTACCACGGAGGCGTAATTGGCGTAAGCCACGCTGCTGTTGCCCGGCATGTCAATTGTCGTGGTGGAAGTAAGGTTGTTTCTCAAACTCCGAACAGCGTTTTGGAACGCCTGCTGCCGTAACCGCTGTTGCCGGCGCGAATCATCCGTTGGATTCACGGTCAAATTTTTCGGCGCAGTGCGGACCACGAGTTGCGTGCTGATTTGAATTTTCGGCTTTTCCACAGGTTTCGGCTCCGGCGTCAGCGCCTTCACGATTTCCTTGATGGGTTCGGGCGTTACCACTTTGGGCGGCGCGGGCGGCGTGACGACCGGCTGCGGCGCGGGCGGTTGCGGTGCTGGTTGAACCGCCGGCGGGGGCGGTTGGGCGTTGTGCACACCGCTGTTGAACGCCGCGTCAATCAGGTTGGCCGGGATGACATCCAGAATCTGCAGGTCGTCAGCCTTGGGTTTCGGCGCGAAGAAGCCGGGCCCGACGATCAAAATTACGAGCAGCAGCAGGTGAAAGCCTGCCGTCGCAATCGCGCATTTTTTTTGCAGTCGGTTCATTTCGCCGGTTCGGTGCGGAGCGAGTAGCGCGTGATACCATAGCGCTGGCAGCCATCAAACAAGTCCGCAACGTATTTGTAAGGCCCGTCCCCGTCAGCGCGGATGTAAACAATAATGTTCGGGTTCGAGCGGGATTCCGCCGCCAGCCGCGCCAGCAAATCGTTGAACGGGATCCGCTGCCGGTCGAGCGCGTAGACGCCCGTGTTGCTGATTTCGACGGTGCGGATGTCGCGTTTGTTCACCGATTTGTCCGGCTGGCCGCCGCGCGGGAGCTTGAGGTTGATGCTCTGCTCCAGCAGCGGCGTGGTGATGACGAAAATGATGAGCAGCACGAACGCGAGGTCGAGCAGCGGCGTGATGTTGATTTCGCTCAACGTCACGAGATAACTGCGTTGTGAAAATCGTCTCATGGCTGCAAATCATTCCTCTTCCAGATACTCCGCCTCCATTTTGGAAACCAGTTCCTGCGCAAAATTGTCGAGGCCGACGGTGAACACGCGCAAATTGTGCACGAGCCAGTTGTAACCGAACATCGAGGGAATCGCCACCAGCAGGCCCGCGACGGTGGTGATGAGCGCCGCCGCCACGCCGGGCGCCATCGCGGCGAGCGTGGCCGCGCCCTGCGGCGCCTGCGCAATGCCGCCGAACGCGCTCATCACGCCCCAAACCGTGCCGAGCAGACCAAGGAACGGCGCGCCGCTTACGGCAATGGCGAGCCAGATCAAACCCGATTCCAGTTTCAACGATTCCTGCGCGACGACGTTTTCGATGGCGCGTTTAACGTGTTCCATGTTCTTGAGCGTGACGCGTTGTTTGCGCCGGTCGCCGCCGGGACCGCGCAACCGCGCGTCCAGTTGCGTGCAGCCCACCTGATAAACCATGAACAGCGGGCAGCCTTCGACCTGCAGGCTGCGGTCAAAAATTTCCAGCACGGATTTCTGGGCGCGGAACTCCGTGGAAAAATACAGGTTCAGCTTCCGGGCGCGGCGCATTTGCAGGGCTTTGGACGTCATCACCGACCACGCGATGATGGAAAAAACGAAGAGACAGGCGATGACGGCCTTGCCTTCGGGCGTCGCCTGTTTCCAAACGTAGATGAGTTCCGCCTGATTCGAAGCGGCCCCCACGACGATAAACGAAAATCCGCTCATCATAACGACTGGTAACTTGGTCGTGAGGAACCGATGTAGCGGCCAAGCGGCAGGCGGTCGAGCCTCTACCTGCCGGACAAATTATTAATCGCCGCGCGGGGAATGCCAAGTCTTTTTGCGGGAAAAAATTCTCTGCGCTTGCCGGGCGGGCAAAATGGCTTAAAAAGAAAGCCGATGTCCCGCCTGCGTGGCCGAAGCCAGAACCGCGAAAGCCAGGAAACCTGCCCGGCAGGCGCCGGGGCGGCTTTCCCACACAAACACTTCGGCGCGGCGAAGGCCCGTCCACGCCTTATCGGTTTGTTGCTCGCGCTGGTCACACTGCTGGTTTATCTGCCGGTGTGTCGCCACAACTTCCTGGTCTATGACGACGACGATTACGTCACCGGGAATCAGGTTGTCCAAAACGGCCTGACCTGGGCCGGCGTCGAATGGGCCTTCACGACCGCACAGGCGAGCAACTGGCATCCGCTCACCTGGCTTTCGCACATGCTGGATTGCGAACTGTTCGGGTTGAACCCCGGCGCGCAGCATCTGGTCAACGTCCTGTTCCAGGCGGCCAATGTGGTTTTGCTTTTCGTGCTGCTGCGCCGACTGACGAATGCGCTGTGGCCATGCGCGTTCGTTGCCGCGCTGTTCGCGTGGCATCCGCTGCACGTCGAATCCGTCGCATGGATTTCGGAACGCAAGGACGTGTTGAGCACGTTCTTCGGGCTGCTGACCCTGCTGGCTTATGTCCGCTATGCAAAATCCGCGGCAAGTGACCCGCTTTCGCTCCGCTTCAGCACGGCAAGCAGGGGACAGGTGACAGGCAAAGAAGCCGCGCCCGTGCCCGACTTGTCACGTGTCACGCGTCACCTGTCACCTTTCTATTGGCTGGCGCTGATTTTGTTCGCGCTCGGATTGATGGCAAAACCGATGCTGGTCACGCTGCCGTTTGTGATGTTGTTGCTGGACTTCTGGCCGCTCAACAGGGTGACTGGAGACCCGCTTTCGCAGGGCTTCAGCGCGGCCGGCAAGTGGCAGGTGGCAGGGGTTCTGCGATTGGCGTTGGAGAAGTGGCCGTTCTTCCTGCTCACCTTCATTTCCTGCATTGTCACTTTCCTGGCGCAGCGACATGGAGAAGCAGTGGTCTCGCTGGCAAAAGTTTCGTTGCGCTATCGCTTGGAAAACGCGCCGGTCGCCGCTGTGCGCTACCTGCTGAAAATGATCTGGCCGGTCGATCTCGCCGTCATTTATCCAATGCCGGACAAGATTCCCGTGTTTGCCATCGCAGCCGCGGTCGCGGTTTTGATTTTCCTTTCCCTCGCTGGCTGGCTGGCACGGCGGCGCTGGCCGTATTTGCTCGTCGGCTGGCTGTGGTTTTTGGGCACACTCGTGCCGGTGATCGGTCTGGTGCAGGTCGGCGGCGCGGCGCTGGCCGACCGTTACGTTTACATTCCTTCCATCGGCCTGTTCCTCGCTGTTACGTTCGGCTTCCGCGAATTGGCAGCGCGCTTTCAATTTCCCCCCATTGCCGTGGTCGCGGTTGCGGTTTTAATTTTGGGCGGCTGCCTTTTGGCCACGGGGCATCAATTGCGTTTCTGGTGCGATAGCGAAACACTCTTTCGCCATGCGCTCGCCGTGACCCGGGACAACGACATCGCGCACGCCAATCTCGGCGTGGCACTGGAACAGGAGGGGAAACTGGATGAAGCACTGGCCGAATACCGCGCCGCCGCGAAGCTCGCGCCGGGGCGTTACCAAACCCACAATAACCTCGGCAACCTGCTGGATAAAATGGGCCAACCGGTACAGGCGCTGGCCGAATATCACGAAGCCGTCCGGCTGAATCCGGAACTTCCGTCTTTGCATGACGGCCTCGGCAGCGTGCTCGCCGAACTCGGCCGGTTCAGCGAAGCCATGAATGAATTTGCCAACGCGGCGCGGCTCGACCCGACCTATCCCTGGTCGCATTTTGAGATGGGCAAAACGCTGCTGAAACAAGGCCGCGATACCGAAGCAGTGGATCAGTTCCACGCGGCGCTGCGGATTGACCCGGACAATTTTCAAATCCTCGCCTATACCGCCCATGTGCTGGCCGCCGCCGAAAATCCTGAAATTCGCGACGGCAAAATCGCGCTTGAGTTCGCGACCGAGGCCAACGCGCTGACCGGCGGCGCGCAACCGTTCGTCCTCGACGCGCTGGGCATGGCCTGGGCGGAAACCGGCGATTTTACCAACGCGCTGGCCGTGACGCAAAAGGCCCTTGATCTCGCCATCACTGACAAAATGAAAAACCTCGAAGGCATCCAACAACGGCTGCAACTCTACAAAAACCACCAAGCGTGGCGGGAATCATTCCTGTTTACCAACGCGCCGGTAAAAAATTAAGTTAGCGCCAGCGAAGCCAGCGTCCGCTGTACTTTGGAATACTTCAATGCCCGGTCAAGATCGGAAAGGCCGGGACAGCGCCGCGTGCTGTCCGGACGCCGCGGCGCGGCGTCCCTACCATCTTGTTTGCCCAGCCATGGCAGCATGAAAATCCGTTTTGCGGCAACAAATTCCGCGAGCGATTTTGCGTTTAGAATGGTGGCAGCGTCCGGCTTCGGCGGTGACATTAAAACAACGCGCGCCTTGCGCCGAAAACTTTTCGGCAGGGCTTCGAGGGTGAGCAATATTTGATTCACCGCGCCGAGCCGGTTCGGGCCGACGACAATCGTCTTCGTGGACAAGGCGGTGAGGAGGTCGCGCGAATCAAAATTTTCACCAAGCGGACTCAGCAAACCGCCGGCGCCTTCGATGAGCGAAACGTCAAAGTGTTTTTGTATCGCGTGAACGTGCGCGAGCACCTCGGCGAGTTTGACGCGTCTTCTTTCGCGGCGCGCGGCAAACAATGGAGCGATGGGCGCGCGGAAATGCCACGGATTGATTTCGTCAAGGGTAAGCACGCCAGCCGAAGCGACGCGGAGTATGCGGGCGTCGTCGCGACCGCCGGAGCAGATCGGTTTGAGCGCAGCCACGTTGGCGCCGCGGTTGCGGAGAAAGTGCGTCAGCAGTGCGGTTAACACCGTTTTGCCGGCGCCGGTGTCGGTGCCGGTGATGAAAAACATTTGCTTCATTCGGCAACATCAAAGCGGAAACCCCACGTGCAAGCCATCAAAACCGTTGACGGAATTGGCTCGATTCACGTAAACTGCACGGCTCGCTGACCAGCGGGAATTATTGTGAACGTCACCGTTGAAAATCTGGCCCCGTGCAAAAAACTGGTGCGGGTGGAAGTGGACGCCAAAGCCGTGGATGAGGCGTTCGCCGCCGTCACGAAGGATTTCCAGAAACAGGCATCGCTGCCCGGGTTCCGCCCGGGCAAGGCACCGCGCGAGCTGGTCGCCAAAAAATACGAGGCCGACATCAAGGCCGAGGCCAAGCGCAAACTCATCAGCGATGCGTATCGCAAGGCGGTGGACGAAAAGAAAATCGCCGTGGTTGGTTACCCGGATATCGAGGAAATTCAGTTTGGCCGCGGTCAGGCGCTGCAATTCGCTGCGACCATCGAGACCGCGCCGGAATTTCAAATACCCGATTACAAAGGGCTGCGGGTCAAACGCGAGGCCAAGTCCGTCGCCGAGGCCGACGTGGAGCGCGCGGTGGAACTGCTCCGGCGGCAGCACACGAAGTTCGAGACAGTCGCCCGCGAGGCGCATCCGGGCGACATCGCGGTGGTAAATTACACCGGCACGTGCGACGGCAAGCCCATCACCGACACCGCGCCGACGGCGAAGGGGTTGACGGAGCAGAAAAATTTCTGGGTGGACATCGGGCCGGAGGCGTTCCTGCCCGGTTTTGCCGAGCAACTTACCGGTGCCAAGGCGGGCGACCGGCGCGCGGTCAGCGTGGATTTCCCCGCCGATTTCGTGACAAAGGAACTCGCGGGCAAAAAGGGCGTTTTTGAAATTGAAGTCGTTGAGATAAAGGAAAAAATTTTGCCGCCGGTGGACGACGTGCTCGCCAGGCTTTACGGCGCGGAAAACTTGGAGAAGCTCCGCGCCGGCGTGCGGCGGGACCTGGAGAACGAATTGAATTATTCTCAGGCCAGGTCCATCCGCACACAGGTCATCCGCGGGCTGCTCGAGCGCGTGAATTTTGATCTGCCCGAATCCGCGGTCGCGCAGGAGACGCGCAACGCGGTCTATGACATCGTGCGTCAAAACACCAAGCGCGGCGCCACCCGCGAGATGATTGAGCAGCAAAAGGAGCAAATCTACTCGGCGGCCACCTACAATGCGAAGGAACGCGTGAAGCTATCTTTTTTGATCCAGCGCATTGCGGACAAGGAAGAACTCAAGGTGTCAGAGGAAGAAATTTTGAAACGCGCGCAGTCGCTGGCGGCGTTGTACCAGATTCCGCTCGAAAAATTCCTGAAGGATTTGCAGAAGCGCAACGGCGTGCCCGAGCTTTATGAGCAAATCCTGCACGAAAAGGCGCTCGACCTGCTGGAGAAGAACGCGGTCATCGAGGATGTTCCGGCATCCGGGTCGCCGGCTCAGGGCGCAAATCCGAGCTGAGTCGGAATTAACCGGACGGTTACCTCCGGGCGCGCCGGTGCGTCTTAGGTTTGACGAATCGCGGCGAAAGCCGCACCATGCACAGCACCATGAAACGTTTCAGTGTCGTTTTGATTGTTTTCTCCCTGGCCCTGGCCGCGCAGGCGCAGACGGACACGAATGCGGCCACCATGCCAGCCGAGACCAACGCACCGGCACTCCAACCGGAGGCCAATACGGTCGCCGTCCAAACAAATTCAAACCCGGTCGCCACGCAAACGGACACGAACATGCCCACCGCGCCGGTCGAAACCAACGCACCGGCCTCGCCCCCAAGTGCCAATGCGACCGCCGGCACAACCAACACCAATGCCCGCACGATGTCGTTGAAGGACTGCATCCAGGAAGCCCTCCAGCACAACCTCGACGTGCAGATCGAGCGCTACAATCCCCAGATTTCGCTCTATAACCTTCGCGCAGCTTATTCGGGTTACGATCCGTTGCTCAATGTTTCCGGCCAGCACAATTACGATGTGAGTGGCGGTAGCTTTCAAAACGGGGTCGCATATCCCGGTTCCATCTCCGACGAGAACAGTTTTAAATCTGGTCTAGGCGGCACATTGCCGATGGGGTTGCAGTATGATTTCAGTGGTAACATTTATCAGCAATATGGCGTGGTAAATCCGGGGACCACCAACGCGTTGCCTTTTGAAAACTCCGGGGGTTCGATTCAAGTTCAATTGACGCAACCCTTGTTGAAAAATTTTTGGATAGACACCACGCGCCTGAACATTCGCGTTGCTAAAAACCGGCTGAAATACTCCGAACAGGGTTTGCGCGAGCAAATCATCACCTCCGTCACCGCCGTCGAGAATGCCTACTACGAACTCATTTACGCGCTGGAAAATGTGACGGTGCAGCAGGAGGCGCTGGAGCTTGCCCAGACGCAGCTTGACCAGGACAACCAGCGCGTGCAAATCGGCACGCTTGCCATCTTGAGTGTCCAACAGGATGAATCCCAGGTGGCGCAGAGCCAGGCCAATCTGATTGCCGCGCAATATACGCTGGTCACCGACCAAAACACGTTGAAGAACCTGCTCGCGGATACGAACTATACCCAATGGCACGACACCGATATTCAGCCGAAGGAGACGCTTACCGCGCCCATACAAACTTTCAATTTGCAGGACAGTTGGCGGAAGGGCATGACCGAACGACCGGACCTCTTGCAGGCACAATTGAATGTGGAGCAACAGGGCATCCAATTGAAGTTTTATCGCAACCAGCTTTACCCCGAACTGGATCTGCTTGGCACCTACGGTTACAATGGCTCCGGCACGGAATTCAGCGACGCGTTCAACCAGTTCAATGAAGGCGACCGGCCATTTTACAGCTACGGCGCACAAATGACGATTCCGCTCAGCAATGTCGGACCGCGCAATCAATACAAGTCCAACAAGGCGACGTTGCAACAAGTCACGCTGCAACTGAAACAGTTTGAACAAAACGTTTTGGTGGAAATTGACAACGCGGTGAAGCAGGCCCAATCCAACTATCAAAGCGTGCAGGCCACGAAACAGGCGCGCATTTACGCCGAAGCCGCGCTGGACGCGGAGCAGAAAACCTACGCCGTCGGCAAGGCCACCACCTTTGAAGTGCTGCAATATCAAAACAGCCTCACCACCGCGCGCTCTGCGGAAATCCGCGCGCTGGCCAATTACAACGAGGCGCTCTCCAATCTGGCCGCGCAGGAAGGCAGCACGCTCGAACGCAACAACATCAACCTCGAGGCGAAGTAACAATCATAATCTTAATCCCGCGCTTAATCCTAATCGCCGTACAGAGAGGATTGAGATTATAATAACGATTAAGATTAAGAAAAAATCCTTACCAGAACTGCCATGCGTGCTTCCAGACAATCCACACGCCCAGCAATAAATTCGTGATGGCGTGCGCCGTCATCGCGTCGCCCAGCCGGTTTTTGCGCAGCACCAGCCATTGATATGCCACGCCGCATAAAATGCCCGCCAGCCATTCGTTATGGGAAAAGCCGAAGACGGCCGCAGTCGCAAAAAATGGCAGCGGCAGAAACTGATTGAGCGGCACGGACTGGAAATCCGTTTTGGCGACGTAGCGATAGAGGAACGAGCGGTAAAAAACCTCCTCCAGCGGCGGCACGACAAAGGTCATTCCCAAAATGTGAACCGTGATAAAAAACCACGCGAGCAGGGAATTTTCACCAAATGGGTCATTCGGATTTCCCGTTGCGCCGCCGGCCAGGAATTTTGGATAAAAAGGATCAAGCCCAACCCAAATCGCAAAGATTCCAATGCCGACGACGGCGGCTTCCCAACTGAAGGCCCAGCGCATTTCCGCCACGAACGGGCGCATTTCCCATATCAGCCACACACCGACCAGCGTCTTGGCGAAGTAAAACCAATAAGCCGACGCCGGGCCGAATTTCCCCTGGCAAAACGTCAACGCGAGGAAAACCACAAACGGCGCGACCCGGGCGGTGGCCGGCGACACGGTAAATTGTTTTTTCAGGCAGCGCACACGAAAAGATGACGCGGATTTTTATTTGTCCAAGCCCAATTTCTCCTGCGAGCCGTCGGCTTTTTCCAGCGTGACATTGTGTTGCGAGATTTCCTTCACGCGGAATTCGCCAAGCCGGTCACCGACATGGACGGTCTTGCCGTCCACGATCGCCCACGGCTGCGTCGCGGTATAGACAATGCCCTGCAGCTTCGGTTCGGGCGGCGGCGGCGGCGGCGGCGG
>Ga0181538_10001264_pt1 | contig 28770 bp, 22 predicted proteins | sample PEATcosm2014_Bin_40_FD_119773 | JGI IMG/M metagenome (GOLD analysis project Ga0181538, IMG submission 119773) | Peatland microbial communities from MTU Mesocosm Facility, Houghton, MI, USA - PEATcosm2014_Bin23_30_metaG | ecosystem: Environmental > Terrestrial > Soil > Wetlands > Peat | place... | reverse complement strand
GATTGCCAATTGCGCGTCAAACCCGCTAAATAAGGCGAATGCCAACGGTCGCCGAACAACTCCGCGCGGGGCGCGAAGCCAGACAACTCACGATTGCCCAGGTCGCCGAGGCCACCAAAATCCGCACCGATCACATCCGCGCACTCGAAGAGGGAAACTTCAACGTGTTCTCCGCGCCGGTTTATATCCGCGGGTTTGTCCGCAACTACGCCACGCACCTCAAACTCGACGTGCCACAAGTCATGGCCGCGCTCGACGCCGAACTGGGCCGCACGGTAAAATTCAAGGACCCGCCGCCGCTGGTCGAGGAATCCAAAAGCGCGCTCGATCATGTAATGTTTTGGCTCGCCAGGCTGAATTGGCGGGTGGGAGTCGTCGGCATCGCCGCCGCGGGGATTGTATTAATCGTCCTGCTCGGCGGCCTTGCGTGGTGGCATCACCGGCACAGTCATTCGACGGTCAACCTGCCGCCCGCCGTTTATCAATCCACCAATTCCGGCGAAACGCTGCCGCTGCCGAAACATTAAGTGATTTTTGATTTTCGATATACGATTTACGCGCTGGCCGCGAAAATGACGACGGATTCGTAAATCGCAAATCGCATATCGTAAATGGATTCACACGTCGCTCAAATAAAGCGCCCGGTTGCGCCACAAATAAATCGCGCCGGACGTGACTGTTAGCACCACGGTCAGCCAGAGCATGATTTCCGCGAACGCCGGCACCCACGACACGAAAAACTTCTGCACCGAGGCCGGCCATTCTTCGCAGGCGTCCACGATCAATAGCGCGTTGATGGCCACGATTTGCGAGACAGTCTTGTGTTTGCCGAAATTTTCCGCGGCGAGCACGACGTTTTTTGATGCCGCCAGGAGCCGCAGGCCGGTGATTGCCAGTTCGCGCGCGACGATGAGGATGACCATCCACGCCGCGACCTTGACCGGCGCGTTTGGATTCAGGCGCGTGCTTTCGACGAAGGCGATGAACGCCGAGCAGGTCATGATTTTGTCCGCCAGCGGGTCCATCAGGATGCCGAAATTGGTGATGAGCCCGCAGCGGCGGGCGATCTGGCCGTCGAGGAAATCCGTGGCGCCGGCCAGGGAGAAGAGAACCAGCGCCAGCGTGTCGTTGTACGGAATCGGCGAGAATAGCGCCCAAAGAAAAAGCGCTGTCAGCACGAAACGGAAGACCGTCAGCTTGTTGGGCAGATTCATTTACGATTTACGATTTACGATTTACGATTTACGCAGCATCTCCCACGCGGGCAACGTCAATCGTAAATCGTCATTCGTAAATCTCTTCATGCTCCAAACTTGTCGAACATCCGGGCGTTGGCCTGCATGAGGCGGATGAGATACTTCGCCTCGAACACGCCGAGCGAGCCGAGGTTCGCGCCGGTTTCGGTGAAGCGGTCGAGTTTGTCCGAGCCGCTGAACGCCGAATGCAACAGCACCGGTTGCGGATGCCACGAATGGCCCTTAAGTGCACACGGCGTCGAATGGTCGCCGGTGATGACCAGCACGTCCGGCTTTTTGTTCAGCAAAATCGGCAGCGCGGAGTCGAAATCCTGGATCGCCTTCATCTTGGCCACGAAATTGCCGTCCTCGCCCGCCTTGTCGGTGTATTTGTAGTGGATGAAGAAGAAATCGAAGTTGGCGTATTCCTTGAGGTAACGCTCGAATTGTTCCGCAATGGTCGCCGGGCCTTCAATCTTTTTCATGCCGACGAGTTGTGCCAGGCCCTTGTACATCGGATAAACCGCCAGACACGCGGGCTTCAACTTGTAGCGTTCTTCGAACAGCGGAATATGCGGCTGATGCGCGATGCCGCGCATGAGAAACCCGTTCGCCGGTTTTTCCTCCGCGAGGATGGGCAGCGCGGCCATGTAAAAACCCGTGATGAGCGCCGCCATCTTTTTCTGGCCGGCGTTGTTCGCGTCACGCGGATGAACGGTGGGAATGGGAAAACCTTCGCGGTTCGGGTCGGCGTCGGTCAGCGGGCCTTCGAGTCCGCCGCCGCGAAACACGACGACAAACCGGTGTTCCTTGCCGGCCTTGATGAGGATTTCCGTGTCGCCGAGTTTTTTTACTTCTGCCGAAAGCATCGCGCAAAGTTTCTCGCACGTCTCGGTCGGGATGCGGCCGGCACGGCGGTCGGTGACGATGCCCTTCTTGTCGAGCGTGCAAAAGTTCGCGCGCGCGGCCACGTCACCGGGCTTAAGTTCCATGCCCAGACCCAGCGCTTCAATCACGCCGCGGCCGACCAGGAATTCCAGCGGGTCGTAGCCGAACAGTCCGAGATGCCCGGGCCCGCTGCCGGGCGTGATGCCGGGTGCGACGGGTATCATGCGGCCCTGCGCGGAATCCTTGCAGAGCTTGTCAAGGTTCGGCGTGGTGGCAGCTTCAAGCGGCGTCAGGTAATTTTGTTCCAGCGTGGCGATGTCGCCGAGGCCGTCGAGCACGACCAGGGCAAGCTTGGCTTTGGTTTTCAGCGTCAGTTCGGAATAAAGCGCGTCCAAATTCATCCGTCCATTTTGCAACAAGCGCGCCGGAGTGCAATGCGATTCCCAATGGGCGCGAAAAGTTGCGCTTTTCAGCGCTGTTATTTCTGTTAATTTTCCGCCGGTTCAGATTTCACATGAGTCAGGTGCCCGAACAAACCACGCGGCGGGAAAGTCTTCATTCCCTCCGCTGGCTGCCCGTCATCGGGTCGGTGATATTGTTGGTGATGGTCGCGGTCATTTCGACCAGAACGATGTCGGGACTGAAGAGCGCGATCTATTGGCGCCAGCACGCTTCCCGGGAAATCCTCGCCGCGCAAACCTATGAGGACAACCTCATGAACATCCAGAACGGCATGCGCGATTTTGTGACCATGGGCGACACGACCGCGTTTGCCTTGTGCCAGCGCTGCATCAAACTGGAGCCGGAGCTGTATGACCAGCTCGTCAACCTGACGCGTGAGAACCCCGCGCAGCAACAAAGACTGAAAGACCTTTCCGTGGCGATGAAGGATGTTTTCGGCTATGACGCGCGCTTGATCGACATCTACAAGCAGCGGGGCGCCGAAGCGGTGCTCCGGACCGAACAGACTGGCGAAGGCAGAACCGTCACCGGCCACGCGCTCGAAATCTTGAAGGCGTTTTACGCCGATGAACAAAAATTATTGGACGCGCGTGACGCCGCGGAACAGGCGGATTATCACAATGCCGAACGCCTGCTCATCGTCGGCAGCGTGCTCGTGGCCGCGTTGATTGTGCTGGCCAACATCATGGCCAGCCGCGAAATGGCCCGCCGCCGGCGGGCGGAAATCGAACACGAAAAACTCATCGCCGAACTTCAACGGACCCTGGCCGAGGTGAAGACCTTGTCCGGTCTCATCCCGATATGCGCCTGGTGCAAAAGCGTCCGCAACGACCACGGCTACTGGCAAACCGTCGAGCAGTACGTCCGTTCGCACTCCGATGCCAGTTTCTCGCACAGCATCTGCCCCAGTTGCCAGGAAAAATTCAAGGACGAAATCGCCAAGGCCCGCGGCCCGGTTGAAAAATCGCCGTCAAAAAATTGAACTTCGCCGACGAGGCTGCCAACCATTCAAAGTGATACCGCTGCAACTTCATGAATTTCACCACCGCCTCGGCGCACAATTTGCCGAATTGAACGGCGCGGAAGTCGTGAACGATTACGGCGACTGGCTGGCCGAACATGCCGCGCTCCGCGAAAACGCCGGGGTGCTCGATTTGAGTTTTCGCGGGCGGATCTGTCTCGTCGGCAAAGACCGCGTCCGGTTCCTGCACGGCCAGGTCACGAATGACGTGAAAAAGTTGCCCGTTGGCTCCGGTTGTTACGCTGCGCTCGTCACTGCCAGGGGCAAAATGGAAAGCGACCTGAATATTTTCTGCCTGCGGGATGAACTGCTCCTGGACTTTGAGCCGGAACTGACCGGGAAAATTTCACAACGGCTCGAAAAATTCATCGTCGCCGACGACGTGCAAATTGTGGACGCCGCGCCGCATTACGGTTTGCTGAGTGTGCAAGGGCTGAAGGCGGAAGCCGTCATCCGGGCGGTGGGATTGGTTGGGTGGGGCGAGCGCCTGTCGGGCCGTAACCAGGCGAAGGCCGATCCTCGCGAGCCGCGTGCGCAAGCAAATCCAGACGGCTCGTCAGTAGTCTCGCCCCACCAATTTCCAGCCAAACCATACGACTCTGTGAAAATTTCCGATGCCACGCTCGGCGAAATTTATTTGATGAACAGTCCTCGCCTCGATTCAAGCTGGTGGGGCGAGACTCCGTCGAGCCTAAACCAGAAATCAGGGCTCGAGAGACTCTCGGCCCACTCGAAAACAAACGGTTTTGATCTGTTTATACCCAATTCTTCGCTCGGTACGGTGGCGGACAAGCTCATCGCCGCGGCTAAACAAATCGGTGGATGCGCAGCCGGCTGGCAGGCGTTCGAGACCGCGTGCATCGAGGCGGGTATTCCGCGCTTCGGTGTGGACATGGACGAAACGAATCTGCCGCTCGAATGCGGCATCGAAAACCGCGCCGTAAGTTACAGCAAGGGCTGCTACATCGGCCAGGAAGTCATCAATCGCGTCCACAGCTTCGGCCACGTCACCAGGGAACTTCGTGGCCTTCGCCTCGCCGACCCCGCAAACGCGGGGCTGCCATTACCGCGACGTGGTGACAAGCTTTTCCATAACAATAAGGAAATCGGTTACGTCACTAGCGCGGTAAAATCGCCGTCACCCAACGCACCTGTCGCGCCGAAGCCTCAAAGCGAAGGTGGAAACATCGCACTCGGGTACGTTCGCCGCGAAGCGAATCAAATCGGTACGGAACTGACGCTGCGAACGGCGGCGGGCGAGAGGTCCGCAAAAATTGTGGAATTGCCATTTGTCCGGTAGGGCGCGTTACTCCGTGCGCGCCGCTGTCCCTGTGGTGGGGTGAGGCTACTGACGAGCCGGCTCGCGGGGACGCTCGCTCCACCGGCGGCGGGCAAAAGGGACTGCCCGCCCTACCCGCTTCAATGCTGAAACTGCGACTGTTTGCTGACCTTGGCCAGACGTTTTTCCCATTCGCCCTTGTGCGCCAGCGGGTCGGCGTCCGTGCCCCAGAGTTTCTTCACCATTTCGCGCTGCGGCACGAACGGACACTTCGCTTTCGGATTTTTGAACGCGTCCTCCAGCGCGCGCAAGGCCAGTTGCGCACCGGTCATCACCGCCGACTGGCCGAACCGCTCGTTGAGCCGGTGCGCCGCGTCGTCGAGCGCGCCCCAGCGTTCCGCGTCGGTCTTGCCCCACAGCGTCGGTTGCGTGTCCAGCCGCGCCAGATTCCAGAACGCGATGCGGATTTGCCGGACCGGTTTCGCCTGGTCGCGCATCAATTTGCGGAAAATATTTTCCAGGACCGCGTTCATGACGGAATTTTGAAATTGCGGTTCATGGAAACGGTGACCGCCGCTGACCTCGCTGAAATCGTTGAACCGGATGGTCAGGCCCAGCTCGCGCGCCTGCATCTGCTCGCGACGCAACTGGCCGACCAGCCGCGTCGCCTCGCTCAACGTGAACGTGAGCGCCCCCTCGTAATCCGGCTCGTCGTAGGGCAGCGTCGTGTTGCTGGAAATCGTGGTGCGGTCCTTGACCTGCAACAGCAACGGCTCGCTCCACAGGCCGTTGGCAAACAGCCAGAGCTGCTGGCCCCAGATGCCGAATTTTTTCCGAAGCAGGGTCGAGGGCAATTTCGCCACGTGACCGAACGTCTGTGCGCCGAGCGCCGCCAGTGCGCGCTGACGGTTTTTGCCGATGCCGGAAAGCTCGCGCACGGAACGGTCCTTCAGAAATTCCTTTTCGTCCCCAGATTTGATTTCGATGAAGCCGGGTTTGGCGGCATCCGTCGCGAGTTTGGCCAGGCGCGACGAATTCGCCAGGCCGGCGGACACCGGCAGTTTCACCTCGCGCGAAATGCGTTCGCGGATTTCGTTCACGTATTTCTCCGGCGACGTGCCACGCCAGACGTAACGGTCCATCGTGGTGAAATCCAGAAAGCCTTCGTCAATCGAGATGGGCACCAGCGTGGGCGAGTATTCTTCGAGGATGCGGAACATCTGCCGCGAAAGTTCCCGGTAATCGTCGTAGTGCGGTTTGCACAGCACGCCGCGCGGACATAGCCGTTGCGCCTCGAAACACGCCATGCCGGTCTTGATGCCGAATTTCTTGGCCACGCGATTCGCGGCGATGACAATGCCGTCGCCACGCCGTCCGCCGCCGACCCAGACCGGGCGGCCCTGCAACTCGGAATGGCGGGCGATCTCGCAACTGGCGAAAAAACTGTCACCGTCCACGTGCAGGATGCGAATGGGTGTGCTCACAATAATCGTTTCCCGTTGGAGTTCACGCTTCAGCGTGTCGTTATGCGGTAAGCAACCTAAAGGTTGAACTCCAACTGCGCGTTGTTCAGGGTCGCCCAAAATCATACGCTGTCAATCCTGACTTATGGCCTTGGACAAATGCGGTCCAAGCATTTTAATCTTGGCGCGCTTCGCGTCTTGGCGGTTAATGTCCGCGCGCATGAAACAAAAGGCTTACGCCGCTGCCGGCGTGGACATTGATCTCGGTAACCGGGTCAAATCCACCCTGCCGCAACTGCTCGCCGCGACGCATCGCCGTGAGGTGCTCGGCAAAGTCGGCGGTTTCGGCGGCCTGTTCGCGCTCGACCTGAAGAAATATCGCGAGCCGGTCCTCGTGTCGTCCGTGGACGGCGTCGGCACCAAGCTGAAAATCGCCTTCGCCATGAACAAGCACGACACCATAGGCGCCGACCTCGTGAACCATTGCGTCAACGACATCGCCGTGCTGGGCGCCGAACCGCTGTTCTTCCTCGATTACCTCGGCACCGGCAAACTTGAACCACACGTGTTCACTGAAATCATCAAGGGCTTCGCGCGCGCGTGCGCGGAAAACAACTGCGCGCTCATCGGCGGCGAGACGGCCCAGATGCCGGGGTTTTACCAGAAAGGCGAATACGACGTGAGCGGCACCATCGTCGGCGTCGTGGAGAAATCCAAGATGCTGAACGGCCAGAAAACCGTGAAGCGCGGTGACGCTGTCATCGGCATCGCGTCCAGCGGCCTGCATACAAATGGCTATTCACTCGCCCGCAAAATTTTCTTCGAGCAACTGAAGCTCAAGCCGACCAGCCGCGTGCCTGGATTGAAAAACACCATGGGCGCTGAATTGTTGAAAGTACACATCAGCTACGGCCCGCTGGTGCAGAAGCTGTTGAAGAAGTTCAACATTCAACATTCAACATTCAACACTCAACTCCCAATTAAAGCCTTCGCCCATATCACCGGCGGCGGGTTTGTGGACAATATTCCACGCGTGTTACCGAAAAATCTGGACGTGGTCATCCGCAAAGGTTCGTGGGACATGCTGCCGATTTTCCAGATTATCGCGGCCAAGCGCGGCGTTCCGGACGCCGAGCTTTACCAGGTGTTCAACATGGGTATCGGCATGGTGGCCATCGTGTCGGCAGACAAGGCGGACGCGATTCTGAAATTCATCCGCGCCCAGAAGCACAAGGCGTGGCTCATCGGTGAAGTCGTCAAAGGCAAGGGCAAAGTGCAGGTCGTTTAATCCGCAGATTACGCAGATGCCGCAGATTTAAGGCTCAAAAACAATCTGCGTTAATCTGCGAAATCTGTGGACAGCTTTTCAATAACTCATTTTATCCAGCTTCACCTTGCCGCGGAAGATCCAGTAGATGCAGACGGTGTAGGCAATCACCACCGGCACGCCAATGCACGCGATGACGAGCATGATACCGAGCGTTTTGGATGACGACGCAGCGTTGTAAATCGTCAGGCTGTTGTCCGGATAGGGCAGGCTGTAAATCAGGTCCGGATAAATATTCAAGGCGAACAACGCCATGAGCGTGATCATCGCCGCGCACGACGACAGGAACGCCCGCCAATCGCGGCCGTGATGGAATTCGCGCGGGATGTTGGCGATGGACAGCATGTTCAACAAAGCGATGCTGAACAGCGACGGATTTTCGCGCACCCGGGCGGACAGGTGCGGCACGTAAAGCAACGTGGTCATCGTGAGCGTCACGGCACAGATGACGAAGAAGATGATACAACTCATCGCCCAACGGCGCAGTTTGTCGTGCAACGCGCCCTCGGTTTTCATCGCGCCGTAAATCGCGCCGTGCATCATGAACAACGCCACGGTGGTGACGCCGACCAGCACCGGATACGGCTTGAGCAGGCTCAGAAACGTCCCGGCGAATTCGCCGTTCGCATCAATCGGAATGCCCCACGCAATATTGCCCAGCGCCACGCCCAGAAGCAGGCCCGACAGCAGGCTGCCGACGGAAAACCCAATGTCCCACATCTGCCGCCACCAGCGCATCGGCTGTTTGCTGCGGAATTCAATGGCCACGGCGCGGAAAATCAGCGATGCCAGCAGCAGGACCAGCGCGAGATAAAAGCCGGAGAATACCGTCGCATAGACGTTCGGGAAAGCGGCGAACAACGCGCCGCCGCCGGTGACGAGCCAGACTTCGTTGCCGTCCCAGACCGGCCCGATGGCGTTGAGCAACGTGCGGCGCTCGGTGTCGTCCCTGGTGAACAGGTGCAGCGCGCCGATGCCGAGGTCGAAGCCGTCGAGCATCGCATAGCCGGTGAACAGCACACCGACGAGGATGAACCAGATAGTATTCAAGTCGAAACTCATAACATGCGGCGGAAATTGCGGGTGGCTAAAGACGAATTTCTAAGCCCTAATGACGAGATAATGACGAATGACAAATGACGAATGGAGTTTCGGCGTGTCTTCCGCCATTCGCTGTTCGTCATTGGGAATTGATTAGCCATTATGGTTTAGTCCTTGGTCATTCTTTTGTAGGCAGCGCCAGTTTGCCGGACGGCACAAGGTCCGCGTCATCCGGTCCGTGCTGGATTTTGTCGTTGAGCAGATAAATGAAAACCGTGAACAACAAAAAGTAAATGAACGTGAACAAAATCAGCGACGTGAGCACTACGTTAGCTTTCACGACAGCCGACAAGCCCGCCGGCGTGCGCATCAGCCCGTAAACAATCCACGGTTGCCGGCCAACCTCGGCGGCGAACCAGCCGAGTTGATTGGCGATTTGCGGGCCGAGCACGGAGAACACGAGAATCCACAGCAACCAACGCCGCTCGTGCAGCGAGCCGTGCCGGAAATATAGAAATCCCAACGCAGCAATCGCAATCATCGCAAAGCCAACGCCCACCATGCCGTGGAAAAACAGAAAGGACGCCTCGACCGGCGGCCGGTCTTGTGGCGGAAAAGCATCCAGGCCGGTCACGGTCGCGTGGGTGTCATTGAACGCGAGAAAACTGAGCATTCCCGGTACCTGAATGCCCACGACTTTTCCATCTTTCTCGTCCACCCAGCCAGCGAGTGTGAGCGGCGCGTTCGACGTCGTCTTATAAAGTCCTTCAAACGCCGCGAGTTTGGCGGGCTGATTTGTTGCCACTCCGCGTGCGCTGCTGTGGCCGCTGACGAGCTGGAGCAACGATGCCACCAGTGCAACCGTCAAACCCACTCGCAGCGATGCGCGGGCAAAATCCAGATGCCGTTTCTTGAGCAGATACCATGCGCTCACGCTCACCACGAGAAACGCGCCCGCCTGCCACGCGCCGCACAGCACGTGAAAGAGCCGGTCCATGGACGACGGGTTGAACACCAGTTGCCAGAAATCCGTGATTTCGGCGCGCTCCACACCGTTGTGATTCACGAGGTGGTAACCCGCCGGCGTCTGCATCCATGAATTGGCGACAACAATCCAGACAGCGCTGAAATGCGCGCCCAGACAGACCATGCACGTGGAAAAGAAATGCAACTTGCGACTGACCCTGTCCCAGCCAAAAAGCAAAACGGCGAGAAAACCCGATTCAAGGAAAAAGGCGAAGATGCCTTCCGCCGCGAGCGCACTGCCGAACACATCGCCGACGAAGCGAGAATACGTCGCCCAGTTTGTGCCGAACTCAAATTCCATCACGATGCCCGTCGCCACGCCAATGGCGAAGGTGAGGGCGAAGACCTTCGTCCAGAACCGCGCCATCTGGTGATAAACCGGATTTTTGGTTTTAAGCCACAATCCCTCCATGCAGACGAGCAGGATGCCGAGGCCGATACTCAACGGCGGGTAAAGATAATGAAATGCAACGGTGGCCCCAAACTGGATGCGGGCAAGTGTCAGGACATCCATACACGCTGATTTTGCGAGGGTGAAGTCAAATGGTCAAGACGCCAAAAATGAAATTAAAAAATATTTTCCTGATTTGTTGATTTCCTGATTCAATGCCTTCCTCAATGAGACTCCTCGTCATCGGTTCGGGCGGACGCGAACACGCGCTGGTGTGGAAACTGGCGCAATCGCCGCACGTCGCACAGATGTGGTGTGCGCCGGGCAACGCCGGCATCGCCCAGGAACGGCTTGCGAAAAACGGCGTGCCCGTCGAGTGCGTGAACATTGGCGCGGAGGATTTGCCGAGGCTGCTCACGTTCGTGCAGGAGAAAAAAATCGAACTCACCGTCGTCGGGCCGGACAATCCGCTGGCGCTGGGCATCGTGGATTTGTTTCAGAAAAACAGGCTGCGAATCTGGGGGCCGAACCAAAAGGCGGCGCAATTTGAGGCATCGAAAGTTTTCTCCCAGCGGTTCATGGAGAAATACGGCATCCCGACAGCGCGTGCTGGAGCGTTTTCGGTGGCGGGGCCGGCAAAGGCCTTTGCGGCGTCGCTCGGTGGCAAATGCGCCGTGAAAGCCGACGGCCTCGCGCTCGGCAAAGGCGTTTTGATTTGCGCCAGCGTCGCCGAGGCGAACCAGGCGATTGACGAAATTCTGGTCAGCCAGGCCTTCGGCGCAGCGGGTGCGAACATTGTCATCCAGGAATTTTTGGAGGGCATGGAGATTTCGCTGCACGCGCTCAGCGACGGAAAAACCGCGAAACTTTTCCCCACGTCACAAGATCACAAACGCGTGTTGGATGGGGACCAGGGTTTGAACACCGGCGGCATGGGAACTTATTGTCCAACGCCGTTCCTGAGCGAAGCGGAATTGGCGGAAACCGGCCGCAGGATTCTTGAGCCGTTCATGCACGGCTGCGCGGCGGAAGGGATTGATTTCCGCGGCATTCTTTATCCCGGCCTCATGCTCACCGCAGACGGGCCAAAGGTGCTGGAGTTCAACGCACGCTTCGGCGACCCGGAAACGCAGGTTTATCTGACACGGCTGGAGAATGACCTCGTCGAACTGCTTGACGCCAGCATCAACGGCACGCTGAACAAAATCGAAATGAAGTGGAGTCCGATGGCGTCCGTGTGTGTGGTGATGGCCAGTGGCGGTTATCCCGGCAGTTACGCGAAGGGCAAGCCAATCATTGGCCTGGCCGACGCGGCAAAATTGCCGGACACGAAGGTTTTTCATGCCGGCACGGCCAAAAGCGGTGACGAAATCGTCACGAATGGCGGACGCGTTCTGGGTGTGACGGCCTGGGCGGAGGATTTAAAATCCGCACAGGCAGCGGCCTACACCGCAGTCAGGAAAATTTGTTTTGACGGCGTGCATTGCCGCCGCGACATCGCGACGAAGGCGTTGTTTTGATTCACTGTCCGGCAAAGGGTTTTTATTTTCGATGTCATGTCCGTTCCGAATTTGCGAGAGTCGCCGCCACCCAAACTGCCTCCCACGTCTTCACAGGAAAAGCCAAACGCCCTAATTTCAAAAGCCTGTCGCCGTTGCTGCGTGAAATCCTACAAAAATGCAGCGGTGGGCGCGAGCCCGCTCTGATCCTGGAAAACCCCGTGAGTAATAATGAGCCGACACACGTCGGTTGCTACAACGAAATCGAGTAGCACCTTTACTTTCGTGCTCTGGTCGCGCAAGTTTATCGAACAATGACACGGCATTTTTTCAGTCATTTCGGTCTGGCATTGGTGGGCTTGCTGGCGGCGCCAATTTTGTCGCGCGCGGACACGCCCAACTTGGCGCTGGCGAAATCAGGGATTTTGGAAAGCAACATGGCGTATCTCCGCGTCAGCCACGTTTCCGCCGGCCTGCCCGACGAAATCGGAGCAGCGAATCGCGCGTTGGCGGCCACGAACAAAATTGCCGGAACCGTTCTGGATCTGCGCTTTGCCGACGGCGACGACGCGGTCGCCGCCACGGCAACGGCCAGTTTGTTGGCCGCAAAAAAGCTGCCGCTGGCGATTCTCGTGAACGACAGAACCGGCGGAGCAGCGGTGGCGCTGGCGACCACGTTGCGCGCCGCGCGGGCGGGACTGATTTTCGGCAGCGCCTCGGCGGCCGTGAAACCGGATATTTCTGTCGCGGAGAACCCGGCTGACGCAAAAAAGTTTTTTGAAAATCCCTACGCGGCGCCCGCAACCAACGAAGTCGCCGCGTTGCCCGGGACAAACGAGTTCGTGTCCTGGGTGGACCACACGAGCGAAGCGGATCTGGTCCGCGCGAAAATCAAGGACGGCGACGAATTTGAAAACCCGCCGCCGCCGCACACGGCCGGGCCGCAAAAGCCTGTGATTCGCGACCCGGTTTTGGCGCGCGCGGTGGACTTGATCAAGGGGATCGCGATCCTGCGCCATCAATCATAATCGTAAAGACATAAACAGATTAAGATTACGATGGTGATGGCGATGACGATTAAGACAAACCTTTCGGGTTGACGATTTGCGGTTCGCCACCCACCTTAAACTTTGCGCGGCATGAAAACCATTCTGTTCATCTGCACCGGCAATATTTGTCGCAGCCCGATGGCCGAGGGGCTTTTTCGCCAGGCGGCTGGCGGGCGCGGGGATTTCCGCGTGCTGTCGGCGGGCATCGGCGCGGCGAACGGCCAGCCGCCGACGCCGCATGCCGTGTCGGCCATGCGCGAGCTGGGCATTGACATTTCCGGACACCGCAGCCGGATGCTGACGGCGGACCTGGCGGAGCAGGCGGATTACATTTTAGGCATGACGCACAGCCACATGGACACGATTGGGCTGTTGTATCCGCAAGCGGAGGAAAAGACTTTTTTGCTGCGCGAATTTGACGAATCGCTCGAACCATTTGAAAAAGACATCAGCGACCCGATCGGCAGTTCCTACGAGGTGTATGTGACCTGCCGCAACCAGATCAAACAGGGCATCGCGTCACTTTTGAAGTTTATGGAACAACACGAAACCTTGTCCGCCCCGCCGGCGGCCAAAACCGCGCCCACCGCGAACTTTGCGCTCGGCGCCGACCACGGCGGCTACGAATTAAAAGAGGCATTGAAACAGCATTTGCAGCAATGCGGCTTGAGCGTAACGGATTTTGGCGCGAAGTCGAAGGAGCCGGCCGACGATTATCCCGACTTCGCCCAGCCGGCGGCACAAGCCGTCGCCACCGGTCGGGCGGAACTGGGTCTGCTGATCTGCACGACCGGGGTCGGCATGTGCATCGCCGCCAATAAAATTCCCGGCGTGCGCGCCGCGCTCGTCACCGACGAACAAAGCGCCGAGCTGGCCCGCCGGCACAACGACGCGAACGTGCTTTGTTTAAGCGGCAAAAAAACGCCGCTGGAAAGCGCCAGGAAGATTCTCGACGCGTTCATCGGCGCCAAATTCGAGGGCGGACGCCATGAACGCCGCGTGAACAAAATGGATGTCCGGCTCGCTTCCGCGCAACTCCGTTTACGCAACGTGGATGCCGCCGTGGCCGAAGCCATCGAGCACGAGCGCCTGCGCCAGCAGGAAAACATCGAATTGATCGCCAGCGAAAATTTTGTCAGCCCGGCGGTGCTGGAGGCGCAAGGCTCCGTGCTCACGAACAAATACGCCGAGGGTTATCCAAAGAAACGCTGGTATGGCGGCTGCGAAAACGTGGACACCATCGAGCAACTGGCGATTGACCGCGCGAAAAAACTTTTCGGCGCGGAACATGCCAACGTCCAGCCGCACTCCGGCAGCCAGGCGAACATGGCCGTTTATTTCGCCGTCCTGAAGCCTGGTGACAAAATGCTGACGATGGATTTGAGCCACGGCGGACATCTGACGCACGGCAACAAGGCGAATTTCTCCGGCAAATTTTTCGAGATCGTCCACTACGGCGTGCGCCGGGACGACGAGCGGATTGATTACGACCAGCTCGCCGCCATGGCGCGCGAACACAAGCCGAAGATGATCACCGTGGGCGCCAGCGCGTATCCGCGCATCATTGATTTCAAGCGCATGGGAGAAATCGCCCGCGAAGTCGGCGCCTACCTGCTGGCGGACATCGCCCACATTGCCGGCCTGGTGGCGACCGGATTCCATCCCAGCCCGATGGCACACGCGGATTTTGTGACGACGACGACGCACAAGACGTTGCGCGGGCCGCGCGGCGGATTGATTTTGTGCCGCGAGAAAAACGCGAAGGAAATTGATTCGACCATTTTCCCCGGCATCCAGGGCGGCCCGCTGGAACACGTCATTGCGGCCAAGGCGGTTTGTTTCCAGGAGGCGCTGCAGCCGTCGTTCAAGGCGTATCAGGGACAAATCGTGAAAAATGCCAGGGCGCTGGCCGACGGCATGAAGCGCAACGGCTACCGCATCGTCAGCGGCGGGACGGATAACCACCTGATGCTGGTGGACGTGGGTGTGAAAGACCTCACGGGCAAGGATTGCCAGAATGCGCTCGACGAAGCCGGCATCACGGTGAACAAAAACACGATTCCGTTTGAGACCCGCTCACCGTTCCAGGCCAGCGGCATTCGTTTGGGCACGCCGGCGGTGACGACCCGCGGCATGAACGAGGCGGAAATGGCGGCCATTGCGGACATGATTTCGGAAGTGCTGCTCGACATCAAAAACGTTGAGGCGGCGCACAAGGTCCGTGAACGCGTGCGCGAACTCACGGCGAAATTCCCGCTGCCGTATTGATTTGCATTGAATCGGTGCCGCGGCGGGGGATAGGAGTTCCCAGGCATTCCCATGCAAGCCCATTTAAATGTGGACTCTCAGACGGCCGGAAGAGCCGGCAGACTGCGCTGGATTTTTTGGGTCGGGTTTGCTGTGAGTGCGGTCCTGATGGCCGCCGCCAGCCGCGGGGACCTGACCCTTGACGAAGTCCTTTCGCTGCAGAAGGCCGAGAGCGCCAAATCCTGGCTCGAAATCATCACGCAAAATCAAAACGACAACAACCATCTCCTCAACACTTTTTTCCTCCGCCTGCTGGGAGAGCAGCAACATCTCTTTGTTTATCGGATTCCCGCCGTCGTGTTCGGGATTGCCACCCTGGCAGTCCTGGGATTGACCGCCCGGCGCTGGGGAAGAGAGGAATCTGTCTGGGCAGTTTATTTGGCGGGATGGTCATGTCCCATGATTTTGTATTGTTCGGAAGCCAGGGGCTATGCTCCGGCGATGTTCTTCGCCGTGGTTTCGTTTGAATTGCTCCAACGATGTGGGGAACGCTGCACGCCGGCAAAATTGCTGCTTTTCTGGGCGTCACTCTGCCTGGGATTTCTATCGCATTTTTCGTTTGGCATCATTTGCGTTGGGCTGGGAATCTGGTCGCTGGTTCATGAAAGGACCGCCGGCAGCTCCTTGCGCGGCGTGGGGTTAAAGGCGTTAAAATACTTTGCCATTCCGGCGGTTTTACTGACTGGCATTTACCTGGTTTACATCCGGCACATGATCATTCTGGGCGGGAAGGTTTACACGCGACGGGAAGTGGTCGGGGCGGCGGCTTCGTATGCGCTCGGTTTCGTGGACGTTGCGGAGCTGCGTTGGGTTGCCATCCTTTTCGCTGCTGCACTCATTGGCGGTGGACTCTGGATGCTTTTACGGCAAAGGCGGGACGAATGGATTTTTCTGACATTGGTACTGCTGATATTGCCGGCGCTGGTACTGCTTTTTTTGAATCCCCGTTTCCTCTATTTTCGCTATTTCATGGTATGTTTTCCCTTCTTTTACCTGTTGCTGGCTTTCGCTTTTGCCGGGTGGTTTCGGGTTTCGGGGCCAAAGATAAAAATGGTTTTGCTGTTGCTGGCCCTGGCCATCACGGTGGGTCACCTGGTCAAAGTGGCCGGCCTGCTGGACTCCGGACGCGGCCATTACCGGCGGGCGCTTCAGGACATGGCGGCGGCGACGCCCGGGCCGCTCATCCAGGTGGGCAGCGACAATGATTTCAGAAATGGAACGCTGCTCAATTTCTATGCCCGTTTCCTGCCGCCGTCGAAACAGTTGGAATACATTCCCGCCGAGCGGCGCAATCAGGAGCGGCCGGACTGGATGATTGAGTTTTGTCTGGACCCGACCTTCCAAGCCTATCCCGATTTGGAAGTGGGCAGCATCGGCAAATACGATTTGTTTGGCGTCTATCCGTTCTCCGGTTTGTCCGGATGGAGCTGGTTTGTTTATTACCGACACCCCGAACCGTCGGGCGGGGTGAAAAGTCATGTCAATCCGGCCCCGGACATCAATGGTCATTCACCCTGATCTGCCCGCGTTCAAATCGCCGGCAGACAATCATCCAGTCCCGAAGACCAATGAAGACATGGAGGTAATAGCAGACATGATTTCCCAATCCGGCGTCACGTCGACTGATAACTGTCAGCACCCGCCAAAATGAAAATCGCGCAAGAAAAAAGACACGGATTTCACGGATTTGCACGAATTAAAACCCTGCAAAGCCGGCAAGTGACAATTCGTGAAATTCGTTTGTAATAATTTTTTTGACAACGTGGTCAAGGTGCGCCATTATATTTGCGAGTTGACTGCGAAATTATCCTTGCCGTATTGAGGCCGCACTGCCTCGAACGCTTGGTTGACGAAAATCCAATTTGAACTTTTCCGGCCCGCGGGCGTCCAATGCGTGACAGCCTTTCACGTCCGGCAATTGGAATCCGGTCAATCCAACCAATTTAATTATGCCCAGAGTTTCAACGAAGAAAACCAAAGCGAAACCGGTAGCGGAAATTCCCGCAGCGGAAGCACCCGATTTGAACAACGGCGCCGCCGCCACGGAAACCGCCGTCGCCGAACCATCGGGTTCCGCCGACTTGCAGCCGCCGTCCACGCCCGTTGAACTGGCCGAAGAACCGAAGGTGGAGGAGCCAAAGGCAGAAGAGCGCCGCGGCCCGCAGCGCGATAAAATTGCCGCGTCCCTCAACATCGCCAAGCTGCAGGCAATGCAGATGAGCGAGTTGAACCACATGGCGCGCGATCTCGGCGTCGAAAATTTCGGCACCATGCGCAAGCACGAGGTCATTTTCCACATCCTCCAGAAAAACGCCGAGCGGGCGGGGGTGCTGTTTTCCGAGGGCGTGCTCGAAGTTCTGCCGGAAGGCTTTGGGTTCCTGCGTTCACAGAGTTTCAATTACCTGCCCTGTCCCGAGGACATTTACGTTTCGCCGTCGCAAATCCGCCGGTTTGACCTGCAGACCGGCAACCTCATCGCCGGCCAGATCCGGCCGCCGAAGGAAAAGGAAAAATTCTTCGCGCTGCTCAAGGTTGAGGGCGTGGACGGCGAAGACCCGGACAAGGCCAAGGAAAAGACGCATTTCGACAATCTCACGCCGCTGTTTCCGAACAAACGGTTCATTCTTGAAACCGTGCCGGATGAGGTGAATACGCGCGTGCTTGATCTCGTTTGTCCGATTGGCAAGGGCACGCGTGGCCTCATCGTCGCGCCCCCGCGCACGGGCAAGACCGTGCTCATGCAGAAAATCGCCAACGCGATTCTCAAAAACAATCCGGAGACCTACCTGTTCATCCTGCTGATTGACGAGCGGCCGGAGGAAGTCACCGACATGGAACGCACCTGCAAAGGCGCGGAAGTGATTTCATCCACGTTCGACGAGCCGCCGGAGCGCCACGTGCAGGTGGCCGAAATGGTCATCGAAAAGGCGCGCCGCATGATTGAACACAAGCGCGACGTGGTGATTCTGCTCGATTCCATCACGCGCCTCGCCCGCGCCTACAACACCATCCAGCCGCACTCCGGCAAAATCCTGTCGGGCGGCGTGGACGCCAACGCGCTGCACAAGCCGAAACGCTTTTTCGGCGCGGCGCGCAACATCGAGGAAGGCGGTTCACTCACCATCATCGCCACCGCGCTCGTGGACACCGGCAGCCGCATGGATGAAGTCATTTTTGAAGAGTTCAAAGGCACCGGCAACATGGAAGTCCACCTTGACCGCGCGCTGGTGGACCGCCGCATTTTCCCTTCTATCAACGTCGAGATGTCCGGCACACGCAAGGAGGAACTGCTTTACCACCCGGACGAATTGAGCCGGATTGTTCTGCTGCGCCGCGCGCTCACCGGGGTGCCGCCCGTCGAGGCGATGGAGCTGCTGTTGGGCAAACTGAAAAAGACCAAGAGCAACATTGAATTCCTCCTGAGCATGACCGTGAGTTGAACGGCGGCAAAGCGTGTTATTCCGCAATGGGCGCGGAGGGCCTCTCCCGCTCTTGTTTTCAAATGCCGCACATTGGGGGCCGGGGTGTTTTTAGTGCGCAGATTTCCAAACGATTCGTTCGCGAACACCGTCAATCAACTGCTCGGTGGTCCAAAGCTGGATGGGGCCAATGTTGGCATAATTGGTAACGGTCTTCCGATTTTTGCCCGCCGCAATGGTAATCATGCAGGCGCTGTATTCCAGCGGATTGGCGCGGTACTTATCCTGGAAATTTTTGAAGCCGCCTTGGTCCAGCGCATAGCAAAGGCGCGCAAAGGTAGGCAAATCAATCAGCCCGACGCCATGGGATTTTTTGGGCTGGAACACGTCCAATTCGGCCTCGCCGGAGCGATGAAAGGTCACGCGATAAATCGGGCTGGCATCGGCATTGGTCGTGCGCGCCAGGGAAATGCTGTCGTAGGGCAGGCCAGCCCGGAACGCGGCCAGCCGGTCGGCGGGAAGGTTTCCCAGGTACAGCGGTTTATAGACATCGGGCACGTTGGTTACGGCCTCCGGTGCGAAGAAGACCATGGGCTTCTGGGTGTCCGTGTTTACTTTTCGAGAACAGGCGCTCAGAAGCGCGAGCATCACAAAAAAAACGCCGACCAAACCGATTCGTGCGGGATTCACTTTAAGCATGTAATGGTCATTTCCTTTCCATGTTGACCAGTGCTGGAGCAGAATTTTTGCCAATCGTTCCGGCTTTTGAGCGGGGCGGAACCGGTGACCATGGCCCGCCAAACGTTTCAAAAGCCCAATAAACAGGCAGTTTGTTTGCGCTTGACGGGTTCAAGCCAACTTCTTAAGCTACCCCCCAAGAACGGTAAAGTTTGCTGGTTCAACCAGCGCGCCAAAGTCGGAAGATGTCCATCTCCGACTTTTTTGTTCCCCGAACGGGAACGCCGTGTCGAGCGTATGAATGCAGATTTTTTGGCGGTTTTGGAATTTTGGGAGCGCGAAAAGGGCATCAATCGTGATGTCCTCGTCGGCGCCGTGCAGGAGGCGTTGTTGTCCGCCGCCAAGAAGGCGGTCGGCGCGGCGCGCGAGTTGCGCGTCGAGATTGACCAGAAGAACGGCGACATCAAGGCGTTCGCCAAGTTGATTGTCTCCGACAAGGTCATCTCCAGGCACGATCAAATTTCCGTCTTCGACGCGCGCCGGCTCAAACCCGGCGCCCAAATCGGCGACGAAATCGAAAAGGAAGTCACGCCGACCGGCTTCGGGCGCATCGCCTCGCAATACGCCAAGCAGGCGCTCATGCAGAAAATCCGGCAGGCGGAAAAGGCGCTCATTTTCACCGAATTCAAGGACCGCGTCGGCGACATCGTCAGCGGTTCCGTGCGGCGGTTCGAACGTTCGGACGTGATACTGGACCTGGGCAAATACGAGGCGCTGCTGCCGAACCGCGAGCGCGTGCCCACGGAGGAATACCAGGTGGGGGAGCGCATTCGCTGCTACGTCAAGGCGGTCGAACAAGGCCCGCACGGACCGGAAATCATTTTGTCCCGCGCCGACCCGCGCTTCGTCATCAAACTCTTTCAACTGGAAGTCTCTGAAATTAACGACGGCACGATTGAAATCAAAGGCATCGCCCGTGAACCGGGTTTCCGCACCAAAATGGCGGTTTATTCACGCGACCACAAAGTGGACCCCGTCGGCGCGTGCGTCGGCATGCGCGGCCAGCGCGTGAAAAACATCGTTCGCGAACTCAACAACGAAAAGGTGGACGTCATTCCGTGGTCGCCGGACGTCCGGACGTTTATCACCAACGCCCTCGCGCCGGCCAAGCTCAAGAGCTTTGAATTGGATGAGGCCGGCAAGCGCGCAAAAATCCTGGTGGCGGAAGATCAATTGTCGCTGGCCATCGGCAAGCGCGGCCAGAACGCGCGCCTGACGGCCAAGCTGACCGGCTGGGAAGTGGACATTGATGCCGAGCAGGTCGTCACCAAGGGCTTCGAGGAAAAAGTGGCTGAAGCCGTCGAGTCGCTCGCGGTCATTCCGGGAATTTCGCGCGAGCAGGCCGATGCGCTGGTGCATGCCGGGCTGACGCGGCTGGAGGATTTGTTGTCGGCGGATGAAGGCGATTTGAGCAGCATTCCGCAAATTGGCGAGCAGGCGGCGGAAATTTTGAAGGCGGCGCGAGCCGAAGCCGAACGTAGAAAAATCCGGCTTGATGAGGATGACTCGTCAGCCGCAGCCGTCTGATGAACAGTTGAGATTTATGATGCAGACCGAAACAGCGTTGGGAAACGCGCGTTAGCGATGACGGCCTTTCGCACATTTCGGTCGGCGGCGGTGAAAATTTATGCCCGTTCGAATTTACGACATCTCGAAGAAGCTTGGCTTGGACAACAAGGCGATTCTCGCCAAAGCCAAGGCGCTGGGCATTGCCGCCGCCCGGGTCCCGTCCAGTTCGCTTGATAAAATCAGCGCCGAGTTCCTCGAAGAGGAGCTGTTCAAGGATCATCCCGAGATCGCTGCCAAATTGAAGGCCCCGCCGGCACCCGCCGTTGAAGCGCCCAAGCCGCCGGTCGAGGAAAAAATCGTCATCATCACCGCACCGCCGCCAGAGCCACCCAAACCGGAACCCGAACCTGAACCGCCGCCGGTCATCGAAGCGCCCAAGCCGCCGCCGCCGCCGCCCAAACCTGCCGGCCCAAAAGTTGGCGACAAGGTCGGTTTTATTCAGTTACCGCAGAAGCCATTGCCGAAAATCAGCGAGAAAGCCGGCCCGGCCAAGTCACCACCAAGATCAGCGGCGCCAGCCAGAACGGGCGGCCGATCCGGCGCGCCAACGCCACAAAAAGAGGACCGCAAAACACCGGCTCCCGCGCCGCCGCCGAAGTTTGTCGCCCCGGCGAGCGCCGAGGTCATCGTCATCAAACCGCCGATTGTCGTCCGTGAACTCGCCGCGCAGCTCAAGCAAAAGCCGTTCAAAATCATTGCCGATTTGATGGAACTGGGTGTTTTCGCCAACGTGAACCAGGCGATTGACGAAAAAATCGCCCAGCAGCTTTGCGCCAAATACGGTTTCCGGTTTGAAGTGGAAAAACGCGAGCGCGGCGGCGGGGTTGTTCACGCACCGGTCAAGACAGTCGAACTTGACGTGGAGGACAAACCGGAGCAACTCAAACCGCGCGCGCCGGTCGTCACCATCATGGGCCACGTTGACCACGGCAAAACGACGCTGCTCGACGTCATCCGCCAATCGAACGTCGCGGCGGGCGAGGCGGGCGGCATCACGCAGCACATCGGCGCCTATACCATTTCCGTGCCGCACCCGGAACGCAAAAAGGCACTGGCGCAAATCACTTTCCTCGACACACCCGGCCACGCGGCGTTCAGCTCGATGCGCGCGCGCGGCGCGAACGTCACGGACATTGTGGTGCTCGTGGTGGCGGCCAACGACGGCGTCATGCCACAGACGCTTGAGGCGCTCAACCACGCCAAGGCCGCCAAAGTCCCGATTCTGGTCGCTGTCAACAAGTGCGATCACCCGAATGCGAATCCGCTGAAGGTCCGCCAGCAGTTGCAGGACAAGGGCCTGGTGCCGGACGATTGGGGTGGCGACACGATTTTCGTGGACGTTTCGGCGCTCACCAAACAGGGCGTGGACAAATTGCTGGAAATGATTCTGCTCCAGGCCGAGTTGCTCGAACTCCGGGCGAATCCCGACCGCCGCGCCCGGGGCAACATCATTGAATCCGGCGTCGAACCCGGCGGCCCGACGGCCACCGTGCTCGTCCGCAAAGGCACGTTACACCTCGGTGACATCCTTTTGTGCGGCGAGTTTTACGGCCGCGTCCGCGCCCTCATCAACGAGGAAGGCGACCGTCTCAAGGAGGCCGGGCCGTCGGTGGCCGTGAAAGTGCTCGGCTTGAACGGCGTGCCGGAAGCGGGCCTGGAGTTCAACGTGGTCGAGGACGAAAAGGCCGCGCGCGAACTGGCCGAACAACGCGGCCACGAAATCAAGACGCAGGATTTGGAGAATCGCTCGAAAGTCACGCTGGAAAATCTGTTCGCCTCGCTGGCTGCGGCACAAAGCAAGGTGCTCAAAGTAGTCGTCAAAGCCGACACGCAGGGTTCGGTGGAGGCCATTGTTGAGGCGCTCAAGAAAATTGAGGCGGAAAAGGTTTCGCTCGAAATCATTCACAGCGACGTCGGCACGATTACCGAAAACGACGTGGCCCTGGCGTCCGCTTCGGACGCCGTCATTCTCGGCTTTCACGCGCGGCTGGACAACACCGCCGCCGAAAAGGCGAAGCATGAAGGCGTGCAAATCAAGCTGTACGCGATCATTTACGAGCTGATTGACCAGGTGAAGGAGGCGATGGCCGGGCTGCTCGAACCCGTCGTCAAGGAAAGCATCATCGGCTCGGCGGAAGTGCGGCAGATTTTTGAATTGTCCAAGGGTGTGCCGGTCGCCGGTTGCATGGTAGCCAGTGGTCGCATCGTCAAAGGCAAGGTCCGCGTGCGTCGGCGCAAGGATGTCATCTACGAAGGCATCGCGCAATCGCTGCGCCGGTTCCAGGACGAAGTCAACGAAGTCCGTGCGGGCATGGAATGCGGCATCCGCATTGAAGGGTACAGCGAATTTCAGGTCGGCGACGCCATCGAATGCTATACAATTGAAAAAGTGGCGGCGAAGTTATGAAATGAATTTGAAAAATGAATGGGGATTAGGATTAAGAGCAAGATTACGAATCGCCTCTTAATCTTAATCTTTATCTTAAACGTAATCTTAATCTCATGCCATCCCTTCGACTCCAACGCGTGCGCGAACTTTTGAAGCGCGAAATCGGCGAGGCCGTCCGGCGTGAATTCCATGTCAGCGAGTGCGGGTTGATTTCAGTCAACGACGTGGACGTGGCGGGCGACCTCAAGTCCGCGACCGTCTTCATCAGCATCCTCGGCAATCCCGACCAGCAGAAGCGCGGCTTCCAGATGCTCAACAACCATCGGGTCCGCATCCAGGGACTGGTCGCCCGCGCCATCATCCTGAAATACACGCCGAAGCTGAAATTTGCCTTTGACGATTCTATCGTGCGCGGCAACCGCGTGCTGCAAATCATGGAGGAATTGGAAACGTCCACGCCGTCCGAGGACGCTGAACCTTGAGTTGTGAAAAGTTATCCCAAAATCATCGACCGCATCCTCGAAGTCATCCGCGAGAACAAAACTTTTTGCATTGTCGGGCACATCCGGCCCGACGGCGATTGCGTGGGTTCACAGCTCGGCCTCGCGCGGGCGCTCCACAACGAAGGCAAGAAGGTTACCTGCTGGAACGAAGACCCCATTCCGCAGAAATATAAATTTCTCGATCCCGACGGCTGGTTTCAAAAGCCCAGGCCGGGGATGAAATTCGACTGTGTCATCGCCACCGATTGCGCGAGCTTCGAGCGCCTCGGGCGGGCGGGCAAATGCATTGCGCGCCGGAAAATGTTCATCAACATTGACCATCACGAAAGCAACACGCGCTACGCCGACGTGAACTGGGTGTCCGCGCGCGAACCTTCCTGTGGCGAGTTGATTTACCGTCTGCTCAAGGTCGCGCGCTGGCCGATCACCAAACCGGTCGCCGACTGCCTGTTCACCGGCATTTCCACCGACACCGGTTCATTCCAATATGCCACGACGCGGCCCGGCACGTTCCACGCCGGCGCGGAACTCGTCACGCGCGGCGCGAACCTCGCCAAAATTTGTGACGAGGTTTATCAGTCGTATCCGTTGTCGCGCGCCCGGCTGCTCAAACACATTTACAGCAAATTCCGGCTCACCGCCGGTGACCGTATCGCCTGGTTCTGGTTGAAGAAGGCCGACTTTGCGCGCACCGGCGCGGAAAGCGACGACACGGAGGGGTTGATTGACCACATCCGCGCCATTGAACCGGTCGTCGTCGCCTGCGTGTTTGAGGAACTTGAACCCGAACTGACCCGTATCAGCCTTCGTTCCAAAAGCGACCAGGTGAACGTGAATGAAATTGCCGCGCAATTTGGCGGCGGCGGCCATCCGGCGGCAGCGGGCGCCCGCATTCCTGGCAAGCCGCTTTCGGTGCAACGCAAGGTGATTGCCGCCGTCAAACGGGCTCTGAATTCGGCGAAATAATTTTCATGCAAGAATTTTCCCCGCTCGACGGCGCCATCCTCATTGACAAGCCTTCCGGCCCGACTTCACACGACGTGGTGGACGCCATCCGCCGTAAATTCGGCATCAAGAAGGTCGGCCACTGCGGCACGCTCGACCCGAATGCCACCGGCCTGCTCATCATCGTCCTCGGCCGGGGCACCAAGCTTTCGGAAAAACTGATGGGCGACGACAAGGTTTACGAGGGCGCCATCAAATTCGGCATGACGACAAAAAGTTATGACGCCGACGGCGAAATCATCGAAACGAAACCGGTTCCGCCACTGACGCTGGAGCAATTGAATGAAGCCGCCGCGGCGTTCATCGGCGACCTGCTGCAAACGCCGCCAATGGTTTCGGCCATCAAAAAAGACGGCGTGCCGCTTTACAAACTCGCGCGCAAGGGCATTGAGGTCGCCCGCGAACCGCGGCTCGTTCACATTTACAATTTCCGTTTCACCGGCTACCACGAACCGCTCGGCCAGTTCCGGATTGCCTGCACGAAGGGCACTTATGTCCGCAGCATCGCGCACGAACTCGGCCAAAAACTCGGCTGCGGTGCGCATCTGGCAACCTTGCGGCGTGTGACTTCGGGAAAATTTGATGTGGCTGAGGCGACATCATTGGACGACGTTCTGAAATTGACGGCCGCCGAATTGGAGGGAAAAGTGATTCCGTTTTTGAAACTGGCCACAACGAGTCAGGATTAAGATTAAGATTATGATTACGATTAAACACAAGAACTCGCGTGTGCTCACTGCTTGATCTAGCTCTTAATCATTATCTTAATCTCCACCGCCACTGATGAAAATTATCCGTGCCGCCACCGAACTGAAACCCGGCCGCAAAACGGTCTGTCTGGCCATCGGATTTTTCGACGGCGTCCATCTCGGGCACCAACAAATCATCCGGCAGACCATCACCGACGCGCGCCAGCATGACGCCATTGCCCTGGTGCTCACGTTCGACCGGCACCCGAACTCGGTGGTTGCGCCCGGCTATGTGCCGCCATTGATTTATTCGCTGCCGCAAAAACTGCGCGCGATTGAATCACTCGGGGCAGACATGTTGTTGCTGATTCATTTTGACGAAAAGTTCAGCCGGCAGACCGGGGAGGAATTCATCTGCCAGCTGGTGCGCGATTCGGGAAAAATTCAAAGCCTGTGCGTCGGCATGGATTTTGTATTCGGGTACAAGCGCAGCGGCGATGTCGCGTTGTTGAAAAAACTTGGCGACAAAACCGGTTTTGCCGTTCATGGACTCGCCGCGGTTTCACTCGACGGCCAGATTGTCAGCAGCACACGCATTCGCGAGGCGATCCGCGCCGGCGAACTCGACACCGCGAGCCAGATGCTCGGGCGGCCTTACATGATTTCCGGCCGCGTGGTGGGAGGCGACCGCGTGGGCCGGCAACTGGGTTTTCCCACCGCGAATCTTGACGTGACCGGCTTGATTCTGCCACCGAACGGTGTTTACGTCGGCCTGACCAAAGTGAAGAAAAAATCGTATCGCGTCGCCCTCAACATCGGTTTTCGTCCGACGATGGCATCGGTCGCACGGCAACTGCGCGTAGAGGCACACCTGCTGGATTTCGACGGCAACCTTTACGGCGAGGAATTGACAGTTGAAATGGGCGTCAAATTGCGGGAAGAAAGGAAATTTCCTTCATCGGCGGAATTGCACCAGCAGATCAGCCGTGATCTTGCCGCCTTGCGTGCTTTGGCTTGATTGGATTTATTGCAAGCGGCTCTTCCACAGCCTGTTAAAACGCAGAAATGCCCCATTTTGCCGTAATTCAGCGTTTTTTTGAGGTTACGATGGAGTTACGATTATTCTTGAATTTCCGGTAGAAGAGTTTAGGATGGCGGGGTGTCAGTCTTCCGGCGTTCTGGTGTTCGTTGTTCCTGAAGCTCAATGGGCAAATGAACAGTTGTGCAGAACCGACGACGACCGGTTCGCGAAGCAGAAGGCCCTGTTTCCCTGAACCAAAACGAATTTTACGGGTCTGATATTTATGTCGCATAGAAAAAACACACCGTCAGGCGGCGCGGCGCGCAGGCGCAAGCACGGCAGCGAGCGCAACGCAGGAGCAAAACCGGCTCCGGCACGGCGGCGATTTGTCGTTTCCATCGCACGACGGGAAGTGTCCAAGCCGGCGGAAACCAACGGAAAGGCCAAGTCGCATGCGGGTAATCCACCTGCTTCCGGCGCGAAAAAACTGCTGCAAAGCGGTCAAACCATCGCGCCGTCTGCGCCCATTCAATCATCCGTGGATTTGACCGAGACGGTCAAGACGCTGCTCCACCTCGCCCAGGAGCACGGGTACATCACCTACGATGACATCAACGACATTTTACCGGACAATCTCAGCCCGGAAGATTTGGACGCCTTGCTGACCAAACTGCGCAGCCTCGATGTGGAAATCGTCATGGACCAGGCCGAAGCCGAACGCACCCGACAGCCTGAGCCCGCGCAGCAGGAGGAAGCGGATGAGGACGCACGGCTTGAAATTCTCGACGACCCGGTTCGCATGTACATGAACCAGATGGGCAAGGTTCCCCTGCTCACGCGCGAACAGGAAGTCGAAATTTGCAAGCGCATCGAAGAGGCCGAGATCGAGATGAAGCGCATCGTTTACAGCCTGGGCTTCACCGCGAAGGAACATATTGCCATCGCGGAAAAATTGCTGTCCGAGCCGCCGAAGGAACGATTCGACCGCGTGATTGTGGACAAAAAAATCACCAATCGCGAAGGTCACCTGCGGGATTTACGCAAGCTCATCAAGAAAGTCCACGCCCTCGACCAAAAGGTGGACGCGAAGTATTTTGCCTGGCAGAAGGCCCTGCAAAAGGGCCGCAAGGAAAAATTGCAGCGCGAGTTGAGGAAACTCAGCCTCAAGTTGCAGGAAATGTTTCCCAAATTTTTCTACAAACAAAAGGTCGTTGAGGAAATGATTATCGTGGCCGGCAACGTCCACGAAAAATTCCAGGCGAGCCTGCGGCACATCCAGGAACTGGAAGGGTTGCGCACCACCGCTGAGCGGCGGTCGGCGCTGGAGGCCGAGCGTGCCAAAATCCAGGTGCTCGAACAATTCGTGCGGATGCCGCGCGAGGAATTTTTCAAGACATTCAAGGAATTAAGAGCCGCTGCCGACCGCGGGCTGAAAGCCAAGACGCACATGGCCGAGGCCAACCTGCGCCTCGTCGTGTCCGTCGCCAAAAAATACACGAACCGCGGCCAGTCGTTCCTGGACTTGATCCAGGAAGGCAACATCGGGTTGATGAAAGGTGTCGAAAAATTCGAGTATCGCCGCGGCTACAAGTTTTCCACCTACGCCATCTGGTGGATCCGCCAGGCCATCACGCGTTCGATTGCCGACCAGGCGCGCACCATCCGTATCCCGGTGCACATGATTGAAATCATGAACAAACTCTGGCGCGCGCAAAAGCAGCTCACGCAGGAGCTGGGACGCGAACCGACGCCGGAAGAAATTGCCGATGAAATGCACATGCCGGTGTCGCGCATCCATGCGCTGCTCAAGATGGCGCAACAGCCGGTTTCGCTCCACGCGCCCGTCGGTGACGATGGTGACGTGAGCGTGGGCGATTTCATCGAGGACAAGACCGCCGAAAATCCTTCGGAAGTCACGAGCTACAGCCTGCTCCGCGAAAAGTTGAGCGACGTGCTGACGACGCTGACCGAACGCGAACGCAAAATTCTCGAAATGCGGTTCGGCCTGCTCGATGGCTACGAACGCACGCTCGAGGAAATCGGCAAGATGTACAACGTCACGCGCGAACGCATCCGCCAGATCGAGGCCAAGGCGCTGCGCAAGCTGCGGCACCCGACGCGCGTCCGCCATTTGCAGGGCTTCCTCGATACGCCGGAGCCGGAGATTGCCACGACAGCGTAATCATTTACGATTTGCGATTTTTGATTTACGATTTGCCGGTCGCTCGCGAATTTAAAACGAGTGCATAAATTCGATGAAGGTTACTTGCTACGGCCACGCTTGTTTTTCAGTGCAGATCCAAAATCGCACGCTGCTTTTCGACCCGTTTAAAGCATTTTCTATTTAGATAGACGCATATTGAGCATGGCGAAAGAAGCCTCGGCAATGTTGAGATGAGAACGAGTCGAGTACAGTTGCCAAGGCTGAATGAAGCTCGTCCAAAGTGCG
>Ga0181538_10001263_pt1 | contig 28790 bp, 28 predicted proteins | sample PEATcosm2014_Bin_40_FD_119773 | JGI IMG/M metagenome (GOLD analysis project Ga0181538, IMG submission 119773) | Peatland microbial communities from MTU Mesocosm Facility, Houghton, MI, USA - PEATcosm2014_Bin23_30_metaG | ecosystem: Environmental > Terrestrial > Soil > Wetlands > Peat | place... | reverse complement strand
TTCAACAGGCGAAACTGCCACACCGCAACCGGAAGCGATCTTCCTATCCAAGACGCGTCTTGAGGCCGCAAAAAACCTATCCCACTCCAAAATGACGCCTGAAAACTATGTGGCATTAGGCAAGATTGCCCGCCCCACAAATTACCGTTTGTACCCGATCATGCGCAGGAAGCCGTGGCGCTTTTCTACATCCTCAGCAGTCTCCACGCCCATCGGCGGGAAGCCGTCGATCACTCCCAGCACTCCACGCCCCTGTTCGCTTTCGGCCACCACGGCCTGCACGGGATTGGCCGTGGCACAGTAAATCGAACACACCTCCGGCACGTCCTTGATGCGCCCCAGCACGTTGATGGGGTAGCCATCGCGCATCACCACCACGAAAATGTGACCGGCGGCGAGCGCCGACGCGTTCCGCTCCGCCAGCGCCTTCAGCGCCTCGTCATTGCCGTCCACGCGCGTGAGGCATGGGCCCGACGCTTCGTTGAACGCCACTCCGAATTTAATCTGCGGCACCGTATTTACGATCGCCTCGTAAATGTCCTCCACCGACTTGATGAAATGCGTCTGGCCGAGGATCAGGTTGCCATTTTCGGGAATTTCCAGCGGCACCAGCTTCAGTTCCATATACCCGTTCATTGTAATAATAGAAGCGTGGCTCTGACGTTCCACGTCGCGCGCGAGACGGTGCTGAACAAAGTGACCCGCGCGGTACGCGGGCGGGAGGAAAGGGTCTCGCTGGAAGCCGCCGTGGGCCGGGTTCTCGCCGAGAGCATCGCCGCCGACCGCGATTCTCCGGCGCTTTCGCGTTCGGTTCGCGACGGCTATGCCGTGCGCGCCGCCGATGTGCCGGGCGATCTCGCGGTCATCGGCGAAGTTCGCGCGGGCGAGCGTTTCCAGGGCGAAGTCGGCGCGGGGCAGGCAGTGGAGATCATGACGGGCGCGCCCATTCCGGCGGGCGCCGACGCCGTGGTAATGGTGGAGCACGCGCGCCGCGTCAATGGCCGCGTGGAGATCGAGAGTGCCGCCGAGCCGGCGCAGTTCATCAATCCGCAAGGCTGCGAGGCGGCGGCCAACGAGACTGTGCTGCGTGCCGGCAAGCGCATCGATTATGCGGATGTCGCCATGCTGGCTGCCTTCGGCCGGACGCATGTCAGTGTATTCGGCAAGCCGGAGGTGGCCATTATCGCGACCGGCGACGAGATCGTGGAGGTGTCTGCGACACCGTCGGCATTCCAGATTCGCAATTCCAACGCGTATTCGCTGGCGGCGCAGGTGACGCGAGCGGGCGGCCTCCCACGCATTCTACCGGTGGCGCGCGACACCGTCGAGCATACCCGGAAGATCGTGATGCGCGGCCTCACGTCGGATCTACTGCTCCTTTCCGGGGGCGTTTCCGCCGGTAAGTACGATGTCGTCGAGCCGGTGCTGGCGGAGCTCGGCGCGGAATTCTATTTCGATCGCGTGCTCATTCAGCCTGGCCAACCCGTAGTGTTCGGGCAGTTCGGCACCTCGGTGGTGAGTGAGAAATGGTTCCGCAAGTTCTTCTTCGGACTGCCGGGCAACCCTTCGTCCACCATGGTGACCTTCGAGATTTTCGCGCGCGCGGCCATCGAACTCCTTGGCGGCCAAGACGAATCCGTGCTGCCGATGCCGTTCGCCCGCCTCACCCGCGATTTTCGCCATCGCCCCGGCTTGACGCGCTTCCTGCCCGCGCATCTCAGCGCCGATGGCACGGAAGTGACGCCGGTGGAATGGCACGGGTCGGGCGACGTGCCCGCATTGACGCGCGCCAACGCGTACCTGGTGGCCGATCCATTCCGCGCCGAGTACCCGCGCGGCGAATTCATCCGCGTGCTCCTCAAATGACGAAGCTTTCGCATTTCGATTCCGCCGGCAGTCCGCGAATGGTGGACGTGAGCGATAAGCAGCTTACGCGGCGAGAGGCGCGGGCGCACGCGTTCGTGAGAATCGCTCCGAAAGTTCTGCGCAAGCTGCCTGAGAATCCCAAAGGCAACCCGCTCGAGATCGCCCGCATCGCCGGCATCGCCGCCGCCAAGCGCACGTCCGATCTCATTCCGCTCTGTCACCCGCTGATGCTGGCGCACGCCGATGTGGACGTCACGGTCGAAAAGAAAGGCGTTCGCATCGTCGCCACCGCGGCCACTACCGCGCAGACCGGAGTGGAAATGGAAGCGCTCACGGCGGCATCCGTCGCCGCGCTCACGGTCTACGATATGCTGAAAGGGCTCGATAAATCGATCGAAATCCAGGATCTCTACCTGCTCGCCAAGACCGGCGGGAAGAGCGGCGACTACCGGCGAAAACCATGACTAATGCCGCAGTTTTGACCATCAGCGATTCCGCCTGGAGCGGCAAACGCATCGACCGTTCCGGGCCGGCCGTGCGTGAACGGTTGGAACAACTGGGCTGGAGCGTCTCAGTGGTGGAGGTCATTCCCGACGAAGCTGCCGAAATCAGCGTCCGTCTTTCGACACTTGCCGACGGCGGGCAGGTCTCCGCGATCTTCACCACCGGCGGTACCGGCCTGGCGCTCCGCGACGTCACGCCGGAGGCCACGCGCGCCGTGATCGATCGCGAAATCCCCGGCTTTGGAGAGGTGATGCGCGCGCGCGGGCGCGAAACCACGCCGTTGGCAGCGCTCTCGCGGTCGATGGCGGGCACGCGCGGGAGCGTGCTGATTGTCAACCTTCCCGGCTCGCCCAAGGCAGCCGTGGAGTCCTTAAATGCTATCGTAGAACTGGTACCTCACGTGCTAGAGTTGCTCAGAGGCCAAACGGAACACGTGTATCTGCAAGGGAACTGATATGTGTCGAAAACTGCTTTTGCTGACGGTTCTTTCGGGATCTCTGGTTCTTCTGGTGATGGCGCAACAGCCGCCGGCCAAGCAGCCGCCAGTGGATCTAATGGAGACCAACCCCCTTCCCCCCAATTATTCCGTTACGTTACAACAGGTCCTGGTTCCCACGCTGGTGTACGACAAACGCCACAGTTTCGTCAACGGTCTCCAGCCCGATCAGTTCCGCCTCTACGACAATGACAAGGAGCAGCGGCTCACGTCAGTGGACGTGACTTACACGCCCATCTCAATGGTGGTGGCGATCCAGGCGAACGTGGAGGCCGACAAGATTCTGCCCCAGGTGAACAAGATCGGGTCGATGTTGAAGCCGATTATTTTTGGCGACGAGGGCGAAGCGGCGGTGATCGCCTACGATTCGCGGGTCCGCCTGCTACAGCCGTTTACCAGCGATACGGACGACATTACGAAGGCCATCAAGGGCATCCATGCGGGCAGTACTTCGTCGCGCCTGATCGACGCCATCGAGCAAGCGACCTTCCTGCTGGATCACAAAGACAAACGCCGCCGGCGGATCATATTGGTGATCGGCGAAGGCCGCGACGGCGGAAGCCAGGCGCACGCGCGCGAGACGCTGGCCAACGTGCAACTCGCCAACATCGCGGTTTATTTTGTGGATATGTCGCACATCCTGGGCAAGCTGACCACGCCGCCGCCCGATCCGCGCCCGGCCGCGCAGCCGCCGGCCGCCATGGGGCCGCTCGGCGGAGGACACCCGTCCACGCCGACAACCAATGACCAGGCATTCGGCACTGGCGGCAACAGCGCCGATGCTTTCCCGTTAATGGTGGAGATTTTCCGCGACGTGAAGAACATCTTCAAGGTGTCCGCCGGCACGCTGTTCACGAAAGGCACGGGCGGCGAGCAGTTCCCGTTTGCGACGTCGCACGGATTGGAGCAGGCGATTTCGGCAATCGGCGATGAGCTGCATAGCCAGTACCTGATCACCTACACCCCCAACAATACCGGCGACGGCGGCTTCCACAAGATCGAGGTGGAAGTGGTCGGCCGCCAGTACAAGTGCGAGACCAAGCCGGGCTATTTCATGTCGCCCATCTTCCACTAAACCGCTTGCTTGCGCGCGCGGCTCATCATGGCAGCTACTGAGCCGTGACCGCGAGGGAGCGGTGTTTTTGTCGATTTACGCCTCCGCCGCCAGCGTCTGCGCCTCGGGTAATGGGCAGATCGTCAGCGAATCGGTTTGCGATTTGTCCCACTCGCGCAGAGCGAAGCCATGAGCTTCGAAGAACTCGCGAATGCGCGCCGGATTCCACCCCATCACGCTCTCCATCACCGGCACCAGCACGCTCAGAGAGTCGTCGCTGAGCACCGTGCGCTGGGCGATCTGGTTAATGTAGGTATTCTCGGACACCGCGATCGTCAGGCCGCCGATTCGATTGACATGCAGCATCACATGGACGTCGGAGCTGCCGTCGCCTACATAGATGATGCGGTGTTGGCTGATGGGCAGCGCCGTGCGCAGTTTCTCTAGAACGGCGACTTTGCCGTAGCCCGCTGGAACCCGCGCGATCGATTGAATCTCCTCCGAATCCGCCGCGTAGCGGAATTCCGTGCCGATGATGTGGTCGGCGGGAACAATGTCTTCGAGCGCCGATTGGATCACTTCTTGCGGCGCGGCCGAAACCACGTAGAAGTTGAAGCGATGGCCGTCGAGGTCGCTCAACAGTTGGAGCAGCAGAGGAATATTCCCTTTGAGACGGATGCGGCGCCCGACTTCGCGTAAGTGCTCGCGCCGCACGCAGCGGAATTCCGGATCGTGAAGCAACAAATACGCCAGTTCGCCGCCCTGTTGAACCAGGTGAATATCCGCCAGCCCGCGAATCCGTTCGATGAACCCGCTCACCCCGATCAGTTCGCTGAGGACCAGTCCGGAGTCGTTAAAACTCAGGGTTTGATCGAAATCGCTCACAAATAAGTGTTCCTTGGCCCTTGTTTCCAACGTTGCCATTGAGTCCTCCATACCTAACTTGGATGTGCGGCCCTGGCAATGGGTTGCTATAGCTGCATCGAAAGCTGTAATATCAGCAATTATGCAGCGTAAAATCAGTAACTTGCCGAATGTTCCGAAGTACCGGCAGGTGTTCGAAACCCTTTCGCACGAGATCCTGTCGGGCAAATACCCGCCGGCGCAGAAATTCCCCAGCGAAGCGGCTCTCGTCCAGCGCTTTGGCGTCTCGCGCATCACCGTCGGACGCGCCTTGCGAGAGCTCAGCCAGCGCGGACTGGTGGAGCGCGTCGCCGGGTCAGGAACGTATGTCGGCCGCGGGCACGTCTCGACCGATAGCCTCGTCTTCGGCCTGCTCATTCCCGATCTTGGAACAAGCGAAATCTTCGAGCCCATCTGCCAGGGCATCGCCGCCGCTCCTACGGCCAGCCGCCACGGCCTGCTCTGGGGACATTCCAGCGCCGGCGCCGCCCCGCCCGAAGAGCAGGCGCTCGGATTGTGCGAGCAATTCATCGCGAGCAACGTGGCGGGCGTTTTCTTTGCGCCGCTGGAAAGAGGCGCCGCGGCGCGGGAAACGAACCTGACCATCGTCGCCCGGCTCGAGGAAGCACGCATTCCGATGGTGATGCTCGACCGGTCCATCGCGCCGTACCCTCAGCGTTCGCGCCACGACCTGGTCGGCATCGACAACCGCCGCGCGGCGCAATTGGCAGTCGAGCACCTCATCGAGCGCGGCGCGGCACAAATCTCATTTCTGGCATATTCCGGCGGCGCCGCGACCGTCGATGCGCGCATCGCCGGATTTCGCGAAAGCTGCGAGGGCGGTGCGGTACACCGGGTCGATGAGATCAGCGCGGCGACTGTCGGTCCTGTGCTGGAGAAGTTCCGTCCCGGCGATGGACTCATCTGCGCCAACGACCGCACGGCCGGTGAGTTCCTGAAGGTCGTGCTGGCTCTGGGATATCGCGTGCCGGAGCATCTGCGCATTGTCGGGATCGACGACGTGGAATACGCCAGCCTGTTACCCGTGCCGCTCACCACGGTCCGGCAGCCTTGCCGGGATATCGGCGAGGCGGCCATGGAAACCATGTTGAGCCGGATCGCGAGTCCCAGTCGCCCGGCCCGCGAAGTCCTGGTGGAATGCCGCCTGGTGGTGCGGGAATCGGCCTAGCCTTTCGCCACGATCTCGAAATTGCTTCCGCGCTTCCTCAGCGCTTCGAACCCCAGCAGCCAGTCGTCCAGCTCGCGCGCGAAGCCGTAGCCCCAACCCCATCCCGGAAATAATCCTGCGAGGGGCGTCGACCCGAAATCGTACATCTCCACCCGCGCGTCGAATCCCGCCGCGCTGAAGATCCGGCCCGTCGCCTCCGGTTCGAGTTCGCGCTCGTCGGGACTCTGATATCGTTTCATCATCCACGGTACCAGCAGCCGCCCGAGCGCGCCGGAAAGACGCCGCCGGCTGGGATCAAGCGAATAAAATGTCCCACCCGGGGCCAGCCGCGTCCGCACCTGCCGCGGCAATTCCGCCAGATCGCCGTCCGCCAAATGGTGCAGGAAGAAAATCGCCATGATGACGTCGAACTGCCCTTCCGCGTCGCTGCCTTCTTCGAAGCGGACGTTGGGGGTCGAGAGCCGTTCGGCGTCGGCGCGAGCCTGGCAGATGGCGGCCGGCGAAAGGTCCACGCCCACCACCTCCGCCACGTACGGCGCGAGCAGCAATTCGGTATCGCCGATGCCGCAACCCAAACTCAGCACTCGCGATTGCTTTCCGACGCCTGTTAAATGCAGAATCCGCGCCACCATGTGGCAGCGCAGCAGCCGTACCGCGGGACGCGCGAAATGGCGCTGGGCGAATCCCGAATAGAGTTTTTCGTGATACGCCAGCTCGCGATTGCGGACTTCCGGGTCGGACATCAGGCTTTCTTCGGCAGGCGGCGGAACGCAAACCAGGTGGCGAAGAGCGATGCCGCCAGCAGCGACCCGTCGCGCAGCAGGGTCCACTTGGAGATGGGGTCGCCCGGACCGAAGCAGCCGCAGTCGATCTTCTGGCCGGCCATTTTGGCGTGGACCATGGCGGTGAAGAACACCACCAGCAGCAGCGAGATCACCGACGACGGAACCCGCGGCCAGAATCCCACCATCAGCCACAGCCCCAATGCAACTTCGGCGGCGGGCAAGGTGTGTGCGGCGAACACCACCATGTTGTACGGCAGGATGTGGTAGGAATCGATGCCCATGGCAAACAACGCCCAGGGCTCGCGCAGCTTCAGGTAGCCCGCGTAGGCGAAGACGATGCCGACAATCACACGCAGCGCCACCGCCGTCCAGTAGAGCACCTTACTTCGGGAGGAGTCCATCGATCATCGATCTTAGCAACCGGTAGTCGTTCATCGCCGGAGGCAGCGGATACGTCTTCGTGCCTACGGTGATGACCAGGGTGGGAGTCTCATTGATTCCCTGGCCGGCGCCGGCTCGCGACTCGGTCTCGATTTCGGCCAGCACGCCCGGGTCCTTGGAAAGCTCCTGGACTTTTTTCTGATCGGCGGGCGAGGGCAGCGCCGATGCCACCGTGCCCCACACGTTGCCGGTCGTAAACCAGGTGGCTTGCTGGGCGTAAAGCGCATCGGCCACGGGCTGATATTTGCCGATGCGCGCCGCGGCAATGGCGTAGGCGAACGCTTCGCGCGAATGTTCATGCGGCAGCACGAACGCGCGGTCGATGATATACATCTTCCCGTTCACCACGTAATCCCTCATCAACTGCGGCAGCATTTCCTCGTGGAAGTGCTTGCAGTGCGGGCAGGTGAAGTCGCTGTAGACCTCGAGCTTCACCGGAGCCGAGGGATTCCCGACAGCTCTTTCCTTGTCGATTTGCGTCATTGCCGCCGCCAACGGCAGCAGGACCATCAACAGCGCCGCAGAGATTTTCATATGCTTATTCTATTCTCTCCTGATTACTTGAGCAGGGCATCGAGATACTGCTTGAACAGATCGTAATTGACGGGGCCCTTGACCACCTCGCTCCGCCCGTGCGCGGTCACCCAGAGGGTTGGCGTAGACTCCACCGGGACCGCTTTTCCCTCCGCGACATCGCCATCGATTTCACCCTGTACTTCGGGCGATTTCAGGAGCGATTTCACGGTCTTTTGCTCAGTGGGGGTGAGCACGCTATTGGCGACGGCCTCCACGCTTCCCGTGACGGCGATGGCCTGCTGGGCGGCGAACAGCGCGTCCGCTACTTTCTGATAGCGCCCCACATGCGCCGCGGCGCAGGCCCACTCCGCGCAGGGCCGGCCGTAGGGATGCATCTGCAGCGGGAAATAGCGATAGATTACGTAGACCTTGCCGGGCACCACATAGTCCGTCATGAGGCGCGGGAAATCGTTATCGTGAAAATACTTGCAGCCGGGGCACTGGAAATCGCTGAAAACTTCGATCAGTATGGGCGCTTTGGGATTGCCGAAAGTGTTGTTGTCTATGTTGGCTGTGGACCCGGCCACCAAGGCCACCGCACCAATCACGATTGCGCCGAGCGCTTTTGCTGCATCCATCGATTTTGTCCTTTTTACACTATAACAACACCGGTCAGACGGGTTTTGTGACAGGCACGGCTCCTCGCGGTCGCGGCTCATTAGGGGCGTCCATTCGCTCCGCCACTTCGTCCCCAAACGCGGCCTTCAGGCGATCGAGCGTGACGGCGATGGCCTCGGGCGCTAGATCGATTCCCACCCATCTCCGGCCGCCGCGTTCCGCCGCCGCCAGCGTCGTGCCCGAGCCGCAATACGCGTCGAGCACGGTGTCGCCGGGGCGCGAGCAGGCCGCCACGATGCGATCGAGCAGCGCTTCGGGCTTCTGCGTGGGATATCCCGTGCGCTCGGCGGCCGAAGCTTGCAGGGAATTGATATCGGCCCACCAGTCCTCGGGCAGCTTGCCTTCGTCCAGATAGTATTTGTAATAGCGCGCCACGCCGTGGGAATTGCGCGTGCCATACACCAGTCGGTATTTGCGCCCGTCCTCGCCGGTGAGCAGGCGCCCGCCGAAACTGTGCGTCCCGCTGCGCATTTCGGAACGGACGGCGCGCGAATCGAAATAAGACCGGTCGGACTTGGCGTAGAAGAAGATGATGTCGTGCTTGCGCCCGAACCATTTCCGGCTGCGCCCGCCATGACTGTAGCACCATACGATCTCGTTGCGGAACCCGCCGCCATCGGCATCGAAAACGGCGTCGAGCAGCAGCTTCAAATAATGGCTGGCGGTGGGATCGCAATGCAGGAACAGGCTGCCGGTGGAGCGAAGCACGCGGTGGATCTCGGCGAGGCGCAGCGCCACGCTCACCAGGTACGCGAGCAGGCTGCCCTTTCCGATCGAAGGCTCGAGCCCCGTGAGCAATCGCCCCAGCCGCGACGGTTCGCCGCGGATGGCATCGAACCCGGCTTGCGCCGCATCGTCCCACGTCCAGATATCGGTAAAGCCTTGGGCCTGCTCGCGCGAGGAGTAGTTGCGCCTGGAATGGAACGGCGGGTCGATATAGCAGAGGTCGATGGACTCGGCGGCTACGTGCTTGCGCAGCACCTCCAGGTTGTCGCCGCAAAACAGCCGGTTCTTCTCCGCCATGGTCAACAGCGTACCAGTCCTCGCCAGGCGGTGCGAATCGTGATTTAATAGTCGCGAATAGAGGAGACGCGATGTTCGCGAAAGTCTTGTTGACAGGTTTGGCGGCGGCAGCGTTAGCCGCGGCGCAAGGAGGCTACGGTGGCGGCGGCGGTGGTGGACGCGGCGGCGGCATGGGTACCGGCGACAATCCGGGCGGGCCCAGCGTCGGCAGCGCGCGCCCGGCGCCGAAAGAGTCCAAGGCCGAGCAAATTGCCGATCGTCTCAAGCTCAATAGCAGTCAGAAAACGGAGTACAACTCCATCCTCGACGAGACACAGAAAGGCGCCGGTTCCGTGGTCCAGCAGGTTGTGAAGTGCCGTCAGGACCTTGCCAATGCGTTGATCGGCGGCAAGAGCGACGCCGACATCGCGCCTCTGAATCAGGCCCTGGCCGATGCCGAATTTCAGATGACCGGCGTGGAAGTGAAGGCCTTTCAGAGAATCGTGGCCCTTTTAAAGCCGAATCAGATGTCCAAAGTTCCGGAAGCGTTCGAACTGATGGCGGGTATCTTTCTGCAACAAGGCAGAGGCCGCGGAGGATGGGGGCGATAACATGCTGAAAAAGATCTTTATGGCCGGTGTGTTATGCGCCAGTCTGGCGATAGCGCAAGGTTACGGCAGCAGGGCCCCCCGCGGAGGCGGAGGCGATCTGGCGCCGCATTCCGGGGGTGCGGGTTCCTCCAACCGCTTCGAGACGATCGCCAACGTCCTCAATCTCGATAAGGACCAGAAGAAGACCGTGCGCACCATCCTCGAGGATGGCGCCAAGGAAGCCGCTCCCGTTCGCGATCAGATGAGCAAGAGCCGCATCGCCGTGGGCGAGGCCATCGCCGCCAATAAGGGCGAGGATGAGCTGAAACACGTCGCGAAAACCAGCAGCGATCTCGACGCGCAGTTATCGGAACTGGAGATCAAGGCGTTCGCCAAAACTTTCGCCTCGCTCAACGACACGCAGAAAAAGGACATGCAGGCAGCCGGCCGCGCGCTGTTCCTCATGAACGGCATGTACCACGTCAAGAACTGGACGGAACAGTAAGGCACCGCTTGCTTGATTTGCGCGCGCGTCTCGTGAGCGTTTTACAGAGCCGCGACCGCAATGCAAGGGAGCGGTGCTTTTCTTACCGCAGGAACTGGACGGAACAGCAAGCGAAAGGCACCGCTTGCTTGCGCGCGCGGCTCAGTAACACTTACCCCAGCGTGGTGTAGGGCTTCCCGACTTCCTGCGCGTCGACTACCGCTACCGCGGCCACATGCACGATATCGTTGACTTCCGACCCGCGCTGCAACACGTGCACGGGCTTGCTCAAACCCGTGAGCAGCGGGCCGATCAGTTCGCACCCGCCAATCCGCTGCAGCAGCTTGTAGGCGATGTTGCCGGCTTCCAGATTCGGAAAGATGAGCACGTTGGCGCCGCCCTTGAGCGTGCTGAAAGGGTAGGTCTCCTCGATAATCTGCGGTACCACGGCGGTGTCGGCCTGCATTTCGCCATCGATCATCAGGCCCGGCGCGCGCTGGCGCACCAGTTCCACGGCGTGCCGCACCTTGTCCGCCAGCGCATGGCGCGTGCTGCCGAAATTGGAGAACGATAGCATCGCGACCCGCGGCTCCTGGCTGAATCGCCGCGCTTTTTCCGCGGTCATAATCGCGATCTCAGCCAATTCCTGCGCCGAAGGATCGATATTCACGGTGGCGTCAGCCAGGAAATAGATATCGCCCTTGGGCGTGATGAGCACGTACACGCCCGAGACGCGGCACAGCTCCGAGCGCACTTCGATCACCTGGAGCGCCGGCCGGATGGTGTCCGGATAGTGAGTTGTCAAACCGCCGATCAGGGCATCCGCTTCTCCCAGCCGAACCATTACGCTGCCGAAGGTGGTGTGGTTGAGCAGCGCCTGCTCGGCCTCGTGCCGCGTGATCCCGCGGCGCTGGCGCAAGCTGTAAAACTCCTCCACATATTCCGCCAGGCGCGGGGATTTGCTCGGTTCCACAATTTCAATATGGTTGAGGTGCAGGCGCAATTCCTCGATCTTCTCGCGGATTTTCTCCTGGTTGCCCAGCAGGATGGGGATGGCGATCGATTCGTCGAGCAGAATCTGGCACGCGCGCAGGATCTTGCCTTCTTCGCCCTCGGTGAACACCACGCGCTTGGGATCTTTCCTCGCCTTGTGGATCATACTGCGCATCACATAGTTGGCCTGCCCGAGGCGCCGCTCCAGATCCTCGCGGTATTGCTTGAGGTCGACCGGCCTTTGCGCCACGCCGGTTTCCATGGCCGCCTGCGCCACCGCCGACGCCTCCCAGATGAGCACGCGGGAATCGAATGGCTTGGGAATAATGTATTCGCGCCCGAATTCCATCCGGTCGACGCCGTAGGCGCGCAGCACGGAGTCGGGCACATCTTCTTTTGCGAGTGCGGCCAGCGCGCGCGTCGCCGCCAGTTTCATCTCGTCGTTGATGGTGGTGGCGCGCACGTCCAGGGCCCCGCGGAAGATGAAGGGAAATCCCAGAACATTGTTGACCATGTTCGGAAAATCGGACCGTCCCGTGGCTATGATGGCGTCGGGCCGCGTTTTCAGGGCGAGGTCGTAATCGATTTCGGGATCGGGATTGGCCAGCGCGAAGATGATCGGATTCGGCGCCATCTTGAGAATCATTTCGGGAGTCACCGAATTGCCCTTGGAGAGGCCGAAAAAGACGTCCACGCCTTCCATTGCCTCTTCCAGCGTGCGCAGCTTGGTGTCGGCCGCAAAGCGCGCTTTATATTCGTTCATCCCCTCGGTGCGCCCGGCGTAGAGCACGCCCTTGGTATCGCACATGACGATGTTTTCGCGGCGGACGCCGAGCCGCACGTAGTGTTCCGCGCACGAAATGGCGCTCGCGCCGGCGCCGTTGAACAGTACCTTGATCTCGCCGATATTCTTGCCGACAATTTCCAGAGCGTTGAGCAGGCCGGCCGCGGAAATGATGGCGGTGCCGTGCTGATCGTCGTGGAAAACCGGGATTTTCATGGTCTTCTTGAGCGCCTCTTCGATGTAGAAGCACTCCGGCGCCTTGATATCTTCGAGGTTGATGCCGCCGAAAGTGGGCTCCAGAATCTGGCACGTGCGGATCACTTCGTCGGGATTTTCGGTGTTGAGCTCGATATCGAACACGTCGATATCGGCGAAGCGCTTGAACAGCACCCCCTTGCCTTCCATCACCGGCTTGCCTGCCAGCGCTCCGATATTGCCCAGTCCCAGCACCGCCGTTCCGTTGCTCACCACGCCGACGAGATTGGCTTTCGCGGTGTAGGCATAGGCCAACGACGGGTCGCGCTCGATCTCCAGGCAGGGTACGGCTACGCCGGGGGAATATGCCAGGCTCAAGTCGCGCTGGGTGCGGCAAGGCTTGGTGGGAACCACGGAAACTTTGCCGGGCGGCGGTGCGGCGTGATACTCGAGTGCATCTTCGGGGCGAATCGACATGCGGGTACATCGATTATATATTGATTGATGATGATGCTTCGCATTGGCACAATCCTGATTGCGGCTTTCGCGGCCCAAGCGGCGCCCAAAGCGCAATTCCTCAGCCGCACGGTCACTCTGAATGGAGTTGCGTATCGATATGTGGTGTCGATCCCGGGCGATTGGAGCGCAGACCGCACGTGGCCGATCATCCTGTTCCTGCACGGCTCCGCGCAAATCGGAGAGGATGGCGTAGCGCAGTCGAAGGTGGGGCTGGGACACGCCGTCCGCAAGCATCCCGAGCGTTTCCCGGCGATCGTGGTGATGCCGCAGTGCCGCCGCGGGGCAGGTTGGACTGCGCCGGAAATGGAGGCGCAGACTCTGGCGGCGCTCGATGCCAGCACGCGGGAATTCAACGGCGATCCGCAGCGCACATATCTTACGGGACTCTCCATGGGTGGCTATGGGGCGTGGTCGCTAGCCGCGAAGTACCCGGATCGCTTTGCTGCCGTCGTGGTGATCTGCGGCGGCATCGTGTGGCCGGCTCCGCAGAAGATCACCGATGAAGCGCCGTACGCGGCCATCGCCCGGCAGGTGGCCGGCATTCCGATCTGGGTCTTCCACGGCAACGCCGACCGCACTGTTTTTGTCACGGAATCGCGCGAGATGGTGAAGCTGCTGCGCGACCTCCAAGCCGACGTGCGCTACACGGAGTACAACCACGTGCCGCATCAATCGTGGGATCGCGCCTACGGCGAGAGGAAGCTTCCCGCCTGGCTGTTCGCGCAGAAGCGGTGACGGGCGGTGATCAAACCGCGCGGCTCTGCATCATCATTGCGACCAGCGGAACTCAGCCAGTTGCGCCTCGGTGAGCCGAGGGATGTCGGAATAGTCGATGTCGGAGTCGTCCCCCTGCTTTTGGCTGGCCGCCATCCGGGCCAGTACCGCCTGCTGTCGCTTACCCGGCGGCTCCCTGAATATAGATTCGGCGCTCACGCTGATTCGCTTTCCTCGCCGAGATGATGCGGACAATTTCTTCGCCATCTTTAACTCATTGTATAAGCGCAGATCGGCGTTTTTGTGGGGCAGGCAATTTTGACTGCAGCCGGCTTTCGAGCCGGCTCGACCTGCTGGAAAGCAGGTCGGCAGCCCGGATTGGCTGCCCCACGAGCTACCCTATTCCTATGTCCGACTTGATTTCCGCGTTACACCCGAATCTCCGAGGGCGCGTCGCCGTCGTAACCGGCGCGAGCCGCGGAATCGGTAAAGCTCTCGCCATCCGGCTGGCGCGTGAGGGCGCCGACGTGGTGGTGGCCTCCAAAAGCGAGCAATCCACCGAACGCCTGCCCGGCAGCATTCACGAAACCGCGGCCGAAATCCGCGCCGCGGGCGTGCGCTCCCTCGCCTTGCCCACCGACGTGCGCGATGAGGACGCCATTCGCGCCATGATCGAGCGCACCATCGCCGAGTTCGGCCGCCTCGACATCCTGGTCAACAATGCCGGCGCCATCTGGCTCAACTCCATTCTGCAAACCCCGCCTAAACGCTTCGACCTCGTTATGGGAGTGAACGTGCGCGCCGCTTACATCGCCTGCCACTACGCATTGCCGCACATGGTGAAGCAGCAGTGGGGACATGTGCTGAATATGTGCCCGCTACTCTCCACGCGTCCCTCGCCCGGCAAAGTGGCCTACATGATCTCCAAGCTGGGAATGGCGTACGTCGCCCTCGGGCTCGCCGCCGAGCATGCCGCCGACAACGTGGCCGGAAACACGCTGTGGCCGCGCACCATCATCGAAACCCAGGCATCCATCAACTGGCAAATGGCCGACCGCTCGCAATGGCGCACTCCCGAGATCATATGCGACGCCGCCATGGCCATCTTCGCGCAGGAGCCGCGAACTTCGACCGGCCGCCAGTGGATTGACGAAGAGGCGCTCAGCGAACTCGCCGGCATTACCGATTTCGACCGCTATTGGTGCGAAGGGAAGCCGCCGGCGAACCCCATCTACATCGATCAGTGGTAGATGAGATACTTCGCCCGCGTTTCCAGGAATGCCGCCACGCTACCCTCCATCCCCTGCTGGATCGTGCGCGGATCGTCGCCCGCTTCGAGGCGCCCGATCACTGCATCGCTGCCGATGAGTTTCTTATTCACCGCCCAATCGACCTTTCCCGGGTAGAGCTTCTGAATCGCGCCGGCCAATTCGAGGCCGAGCCGCGTGGAATCCACCATTTCGCGATTCACAATCTCGAAACGCACGCCTTCGATGCGCACGCCCTTGAACAGCGATTCCGTGGGCGTGAAACTCGTGGGATAGACGCGCACGCCGGGAATCTGCCGCTTGTTGAGGTACGTCGCCAGTTCGCGGCCGTTGATGAAATCGGCGCCGATCTGCTCGAAAGGTGAATCGGTGCCGCGCCCCACCGAGATTTTGGCGTACTCCAGCATTCCCAGCCCGGGGTATAGCATCGCCGCCTTAAGGCTGCGCATGTTGGGCGAGGGATTCACCCACGGAAGATCGGTGGCGTCGAACCAGTCGCCGCGATGCCAATCTTCCATGGGAATCACGGTTAGGTTCGCGCCGATCTTCCGCTCCGCGTTGAACAGCTTGGCGAGCTCGCCCATCGTCATACCGTGGCGCACCGGCAGCCCGCCGAAGTACCCCACGAACGATTCGTTAGCGGTGTCGAGCACCGGGCCTTGCACACGCACGCCGGTGATGGGATTCGGCCGGTCCAGCACGTAATAGGGGATGCCGGCTTGGGCCGCTGCCTCCATAGCGTAGGCCATGGTGGTTTCGTAGGTGTAGAAGTGCACGCCGATATCCTGGATGTCGAAGACCAGCGCGTCGATGCCGTGGAGCATCTCCGGAGTGGGGCGGTTGGTGCGGCCGTAGAGGCTGAAAATCTTGATGCCAGTCGCCGCATCGACGGCATCGGCGATTCCGGGGCGGTCTTCGGTGCCGGCGATGCCATGCTCCGGCGAGAACAGCGTCGCCACGGTAATGCCGGCCTGCTTCATGAGGTCCACATTGCGCCGTCCCTGGCGGTCGACTCCTGTATGATTGGTGATCAGCCCGATGCGCTTGCTCGCGAGCGGCTGAAAATTCTGTTCCGCGAGGACGTCGAGCCCGGTTTTGGTCTCGCCTTCGCGCTCCACTTCGCGGCGGATGCCGGCGCCGCTTAACGTCTCGTTATAGCCCGTGAGCGTCACACCCTGCATTTTGATTCCGACCGAAGCCGCGGCGATTGTCGCAATCCTGGCGCGCACGGCGGTTATGGCCGGCCGCGCGTCGGGATGGACGCTGTTGGCGAGCAGGATCACATAGGTCTGTGTCGATGGATCGATCCAGATGGAAGTGCCGGTAAAGCCGGTATGGCCGAAGGAGCCGATGGGAAAAAGCTCGCCGCGATTGCTGGAATAGGGCGAATCGATGTCCCAACCGAGGCCGCGCAGAATGGGCTGATCGGGCGGCGTCTGCGGCTCGGTGAACTTGGCGACGGTGAGCGGATTGAAGAGGCGGACGCCTTCGAGTTCGCCGCCATTGAGCATCATTTGGGCGAAACGGGCGAGATCGTCGGCGGTGGAAAAAAGTCCCGCATGGCCGGCGACTCCGCCCATGTAGCGGGCGGTGGGGTCGTGCACCACACCACGATATGGCGGCGATTGCTTATTGGGGCGTTCGGTGGGAGCGATGCGCGGAATCCACGCGGCGGGCGGCAGAAACATGGTCTCCTTCATTCCCAGCGGCAGGAAGATATTCTGGCGCGCATACTCGTTCAGCGGCAGGCCGCTGAGGCGATGCACCAACTCGCCGAGCAGAATGAAATTGATATCGCTGTACACGTGACGCTCGCCCGGCGGGCGCGTGGGCTTCGTGGTGTACGCCAGCCGCAGGCCGACGTCGTTGCCGTGCCATTCCGGCTTGAGCTCGACATCCGGCGGCAATCCCGAAAAATGGGTGAAGAGATTGCGCAGCGTGATATCGCTCTTGCCGCCCTGAAACTCCGGAATGTATTCCGTTACCTTATCGTTGAGCCGGAACCGGCCCTCTTCGAAGAGCTTCATCAACGACGATGTGGTGGCGATCACCTTGGTGAGCGAAGCGAGATCGAAGACGGTGTCCAGGGTCATCGCTTCGGGGCGGGGAACCACGGCGCGCTCACCGTATGCCTTGCGATAGACCACCTGCCCCTCATGCCCCACCAGCACGACGGCCCCGGGCAGCCGATTCTGGCGGATCGCCTCCTCGATGGCGCGATCGATCGCCGGGCCTCCGGAAAACGTTTGGGAATAGAGTGCGGCGGCCGAAAGCGCGAGCGAGACGATCAGTTTCATGCATTCCATGATAACGGCCGGCCCGCTACTGCGCCGGGTGAATCCGAATCGCCTGGCCGCCGCCGGTGACTAGGTTCGCCTTCAGCCGCATGGTGCGATTCACCCTCTTCGTCTCGACGACGGTGTGGGTCGGATTGTCGCCGGCGTCCGCGGAATCCGAATAAATCTCCGCCACGAAATCGCCAGGCGGCAGGAATTCGAGCGGAATCTCCAGTTCCTCGGCGTGCGATCCGGTGATGCTGCCGACGTACCACTCCTTGCCGCTACGCCGCGCGACAGTGATATAGCCGCCTACCTTGGCGTTGACCACCCGCGTCTCATCCCAGCTCGACGGCACTTGGCTCAGGAACGCCAGTTCTTTCGTGCCCTGGTAGACCTCCGGATAATCGGACACCATCTCGAAGGGGCTTTCGTACACCACAAAGAGCGCCGTCTGGTGGGCGCGCGTGCCCATCACCATGGGCTGTTGGTTGCGCGGCACGAATTCGGCCGGCGTGGCGTTGTGGAAGCCGCCGGGCGTGTAATCCATGGGGCCGGCGAGCAGGCGGGTGAACGCCAGCATCACGTTATGATCGGGCGTGACGCGCGCGCTCCACTTGTTGTACTCGAGGCCGAGCACGCCCTCGCGAGTGATCACGTTCGGCCAAGTGCGGCTCAGCCCGTCGGGCTTGTAGGCGCCGTGGAAATCCACCATCAATCGATACTCGGCAGCCTTGCGGGCCACGCGATGGTAGAAATCCACCATCCATTGGTCGTCGCGATCCATGAAGTCGATCTTCACGCCGGAGACGCCCCATTTCTGGTAGAGCGGGAAAGCTTCGTCCATCTGCCGGTCGATATCGCTCCAGTACGCCCACAGCCACACACCCACGTTTTTCGATTTGGCGTACGCCAGGAGCTCGGGCAGCTTCATGGCGTCGATCGGCCTGGTGATGTCGCTGCCGGAATCGTTGGCTCCAGCATGAATCGGCGTGGCCCATCCGGCATCGAGCATGAAGTATTGAAATCCTGCCTGCGCCGAGAAGTCCACATAGTGTTTCGCGGTGTCGAAGTTCTTGCCGGGCTTGAAGGCGACGTTCTCGTCGTACGGTCCCGACCACCAATCCCACGACGCCTTGCCCGGCTTGATCCACGACGTGTCGGCGAAGGCCGGCGGCGGGTTCAGATTGTTCACGATTTGCGATTCGATAAGGCGGCCTGGGGAATCGGAAATCATGAGAACGCGCCAAGTCGTAGCGGCAGGCGTCTTCGTCACTACCGAGATGGTGGGGTCGTCGATGCGCGGGGAGAGGCGCGCGGCAAGCGTGGCGGCGTCGGGCGTGTTGTGCATGAGGTACATGCCCGAATAATTGTCGATATTGGCTTCGGTGATGGCGAGGAAGGCGACGCCCGGCAATTCGGTGAGCAGCGGCAGCGCGATGAGCGATTCCGGGTGGATGCCGCTCAGCGCCACGGTGCGGTAATTGTCTTCCCACGACGTGCGGTAATTCCGCAGGATGAGCGGATATGTGGTGGCGTCTTTGGCGAAGTGGAATTGCGTAGATTCGTTGACGATGCGCAGTTCCTCGAGGCCATCCTGTTTGGGTACTACATAGCGGAAAGCCGCGCCATCGTTATAGACGCGCGCTTCCACGGTGAAATGGCGGCCCGGGGCGTCGGGTTCGCGCACCTCGAACGAGAGCGTGTTGCACAGGTTGCGCACCTGTTTCGACTTACCGGCGGGCAAGGTATAAGTCTCGTCGATCTTCCCGGTTTGGGCCGCTTCGATCCTGACTTTCGTCCCCAGTTCGGGCTGATTTTGAATTTCGAGCCCCATTGCGGACGGCGCGAGGACCAATTTGCCGCGGTAGCTGACTTCGTAGAGCAGGTGCCCGTTCGGCCCCATAAAGATCATTTGGATGTTGCCATCCGGCGAGGAGACAACCACGGGCGCGAAGGAGCCCTGAGCCAAAGCGAGGCCACAAGCGGACATCGCGCCGAGAAGAATTCGCATCGAACGAGGTGCCATTTCAATGCCTCTTATAGCACACGGACGCGATGCGTCTCCTCGGCGATCCAGACCATTTTGGTCCAGGGTTCAATCGCAATCCCTTTGGCTGCAGCAGCAGGCGTATGCTGGTGGACCATTTTGGGTCGCCAAGCCTCCCCTGTCGCGGCATTTTCCAACACGATTTGCGAAAATGAAGGAGAAATGAATGTTTTAGTACTGAATGCGGGAAGCTCCAACTTGAAGTTTCAGGTGATCGCCACGGACCCCGATCGGATTCGGCAGGATACCGACGAACGGCTGTGCCGCGGCGCGATGGAGCGGATCGGTGGCGAGGCCATCGTTACCGTGGAGACTAAGAACGGACCAAGGCAAAAACTCACCGCCCCCGTCAAAGATATCGGTGCGGGATTGGATTACCTGCTGCGCTGGATGGTATCGGAGCATTCGGGGATTGACGAAATCCGGAATTTGGGCGACATCCAGGCGGTTGGTCATCGCGTGGTGCATGGCGGCGAGGTGTTTCAGGAATCGATGCTGATCGACGACAAGGTGCTGGCGGGGATCGAGGAGTGCATCGATCTGGCGCCGCTGCACAACCCCATGAACCTGCGCGGAATCAAAGCGGTCCGCGACCTTATCGGGCGCGATACGCCGCAAGTGGCGGTTTTCGATACCGCCTTCCACACCACGCTTCCCGAGCAGGCGTATCTCTATGCCCTGCCGTATCATTTGTATCGCCGCCATAAGATCCGCCGCTACGGATTCCATGGAACGTCGCACCGGTACGTGGCCTACCGCTACCGCACGCTGAAGAATATCGAGCGCGAACAGACCAACGTGATCACCCTGCATCTCGGCAACGGGTGTTCGTGCACGGCCATCCGCGGGGGCAAATCGGTGGACACTTCCATGGGGATGACTCCGCTGGAGGGTCTGGTAATGGGAACGCGGTCGGGCGACCTCGACCCCGCCATCCTCAGCCTTATCGCCGTCAAGGAAGGCATGTCGGCGCATGGCGTGGAGACCATGCTGCTGACGCAATCGGGGCTGCTGGGAATTTCCGGCCTGACCAACGATATGCGGATTCTTCAGGAGGAGCTGGAAGATCACGACGACAGGAGAGTGCGCCTGGCGATCGAGTTATTCAGCTACCGGGCGCGGAAATACATCGGCGCGATGCTGGCCGCGATGGGCGGCTCCGACGCGATTATTTTCACGGGAGGAATCGGCGAAAACTCGCCCGACATCCGGGCGCGCATCTGCCAGGGATTGGAATGGGCGGGTGTGCAACTGGATGCCGACCGCAATCGGCAGACCAAGGGTAAACCGGCGGAGATCGGCGTAGAGGGTTCGAAATTGCCTGTCTGGGTGATCCCGACGGACGAAGAGTTGCTCATTGCGCGCGATACGGTGCGGTGTGTGATGGGGCTGCCGCACCCGGCGTAGCGGGCGCCGGGCGTGATCGAATGGGTAAGAGGCCATCGCGACTGGAGGTTCGAGCTGACTGGTTGGCGAGTAGGCCGGCGGTCGCCGGCCAATCTGCGAGACGGGGACAATTCGCTCATGTGACTGCCCGCCAGCGGCGCTTTTCGAGATGAATCGCCCCAAGGAAGGTAGGAGACCAACCTCGTGCGACTCTCGAGTTCAGCCAGGGTTCAGCCACATCAAACCGGACGGCGGCCACTGGCGGGCGTTCGGTGCCGGAAGTCGGACCTCGGAGAGCGGTCATCTCGGCCATATCCTGCTCGCGAACCCCCATCTTCGAGTCTGCAATTAGATAGACTACAGGCATCTTATGAACGCTCGCTTTGATAGTGACGCGCTTGAAAGCCTCCGAGCCGACAAGCGCTCGCGTACTTTTTTCGCTTGGTTTCACCAATAACCGTCCGGCACGAGTTCCGAGGGCAATGGGGACATGCATCGAGCTACGCATTAGTAGGGGGCCGGCCAAGATTAGCTGGTGAACAGCGCGACTCGGGCCCGGTGCCCGTTACGTAGCTTCTCATCGCAGGTGTAGAGGACCGAATCGGTTGCTTCTGCCAAGGCGATGTACGTGGCATCGTAAGCGGTGAAATTATGCCGTAGTTCCCAGATACGGCTAATCAGTGGCGTGTGCGAGTACCGCTCAGCGGGCAACGCCGCGAGCCCCGCGAGGAACTGCCCGGTGCGGTGCGAGTCGATTCGTTGTCCGGCCACCAGTCTTCGAAGCGCACTCATGACTTCGACGTCGATCAAATGCGGAACAATTAGCGACTCATCACGCCTGTCAAGTTCCATCCTGATAGAATCGGCCAGGACACCGTTGGTGAGTAATTCGACGACCACCGAAGCGTCCAGAACGATCATCGTTCATCCCGCAATTCCCGGATTACCTGCGCGGCAGTACGCCTGGATGGAATTGGCTTCGCCTGGCTCGTACGTTCCAACCACTCCCGCATCGTCGGCCGCTCAGCGACACGCTCCAACTCCCTCTTAATGAAATCGGAAAGGCTCATGCCCTCGCGCGCCGCCCGCGACTTCAAGGTGCCATGCACAGACTCCGGGACATCCCGCACCTGTATCATCTTCGACATGTCTTAAGCATACAAACATGTGCTTCACATGTCAACGCCCTGCCATGCGGGAATACCTCTTGGAACTGATTTCTCGCATGACAGCAAACGACGATCGTTGCTTGAACTCCGAAGATTCAGTGGCATGGCATGCATACAGAGAGGCGGAGACGCTGTTAGACTCTTCCATGGTCAATGAGCTGGCTGAGTACGTCGGCAACGATTATTTTCACTGGAGGAATGGCGAAAACCCGCCAGGCACATTCCGCTCCTACCACGTACTACCGGCCGACACTGGCCCCTTACCCGATTGTCAACCGCGTCTTAGCCTGTTATCCTCACCGGAACACCTAAAGGAGGGCGTACGACTCCGATTGAACCGGTCGCGCGGAAGGAGCGCATCAATTCGCTGGACGCGCTGCGCGGGCTGGCGCTCTTGGGAATACTGCCGGCGAACGTGCTCATCTTCGGCCTGTATTTCGCGGCGGAGAACGATCCCACGGTGGCGGGAGGTGCGGCGGCTGGCTGGAATCTGGCCTATTGGGCGCTGTTCCGCATTCTGATCGCGGGCAAAATGCGCGCCCTGTTCTCCATGGCGTTTGGGGCGAGCACGATCCTGCTCACTTCGCGGGCCGAGGCACGAAGCGGGGCGAGCGCCGCCGATATCTACTACCGCAGGAATCTGTGGCTGCTCGTGATCGGCTTGGCCCACGCCTTTCTGCTGTTCTGGGGCGACATTCTGTACCCGTACGCGGTGTGCGCGCTGATTCTGTTTCCCTTCCGCAAACTGCCGGCCAGGAAGCTCATCGCCATCGGCGTATTGTTCATCGCCTTCAAGACGGGGTGGAGCGCTGTGGAAGCGTGGCGGCAGAGAGAGCGGCGGAACCTGGCCACGGCCGCCGACGCCGCCGAAAAAGCGGGCAGGAAACCGACCGAAGAGGAGCGCGCGGCGAAGCAGGCGCTGGCCGCGCAGCGAAAGCTGCGGAAGCCTTCGCAGGAAGATCTGGAGAAAGACGCCCGGCAGTGGCGCGCAGGACCGTGGGCGTTGATTGGCGCGCGGGCGAATGAACTCGCGACGTGGCAGGGCCTGCCGCTCTACGACCCCATGTTTGCGGACATCTGGAGCATGATGTTCATCGGGATGGGGCTGTTCAAAATGGGGGTGTTCAGCGCGGCCAGATCGTTCCGGTTTTACGCCTGGATGGCGGCGCTCGGGTTTCTACTTGGGATTCCGCTGAACTCCTATGACGCGTGGCTGGCGCTGCGCAGCCACTTCGACCGCCTGACCATTTTGTTCACCAACATGGCGTTCGATTTGGAGCGGCTGCCGATGGCGCTGGCTTACATGGCGGCGCTCATGATGCTGTGCCAGGCGGGGGCGCTCCGGTGGCTGACGGGCCGGCTGGCCGCCATTGGGCAGATGGCGCTGAGCAACTACATTCTGCAGTCCGTGGTGTGCTCGTTCGTATTCACGGGTTATGGGCTTGGCCTGTACGGAAGGCTGGAGCGGTATCAGTTGTACTACGTGGTGGCAGGCTGCTGGGCGGTGTCACTGGTGGCCAGCCCCATCTGGCTGCGGCATTACCAGTTCGGGCCGCTGGAGTGGTGCTGGCGGTCGCTGACTTACTGGAAGAGGCAGCCGATGCGAATTGGGCCGGCGATGGGTACGCCAGCGGCGAGGAAAGCGGCCGTGTGACGCGGATCTTCATGCATGGTACGGAATACTGGACGCGGAGCGCAATCGGCAGACCAAGGGAAAACCGGCGTAGAGGGCTCATGCTGCCCGTCTGTGTGACCCCGGCGGACGAAGAGCTTCTCACTGCGCGCGATACGGTGCGGCGCGTGATGCATCTGCCGCACGCGGCGTAGATGTCGGTGGAATCGGGGTGCATCTTGTCGTTTCAGCGGTGAGGTTAATACTTAGGACCGATTTGCCGGATCGTGTGCCGCCTTAAATACCAGCACGGAGTGTAGCCGAAGTGCGGCATAAGGGCGTCGATGCACGTCTCCATCACCGGAGTGCCGATTGAGTACTCTACCTGATTCCATTGGTTGACCGCGGCGTATATACGGTCGACTTTTATCTGTTCAACCGGCCGCCTTCGGAAGCGCGACCAGAAGTCGTCGGCGACATAAGTCAAGGCCGCCAGGCTCACTAGGACGAGGCATCCCCGCAGTGCCATTCTCCCGATAGTCCGCATCGTAGCTCTTTTCGACTATAGCGAAAGAAGGACCAGGCGGCTCGACCGCCTGGCGCAATGGAAGCGCGGCGCGTGATCCGGCCGGAGCCGGCAACATCTCGCAACAACGACTTCCGGCCGGCGGCCCCGGCGCCGATACATGCCTTTTGATCCCCATTCTTCCAGACCTGATATCATCGACCTCACACCATGTCGATCGCACGAAGAAGCCTTCTTCCGGTAGCGCTTGTTCTGATCGTCCTTGGCGCTCTCACATGGTTTTGGGCCAATCGTCAGAACGACACTGAGAGGCACTATAGCAAGCATGAGTTCCGCATACCGATGCGAGACGGCGTGAAGCTTTTCACCCAGGTGTACATTCCGAAAGACGCCAGCCGCTCATATCCATTCCTGATCATGCGGACGCCGTTCGGCGTGGCCCCGTATGGAGAGCTTCATTTTCAAGGGCGACTCGGTCCATCTGAGTCCCTCGACCGTTCCGGATACATCTTCGTCTTCCAGGACGTACGCGGACGATTCCAGTCTGAGGGTTCGTTCGTTGACATGCGGGCACATATCGAAGATCCGGCTTCGGGCCAGGCAGACGAGAGCACCGATACCCATGATTCCATCGATTGGTTGTTACGAAACATCCCGCGGAATAACGGGAGGGTGGGTATCTGGGGCCTCTCCTATCCGGGCTTCTACGCTGCTTCTTCTATCATCAACTCGCACCCTGCGATCAAGGCGGCCTCACCCGAAGCGCCGATGACCGACCTCTTCCGCGGAGATGACGCCTATCACAACGGCGCGTTTATGCTCGCCGAACAATTCCTGCTGTACTCCAATTACTTCCGGCTGCGTCCAAACGGTCTCGATTTACCGCCCTCGAATCCGGGTCACGCCTTCGACTACGGCACTGCCGACGGCTACGCGTTCTTCCTGCGGCACGGACCCGCTTTAGCCAGCCTTAAGGCTCTGATCCACAACCCACTCTTCGATGAAAACGTCGACCACGACACGTATGACGACTATTGGCGCGCTCGCAACAACTCCCCATACTTGAGGAATATTCACTGTCCAGTACTGGTGGTGGGCGGGTGGTTCGATGCGGAAGACCTGGCGGGAACTTTTCGAACTTTTGCGGCGATCAGCGAGCAGAACCCAACCACTCAAACCGCACTGGTGATGGGGCCGTGGACACACGGGGGATGGATACGCTCGCAAGGAAACGCGCTTGGGCCGATGGACTTTCAGACGCCGACGTCTGCGCACTTCCGCGAGATTGCATTTTCCTTCTTCGAGCACTACCTCAAAGGTGGGCCGACGGCAGAACTCCCAAGAGCTGTCGTTTTCCAAACTGGCGCCAACCGTTGGCTCAGTGAGAATGCCTGGCCACCGGTTCATGCGGTCGAGAGGTCGCTCTACCTGCGCGCCAACCGAAACCTGAGCTTCGAACCTCCACAAGCAGGCGAGCAACCGTATGACGAGTATGTGAGCGATCCGAAGTCCCCCGTGCCATACCTCGAGCACCCCCCGACAGATCTTGCCAGCGAATTCATGTATGGAGATCAGCGCTTCGCTGCGGCGCGGCCCGATGTTCTCACCTACATGAGCGAACCATTGCAGCAGGACTTGACGATCGCCGGTCCGGTATCGCCGCGCCTGGAGGTGTCAACGAGTGGTACGGATTCTGATTTTGATGTGAAGCTGATCGATATATATCCGGAGCAAGGCCGTGCTCGAGGATACCAACAGCTTGTGCGCGGGGAACCGATGCGGGCGAAATTCCGCAATTCCTGGTCTCAACCGGAGGCGATGACTCCGGGCAAGATCACGGCAGTCAGTTTTGAGATGCCTGACATCGACCACACCTTTCTGCGAGGCCACCGAGTCGGGGTGCAGATTCAGAGTTCGTGGTTTCCACTAACCGACCTCAACCCGCAGACGCTCGTTGACGCGGCCCGGGCGACGCCTGCGGATTTTGTGAAAGCTACCCAGCGCGTTTATCACGCGCCTCAGGCTGCATCGGAAATCCAGATTCTGGTACAACCCTGAGCCAGACTTATCAGCTCCTAAGCAGCCCCTCGAGCGTGCAATCGGGAAACGCACGGATGTGATTGTGCCAATTCCTAAACGGGTTTCGTAAGTTCCTGGCCGAAGTCGGCGCGGAGGGATCGAAGCCGCCGGTCTGGGTGATCACGACGGACGAAGAGTTGCTCATGGCGCGCGGTACCGCGTGGTGCGTGATGCATTTGCCGCACCCGGCTTAGCCCTACTTAGCAATCGCGATCCAAGTCTCATCCATCTTTTGGGCGGACGTCACCTGCAGTTTCACGCCATCCGCCGTCACCAATCGGATGAGCAGACTAAGCTCGGCGCCGCCGGAATAGGAAAGAGCTGCTTCCGCCATCGGAAAGCAGCCGTGGATAACCGCCTGCACGCTCCCTTCATCCACTTTCACGTCTGGCGGGAAATCCTTACTGGAAACGCCGTCCGCTTTTATCTCTCCCCGCAGATTCAAACAATCGCTCGAGCCTACTTTGCCCTTGCCGACAAGTGAAGTTGTCCCGTTTAAGTGCCCCTCGGCTATGATCAACCCGTTTTCCGCTAGGCTCTTCATGCCCTTCGCGGCATCGATCGGCCAGCTCTCGCCGATCCGCCTCGGAGTTCTGCTGCCGAATACGTCGTCGTCCGAAACGTCGTTGGGCTTGTGCGCGGAGTAGACTACCGCGAAAGCGTCCTGGACCGCCTGATCCACCGGGCCGTCCTTGAGGGAGAATGGCCGTTCCAGGCTGCCATCCGCCAGGATAATGGTTCCCGGTTTGACCAGGTCCACAGTTTCTCCGTTGGCGGTCTTCGATAGACTCTTTACCGTAAACGCAACCTTAAAGGGCTGCCCGCTCCGGTCCACCTCGATTACTTCGGCACGCCCTTGAAAGCTGACCTGATAATCCTCCGCATTTGCCAACCGATTGTCCGCCGAAGTCTTCAGTAGCTTCGACCCGGAGGCCGTGACTGCATATAGTTGCCCGACTGGAACTGGCGTTTCCATGTGTATCGGATAAGTCTGGGCGTTCGCCGGCGCGGCCGCTACGAGAGCCAGAAGCAGCGGACTCGCTCCCGAATAGTGCTTTTTTCGCATAAGACTTCAGAGTAAGTAGCTGTCTAACGTCTGAAATTGACTTCGATGGTCGCTTCCACGGTGACCGGCTGGTCGCCTTTGTAACCGGGTTTGAACTTCCACTTTTTCACGCACTCGACGGCCTTTTCGTCCAACCCGAGACCGAGCGGCTTGGTTACACGGATGTTGGTAGCCCGCCCGTTGGCATCGATCTGCACGGAAAGCATGACAGTTCCCTGCAGGTGCGCTTTGATCGCCTCGTCGGTGTACTCAGGCTTTACCATACGGATGAGAACCGGCGCCGATACCGATCTCCCGACGCGGAAAACCGCCGTCGGGGATGTCTTCTCCAACTGGATTCTGCCAACCTGATCTCCGACAGTCGCCTCTCCGGTCATGCGGGTTTCCGTCACGACGAGACGAAAGCGCATGGTGTCACCTTCGCTATCGTGCAACTCGAATTCGAGTTGGTCCGCTTTTAGAGTTGGTTTCTCGATGGACACATTCGGCGTTGCGCCTTCTACGTTCAGCGTGCCCGATATCCGATCTTCGCTTTGAGTCAGCGTCAAATACAGCGGGATTTTGTTGCCGCCTCGTTCCAGTAGGCCGGACCAACTGCCCGACAAATCGACGGCGGGAAAGGCTCCGGTCGAGGTCAGCAGAAGACAAAGGATCGTCTTGACCATGTGGAGGCTCCAGTGCGAGTTTACCACCCGGTGTGCACTTACGGAACCGGCCCGCTCCGCTCTTACCCCTTCAAATAGTCATTGAACCAGTCGATGGTCCGCTGCCAGGCGAGCTTCGCCGCCGCCTCGTCGTAACGGGGGGTGGTGTCGTTGTGGAAGCCGTGATTGGCGCCCTCATAGACGTATCCTTTGTAAGTGACGTGGTCGGCCTTTAATGCTTCCTCGTACGCCGGCCATCCCGCGGTGATCCGCTGATCGAGCGAGGCGTAGTGCAGCAGCATCGCCGCTTTGATCTTGGCGACGTCCTCGGCTTTCGGCTGCGTGCCATAGAAAGCCACCCCGGCGCTTAGTTGGTTGCCCAGCCGTACCGCCAACGTATTGACGATTCCGCCGCCGAAACAGAAGCCGACAACGCCGATTTTTCCGGTGCAATCGGGCCGCGCCTTCAGCCATAACGTTGCCGCCTCGAAATCCGCGGTCATCTTGGTGCGATCGACCTTGGCGAATGCCGCGCCCCCAGCCTCGTCCGTCCCCGGAAAGCCGCCCACGCTCGTCAGCCCGTCGGGAGCCAGCGCCATAAAGCCGGCCGCGCCCAATCGCCGCGCCACATCCTCGATATACGGCGTCAGTCCGCGATTCTCGTGCACCACCAGCACTCCCGGCAATTTCCCGTTGGCGTTGGCCGGCCGCACCAGCGGTCCCTTGATTTCGCCGTTCCCCTGCGGCGACGGTACGGTCACGACGTCGATCTGGATCCGCTTGTCGTCCTTCGGCACCTGCTGCGCCCAGGCATAATTCGGACGGAGGGCCTCCAGAATGCCCATTGCCGTCAGCCCGCCCACCGTGAATTTCTGCGCGCCATCCAGAAACGCGCGGCGATTGATATCGCCATGAATGTACTTGTCGAACAGGTTCAGCAGCTCCTGCGGAAAATCCTTGGCCTTCATCCGTTCCATGTGTTCTCCCCTCGCACGGGCAAC
>Ga0181538_10001262_pt1 | contig 28795 bp, 20 predicted proteins | sample PEATcosm2014_Bin_40_FD_119773 | JGI IMG/M metagenome (GOLD analysis project Ga0181538, IMG submission 119773) | Peatland microbial communities from MTU Mesocosm Facility, Houghton, MI, USA - PEATcosm2014_Bin23_30_metaG | ecosystem: Environmental > Terrestrial > Soil > Wetlands > Peat | place... | reverse complement strand
GCTGGATTTGAACATCTTCAACATGCGGTCCGTAATCAGGAAGCCGCCGACGATGTTGCTGGTGGCGGCGACCACGGCGATGAATCCGAAAACGGCGGAGAGCGTGCTCTTGTGCTCGCCCACGAGCACGATCGCTCCTACCACCGCGATCGCATCCAACGCGTTGGTCAGCGACATCAACGGAGTGTGCAACAGAGGCGAGACCCGCCGAATCACTTCAAATCCGATGAATCCAGCGAGCACAAAAATAAAGAGTGCATTGATCAGATTCGAACTACTGTTCATCTTTCCTCCGTACAAGTCGTCTCGCAATGAACTGCAAGGAATAACCGCCGCATCCGTCAGGGACTAAAGCCAGCGCCTTTATTGGGTCTCGGCGGCGCGTCTGAAGCCGCACCCTTGCAAAACAAATCAACTACCTGCAGACCTTTGCCTTTACCTAAACGATAGTCAGCCTTGTTTGAGCAGCGCCGGCAACTTAAAAAACTCGCGGACCCGCGCGTTTACAATCTCGCCGCCGCGCGTGAGCAGCGTCTCGCGAACAATCTCATCTTCGAGGTTCAGATTCAACTTTTGATCTTTGATCAGGTGCGTGAGGAACGCCGTGATGTTGCGGGCATACATCATGCTCGCGTGATAAGGCACGCCTGTAGCCACGTTGATTGCTCCGATGATGGTCACGCCATGCTTGACCACGGTCTTGCCGGTTTCCGTGATCTCGCAATTGCCGCCGCGTTCGGCAGCCAGATCAAGGATCACCGAACCCGGTGCCATTCCTTTCACCATGTCCTCGGTTACCAGGACGGGCGATTTTTTTCCCGGAATCACAGCCGCGGCAATCACCACATCGCTTTCCTGCACCACTTTCCCGAGCAACTCGCGCTGGCGGCGATAGAAGTCTTCATCCTGCGCGCGTGCATATCCGCGAGCATCCTGCGCATCTTTCGCCTCGATGGGCAGCTCGACAAAACGTCCACCGAGACTCTGCACCTGCTCCTTCGCCGCTGGCCTTAAGTCGTAAGCCGAAATCACCGCGCCCAGGCGGCGCGCGGTCGCGATCGCCTGCAGTCCGGCAACACCGCAGCCAATAACAAACACGCGGGCGGGGGTGATTGTTCCCGCCGCGGTGGTGAGCATGGGAAAAAAACGCGGATGATGGTCGGCTGCCATCAGCACCGCCTTGTAACCGCAGACAGTCCCCATCGAGGAGAGCGCATCCATGCTCTGGGCACGAGTGGAACGGGGCATCAGCTCCACGGCAAAGGTGGTGACGCCGGCGTGCGCGATCTCTTGCACGATTTCCAACGAACCGAACGGACGCAGAAACCCGACAAGGATCTGATCTCGGCGGAATAGCGGTACGTCCTGTTTGCCGGTTATGTCGTTGGAACCGTAGCAGAGAATCTGCACGACAATGTCGGCCGCGGCAAACACCGCAGCACGGTCCGCGACGATCTTCGCGCCCTTGTCTGCATACTGGGAATCGGGATAGCCGGCCTCGATTCCAGCGCCGGATTGAATGTGGACTTCGAAACCCGCTTTGGTCATTGTCGGGACGACGGACGGCACAAGCGCAACCCGCCGCTCTCCCGGATAACTTTCTTTCGGAACACCGATGTTCACGAGACCCTGCCTGTTCAGCGATTCCCTGTATCGCGGTTGATCGGAACTGCCCGGCGCACATCAAGCCTGCTTTTGCAGGCAACTTCCAGGGAACGGAGGATTCTAGTTGACTGGATGGCCATGCGCAAATGGCTGGTCTTAGGTCTTTCAGCACTTTGTCTTCCCGAGACCTAATTACCGCAGCGAGAGGCTCAGCCGCAAACCGTCGCCGTCATTGAATGCGGCCATGTCAGCGCAGTTTTGAACGATCCAATCGGCACCAGCCTCGTCGAGATCGCGGCGGACCATGGTCGTGAGGAATGCAATTACGCGGGCGCCAGCGGCCTTTCCGGCGCGAACTCCGGCCGGCGCATCTTCTACCACAATGCAATCGGAGGCGGCAAACCTGAGCTTTGCCGCCGCTTTCAGGTAAGGCTCGGGATCCGGCTTGCCAATATTTACATCGCTCGACGTAATCATGGTTCTGGGGATGGGCAGACCCGCGGCGCGCAAACGCACCTCGGCTAGCCGACGCGTGCAGGAGGTCGCAATGGTCCAGCGTTCCGGAGGCAAAATGTTTAAGAGTTCCCGAGCACCTGGCAGAAGGACAACGCCATCGAGATCCTTCATCTCCCTGCATTCGACTTCGCGATCTTCGCGGTCAATGTCAGCGCAGGGCAGCAACTCGCGGATGGTGGTGCGACTCGGCCGCCCGTGCGCTTGGCGGACCACGGTCTCAGGATCAAAGCCATGCTCGGCCGCCCACCGAGACCACACCCGCGCAACGGCAGGCGTGGAATCAATGAGTACACCGTCCAGGTCAAACAGGAGGGCCCTGCAGCGGATCGCGATCATTTCATCTAATTTACATTGCCGACAATTTCTGCGGGACTGTGTGCCAAATGCTAAGCTTCTCAGCCGGGAATACAAAGCGTGCCTGAAGAACCCACGGTTAGCTCGGCAACGCGGAGAGACGAACAGGAGTTGCGCGAGGCGCGGTTCGCCATGCGTCTCTCGCTGATTCTTGGGTTGGCGATGCTGATCGGAAAGACTACGGTCTATCTCATGACGCATTCGGCGGCCATTTTTTCCGACGCGGCCGAATCGGTTGTCCACGTGATTGCCGTGGGGTTTGCTAGTTTTAGTCTTCGGCTCAGCACAAGATCAGCTTCCCCTCAATTCCTCTACGGTTACGAGCGGATCACCTTCTTCTCTGCCGGATTTGAAGGGGCAATGATCGTTGTGGCGGCGATCGCAATTCTCCTGGAGTCGATCCGGAAGTGGATCGCAGGGCTACAACTGGAGCACTTGGGAACGGGCGCAATGGTGATCCTCATGGCCGGAATCCTCAATGCGGGCCTCGGTTACTATCTGTTGTGGACCGGCCGGCGGACCCATTCACTCATTCTCGAAGCCGATGGCAAACACGTCTTGACCGATAGCTGGACCAGTTTTGGCGTTGTGGGAGGACTTGGGCTGGTGCTGCTGACGCACTGGAAACCGTTCGATCCGCTGGTGGCCATCGCGGTCGCGGCAAATATCCTCTGGTCAGGAGGGCGCTTGGTCTGGCGTTCGGCCGTTGGGCTAATGGATTATTCCGATCCCCAAGCCGGCCGGAAAATTCGGGATCATCTGGATGCACTTTGCGCGGAACTGGCCATTCAATACCACGGCGTACGCTTCCGCACCACCGGATACCGCCAGATCATCGAAGTACACTTGTTGTTTCCGCGTCTGACATCGGTCAGCGAGGCCCACCGTCTTGCAACCATTCTGGAAGAACGCCTGCCGGTCGAACTCGGTATGCCCGCAGAGGTCATCACTCACCTGGAGTCCTTGGAAGACCATGCTGATGTCCACCGCGAGCAACACTACACAGGGAAACCTGACTAGGCTGTGTGCCGCGAGCGAGAGTTTTGCTCGGCGATTCTCCATGGATTGGGATTGATCCGGCTTCCGCGACCGGGCGGCGAATACCGGCCCGGGTGAGAATGGTGAGCGCGGCAGGAATCGAACCTGCGACCCACGCCTTAAAAGGGCGTTGCTCTACCAACTGAGCTACGCGCCCCACCAATTTCAATCTAACATATTTTCTGCGCGCATTTGCCCGGCAGTCTGGTTCTCGGAAGCCCTCGCACTTGAGGATGGGATCGCACGCTCCTGTACCCGACGTGGCCTCCGTCCCGGGCCCGGCGGGCCGTGACGCTTCCAGTCTAAAAGCTATACACTCTGCATTATGCTGCGTTCCCGTTTGCTGGGAGCAAAACTGGCGCGCCTCCCGGTTTGCGCAATTCTGTCTTGTGCGATTCTGTCGCCAACCCTAAGCCACGCGAAGAAAAAGCAGTTGCCCACCGTGCGCTGGACCGCTGGCGCACCCGGTTGCACATTCGAACGCCGCGATGACGGAAAGTACGGTTGGACAATGACAGGGCCTGACCTCACCGTCACTCTGCTCGTGGATTCACAGGAACTGGCACAGAGCCGTCACCGCTTCTTTCAGCTACTCGGCGCGTTCGTAAGCGTGACGTACACCGGACAGGCAAAATTTGAGTTCCCGGCGGATGTGCGCATCGATTTCGTTCGTCATCACGACGTGCTTGAGGCCTACGAGGATCCCACGGGACTTTCCAACAAACTGCAGAATGCCGTGGACACAAAGATCTTCGAAACCGAGCGCCAGATCAAGAAGAATCCCAAGATCGCCGAAGAGAAAACGGCCCGCTTGCGCGTGTACCAAAAAGAAGCGGCCGAGTTCATCGAGTTTCTCAGCACACAAGCCCTCGACCCCAACACCGTGATGCTGACCCCGGGCAATCCTGAAGACCACGGCTGGGTCTTGTTCTCAACCAGCAACAAGTGGATCGGCAAGTGGAAAGAGCGGGAAGATTTTGTTATCAGCGTCTGGATGAAAGACAAAATCTGGCAATTCCCCATCTCGCTGCCACCGATCGAAGGCGACCTGATCCTGCGCAAGCCGCCCGAGTGACGGGTCACGAACACGCCTGAGATTTGTGTTACAGTTTCGTGCTCATAGTTCATGGTCATGGAGATCGCTCCGAAAGCAACGCTTGACGCCCGGAAACCCGCAGTCGTGTTCTACTGTCCGGTCTGCGCCGCGGAGGTCACCGATCCTCTTACGTGCGGCGATTGCTCGGCCGTCATCTGCCGCCGCTGCGGAACTCCGCTGGAATCTTCGGATGAACTGGGCATAGGGTGAAGCGCTGTTGGTCGTGATACGACAAATTGAACAACTGCTCAATGGACACTGCTTCCCCAGCCAACGAAACCGAACCCTCCAATCAACAACCGAGTCTCGTCCGTGGGCTTAGTTTGCTCGACTCTGTGCTGCTGCTGGTGAGCGGCATCATCGGTTCTTCTATTTTTCTTACCGCTAAAGATATTGCCGGGCCTTTGCCGAGCCCGACGTTGTTTTTTCTGGTGTGGGTGCTCGGCGGAGTGATTTCGCTTTGCGCATGCGTCGCCTTCGCCGAACTCGGCTCCATGTTTCCCGACTCCGGTGGACAATACATTTACCTTCGCGAAGCGTACGGCGATCTGGTTGCCTTTCTTTATGGCTGGATGTTGTTCGCGGTCGCGAATGGCGGCTCCATCGCTGCACTCTCCGTAGCTGCCGCAGCCTACATGGGCAACATCGTTCCCTGGATGTCGCAACAGCATGTGATGGCAAACATCAATCTGCCGTATCCGACGTTGGCGAATGGTCACTTCGTCGAGGCTATATTCACCATCGTTTTCACACGCGCCCATGCAGTCGGGTTGGTGCTGATCGCCATCCTCACTTATGTCAACGTCTACGGACTGCGATGGGGCGCGCTTCTTCAGAACGTCTCCACCTGGACGAAGTTCACCGCCATGGCAGTCTTCGTCGTTCTCGGATTTGCCATCGGCAAGGGACGTTGGTCGAACTTCAGCGCGCAGGCGCCGGGCGAACTGACTATGGGGCTTAGCCCCGGACAGTTGATCTCCGCTCTCGGCGTCGGTTTGATCGCCGTGTTCTGGGCCTACGACGGCTGGGTCTACATCACATGGGTTGCCGGAGAAGTCAAAGACCCACGGCGCAATGTGCCGCTGGCCATGGTTTTGGGCGTGCTTGCGGTGGGCGCGATTTATCTCGCCATGAACATGATTTACGTTTACGCCCTGCCGCTGAATGAGATCGCAAAGCACGAAACCATTGCCCACGCAGCAGCAGCAGTGCTGTTTTCGCCCGGCGCTGCAGCGTGGCTTTCGGCCATGATCGCGGTTTCATGTTTCAGCGCGGCGGCAACCTGCACCTTGTCCGGCGCCCGCGTCTACCTCGCCATGGCACAGGACGGCGTATTCTTCCGCCGCATGGCCGTCATCCATCCCAAGTGGCGCACACCGGCCTTCAGCTTGATCGGTCAAGGGATCTGGGCAGCGGTGCTCACTATGAGCGGACGCTACGACCAGCTTTACACCTACGTCATCTTTGGCATGGTGCTCTCCTACACGCTGACCGTCATCGGCCTGTTCGTCCTGCGCTGGAAAAGACCCGACGTTCCCCGCCCCTATCGTTGCACCGGATACCCGTGGCTCCCTGCAATCTACGTTATCGTCGGCGTTGCCTGGACGCTCAACACCGTCATCCAGCGGCCGACCGAAGCCTTTTGGGGCGCAGCCATTGTGCTGATTGGCATTCCAGGATATCTGTACTGGAAGTGGAGGAACCGCGCCAAGCTCGCCAACTGAAATTCATCTTGCCCATCCCACATGTCTCTGGTAATCCTTACCGCTCACCTTCTAACCGGTGAACACCCCTCGCGTGAGTAAAACAGGGCCAGAAAACCGACCAGACCACGGACCACCTGCCTCCTATGGGTCCGGCATCTCCATCGCCGAAGCTGCTGATCCCAACCGCCCCAAGCGCGTCATGGGATTTCGCGACTTGCTGTTGTTCTACGTGGTCACCGGCGTCAGCCTGCGATGGATCGCCACAGCTGCTGCCGCCGGCCCCAGTTCCATCGTCATCTGGATCGGGGCGTGGCTCGCCTTCTACACGCCGCTCGCGCTCTCGGTCATCGAACTTTCTTCACGCTATCCGAATGAAGGTGGCCTCTATGTCTGGTCGAAACGCGCCTTCGGCGACTTCTCCGGCTTCATGGCCGCGTGGACTTACTGGACCAGCAACCTGCCCTACTTCCCTGCCGTCCTTTACTTCGCGGCCAGCAACGTGCTTTTCCTGCGGCAGGCCCAGTGGTCGCATCTTTCAGCGAACCCAACCTTCTACATCGTGTTTGCGCTGGTAACGCTCACCGCCGCCACTCTATTGAACGTCGTCGGACTCGACGTCGGCAAATGGCTGCACAACATCGGTGCGCTCGCCATGTGGATTCCCGTTCTCATCGTCATCGGTATGGGCCTGCTCGCCTATCACCGCTTCGGATCGGCAACCACGTTCTCGTTTCGCACCATGACGCCCAGCATGCGCCTGAACGACATTATCTTCTGGTCGGTGCTCACCTTTGCTTTCGGCGGATGCGAAACCGCCTCTTTCATGGCGGAAGAAATCAAGAACGCTCGTCGCACCATTCCGCTGGCCCTGTTCGCGGGCGGACTGACGGTCGCGTTCTGTTACATCGTCGGAACCGTCTGCGTGCTGCTGGCACTGCCGTCTTCGGAAGTCAGCAGCCTGCAAGGGCTGGTGCAGGCGATTGCCAAGACTGCCGACCGCGTCGGACTTCCCTTCTTTCTTCCAGTAGCGGCGTTTTTGATTGCGCTTAGTAACATCGGCGCTTCCGGGGCTTATCTCGCAGCCGTCGCCCGCCTGCCGTTCGTCGCCGGCATCGACCGTTATCTGCCGTCTTCGTTCGGAGCGCTGCATCCGCGTTGGGGCACGCCCTGGGTTGCTCTACTGACCCAAGCAGCGATCGGCGCAATATTTATTTTTCTCGGACAGGCCGGCACCTCGGTTAAAGGCGCCTATGACGTGCTGGTCAGCATGGGTGTCATCACTTATTTCATCCCCTACTTATATTTATTCGCGTCGATGTTCAAACTGCAGAGCGAGCCCGCCGGAGAAGAAGTGATTCGAGTGCCCGGCGGAAAACCAGCAGCCTATGCGTTGTCGATCGTGGGCTTTGTAACCACGATGTTCACCATCGCCCTCTCCGTCCTGCCGCCACCGGATGAGCCAAACAAGCCGCTGGCTGTCTTCAAAATCGTCGGGGGCTGCGGCGCATTGCTGTTGATCGGAGTGTGGCTGTATTGGGCGGGAAAACGGCGGGCGCAGCGGAATCCCGATGTTTCGCGTTGACAAGTTCGCGGAACAAGCACAAGCTTTCAGACTAGTTGTCGCTGGTGGCCACACCCCGAATCCGGCCCAGGAAAAGGGGTTTCACCCAACGAAGAGGAAGATTCCCATGTCGAGTACCACGAAGAGCATAATCTTGTCCGCATTAACCGCGATTTTCATTACGCTGCTTTGCGGAAGCTCGGCGGCGCAGCAGCACATCACTGGCACCTTGCCGGATGGCGCAACCTACGTAATCGACGTCCCGGCAAATTGGAACGGCAATCTGCTTCTTTACAGTCACGGCTACGTCATCCCTGGGTCGCCAAATCCGGCATACGATTATCCCGATCCCTACTCGGCTTACTATTTCTTAACTGAGGGTTGGGCATTCGCGGGATCGTCTTATGCCGCGACGGGCTGGGCGGTTCAGCAAGCGATCCCGGACCAGATCTCGACGCTCGACGTTTTTCAAAGTGTAGTTGGAACTCCGACCGAGACCATCGCCTGGGGAGACTCCCTCGGCGGCATGATCACAGCCGGACTGGTACAGGAGTACCCGAGTCGCTTTAACGGCGCGCTTCCCATGTGCGGAGTCCTGGCTGGCGGCGTAGGCTTTTGGAACGAGGCGCTCGACGGGGCTTTCGCCTTCAACACGCTGCTGGCAGGCGGGACCTTGCAGGTTGTCAACATCACGAACCCGACGCAGAATTACACCAATGCAGAAAACTTTCTAGGCGCAGCCCAAACCACGCCGCAAGGGCAAGCGCGAATCGCGTTGGTCGCGGCGCTGACCGATGTGCCCGGCTGGTTCTATCCCGGTACTCCTGAGCCTTACGTCTACGCCACCCAGGAGGCCGATCAGTTTCTCTGGTTTGCAAACGACGATTTCCTGTTCCCGTTCTATCTCCGCGCCGAACTGGAATCCCGAGCCGGCGGCAATCCTTCGTTCAACACCGGCGTAAACTACACAACACAACTGAACAAATCGATCAATCGTGCAGAAGTCGAGGCCCTTTATATCGCCGCCGGACTAAGCCTGACGGCTGACCTCGCCACGCTGAATAACGCCCCGAGAATTAGCGCCGATCCGGGTGCTTTGACATATTTGAGCGATAACATCATCTACAACGGCCAGTTGACAGTCCCGGTCCTAACCATGCACACCGTTGGCGATGGACTGGTTCCGGTAGAAGTCGAGAAGGCTTATAGCACAGTCATCCAAGAGGCAAAAGACTCCGCCCTGTTGAAGCAGACGTTCATAAACCGCGCGGGTCACTGCGAATTCACTCCTGCAGAAACCATTACCGCGCTGCAAAACCTTCAAACCCGCATTACCACGGGAAAGTGGCCGAACCTCGGCTCCTCTGCGTTGAATAAGGAGGCGACCGCGCTCGGCTCGACCTACAACATTCTCGACATCAACAATAATTTGGTGTACACAGCCCCGGCGTTTGAGAGCTATCAACCATTGCAATTTCTGCGGATCTACGACGCGTTCACACAGTAGCGGTGCGGGGAGAAGCACGGCACCGCGTGGCGCAGCTGCGGGGCCAGCGACGCCAGAAGTTCCTCGGGCTCGCTTACGCCTTGCCGTGGGCGTAGATTTCATGCAGAAGCTCGCGGACTTTCCCGGGCATTATCTCCTTCGGCAGCTTCGGCTCCGCGCTGTTGGCAGTGGGCATCGCTGCAATCAGGATCGCCTCTAGCTCGTCCCGCTGCTCTTTGTCCTCAACAGCAAAGGCGGAAAAAGAAGTTCCAAAAATGATAGTAGCGGTCTTCGGGCTTCCTCGCGTGTGCCCACAACCTGCCCATCAGTCGGCCCTTGCCGATATAGTGGGGTTGATCGTTGCGATAAAGGACATACACGCCATCTTTCCTAAAGAATTCAATCGACCCTGCCCGCATCCCTTTTTCGCCCCTCAACTTCTCGAATACACCTCGGGGCCACATCCGAGCGTATCCTTGCGTAATTCGTGACCGCTTCACTCTGTGCCTCCTATTCCGGACTGTGTCTCCCTTATCAGAAACCTTTCTAAACCGGCACCGCCGTCTTCCGCTTCGGATTAAAAAACGGCAGCGACACCACCGTGGCCGTGGTCTTCATCCGTTGCGCTTCGATCGTCAACTCCATCTGCAGCTTGGTGCCGGGCTTTGAATACTCCGCGCCCACGCTGGCCAGGGCAATCAACTTCTTCAGCAGCGGAGAGAACGCCGTGGTCGTTGCCTTGCCCACCTGCTTGTCGTTGGAACTCGAATTAGCATAGACGGGCACCGCCACGCGTGATGCCTGGCTGGGCGCTGCTGGAGAGAGTCCGAATTTGTCGAACTGCTCTTCTACTTCCACCCAGTCGACTTCCAGCCCAACCAACTGCCGCGCCACGCCCAGCTTGTGATCTCGCGCCAGCGCGCGTTTGCCGATGAAGTTTTCTTTATCGAGATGCACCATCTTCCCGAAACCCAACTCATAGGGCGAGTATTTCTGCGACGGAATCAGCGCCTTCTTCGAACTAGTGTAATCAACCTCGATCAGCAGTAGGCCCGCCTCCACCCGCGACACATCGAGCGCCAGCATTCCCGCCGCGTGAATATCGAACTGCCTGCCCTTGTCCATCAGCGCGTCCCAGACCTTGACGGCTTCATGCCCATTATTAAGAATGGGTATCCATATCTCGTAGCCCAGGTCGCCCGTGTATCCGGTGCGCGAAATATCGACGGGCACGCCCGCAATTTTGCCCGTCGTTTTTCGGAAATACTTCAGATTCGTAATCTCGGCTTCTGCGACTGTCTTCAAAAGTTTCGCGGAGGCCGGCCCCTGTAGCGCCAGCGCGGCCGTTCGCTCGGAGATGTCTTCGATCTGAACGTCCATGTTCAGGCCGTTTTGCCTAAACCAGCGGAGGCTCGGATCGGCCGCCGTCCAGCGATATCTGTTTTCCTCGAGGCGGGTGATCGTACCGTCGTCGATGACCTTCCCGTCTTCATCGCACCAACAGGCATAGATGACCTGTCCCACCGCGACTTTGTTGATGTCGCGCGTGATAACGCGGTTCACGAGTTTGGTCGCATCCTTGCCAGTGATCAGATACTTATAGAGCGGCGAGATATCAATCAGCGCGCACGCATTGCGGATCGCGTTGTACTCGTGCTCGTGGTGCACCTCATACACGCTGACCGTGTAGTATCCCGACCACTCGCGGTAATTCAAACTGTGGCAAAGGGCAAAAGTTCTGTCGTGAAATGCAGTTCCAATGGGCAATGCAACCTCGCGTCGTTTCCCCTGTGTGCTCTTCCCCCGTGAAACCCTGTGTCCTCTGTGGTAGAGATTTTTCTTAACCACAGAGGACACAGAGAACGGGGAAACCAAACAAACCCTGACGCCGGATTATATGCACCGCAAGTATTCTGCGGCAAGCACCGAAATACGTTGACCATGAGTCAGCGATCACGCGTAAACAGAGACAAAACGATGCTTTCTCGATAGAATGGCGAGTCATTTTTCCTCAACGTTACGGGTCAATCTGGGTCACTATTTCTGGGCCAATCTTTCTAGGTCAACCTATGCCTGCTGTTTCGAGCGGTACGAAGTACGACGTGATCGTGGTTGGCGGAGGCCACAACGGTCTCACCAACGCCGCCTATTTGGCCAAAGCTGGCAAGAAAGTCCTGGTGCTCGAGCGTCGTCACGTCCTCGGCGGGGCGGCTTGCACGGAGGAAGTTTTTCCCGGCTTCAAGTTCTCCGTTTGCTCTTACGTCGTCTCTCTGCTGCGACCCGAAATTATTCGCGACCTCGATCTTCCCCGCCACGGACTTGAGATTCTGCCGCTCGACGGCACTTTCACTCCCATGCCGAACGGCGACCATCTGTGGCGTGTGAACGATCACGGCAAGACGCACCGCGAAATTGCCCGTCATTCCCGCGTTGACGCCGAAGCTTACGATGAATTCGGCAAAGCGATGCAGGCGATGTGCCGCTTCGTGAAACCAATTCTCAGCATGATCCCGCCCGACCCGGCGACGTTCAATCCGAAAGAATTGATGAAACTCCTCTTCATCGGACGCCGCTTTCAGGGCATGTCGGGCGAGGACAAATACAATCAAGTCCAGCTCATGACCATGAGCGCCATCGATTTTCTCGATCAGTGGTTTGAGACGGATGTGCTCAAGGCCACCATGTCGGCGTCGGGAATAATCGGGACTTTTCTCGGCGTGCGCTCGCCCGGAACCGCCTATGTTCTCCTGCACCACTACATGGGCGAGATTGACGGCGCTTTCCGCGCCTGGGGATTCGCGCGCGGTGGCACCGGCGCGATCTCGAATGCGATTGCCGACGCAGCTCGCGAGGCTGGAGCTGAAATCCGCACCGAAGCTGCAATCGCCCGGATCATCGTTAAAAACGGACGCGCCACCGGCGTTGTGCTCACTAACGGTGACGAGATCTACGCTGACGTTGTTTCGTCGAGCGTCGATCCGCGGCTCACGTTTACGAAGATGATCGAGCCTGGTAATCTGCCCGACGAATTCATGGATGGCGTTAAACGCTACAAGTTCCGCGGCTCTTCCGGCAAAGTGAACATGGCGCTCGATGGGCTGCCGAATTTCAAGTGCATGCCGGGAGTTGGCGCGCACCTACGCGGGGCGATGTCGATTTCGCCCAGCGTCGAGTACATGGAGAGAGCCTACGACGACGCAAAGTACGGGCATTGGTCCTCGCACCCGTATATCGACATGGTGATTCCGACGCTCACCGATACATCTCTCGCACCGCCAGGCAAACACATTCTGTCGTGTTTCGTGCAGTATGCGCCCTATAAGCTGGCGCCTGGCCTCGATTGGGATACGGAAAAAGAAAAATTTGGCGATAACCTCGTAAACACCATCGCCGAGTACGCGCCAAATATAAAAGACATTATCCTGCACCGCCAGGTCGTCACCCCGCTCGACCTTGAACGCGAGTGGGGATTGACCGAAGGCAACATCTTTCAGGGTGAACTCTCGCTCGAACAATTGTTTTTCCTGCGCCCGGTTGCGGGATGGGCGCAATTTCGCTCGCCGATCAAAAACTTGTATATGTGCGGATCGGCCACGCATCCCGGCGGCGGTATCATGGGCGCGCCCGGACGTCTGGCGGCGCTTGAAATTTTGAAAGACGGGGCAGCATAACACCATGCCCGAAACGCGCGATGTGATCATCGTCGGTGGCGGGCACAACGGTCTGGCCGCCGCCTTCTATCTCGCCAAAGCCGGATTTAAACCACTGGTGCTCGAACGCCGTGCCCAGGTGGGCGGCGCGGCTATTACCGAGGAGTTTCATCCCGGCTTCCGCTGCTCCACGCTCGCGCATAACACGGGCCCGCTCCGCGCCGACATCATGCACGACATGCAATTGGAGAATCACGGCCTCAAGCTGACGACTTCAGATGCAAGCACAGTCTCGCTGCTGCCCGACGGCCGATCGCTCGTCCTCTATTCCGATGTAAAAAAAGCTGCGCAGGAGATCGCGCAATGGTCGCAGAAAGACGCTGCGTCGTATGCCGACTTCGGCGCTGCGCTCGGCAAGATCGGCAAGGTTATCGGCGAAGCGCTCGCGCTCACGCCGCCGAATATTGACAGCCCCAGCAGTGGCGATTTGTGGGGGATGTTGAAAACCGGCCGGTCGATCCGAAATCTAGGGAAGAAAGATCTGTATCGCGTCCTGCGCTGGGGACCAATGGCCGTCGCCGATCTGGTCTCCGAGTTCTTTGACACCGAACCGTTGCGCGCCACGATCGCTGCCCGCGGCGTCTTCGGAACATTCCTCGGCCCGTGGTCGGCAGGCAGTGCTCTGGTGTTGTTATTGCGCGGCGCCGCTGATCCAACTCCCGTGGGAAGCATGCAGTTCCCTGCCGGTGGCGTCGGCACCATCACTCTAGCCATGGCTGCCGCCGCGAAGCAGGCAGGCGCGGAAATTCGCACCAACGCGGAAATCGCCGAGATTCGCGTGAAGGACGGTGTAGCCACTGGGGTCCTGCTCACTTCGGGTGAAGAAATCTCCGCGCGAGCCGTCGTCTCGAATGCCGATCCCAAGCGCACTCTCCTGCGCCTGGTCGATCCCTCGCACCTGTCTCCCGACTTCATACAGAAAATCAAGAACTACCGCTGCATGGGAACGGTCGCGAAGATCAATCTCGCACTCTCCGCGCTCCCGGAATTTACCGCACTCAATGCAAAAGGCAACGGGAACTTGCTTCAGGGACGCATCCAGATCAGTCCTGAAATCGATTACCTCGAGCGCGCCTTCGACGAATCGAAGTACGGCAATTTCTCGCGTCACCCATATATTGAAATAGCGTTTCCGTCCCTCTCAGATCCGTCACTCGCCCCTGCTGGCCAGCAGGTGATGTCCATCTACATGCAATACGCGCCTTACAAGTTGAAAAATAGCGATTGGGAGAGCCAGCGCACCGCACTCGGCGAAACCGTGGTCAAGACCATCGCGCAGTACGCACCGAATCTTCCGCAGATCATCCTGCGCCACCAGATCGTCACGCCCCAGGATCTCGAGGAAATCTACGGCCTCACCGGAGGCCATATCTTCCACGGCGAACTTACGCTCGATCAATTCTTCACCATGCGCCCCCTGCTCGACTGGGCCCGTTATCAAACGCCGATCGAACGCCTGTATCTATGCGGCAGCGGAACGCACCCCGGGACCGGGCTCACCGGCGGCTCCGGCGCCAACGCAGCGCGCGAGATTGTGAAGGCGCTCAGGAGGTAGTGCGATGCACAACTCCGCCATCCTTCTAGTCTCTTGCCCCGACCGTAAAGGAGTCGTTGCCTCGATTGCCGAATTCATCTTTCGTCACAACGGCAACATTCTGTTCAATGACGAGCATGGCGACGAGGCATCCAATCTCTTTCTAACAAGGGTCGAGTTCGACGCGACAGACTTCGATTTTAACCTGGCACAATTTTCCGAACAGTTTGCTCCCATCGCCCGCGATTTCCAGATGAACTGGCGGCTCGCCAACTCCGCCGACCGTCCGCGCATCGCCATCTTCGTTTCGAAGTATGACCACTGTTTGCAAGACCTGCTCTACCGCCACCAGAGTGGCGAACTGCGCTGCGAAATTCCGCTGATCGTTTCCAACCATCCCGATAACCAGCGCATCGCCGACTTCTACCGCGTCCCCTATTTCGTCGTACCGGTCACGAAAGAAAACAAGCGAGAAGCGGAACAGAAGCAGATCGCTCTCATCCGCGAACACAAATGCAGTCTCGTCGTTCTCGCTCGCTACATGCAGGTGCTCTCGAATGAATTTATCGCCACTCTGGGCTCCGAGAACCTCATCAACATTCACCACTCTTTTCTGCCCGCGTTCGTCGGCTCCAAGCCCTACCATCAGGCGTTTCAGCGCGGCGTCAAGCTGATCGGCGCTACCGCTCACTACGTTACTCAGGTACTCGACGATGGCCCCATCATCGAGCAGGATGTCGTCCGCATCTATCATCGCGACACCATCGACGACCTCGTCCAGAAAGGCCGCGACATCGAGAAAGTGGTCCTGTCGCGCGCCGTCCGCTGGCACGTGGAAAACCGCATCCTGCTGTATGGAAATAAGACGGTGGTCTTTCAATAATCGTGCTGGTGTAGCGCCGGGCGAAACGTCCGGCGCTCCATCGAATGAATCACGGCACTGGGGCCGTTTAGTAGTGCACCCACTTCCGTAACCAGATAGCCAATTGCGCTGTCGTTCCCTTTCGGTTTTACTAAAAGACAGCCCCGTTTGGACATACTACTGCGCCATCTCGAAGGAGTTGACCTTGGTTGAAGACCCCAAATGGGAACTGGCCTTACTGGCCACCGTGCAGGGCTTCTACCAGCGGCTGCTGAGTGATCAACTTGGCGGTGAACTGCCCGCGCCCGCTCAACTCGCCCCAGACGTCATCAGCCGCGCCAGCGACGTGCGTTCCACCCTCGATCAAATGCACCTCTGGATCCAGCTCCTCGACATGGCGATCACTCCCGCCATGCTGCGAGTTGGCGTGCAATCCGACCTTGATCCCGAAGTTGCCGAAGCGCTGCTGCGCTACTTCGCGCGCCAGCGCGACGATTCCGGCGCCAATCGCGACAAGACCGATCTGGTTGCAACCTTTCTGTTTCGCCATCCTCGTGTGGCTGGCCAGTGGGAGCGTCGTGGCTACGGCCTCGATGGCTCGATCCCATTGTCTCCGTTTGAAATTGCGCTGCTGGAAATCCTGTCCGAGTCCGACGTACCCGTGCTCTCGGATACCGATGTGCAACGGTTGCGCGAATTCAGCCCCTTGCTCGATCAGGCAAATCGCTTCCAGAACTTCAGCGCGCTCATGGACTCCGGCATCATCCAGCGAGTACGGGAGTTGAAAGCTTCGCTCGGCGAATCGATCTACCACCCCGGGGTTCTGGCCACTCTCGCGCCTTACAATGCCGCCTTCGGCGATCGATTCAACACGCTCTTCGCCGCGGCCGCACAGGAGATCAAGGATTTTGCCACCCGCCTTGAAGAACTCGGCGGCAGCATCCTCAGTACCGTCGACGGCGTCGAAATCACAGTCGAGCATGTCGCAGCCCTGAACCCGGAAGCCTTGATGAAACTCGACTACGCCGCGGCCCTGGACAAATTCCGTCGCGTCTCGCGGCTGAAAAAGGAATTGGAGCGCCGGCCGCCGATCCGGCGCGCCGCCCCAGACCGCGCACGCTCCACTCACGCAGCGGGAGTTGCCGGCGCGGCCGCTGCTCCGGCGATCGCTCCCAGGTACGCGCCCGCTGCCATCACAGCGCAGGCGCTTTCCGTCGAAGAAGCCAAGTTACGAAAAGTGGAAGAATCGATTCGCGTGTTCGTGCGGGTCGCCGATCCCAAATTCCGGCAGATCGTGCCCATGCGCTATTTCAACCTCATGCTCACGCCCGCCGAGGTTGAGGCCTATACCGCCGTCTCTCTCGAACAAGCGGGCCCGCGTGCGGACGCCACCCGACTGCTGCTCCGCATCGTCGCCGTAACCGCGCGTATCACCACCGAGATAGAGGAACTCAAGCGTTCGAGGAATTCCCCGTCCATCTGGAAGCTGCACGCCGATTCTTTGGTAGTCCTCATCGACATCGCCAGACGCCTCCCGGAGGGGGTGGAGCGGCAGCCGGAGATGCAGTTCAACAATGAGCCTCTCCGCGCGTCGCTCGAAAAGCTGCGCGAGCGCATCGCCGAGGCCAAAAAGCTTCTCGCCGAATCGTAACCGCAAAATAAAGAGGGACAGGTTATACACCCATCCCTCACGCTCGAAACCCGCGTTCTCGACCTCAGCTCAAAACCGACAGCCACTCAGTGAATATCGAACTGCTCCTGGTGCAGTGCCGGATCCGATTTTACGATGATCGTCTTTTTCGTGAGCTCTTCCATCTCATTCAAGAGTTGGGCGTTGCTTGCCTTCAGCGCTTTCGCCACCTCCGGATTCACGCGCAACATCACGTCGCTGTGCTCGAGATGCTTCGAGATCTTCCGCATCTCAACATAAATTTCGTTGCAGATAGTACTCACCGATTTCACAAAGCCCGTGGACTGGCAATAGGGACAAGGGGTTCCAATCGTCCGCTCCAGCGACTGCTTTACCCGCTTGCGGGTGATTGCCACCAGACCGAAATCGTTGAACTGCAGCACCTTCGACGGAGCCCGATCAAAGCGCAAAGCCTCTTCCAGCGCCTGCATCACTTTCTGCCGGTTGCGCCGCTCGTCCATGTCGATGAAGTCGATGATGATGATGCCGCCCAGATCGCGCAGCCGCACCTGGCGCACGATTTCCTTGATCGCGTCCACGTTTGTCTTCACGATCGTGTCTTCAAGGCGGGCGGTCTTGCCGACGTACTTTCCAGTGTTCACGTCTATGGCGACCAGCGCCTCGGTCTGATTGATGACGATATACCCACCGCTCTTCAGCCAGACTTTCGACTTCAGCGCCTTGTTGATTTCCTCGTTCAGCCCGAACTGGTCGTAGAGCGGCGTTTCCTTGGTGTAGAGCTTGACGCGCTTGACCAGAGCCGGCTGGAAGCGATTCGCAAACCGAAGAATGCGCTCGTATTCCTGCTCGGTGTCGACCCAGATGACGGAAAAGTCCGAGCTCACCTGATCGCGCAGTACCCGTTCCACCACGTTCAAATCGTGGTAGATCAGCGCCGGAGACTTGCTGCTGTCAGAGCGGGACTTGATCTCACTCCAGAGATTCTTCAGAAAGCGGATATCGGCTCGCAGTTCTTCGTCCGTAGCGCCCGCCGCCGCGGTCCGAACAATGAAACCGCCGCCGCCGTTTTCGCGCTCGCTCTGGATGATTCGCTTCAGCCGTTGCCGCTCTTCTTCCGATGAGATCTTGCGCGACACGCCGGTATGGTTCACCGTCGGCATGAAGACCAGGAAGCGTCCGGGCAACGCAATGTGACTCGTGATACGAGCCCCCTTCTTCCCGATTGGCTCCTTCGCAATCTGGATCAGCACCTCCTGCCCTTCTTTGAGCAGTTCGCTGATCTGCGGCACCACCGTGTTCTCGCGACTGCGGAAGCGCCGTCCACCGCGTCGTCCGCGCCCTCGATCAAATCCGCGCTCGGGCCCGCGACGCTGCGTGCGCTGCAATAGCCTCGCCTCCGGTGCGGGACTGCGAACCTCCGCGCTCGCATCCACGGTACCGTCGCCAATCGCCTCGGCTTCCAGCAGCGCCTCCGCTTCGGCTTGCGCTTCTTCGAGTTCCAACTCCTCCGCTTCTCGCTCTTCCGCTTCCAGCACGGCCTCCGGAATTACTTCGCCGTTCGCTGCCAGCTCGCCGCCGGTCGCTAACCCTGGAGCGGTCTCTGCCGCGGTTTCTGCGACTCCGGATCCCGACAACTCTCCACCAGCTGCCCGCGTCTCTTCTTCCAGTTCGTCTTCTTCCAAGCCCGCGTCGTCTCCCGGTTCTTCCCCGTAGGACGTAAGTTCGGCTTCTTCTTCCTCGATCTCCTGTTCCTCCACGGCGCCGTGCGTCACGTCGTGGGGAACATCTGGCGCCACCTCGCGTGCAACCTGCGGGGCTGCCGCTGAGCCCGCTTCGCGCGCCCTCTCGCGTATCGTCGCCCCTGCGGAGATAGCTCTGAGCGCGGATTGCACTTGGTCGCGGACTTCGGAATCCTCCAATGGCGCTGCGCTCGGATCGGTAGAATGCGCCTCTTCCTCGACTCCCGCGTCCAGCACGTGCTCATGTTGTTCGCGAAGGGGCTCGGAAACCTCGGTCGCGAATATGGGCTCATCTTCAGGAAAACTCGCAATGATTGCGGCCGAGGCTGGCGCCGGTGGCTCCGCCTGTGCGTTCTCCGCCGGCAGCGCCGCAACACTCTGACCCTGTCGCTGGTACTTCGAAATCGACTCTCCGGGAAGCATCATCGGTTGATATCCCGGCGGTGGTCCGTAATCGTAGTCGCGACCGGTGCGAGCGGCCGGCGCCGACCGCTGGAATCGCGAGTCGGACCCGCTGCGTCCCGCACGATCGCCACGACCAAAACGGTCGTTCCTTGCGTCACTTCGTGGTTCACCGCCGGTTTCGCTGCTAACGTCGTTTCGTACTTCGGGACGTATCTCGACGCGAGGTTCGCTTCGAATCTCGCTGCGCTCCGGACGCTCGCCGCGACGTCCACGACGACGTCGTCGTCCGCGAAAGTCGCGCGAACTGCTCGGGGCGTTGTCCGCTTCCGAAGAAGCCGCCTCCGGCTCGTCCCCCTCGTCCGCTACGCTTCCGGCTTCGGCAAGCTGCCCTTCACTATTGACCGCTGCACCGCCTGCTTCCAGACCGTTGCGCGGACGCGCCTCCGTTACCGGACGATTTGCCGGAATCGCTTCATCCAGGTCTTCGTCCGTCTGTTCCAGATCCATGAAATCGGAAACGTATAGAAAAGCGTCGCGTTCCAGCCCAATGTCCACAAAGGCCGACTGCATGCCTGGCAGCACGCGCGTCACTCGGCCCTTGTAAATCGAGCCCGCTAAGGTGTATTCGTTTTCTCGTTCAAGGTAAATTTCCGCTAGCTGATCGTCTTCCGTGATCCCCACTTTGGTTTCATGGGGCGTGGTCGATACAAACAATTCCTTGTTCATTTCTACTCCGGTTCTTCTTTACCGGACCAGAAGCGCAAGGCGGACCAGGGGATCGATAGCGTTCAGCGCCGCTCCGGGTAGGAGCGGGCGCGGTCCCAAAGTAAAGAAGATTTCTTCCCGGGACCTCGACTGCAGTGAATTGTTCTTACTCGTCTGCACTGATCGCGTTAAGCCTTCCGTCAGGTCTGTGGCCACTCTCTCGCATTCCGCTGAGGGGGCCGTTCCCCGCCTGACTGGCTTCAATCCTGTCCGGCTTCGACTTCTGCCGGCATTCTGCCCTCCTTTTTCGCGAGGGCCTTCGTAATCTTGTTTCGTACCTAGTCTTTATTCTGAAATCTGATTCTGCCTAATCTTGTTTCCTGGCGCCGTTTTCGTTGTTGACAAGGGCGCCCCAACTTCTGCCGACCGTCTCAGTTCACGAAGCGGCGCATCCGGACATTCATTACCATCCCCAGCGCCAAGAACATGAAAAGAACGGAAGACCCACCGTAACTCATGAGCGGCAGAGGTATTCCCGTGACTGGCATAAAGCCAACCACCATGCCGATGTTGACTAGAACGTGAAAGCTAAGCACAGCCACCACACCCATCACCAGGAATGCCCCAGCGCGGTCAGGCGCCGTTTGTGCATTCTGGGTCAACCGCATCAGCACTATAAAGTATAACAGCAGAAGCCCCAGAGCTCCTACAAACCCGTGTTCCTCGGCAAAGGCGGCAAAAATGAAGTCGGTCTGCGGCACCGGGAGAAATGCCAGATGCGTCTGCGATCCCTGGCTGCTCCCCCAGATTCCACCCGAACCGACGGCGATGAGCGATTGATTCACTTGATACCCGGAGCCCTGCCGGTCCGCATCCGGATTGATAAAACTCGTCAGCCGCTCCTTTTGATACGACTTCAACACCTTCATCCAGGCCACAGGAACCAGCAACCCAGCGATCATCACCACAATCAGCGCCTGCTTCCAGCGCAGCCCACCCAGAAATAGTCCCATGACGGCCACTGGCAGATAGGTCAGCGCCGTCCCCAAGTCGGGTTGCGCCAAAACCATCAGCATGGGAAAACCGACGATCGCGCCCGCCTTCAGAAAGTCCGGCCACGACAGTTCCCGCTCATGCAAATCCGCAAAGTATTTCGCTACCGCCAGAATCAGGATGAGCTTCACCCACTCCGACGGCTGAAAGTGGCCACCCCCCGGCATCTTGATCCAGCGCCGCGCGCCCAGATACTTCTGGCCGAACAGAATCACCGCAATCAAAGACGCCAGCGATGCGACGTACATCCAGTGGATTTGTTCAAGCAGGGCTTGATAATTGAGCAGGCTGACCAGGAACATTGCGCCCACGCCCGCCAGAATCCAGTAGATTTGCTTGATGTGGGATCCGGCAAATTTCGTGTGCTCGGTCGCACTGTGAATCTGCACCACGCCCAGCGCGCAGATCACCAGCACGAAGCCCATCAGGACCCAGTCGAAATCTCGGTAGGAAACGTAGCGCGACATGAATTCAGTCGCCCACCCCAGAACGCATTGGAAGGAACTCAGGGGGAAAAATCACAATAAAAAATAAGTCGCAACAAAATCACTGGCACGGAATCGACGGGCAATCCGGACTTACCGGAGCTCCCGATCGTGTCCACACCCACGCCGTAGCCCCGCCCACGAGAGCCAATCCGCCGATAACCACCGGCGTCGAACTCATGAGCCCTCCCTTCGCCGCCGTTTCCGCTCCCTGGCCGTGCCGGTGCTTTTTTTTCTTTTTCTCCGTATCCGACGTGTCGTCGCGTGTCGTCTGCTGCCCTTGCGTCACGGTGGTCGTTCCCTTGTCGTCTTGCACCGTCACATCGCCCTTGTTGGCCGCGATTTGCACCCGCCCATCCACATCGGTTACTTGAAACTCGGTCCACGAATCGCTTGCTGGCTTCACCGTCACGTCGCCGGCGTGAGCCGCCAGCCCGCGAGATGTCGTCACCCTCACCGCACCATGCTCAAGCTCCACCGCCGGCCCCTGGAATTTCACCAGCGAGTCCGCGAGCACCATGACGTTTGATCCGTTCGATTGAATGCTAGCCGTTGAATCCGGCCGCGTCTGCAACAGGTCTCCCGCGAATACGGCTGCCGATTTCGGCACCTCGCTCCCGTTCAACCAAGCCGCACCGTTCGTATACAACATGGCCGATGCCGTTTCTCCTGCCAGCATCATTTGCGCCGGAAACAGGATCGCAAGCAAGCAGCATAGAGCCGACCGAAACGCTGACTGTGACATGGGTTCAAATCACTCCCGCATTTCTGGATTTTTGTTATGGTAAGCCTGTAAAGGGTTACAGGTCAATGCGATTATTCGTTTTCATGCACTCCGGAGTCACTATTGGGTAGACGGGGACAACTCCCCCGTCAAGAGGGAAGCCACTGGCCGCCCCACGAGCATCTCGCCATCCACACCGTCGACGCTCAAAGCCATCCAGCGGTTGGCCTCATGATGCCCGGAGATTCTCATCTTTAGGTAATTGTCCGTCAGCGCCTCGGTGAATTCCGCTCCGCCCGATTGCAGCGTGATCGCCTCGACGACCGTGCCCACCAGCGACCGCATAAACGCCGCTTTCTTCTTGGATGCAATCTCGCGCAGCACGCGGTTCCGTTCCCGAGCCACCGCTATCGGAATCTGTCTCGGCTGCTCCGCCGCCGGCGTTCCCGGACGCGCCGAATATGTGAACACGTGCAAATAAGTGAACGGCAGCTCTTCGATCATGCGCCGCGTCTCGGCAAACTCCACCTCCGTCTCGCCCGGAAATCCCACCATCACATCGGCGCCGATCGCCGCAGTCGGCATCGCCGATCTAATCTTCAGGACTTTTTCGCGATAATGCCACGGCCGGTACTTGCGATGCATGCGCCGCAACACCGCATCGCTCCCCGACTGCATCGGCACGTGGGCATGTTTGGCGATCCGCCCGGATGCCGCTACCAGGTCGATCAGTTCATCACTCCAATCCATGGGCTCGACCGAACTGATCCGCAATTTCTGTAGGGATGTTCGATCGAGAATGGCGCGAACCAGGTCGACAAGTCGTTGGTCGTTGGTCGTTAGTCGTTCGCGGTGCGATTCGGGCGGCTCGCTTTTGGAAATCGCGGAAGTCGAAGGGTTTTGCTTGCCAACAACTAACGACTGACGACCAACGACCTCCAGGTCTCTTCCCCATCGTCCTAAATTAATTCCTGAAATCACAACTTCGCGATAACCCGCCTCCACCAGCGTCCGCACTTCCGCTATTACGCGTTCCCTGGGCAGCGAACGGCTCTGCCCACGAACATACGGAATCACGCAGAACGAGCAGCGGTTGTCGCATCCGTCCTGCACCTTCAGATTGGGACGGGTCCGCTGGTTGGCGGCTTCAAATACGGGAGCCGCCAGCAGCTCGGTATGCGCAAAGATATCCCCTACAAACACATTGTTGGATTGATCGCCTGAAAGCCGATTTTTAGGAAGTTGTCCCAGAGAAAGTTGCCCCAGCGGCACGAAACCGGAACTCGAAGAGGAAGAACCAGCATGGGGAAAAGAAGAAGTCGCAATTTCCGCCGCCTGATGCTTGTGCGAATTACCGACGACCCAAGTCACCCCCGGCAGCGCTGCCAGCTCTTCCGGCGCGCGCTGCGCATAGCAGCCAGTAACCAGAATGCGGCAAACCGGATTCACCCGCTGCAGGCGCCGTATGGATGCGCGCGCATCCTTGTCCGCGCCCTCGGTCACGGTGCAGGTATTCAGCACAACAATTTCGGCGTCCGAGGCCACCGCCGCATGTTCCAGTCCGCGGTCCAGAAATTGCCGTTCCATTGCCGCCCCGTCCGCTTGCGCAGCGCGGCAGCCAAAATTCTCTATGTAGAAGCGAGGCACGCTCCTATACTAAACGAGTGGAAGCTGCGACTGAAGCTCGGTGCGGTCCCACCTACGGACGCAACATGAAAATCCCTCTGAGCCGATTTCCGCGGTGGACCTGCATCTCGAACGCTTGTAAACGGTTGTAAGAGGTGCACATGAAGCGCCGCATTCTTCTCGTTGACGACGATCTCGCCGTCCTGCTGACCCTCAAAGCGGTTCTCGAACTCCATGGATTTGAAGTGGAAACCGCCGGCAGTTCCGCCGAGGCCTTCGCCCGCCTGAAGTCCAGTGTTTATCAGTTAGTGATGAGCGACTTGCGCATGGAAACCGAAGAGGCCGGACTGGAAGTGATCCGCACCGCACGCCGCCGCCCTTACAATCCCGCGACCGCTCTGCTCACCGCTTATCCGCCCTCAGGGGAGCGAAGGCCCGAAGGGCTTCGGAGCGGAGACCATTGGGACGGCAACGATTGGACTGGAGAAAACTCGGACTCGTTGCTCATCAAACCGCTCGGCACCGGCGATCTTCTGCGTCAGGTGGAAGCCCTGCTCATCCGTCACGCCGACAAGCAACTCAAGCAGCCGAACGCCGCTTCCAAAGCGCAAGAAACCACGCGCCGCGTGGGATGAGCATCCCGCCAGTCCCGCTTTCCCTCAACGGTCGTTACCTAGACGTTCTTCCCTAGGACGTTCGTTTCGCGGACAGTCTTTCCTTGGACGATCATGACGATCATAGGACAATCAGGCGCTCGCGACCTGCCGCCCGTGCTGATAGCACTCGCGGCACAGAACCGGACGTCCCTGCGTCGGACGGAACGGCACCGTGGTTTCTTTCCCGCACTGCGAGCAGTTCGTCCGAGTTTCTGTCTTCGCGTGTGGTTGCCCGCGCGACGGTGCGTGCGACGTGGTGCTAACCACGGCCACTCGCTTGCCCTTGCAGTTCTTGCAGCGTTTGGGTTCGTTCTTGAACTGTTTGTCGTGGAAAAACAGCTGTTCACCCGCTGTGAACACGAAATCCGTGCCACAATCGATGCACTTTAATACCTTGTCCTGGTATTCCATTGAAGAGGCGCTCCCATTCCGCGTCCCTGCTCTGCACGGGAGACCCGAATGGGGAAGGATCCGGTTCACATCGTGGGCAGGAGATTTACATCCCCCTCATGCGTACCCCTGGATTCGGCCCGCCATGCGGTGTGCCCCGCATGGTTACAGCTTTGCTGATCAAAACAACAACTACCGGGGAAGATCGGAAGTCCGTAATACGCGGCTTGCCGCGTCTCCAACGCACAGTTGCGAGAAACGGGCCGCCCGTCAGCGGACGGCCCGTTTTTCTTTAGTCCTGTTCCTTGCGTGCTTTCTTGCGACTGCGTTTGCGAGCCAGCGCTTCTTTGACTCGCTTCCTCTCGCCGGGCTTCAGGTAAAACGAGTGACGCTTTACTTCCTTGATGATGTCCTCGGTTTGTACCTTGCGCTTAAACCGTCGCAGCGCGTTTTCGAGGGATTCACCCTCTTGAAGTCGAACTTCCGCCAACGGACTACACCCCCCCGCTCGTCCTAAGTGGACCCGTTAGTTATGGCAAGCAACGTACCTCTAAGTCAAGTGGAATGTGCAGAAATCTTCACTCCACTCAAAAATTCAATCGCATCGACAACTGCATTTGTCGCGGAGCAAACGAGCTCGTCGGTTTCAGTAAACTTGTAGGTTGCTGATAATAGGCTGGATAGTACGTTCCTCCCACCGATTGAGTGTACTTAATGAACTGGCCTGCCGTACTCTGGAAGCCATTGTCGGTTATTACCAGCCTCTCGTTATTGCGATTGAACAAATTGAACGAATCCCCGCTCAACTCCAGATGAAATCGTCCGCCCAGATTCATCATCCTTCCCATCTTCAGATCCATGCTCGCGTAATCCGGACCGGTAAATGAATTGCGCCCATAACCCGGCAAGCGGTCATTGCTTGTGTTCCCATCCTGATTCGGATCGCCCGACACAGTCGCGGTCGCTGGCCGCCCGCTACCATACGTCATGATCCCCGAGACCTTCCAGTGATCGAACATTGTCGCCAGAACTTTTTGTCCCGCCGCAAACGGATTCGCCTCCTCGATCGCTGAAATCGTCAGTCGTTGCGGCTGGTCCGTATCGCTCCGTCCCCGCTCGCTCTTCGTTGCGTACGAGTTCTGCACCGTTACCGGCTGTCCCGCCACCAGCGCGTCCTGCCCGTCGTCGATCGCGTGTGCCCAGGTGTACGCCAGGTTGAAATACATCCCCCCCGACATCCGTTTGCGCAGTGAAACCGTCATGCCGTTGTATACGCTCGAGGACGCACTCTCAAACTGGTCGATGGCCCCCAGTTGCGATATCGGGCGGCTCAATGTGTTGATGCAAGGCGGATACGGACAACTGATGCTGTAACTCGTCTGCCACGTGGCAAACGAATCGACGTTATAAAACGCATTTTGAAAAGTGCCGCCGGACGGGTCGAAGATCGGATAGCTGTAATAAGTTGGCGGCGGCAGATTCACATCTCGCGCCCGGATCATATCCACCCCATGCACAAACAGATAAGATATTGTCCCCATGAAACCGCCCCCCAGTTCCCGCTCCAGACTTAGACTCGCCTGCTGCACTCGGGGCGTCTTGAAGTCCGACGCAAATGCCGACGCCTCGCTGGTCGCATACTGCTGCCACGCAGCCGGCATCGTGCAGGAGACCGGACCCCGCGGACAATTCACCGCCGCATTCGGATACGTCGGAAACACCTGTCCCTGGTAGTAATTCGTATTGTCGAGAGAAATGAAGTTATCGCTCAGCCCATTCTCGTTGATCACCGCCGATTGATAAATCTGCGGAATACGAGTATAGAAAATTCCAAATCCCGCCCGCACCATCACCGGCCGAGCGTCGCCGAACGAGTACCCAATTCCCACGCGCGGCGCAAAATTTTTCCCGTTCAGCGGCATCTTCCCCACCTGTGCCCATAGCGGATTGCTCACCATCCCCTTTTTCGAAAACGTCTGCAGATCGTAGCGCGCTCCCATGCTCAAGCTGAGATGCGGTGTCAGCCGCGCCGTGTCCTGCACGAACCCCGCGTAGTCGTTGCTGTTCGGATGCGACACCGGATTCCCGAAATTTTGCTCGTAATATCGCGGCACATTGTGCGCCCACGCCCGCAGCGGCGTTAACTGCAACCCCTCCTCCATCGGCGCAAACGTAAACGGATTCACCGAAATATTGTCGTAGAAATACTCTCCGCCGTAGAGCGAAGGAAAATAGTCGTAGTCCCAGGTCGCCATTCCGTCGGCCCCTAACTTAAACTGGTTTCGCCCGCGGCTCCAACTCAAAGTCTCCCCCAGATGCAAACGGTGTTCCCGGGTTTGCCGCGGCAAGGTCGACGATTGCCCAAAATCCTGGATCCAATCGTAGATATCGGTCCGCGTCCCCGTGGTGTTGGGAAACGACTGTTCCAGATCGCGCGAAAACTGCACCCGTAGATGGCTTGTGAGCCGCGGCGAAATACCGCTTAGCAAAGTGAGCGACACGCTTTCCGTAGCTACTTCCTCTTCCCCATTCGCGCTGATCGAATCAAAGGTGATCGGGCTCCCCGGATCGAAATTGACGTTGTTCGCCCCGTAAGACCGGGATGCGCTCAGCCGCGCTGAAAGAAACTGATGTGCGCCTAGCACCCGGTCCAGCTTCAGAAATCCAGTCTGCCCCAGTAACTTCGCATGAAAAATCCCGCCCAGGGTCGAAAGCTGGGCCGCCGACGCCAACACCAGCGCCTCATCGCAAGCGATCCCGCCAATGGCGGGATTGCAGATCTCGTAATCCCCTGGAGTCGGGTAGACGCCCACCTGCGGCACCACCACGGTCGAGCCGTCGTAGAACTGCACCACCGCCGGCACATTAAAAATGTGCTGATCGTATCCCGCCAAGAAGAACGTCTTGCTGCGCTGGATCGGCCCTCCGATCGTCGCGCCAAACTGGTGCTGCTCATTGCTGGGATTGAAACCAACAAATGCCGGCGCCGCTCCCCCAAGCTCACTGTCACGCAAATGATAGAAAGCGCTCCCGTGCCAATGGTTCGTGCCCGACTTGGTCACTACATTCACCACCGCGCCCCCAGCTCGCCCCGACTCCGCTCCATAACCGCTCGACTGCACGCGGAACTCCTGTATCACCTCGTCGGAAAATTGGTAAGGCGCGCGGTACCGTCCCGACGCCTGCGCAAAGAAGCCGTTATTGTTGTCCCCTCCATCCACCAGGAAGCTTGTGTTGTATCCCCGAATCCCGCCATAAGAGAGATCCCCGTTCGATCCCGAAGTCAGCCCTCGCGGATCCTGCGTCACCCCCGGCGACAGCAACAACAGATCCGTGAACCGGCGCCCGTTGAGCGGCAGATCTTTGATTGCCCGCTCATCTACCAGCGCCGATATTGAACTCGGATCCGTATCCGCTTCATGCGGAGCGTCCGACACCGTGATCGTTTCCTTCGGCCCGGCCACCTTCAATCTGAAAGTCAACTCCGACGCCAGTCCCACGTCCACACGAATCGGCGGCGAAATCTGCGGCGACATCCCTTCCGCCTCCGCCCGCGCCGAATACTGCCCCGGCGGCAACAGGTCCACCACGAATCGTCCCGCCGAATCGGTGGCCGAGTAGTAACGGATTCCGGTCTCGACGCGAATCGCTACGATGTCCGCGTTGGTAATCACCGCTCCCTGCGCGTCCAATACCACTCCCCGCAACGCGCCCGTGGACGCATCCTGACCCCAAACTTCGCAACCAATAAAAATAAAGATGAGTTGAAAGAGAAATATGCGGAAGACAACTACCCGAGAAACATCGCGAATCGTGGCCAGAAACGGAGCGCCGCAGCGGCACATAACAATCCCCTCGTATCCAAGACTTCGGAATCGGAGGGGATTCCAGAG
>Ga0181538_10001259_pt1 | contig 28868 bp, 22 predicted proteins | sample PEATcosm2014_Bin_40_FD_119773 | JGI IMG/M metagenome (GOLD analysis project Ga0181538, IMG submission 119773) | Peatland microbial communities from MTU Mesocosm Facility, Houghton, MI, USA - PEATcosm2014_Bin23_30_metaG | ecosystem: Environmental > Terrestrial > Soil > Wetlands > Peat | place... | reverse complement strand
GTTCGCATTCGCCGCCACCGTCACACTCGTGGGGACACTGATGACGGAACTTCCGTCCGATAGCGTCACCACCGTGCCCCCGGCAGGCGCAACCGCCGACAACGTCACCGTACAGGAAGTGCTCGCGCTGCTAGCCAGCGTGCTCACTCCACACTGAATACCCGTGAGCGTCGTGGGAACGACCAGCGAAATCGTACTTTGCGCCGTGGAGCTTCCCAGCGTGGCGGTGATTGTCGCGCCCTCGTTCTTATTGAAACTGTCCCCCGTCGCCACGAATGTCCCGCCGCTCGAATTCGCCGCGATCGCTACCGAAGAAGGAACCGTGAGATCGGCGATGCTGGAAGCGAGCCCCACCGTCGCACCACCCGCGCCGGCCGGACCGCTGAGATTCAAAGTACACGTCGACGTGCCGGCTGGGTTCAGCGTGCTCGGATTGCAGTTTAACGATGAAATCGTTAAGGCCGACTGCACGACCTGCACATTTGCCCCGGTTCCCCAAGTGGCAATACCCTCCCCGGCAACAGTAGCTCCTAAAGTATTGGTTATCGTAACGGGAGCGGACGTGGCATTCGCCGCCAGCGTCACATTCACCGTGGCCACCACTCCGTTGGCAATTGTGTTCTCGTTGTCGCCTGCCGCGACGCAGATTTGCCCCGCCGCATTCGTTCCGCATGTGATGCTCTTGTTTGCGGCCGTCAGTGCCGGCCCGGCCACTACCGATAGAGAGGCGACTCCCGTGGAGTACCCCAGACTCCACTGAACTCCCGCCGGCAGGTTGCCTGAAGTGGACGTCAGCGTCAGATTCAGCGGAACGGTCGCCCCGGGCGCCCCACTTCCTGAGCTCAACACAACGGAAGACTGCGCTTCGAGAACACCGTTGAGAAGCCCGAAACTGATTGCACAAGCCAAGAATGCATAAGTCTTTTTCAAAGTCCACCTCACTTATATTAGGAGTATAAGAGCTGAAACTATGAAATAAGAATTAGGCGATAGTCGGGTAAAAGAAACCCTCATAAGAACCGAGAAAAAACCTTACCTGTGCACCCGCGTCAACGCACTTGCGCGGCACACGAACCCGTTATGCCGCAGTCGTGCCCACGACAGCGGCTCCGGCGATCACTCCTAACTCACAGATCGGCTTTGGGCGGGCGAGAAAGGCATGCAGGCGAGCAGGCGCTTGAAGAAAAGGGTGGTGGTGCTGAAGAGATGATCCTGAGGTTGGCCCGAACCCAAAAGTGCTTTTCGATACCGGCTGATTTACGCGCGCAATCCTGGACCGCGCATTCCGGTGGAATTCGTTATTTACGCGGCATGAGTCTGTCGGAATGCCCAGATCGCCAACTCCGTGCGATTGGACACCCCCAACTTTCGAAAAATGCGATTGAGGTACTCTTTAATCGTCCCCTCTGATAGATGTAACTCGTGAGCGATCTCCTTGTTGAGTTTGGCCTGCTGGACCAACTCCACGATCTGCTTCTCCCGCACGCTGAGATCCCGGCTCACCCACTGCTTGCGTTCCCACGGCTTCCGGCAAACCATACAGACACGCTCCTTGTAATTTCCTTGAAATTCCCGACCACAACGAAAACAATTTCTAAGAACCAGGCCCGACAAAAGACCCCTGCATTCCCTCATTGCGTACCCTCATTTCATTTATTGGAGTGTCGCGTGAGGCAATTGGAGGGCCATCAGTGATCTACCTGAATCTCGGATACTTAGCCGCCGGGAAGCGGCCGGAAAGGAATTTTTCACACGGTAAATGTGCTGGAACCCAGCATTTTTTCACACCATCGCTTCACGCGGCATCCTTCTGCCGGTATGCCCAGATCGCCAGTTCGGTCCGGTTCGTGACGCCCAGTTTTCGAAAGATGCGGTTGAGGTATTCCTTGATCGTGCCTTCCGTCAGGTGCAGCTCATACGCGATCTCTTTGTTGAGCTTCGCCTGTTGCACCAATTCCACGATTTGCCGCTCGCGGAATCCGAGCGCCTTGGTCGGACACGGTTTACGCTCCCGCGGCTTCCGGCAAGCCGCGCAAACCCGCTCCCTGTCGTTGGCCGGAAACTCCTTGCCGCATCGAAAGCAGCTTCTCAATGTCGGCACATACAGGAACCCACTCTGCTTTACCATTCTGATCTCCTTGTGGGCTGCGATACCCCTCAATCAGCCCCATTTATCTGATTACAAGCTAATGGTGCAGCCAGAGTACTGGTATTCTTACTTTATTCAGGCCCTTCGCATGGCGGATTTTCACATCTCCGCACCCACCCCCTCGTCAAATCCAGCCGTGGAGTTTATACCACAGCAATCCAAGAACTTCATGCAGCGTGATCTCGTTACGTCGCACCGCCTGCCAGCTCAGAAGCAGTTCTTCCCGCAAAGGACCCAACTCCCGGAAATCGCTGGGCGCAGGGACCACCACGAACCCCTGTTTCCGGAAACACGCCGCCGCCCGGATCATGCTCTGAGCTTCCACCACCAGCGCGATTCGCTTCACGCCGTGACGTCGCAGAATCTCCGCGCCGTACAACGCATTCTCATAGGTCGTCTGCGATCGCTCTTCCGCCCACATGTCGGAATCGGGAACGCCTTCCTTTACTAGCACTTCGCGCATGGACGCTGCAAAAGAAGGTCCTCGGCTCTTCGCTCCTCCGCCGCACGCCAGCACTGGAAGTGCGCTCCAGTTCTTGTACAGCCAAGCCGCCATCCGGCAGCGGCCGTAGGTGTCGTGCCCCGCTAGGGCGAAAGGCCGCTCGTAAATAGGCGGTTCCACCGCCGCGGATAGCACCACAATCGCATCCGCAGGCGATCTGGGCGTCGGACGAACCGGATACCACACCTCCAGCGGGCGCGAAAACAGCCAATCCAGCGGAGGCCAGGAAATCAACACCAGGCCCAGCAGCCCTGCCCAGACCCATTTCTTTCCCTTGCATGCTGGGATGCGAAGCGCCCCTATCAGACCCAGGACGAAGGCGACTGACAACAGCGGCGCGGTATAATCCATCGACCCAGAAGGCGCGTTGATTCAGTGCCGCCCGTTTCCGTTGCTGCCGAACCCGAACCAACGCGCCAGCCGCGATCGTTGCCCGGAAATTGGCGCTGTTAGGATCACTTCTTCACCCTCCACCAGCTTTGGTTTGATGGCTGGCAACGATCCATTTTTCACCACTGGAGCAGATGGCGGGTGTACCGCCGGCGGATGCACGGCTGGCGGTTGCACGTGGGGTGTCGGCATCACTACCAGCGGTGCCGGTGCCGCTGTTTTCGGAATCAATCGCAAGTCCCGTGCCGCAGTTTCGATATGTTCCAATGTGATCGTAGTGGCCTCATCTGCGAACGCCATTGTCAACGCATTGTCACAAAGCGAATTGACCAGCCGCGGAATCCCCGTCGACCGCCTGGCCACCGCGGCGCGCGCCTCCGCCGAAAAGGGTGCTGGCGTCCGGCCTCCCGCTACCGTCCAACGATGCTCGATGTACCTCTCTACTTCTTCGTCGGTAAGCGCTTCGAGCCAAACTCTCACATTGATGCGTTGCTTGAATTGCCACAACTCCGGCCGGCTGATCACTTCATCCAGTTCCGGCTGCCCGATCAACAGAATTTGCAGCAACTTGTCCGTGCCGTGCTCCAGGTTCCCGAGCAAACGGACTTCTTCCAACAGTACCGGACTCAGCTTGTGGGCCTCGTCGATGATCAAAACGTTGATCTTCCCGTCGCGCTGCCCCTGCAGCAGGTAGTTCTGCAGCATCCACAGACGTCGCGCTTTGCTTTCGGGAATGTCGGTCAACCCGAAATCCAGCATCGCCATCTCGAGGAACTCCTCGGGCTTAAGCATCGGGTTCAGGATGATGCTCGACTGCACTTGTGCCGTCGGCAGTCTTCCCAGCACCCACGCCAGCAGCGTAGTCTTTCCACAGCCCGCGACCCCGCTCAATACCAGGAAGCCTTTGCGTTCCACGATCGCGTAACTCAACCCCGCCAGAGCCTCGCGATGCTGCTTCGTGAGGTACAAAAAGACCGGGTCCGGAGTCATGTTGAAAGGCTTTTTCGTCAGACCGTAGAATTCTGTGTACATGGCTGGTGGAGCTCTCGGAGAGAATCCTCGCTTCCCTATTTCACCGCAATCGTGACTAAATTGCTAGCTACTCCGTCAATTACTACCCGCACGCCCACCGCATTTCCCGTGACGATTCCGGACGGAATTGTAACGTTAATCTGCCACAACCCGATGGCGCCGGGCGCCAAACCCGAATATTGAACCGTCCCGAACGCGTCGCCGATCGCTACGCACACGGCTTGCGTGGCAAAGCATGTCTGCGCATCGGAGGTCGGCTGTGCCACCGTGTAGGAAAGCGGTACGCTCGGCGCCGCAGTGCCGTCGGGAACCGCCGGACTTACCGGCCCTTGGCCGGTCCCATAGATCTGAATTGTCGATCCCACCGCCGCGGGATTGTTAGCACCATTGATCGAGTAGTCCGCATTTCGTACCGCCGCCTGCCCGCTGCCCGTCTCCGTGAGGGTAAAAATCCCCGGCGCCACAGCCGCGGCCAGGATGCTTCCGCCCGCCACCAGCTCGTTGGTATCGCCCAATCGCACCGCGATCCGCTGCTGCCCCGCCGGCGTGCTCGACGGCAGTTGGAAATTCATCTGAGTGGGAGATGCGTAATAAAGCGGCGCCAGGAGTTGATCGTTCACCACTACTTGCCGGTTTACCATCGATGGCGGCCACGATGCGCCCGATGCCACGTCGGTATCGGTCGCCAGGCCCGTTCCCAGCAGCGTTGCGATCGAACCGGTCGCAATCGGCACTCCACTCTGTAGGGTCGCGCCGTTCACCAGCACCATGGGCTTCAGGAATTGTAACAGCCGGTTATTTCCAGGGTCTCCCACGTACAGCGTGTTCTGCCGGTCCAGGTACACTGCTGACGGACTATATAAACTGTCGGCCGTAGCCAATCCGTTCGTGGTATCCCAATCAGGACTTTTTCCAATCGCATTCGGCTGGCCGATCACCGCCGCCGCCGCGGCGCCTCCAGCCAGATACCCCGGCCACGTAAACTCCAGCACGCGATTGTTCCCGCTATCCCCTACCCACACGTTTCCGGAACCATCCACCGCCACCCCGAGCGGCGTATTAAGAGCCACTCCCCCGGGTGTCCCGTTGAGGTCAGCCTGCCCGATTACCGTCGATGCCACGACGACAGTCGATGTAGCCCCCGCTGTATTGGAATACACCAGGACCCGGTTGGCGCCCGTATCCGCCACATACAGGTTCGACGCTTGGTCCACGAATATGCCCTGCGGAGAAGTCAATGTTCCAGCCGAGATTTGTGTCGGCCGCGTCCCGGTAGTCATGCTCGCCTGGCCATAAACTCGCACCGCCGCCGCTCCCGTTCCGCCTCCGGACGGAAACTCCAGAACGCGATTGTTCCCGCTATCCGCTACGAACAAGTCCCCGTTCGGTCCGATCGCCAGTCCTCCCGGAGCCTTCAGCGACGTGGCGCTGGTCGCCGCGGAATTGGAGCTCGTAAAATTCGTCTGCCCGATTACCGCCGAGGGTGTGATCCGCCCGCTCTGGTTCACCGGCCTCGGAAATTGCAATATGCGATTGTTCCCGAGGTCCGCGACGTACACCGTCCCGTCCGCGGCAACCGCGATTCCCGTGGGCGCCGCGAGGGTTGTCGCCGTTGGCGTTTGCGCCGGTCCTGAGTCGATATTCGGCGCCGCCGTGTAAAGAGTCGGCTGGCCTATTACCAGGTCGGCTGGATCGCCGCTCTGAAAGTGCGCCGAATCTTTCCACACCAGCACGCGATTGTTACCGGTGTCGGAGACATACAGCGCAAACGGCGATTGCGAGTAGTCGATTGCCACCTGGTACGGAAAATTGAGGCTCGCCGGCTTGACTTGGTTCGGCCCGTTGGAAGCAAAGTCGTTTTGCCCCCAAACTTCGCTGGCCGAATTCTGCCCCGTCGGATACATCAGTACGCGATTGTTTCCGGCATCCGCCACCCACACGTTCCCGCTGCCATCCACCTTGACGTCCGTCGGCCCCGCCAGCGACGCCGCCGACGCCTGTGGAAATGCGCCCGTATTCACCGTCGTGGTCGTAAAATCAGGCTGGCCAATCACGCTCTTCGCGGCCACGCCAATCGGGCCGCCGGCCGAAAATACCAGAACCCGGTCGTCCAGCGGAGTGGCCACGTAAAGGTTGCCGCCTCCGACCGCGACACCGATCGGACCGGCCAGGCTCGAGGATGTGGCTTGTACCGGCACGCCGCGGCTCGTAAAATTGGTTTCTCCCCAGACAATATTCGCCACCGCGTTCGCCGCCGACGACGGGGTCAGCGGCCCCGGAAACATCAAAACCCGAGTGTTGTTACGGTCCGCCACGTACAGATCGCCGAGGACGTCGAACGCAATTCCGACTGGCTCGTTGAACGCCGCATTGGAAACCGCGCCGCCACCGTCCGCTTGACCGCTCGAAAAATTCGCCTGTCCGATCACCGTATCCGCCGCCACTGGCGCGGGAACGCTGAGATTCGCGGCGGGAATCCGCAGCACCCGGTTGTTTCCCGTATCGGCTATCCAGAGGTTTCCGGTCGCATCGAATGCCACCGAAAGCGGCCCGTTCAAAGAAGTTGCCGAGGGGGCCGTGGCCGTAAGGCTGTTAAAGTTCGGTTGGCCGTAAACTGCATCCGGTTCCACAACCGTCGGATTGTCGAAAGGAGATGGAAAACGCAGCACCCGGTTATTACCGAAGTCGGCAACATATAAGTTGCCAGTCATCGGGTCCACCGCCAGTCCTACGGGCGCGTTGAACCCCTTGGCGCCAATCCCCATGGGGACCGTATTTAAAGGCGAAGACTGTCCCAACACTAGCGCCGGCGCTTGGCCCGCCTGGTACGAGTTCACGTCGGCCCATGCCAGTACCCGATAGTTCTGCGTGTCGGAGATGTACAGGTGGATCTGTGCGCCGCGCGAATCTAAGGCGATGGCATTAGGAGTATGCACCGCCGCTCCCTGGACCAGGTTCAGACCATTCTGATTCAGGTTTGGCTGGCCCAGGGCGCGGTAAGCGGACGGAGATATCTGAGCATATCCGGAGCTCGAAGCCATGAGGAAAACCAGAAAAGGGAGACCGAACCGTTTCTGGTAGACACAGTTGTGAGGGGTCAGCATCTGCCGCTCTAATCTCGTTTCTTTTTCTACCGGCATTCTGCAATCCGCATACCACGCGCCTCAAAAAACGGCCGCGAATAGACTGCCTGGTACTATGGCGTGGAGACTACGCCGATGGCTTACGGAACTACGATCATGTCGCCGGCGCGCAGTTGGATGTTCAAATCTAACCGCTGCCCCTTCAGCACGGCCGAGTAATCGAACGGCAGCTTGATGGCCTTGCCGTTCTCCATGCGCAATACATAAATCTTCTTCTTCTTGGCGAATTGCGAGATGTCGCCGGCTTCACTCAGCGCCTGCATGACAGTCATGTTATAGGTGAAGGCGATGGGACCTTCACGGTTCACCTTCCCTTGCACATATATCTTCTTGCTGCCGGTTCCGTTGATGATGACCGTTACGTCCGGCGAGTTGATCATAGATGAGAGCTTCTCGGTAATCAGTTTTTCCAGTTCCAACGGCGTCAGGCCCACGACGTCGACGTCCTTCAACAGGGGCATCGAAATTCGTCCGTCCGTCCTCACCATCGCACCTCGCACCGAGGCATCCCCCTCTTTCCAGACGTTGATCTCGACGACGTCCCCAACGCCGATCCTGTAATCGTCCGGCACTCCGCGATCGATCGCGGGCTTGCTCCCTATCGTGGGCGTCACTTTCGAAGGTTCTGGCTTGGCATCGTCGTTGGCGGGCGTTCCAGCCGGGCCGGCAGGCAACGCGGCCGCCGTCGCGGTAAGCGGCTTGGCCGCCAACGAAGTATCGTCGTTCGCCGGAGCGGCGCTCGCATCCTGATCGTGCACGTAGACCATGGCTTTGGAAACCGTCGTCGCGGGCCAGCCCGAACTGACTGCGTTCTGTTGAATCTGGGACGTGCTCTGGCCGGCCCTTATGGCATCCCGGACATATTGGACCAAGTCTTTAGGGAGGGCCTCCTGCGCCGACAGCACGAATGTCGCGCTGTACGCCGCCAGAATAAATACCTTAGAAACAAGAAACTTGCTGGAATTCGATGTCAACATAGGAAGCTTCTCTCGTGCTTCGTCCAACGCGACATGCATTTTCGCGACCACCTCGATCCAGCGCCCCCCCGAGTTTGCCTAATCCCAGAGACCCGCGGCAACCGGCTGCCAAACAATAGGAATTCTTCTAAATTTTTGGGTATGCGAGAGCCGCAGCCGTCCTGTTACTGAGCCGCAGCCGTCCTGTTACTGAGCCGCGACCGCAAGGAAGCGGTGCCTTTTCAAGCTCACATCGCCTGGTGCGACGAGAGGAGCCGGTAATCCTCTAGTTCACAGCCCAATCCGTACAACCCGTCGCTCGCCGCCGGCTCGGCACGCCTGACGCGTACCCGGCACTCCAGAATCCACAGCCGCTCTTTTCCTTCGGGATCGTGGGACGGTACATGCAGCGTGCAAAACAGAGATTGGCCGGGATCGAAACTCAGCCGCGACAAACAAAAGAATCCCGTGCTGCTCAAGTTCAGCGTGGTGCTCTCGATCCCTTCGGCCGAGTCATTTCGGAAAATAAACAACGGCCAGTGGACCGTCGTCCGCACACGTTTCCGCCTCTCCGGGTGAAATACCTGTTGCGGCAGGGTCCTTTCGGTCGGCTTTAGCGCGAATTCCTGGAAATTCGACATAGCGATGCCTCATTATCAGCAGTTTCGCGACCACGATTTCGAATAAACACTTTTGTTTTAACCGTTTGCACAAAATGTGCAACTTCTTGCGTTGCAGCCGCGCCCGCAGTTTGCCGCCAAACACGCTTTTCCCTGCCCCGGTGGTCTTCGTGTAGGAATGAAAATGTCTCTGTAGGAGTATCCGAAGATAACAGATGCGATTTAGCAAAAACGTACTAGAGGTGCCGTGCTCCCCGGAGAGTACCTGAAATGCCCTTAAATATCAATAAATTGCAAAACCTGCCAGGGGTTTTCCACAAGGACCAAATCCGATAATTAGCCTATTTTGGCTCATTTCCCATGGCACCAAGACTCTTGACTTCCCCAACAGGTCAGTTATTCTGGAATCCCGGAATTTGGACATAAATCAAGCAACATGGGTAGAGTTACCAAAGTTGAGCGGATCGAGCCGGCGCCGGAGCACTCACGACTGAAGTCTTACGACCTTCGCATGCAAATCAAAGTGGTGTCCAAGGACCCCGAGCTCTATACTTTGTGCTGCGAAATTGTTGGAGAAATCGGCAATCCTAACTGGACCATCATGGCCGCCGACACCGCTGACGCGCGTTCGGATGCCGATCTCTTCGTTTGGGATTTTAGTTCCAATTTTTTGCCTCCGCCCCAAATCCATAGCAGTCCTTCCCGCAACCTTTTCCTCGTTCAGCGTAAAGATCTGGCCGATTTTCACACCCGCACCGCCGGCGCCGCCGCCAATATCCTTCTAAAGCCATTCACCCGCGCGACCCTGGCGGCCTTTCTCAGCCTGGCTATCTCCGCCCACGAGGAGCGGCTGTTGGCCGCCAACTCCCTTCGCGCCGACCGCGACGAGCTGCTGCAGTGTTTGATTCAGACGAATCTCAAGCTCCAGGAATATGACCAGGACCGGACTAATTTTCTCGCCCGCGCGGTCCACGATTTTCGCGCTCCCCTGACCGCCCTCAGCGGCTACTGCGGGTTGCTCCTCAGCGAACCCCTGGGACCCATTAACGACAATCAGCGGGAAGTCCTCGTTCGCATGCAGCACAGCGCCAAGCGCCTGTCGCGCATGGCGGACGCGATGTTCCAGCTCAGCGTCGGCCGGCAGTTGAAGAAACGGCCCGATTTTCAACCGGCCGATCTGCAGCAGTGCCTGGACCAGGCGCTGCACGAAATCGCTCCCTTTGCGGAAGAAAAGCGCATCAGCATCTCCACCGATCTCATGTCTCCCGGTCAGACGCTTTACTTCGAAACCGGACAGATGGAGCAGATCCTCATCAATCTCCTTGACAATGCCTGCAAATTTACGCCGAAGGCAGGCGCCATCGAGATTGCCGGTTATCCGTTCTTCTGGGAACGCCGGAAGACCAATGCCGGATTGCCGCCGGACATGGAACGCCGGCGGAGGCTCACTCGCGAACCCAACGCTTATCGCGTCGATATCCGCGATTCCGGTGCAGGCATCCCTGCCATGCACTTGCAGCGAATTTTTGAAGAGTACACAACTTACACAGGCGGGCGGGACCGCTCAGGAGCCGGACTCGGGCTGGCAATATGCAAAATGATTGCACAGCGGCACGAAGGCGACATCTGGGCCGAGAACACGGACACAGGCACGATGTTCTCGTTCGTTCTTCCGCTGCGCCGCAATAACCTGTTCCAAATGCTCAGCGAAGATCCTCGGAGGGACCATGACGCCTAAACCCGGTCAGACAATTCTGGTGGGGGAAGATGAGCTGGAAGTAAGGGGCTATCTCGAGATGGCTCTCAAATGTCTCGGCTATTCGGTGGAGTTAGCGCAGGATGGAGACGAGGTTCTGGCATGTCTCCAGATTTCCCGTGTTAATATTTCCGCTGTATTGTTGGACATCATGATGCCCAATCGCGACGGTATGGACACCCTGCGCGAGATCCGGAAAATCGACCCCAATCTGCCGGTGATCATCGTCTCCGGCGCATCCTCAAGCATGCACATCGTCAGCGCGATGAAAGCCGGAGCCACCGATTTCCTCTGCAAGCCGGTCGAGCATGAGGACCTGCAGAAGGCGATTTCCCGCGCCGTCAACCTTAAGCCCGTGGAAGCGGTTCGCGCCCCGCGAAATCCCACCGCCCCTCCCAAAGCCTTCCTTGGGTCCAATCCTCGCATGAAGGAGATCCAGGGGCTGATTGGGCAAATCGGCTGGTCGGAAGTCCCAGTCCTGATTCAGGGGGAAACCGGAAGCGGAAAGGAAGTCATCGCCCGCGAGCTGCACGCCCAATCGCCCCGCGCCGGCAAGCCCTTCCTGAAACTGAATTGCGCCGCCCTGCCATCCGAACTGGTGGAGAGCGAGCTTTTCGGGTATGAGCGCGGCGCATTTACCGGTGCCTTTCAAAAGAAGGCCGGCATGTTCGAAATGGCGGACGGCGGGACCATTCTCCTGGACGAAATCGGCGACATGGACTTCCGCCTCCAGGCCAAGCTGCTGCAAGTCCTCCAGGACCACGAATTCCAGCGCATCGGCGGCAAGGAAACCGTGCGCGTCAACGTTCGCGTCATGGCGGCCACTCACCGCGACCTCGAGGAATCCATCGCCGAGCGGCAGTTCCGCGAGGACCTTTACTATCGGCTCAATGTCATCAATGTCCATATTCCTCCCCTCCGGGAGCGCAGAGAGGACATCGTCCCGTTGGCCGAATTCCTTCTGAAGCGGCATGCCGTCAACGGCAATGAGATTCCCGTGCTGGACGCGGCGCTAAAACATGCCATGCTCAGCTACCCATGGCCCGGCAACGTTCGGGAGTTGGAAAACTTCGTGCGCCGGTTGACTGTCCTTCGTGATTCCGCATTCCTGGCTCGCGAATTGCAAGCCAAGTCGCTTCGCAAAATGGGGGCGCCAGCGCCCATCGCCTCGCCGCAGCCCGCCTTGCCGGTTCCTGTTGCAGTCGCGCCACAACCGGCGGAAGCCGAATCACCCATTTTGGAACAGGTAACCAAGGCCAAACATCTGGCCGAGACTGAAGCCATTCTGGCCGCCCTGAATTCCACTCGCTGGAATCGCAAACAGGCGGCAGCTCTGTTAAGGATCGACTATAAGGCCCTGCTTTACAAAATGAAAAAGCTGGGGGTCGAGGACAAGCCAGTGCCCTTCGCGGCCAAAGCCGAAATGGCGACAAACTGGCAAGCCGCAATCGGCCAATAACCCCCTTCCTAAAGGAAATTTATGCCTGCGACAATCGCGCCGTCGAGCGCCACATGGAGTACTCTGCTTTCGTCCAAAATATCCGCCCGCACCGCCCGGGTGGGCGTCGTGGGGTTGGGCTATGTCGGCCTTCCCTTGGCCGTGGAATTCGCCAAGGCCGGCTTTACCGTGACCGGCATAGACCTGATCGAATCCAAAGTCGCTCGTATCAACGCCGGCGACTCTTATGTCCAGGACATCGCCAGCCACGACGTCGCGGAGTTGGTCGAAAACGGCAAGCTTACCGCTACCAGCGACTTTTCCGCCATCTCCGATCTCGACACCGTCAACATCTGCGTGCCCACCCCGCTCCGCAAAACCAAAGATCCCGACATGAGCTACATCGTGTCGGCTTGCCAGGAGATCGCCAAGTACTTCCATCCCGGCATGCTCGCTATCCTCGAATCCACTACCTATCCGGGCACGACTGAAGAAGTCGTCCTGCCCATGCTGTCCGGCGAGAATCTGAAGGTTGGTGAAGACTTCTTCCTGTGCTTCTCCCCCGAGCGCGTCGATCCCGGCAACCCCAAGTATCAGACCCGCAACATTCCCAAGGTCGTCGGTGGCGTGACTCCAGCCTGCACCCGCATGGGAGCGCAATTCTACTCGCAGGCGCTCGAGACCGTCATCCCGGTCAGCTCCACGCAGGTCGCCGAAATGGTGAAGCTCCTCGAAAACACTTTCCGCATGATCAACATCGGGATGGTGAACGAGCTCGCCATGATGTGCGACCGGATGGCAATCAATATCTGGGAAGTGATCGACGCCGCGGCTACCAAACCATTCGGTTTCATGCCTTTCTATCCCGGTCCCGGCCTCGGCGGCCATTGCATTCCGATTGATCCGTTCTATCTCTCCTGGAAAACCCGCCAAGCCGGCATCGAAGCGCGTTTCATCGAGCTTGCCGGCTACATCAACGGCCAGATGCCCCACTTCGTGGCCGAGCGCGTCCAGAACGCTCTCAACGACTGTGGCAAAGCAGTGAAGGGCTCCCGCGTGCATGTCCTCGGCGTGGCCTATAAGCGCGATATCGACGATGTGCGCGAATCCCCAGCTCTCGACATCATGCATCTGTTGATGCGCCGCGGCGCCGAAGTCACTTTCAGCGATCCCTTCGTCCCCATGGTGCGGATCGATGGAAAAGAAATTTTTGCGTCGGAACTTCCCGATGCTCTCGCCGCCGCCGACTGCGCCGTGATCGTCACCGATCACAGCGGCGTGGACTACCAGGCCGTCCTGCGCGACGCCAAACTGGTGGTCGACACGCGCAACGCTCTCCGCGGTGTGACTTCGGACAAGCTCATTCGCCTATGAGATATCGCGACAAAAAGTAAACTGCCGGTTGACATTACACGTATTTACGTCGCCCGATCTTTGAGCTGCTTCTTTTTCCACAGCCAAAGAACTGTCACACATTACACTTAATTCTTAAAACGTATAATACGTCTATAGCCTTAGTACCATCAAGTCCTTTTTGATGTTCGGTACTATCAGTTCATTTTCGGCAGCGGTGGATTGGGCGGTTTGACACCCATTTGAAGATGCCAGCCGGGATTCTGCCCCTCGCCAGCGTATGCGCCCCGGAAAATCCACTGCCCTCGCAGCTTCGATCTGCCATTGAAATCCAGCGCGTAATCGACATCCTCCTCAAATCGCGCCGGATCGATGGGAGCGCCTTCACACTTTCCCGGCAGCGGATAGAAATCAGCCAAAGCCGGATCGAATGACGGTGACCGAACCGCGTCCCTGGCGCTTTCCAAAGATCCCGTGATATTGTCCGCGAGCTGTTGTATCGGGCCGCCAATCGGGTTCGTTCCAGCGAACACCAGGTTGCCAACCGCCACGCTGCTTTCAATCGCGGCGCTCCCAAACAGGATCCCCGAGCCGGATGTGTAGATCGTATTGTTATAAACCCAGGCCAACATGAGGGGCTTGTTCTGTTTCGTCAACACTACGGCGGAATATGTCGGGTCGCCGTCGAGAAAGATGTTGTCATGCAGCGAAAACCTGCCGGACCCCTGAAACAGCGCCTCGCGCGGATTGTGGACGAACAGGTTGCCATAGATCTCATACCGGTTCTGCGAGCCCGCCCCACTATCCGGAAACGCGCCGACCAGCAGATTCGGCCGGTCGCCGTCAGGACTGGGAGAGTCATTCTTAATGAAAACGTTGTTCCGGATGATCGTGACACTCGGCTCAACCGGCATCCCCGGAACATTGGGGATTTCCCTCTGATCCTTGATTTCGATGTTGTAGCCGATGGTGTCCCGAATCAGGTTGTTTTCGATGATGCCCGCGACAAACGGCTGCCTCGCGTCGGAATTGCCCAGATACATCCCGGTGCCCGCGCCCAGAATCTGGTTGTAGCGAATGACCCATCCCCAGGTCGGCGTCTTGGTCGAGATGGCCACGGTCTGCTGGCCTCCGTTCTGACCGGCAAAGGTGTTGCCCTCCAGACGAATGTGATGGGTCAGATTGGCTGACCCGCCCTTGGCGCTCACCCCGAACGCTCCCTCGATGCCGCGGCTGTCGATCCGCAGATTCTCGATCGACACGTAGCTCGAATTCTCGATCTCCACCGTGTTGTAATCAGGGTCGCCCACGATCACGGCCGGCGGTCCCGATGCCGGGCCGGCGATGCGGATCCAGGAATCGGCGTTGCCGCGCAGACCGGAGACATACAATCTCCGATAACGGCCCGGCGCGAGGTTCAGCGTGTCGCCGGGGTGCAATTGCCGCAATAGCTCCCGGTAATTGGCGGGGCTTGCGTTGTGAACCTTTGCCCACGCGCGTCCGGCGGGACTGCAAAGCGCTAGCCCGCCGAGAGCCAGGAAATAGAGGGGTTTCATTTCGAACTCCTGGGCGGCGCCGGCACGCGTGGAGGAAGAGGCATCATCCACGCGTCGAGTTGGCCGCTCAACGAAGCCAGCAGAAACGCCCGCTTGTCGTCATCGGCAAAGACCATTTTTTGAATTTGCCCGATCCGGTTCATGGGGCAGAGTTGTTCCACCAACCGTCCGGACAGCAGCGCAAGAGAACTGCTGTCGGGCTTCGTTTCCACGAAAAGCAGCGCCTCCTCATCGTCGCTCCACTGCGCTTCCGCAACTACACCCAAGGTTATCCAGGAGCCGTCCCTGCCGTCGTAAACCCGGGCGCTGTGACCGTCCCAAACCAGGGCGCGGCGCGAAATCGGCCCCCACAGCACGTTGGCGACACCGTTCGCGACCACCTCCGGCCGGCCGTCGAGCCCATGCTGCACCCACAGCTTCTTTTCGGCGTCCACGCCGCCGAACAGCGACAGATCGTTGGCGACCGCGATGAACTGACTTACATTCGCGCCTTGCAGCACCTCGTGAAACGGCTCAGCCACACCTTTTTTCACCATGACATGTCCCGTGTCCGACCGGAAGAACTGGAACTCCGTCCCCGGAATGACGTTCCCTGTCTGGCTGATCGGGCGCCCCAGATCCCGGTCGCTGCCGCCCGCAATGCTGTGACTGATTAAGCCGTCCTCCGCCACCAGCAGAACCCGGTCCGGATCGAGCCATCTCTTGAACTCGGTTTTGGCGGGCAGCGCTTGCGTGTTCCCCAAGCCGGCATCGGCCACCACCACGATGCCCTGCTTGTTTTGCGGATGGCTCAAGGCCATCGCGAGGTGCGCCCCGCCCGGCGCGAACGCGATGTCCGCCAAAACGAAGCCCTCCGGCAGCCGGACCGATTGCGATCGCAGGGTGGCCGTCTGAATGATGACGTTTCCTCCAGGCTGCCCGGAAATCACGCTCGAACCGTCGGGATTTGCGAACAACTGCCTCTTCGGCCCAAGCCCGCCCGTCAACCGTGAGAAACCAATCCGGCCTTCCAAAACGATGTGGCGGGGAAGGTCGGCGCGGTCGCGCGTGCTGAGCTGCAGGCGAAACATGCCGGTGGGATCGTCGCCGGCAGTCACGCTCGGGATCCGCACCACCGCCGTCTCGCCGGCTCTCATCGCCGGTATAGCCACCGGACCGGTTGCCGCTTTCAATCCCATTTCCGGCTCGACCGTAGCGGTCAGCGCCGGAGTGGCGGTACCCGGCCCCCCGACGCATTCCAGTTGCACCAGCAGCGGGCTTGTTTCTCCGCGGACCAGAACCTGGTTAGGGCCAGTCGAAACGTACGCCCGTGCCACGATCGACGCCCTGGGATGAAGACCAAACGGCCGGTACAATGGATCGCCCAGAATGACCATCGCCCAGGATACCTGCGGCAACGCCAGCCAGTAGGCCTGCGCCACACTCAGCCCGTTTAACAAAGTTTCCACGAAGACATCGCCATGCGGAAAGGCAGCGACGTACGGCTCGCGAACCGGTCCCAACGTCACCGCCGCCCCGTGGCGCATCAGATTGATGCACCAGCCTTTTCCGTTCCGGTTCCAGATATCCTGCGCTTCCTGGCTGGCGATGTGCCAGGCAATCGAACCGGGCGCCAGCCCGTGCTCGCCGAAGACATCCTGGAAGTTCAGCAGCGCATACCAACCGACGTAAAACGCGGCGCCGGCAGCCTGATCCCCGGGCCCGGATGCCGGCTGCTTCCAGGTTTCCTGCTTCATGTCCAAATTTATAGGAAATCCGGCGCCGCCGAGCCGATCGACCACCGCCCGGATGGTGGCGTCGCCCTCCCCATATCCGGTGACTCCGTCGATTCCCTGAGCGTCACCCGCCACCATGCCGTATAGTCCGGATTTCTCGGTGGCTATTGCGTCCTCGACCATTCGGGTGATGGTTCCCAGGTCTGGGCCGTCCAGCCGAACCACGAAAACCATTTTCAGCAGACGCGGATCGCTGATTCCGTGGGAATTCATGCCGTTCAAATAGAGAGGATTCGGCTGGCGCCGCTTCCTGTCGCCCGGCTCGTCCCTCAAAACCATGGCCAGCACACTATCGAAAGCGGCTCCATCGTCCGAGGCATCGTTTCCCTGCACCGTGTACGGAACCCCGGTAGTGGTCACGATACAGCGAATTTCCGGGTGATCTTCCAGGTACTTGCGAACCGGCTCCCCTGCCTTACTCCAATATTGTTCGGCGGTAAGCTGCGTGTTCGTCCCCATGTCGAGGCGCAGGATGTTGCCGGCTGGAACGTCGCGCAGGCGCTGATACATCTGCGCCACGTGGCCCGAGACCGGCGAGTCGCGGTTGACCAGAATCAGAACCTGCGAGGCGTCGAGCGCGGCCCGGGCAGGAAAAACGAAGCCAAACGCCAGACAACACAATGGGAGCGCAACGGTGCGGATAGAACGAGTAATTTCAATCATTTTCGAACCCGAGTGCAGACACCATCTGCACGCACGGTTCCGAAGAGCGGCTTCAAATGTCGGATGGGCGGTACCAATCAGGCTAGCGGCTTAGGGGACAAGGCCAAGGGCAGCCTTTGATCGAGGGTCCGACAGGAAGTACCCTGAAAACCGTATGCCGCAGACAGGGTGGTGAACTTGAACTCCGTCAGTAACCGGCTGATTTTTTGATACATTCCATTCAGCCCCGAATAAGTCCGGAGTCTTGCCACCGCACCTCTTGCCAGCCGCGGTTGATCCGGGTCGATCTCCCAGGGATGGAAATAGACGCACGCACGCTCCCCCTCTTCGGCGTTCACCCGCCGAAGCCCGGCGGCGGTATAGCGGTACGGAAGAATGCGCAGATAGGCGCCACCGCCAACCGGAGCGAGCTTATCTCCGGATACCCTCGCAGTAGCGATGGGAATCTCCTGGATAGGGCCGGAAGGGGTATTTATTGTGTGGACGTGGCGCTGGAAGCCCGGAATCCCGTACCGGTCATGGGTGATCGGGTAAATGCTCGAATCCTGGGTAAAGCCCTCTTCCACGAGTATTTCAAGCGCCCAGAACGTCCGCGTCACGACGGAATAGCTGGGTGCGCGATAGGCCCTGGGAGAAACGCCGCAGGCGTCTTCGATGCTTGCGACGGCCCTTCGCGTATCGGCCCGAAACTCATCGGGTGTCAAGTGATAAAGCAACTGGTGGCCATAGCTGTGGCACGCCATCTCATGCCCCGCGGACACGATCGCTCTGGCTACGCTCGGGTGATGTTCAGCAACCCAACCCAGAAGGAAGAATGTGGCCTTGGTATTCTTTTCGTCGAGAAGATCCAGGATGCGGCGTATCTGAGTCTCGACCCGGGAAGGAAGATCCGGCCAGGAATCCGCCCTGACGCTGTTCTGCACTTCCGTCGGATGGAAATACTCTTCAACGTCAATGGTCAAAGCGTTGAGCATCCCGGTAGACCTTTAGCTATGAAAGCGCCTCAAGAGGACGACAGCCATCGAATAGAGCACCGACACTACCGAGAGCACAGCGCTATCGATATTCCGCTCGATGATTTGGGCCATTTGACTGTGTGCCTTTGCACATCTTGGGCCAGACCCAAACGGCACGTGTTCTCAATAGATTGTATTGGGGCCATCCCGAAGGATAGCAAAGAGTCCCAGGACTTGGGACCAAAGATGTGGATTTCCGACGGGAGTTTTGGACAGGTTGAAATTTAATTCGGCAACGCCGAAATCGTATTTGCGGGTGTGACCCCAAACAGGCTTAGCGATTGTAAACGGCCCAGGTCGATCCGCTCGCTCACTTGACGCTCCGAATCGTATAGCAACAGGCCCCCGCGACCATCGATTTTGATCCGGCAGGCTCCCCGCACCTGGTGTCGCTTTGCTCCCGCCAACCGGAACTTCAGTACCAATTTGAGGTCATACATGGGTCTCTCCAACGCTTCCGTGAATGCTCTTTCGAGAATGAGCGCAGATACCAGAGCGAATACTGCCGTTGCTATGCATCAGAACTATTCCCTGTGCCCAATGCTCCCCTAGTGGCCCTGCGTAACGAAGTTCAGCTTGATTTCCACCGGCGACTCTACCGGCTTTCCATTCAGCATGGCGGGCTGATATCGCCACTGCAAAACGGCATCGATGGCCGCTTTCTGCAGCATGCTATTACCACGCACGACGCGCGCGTTCTTGACCTTGCCGTCAGCCGAGATAGTAGCTTCCAATTCCACCAGGCCGCTGGCGCCGGCCTGCCGGGCCAACCTGGGATATTCGGGATCGACACGGCTGATGACTTTGGCCGCGGTCAATTGGCCACCAACCTTCGCCGGGGACGCCGGCGTCTGCGCCACGGGTTTGGGAGGCGGAGGTACGGCCGCTTGGCTGGTAACGATTCCGGCCAGGCTCCCGGATATGGCAGGCGTGGCCCGAACCACGGGCGGGGCCTCCTCGGGCAGGTCGGTTGGGCTCACCGGCCGGAGCCGCTGCGCCAGCGACGCCGAGTTAAAAGGCTTCAAATTGGCGGCTGGATGAGGAGTAGGAGTATCCTCCGCGGCTTTGGCGTCGTTGGCGCTAGCTGAAGCCGGAGTGGTATCGGCGGCGGCAGTGGTGGTAGCCGGTTTGGCGGCCGCGGCATCCTTCGCGCCGCCCGCTGTGGGCGAAGCGGAGGCCGGCGCATCCAGCGGGGAGGGCCGCGGATCGAGCACGCGCAACGATTCGCTGGTGGTCTTCGACTGGCGCGGATCGGTGACTTCCATCTGGAAGCTCACATCGCCCGTGATGGGCGGATAAAGAATGCTGCCGGTGCGAACCTGATTGGGATCGAGTTGGATGTTCTCGTGACGATCCCCATCGCTGATCGATAGCACCACCTTGCTGGCGCTCTGGATCACGGGAAGGTCGCGGTTCCAGGTGAGCAACATGCCGCCCGACGTGCGTTCTACGCGCAGCGATAGAGGGGAGGAATCCTGCGGGGCAGCCGGGTGCGATGGGGAGACCCGCTTCACCAGCGTGGGATAGACTACCAACCCTCCGCCACCGAGAACCAACATGCCGATCGCCGCCGCTACCACGAGGCGCAGCTTCTTGTTTTTGGGAGCGGGCGCGGGCAGCGCGATCTCTTCGGCCGGGGCGGCCCGTAACAATTCCTCGGTTTTCTCCTCCGCCACCTGGGCCACGGGGGCCGCGGGTGCGGCAGGCTTCTCCTTTTCCTTCTCCTGGCCTTTATCGGCTTTTTCCTTTTCGTCCTTTTCCACCACGGGTGCGGCGGGTTGCGGCTTGGGCGCCGGAGGCGCGGGTGTTTCCAGGCGCTCGGCAACCACAGGTGGAGCGTTGGGAGTTATGACCACGGGCTCCGGCAGGCTGATTTCGCGGCGGGAGGCGATGGGGACGATTTGCGCTCTCGACGGCGGCTTCGGCGGCGCCGCAGGTTGAGCCGCCGGTGGGGCTGGCGGCGCGGATGACGCCGCGTGTTCGGTTTTCCCGGCGCCCGCGCCCGGGAGCGTCAATTCCGAGGAACGGAATGAGAATTCCCGGTAGCTGTTCTCCCCGCCGAGGCGTCCATTTTCGCGAATGAAAATGCCGGCGGTGCTCACCTTGGTCGCGAACGGCCGAACCAGGAGCACGATGTGATGCGGTTCGAGAAAGCGCGGCTCGAAGAATGCGAGATCTTCGGCATCCAGCGAGAGACCCTTGCGCGTGTGACTGCGGAAGAACCCCATGACGCGCGCGCCGCTCCCGCCCGCGTGTTTCTCCATCGCCTGTTCGAAGCGCGCCAGGTCGCCCTCGGAAAGCCGGTACAGCGGGCCGCGACTGTACTCGCATGGAATGAGTTCGTAGTCCGAGATCGTGATCAGCGCCGGGCTGCCCGACGTGTGGAAGCCCAACAGCAATCCGCCGATTTCCGAACCGCGCGAGGTGAGCGAGCGAAACGACTCGACTGCTTCGGACTCCAGCCGGTCGATGAGCGGCAGTGGTAAACGCACGGCGACCGGCTTTTGCGGCGCCTCCCACGTATAGGAAGCAGATTCCGGGGCAATTATATCGACGCGTTCCGCACGCGCAGTGGAGTCAAGCATGGATCCTCTCAGGTCTACGATTTTACGCCCATTTTATGGAAATTCACACATAATTAAGGGGGAATTGACCAAGGTTATTAGAATTTGGTCATAGAGATAACCACTGTAAATATAGCCGGTTAACTTTTTGTAGCAGAGATATTATCCTCCATTAACATAGCAATTAAAGAACAATACCCCTATAATTGAGCCAAAATGAACGGGCGCGTTTGCCAGCTCTGCGGGAAGGCTCTCAGCCGTTTCACTGTCGGCTCGGGAGGCGATTTCTGCTCGCGCGAACACCGCAATCAGTTTCGTCTGCGGCTGGGCATGGATCGCCTGATGGAAGCCAACAAAGTGGCGAGCCTGATGCGCCGGCGCGAGAATGCCAAGACCATTCCCGCGGCGCAACTGGCGCGGGACTCGAAAGTCTCGCCGCGCGTGGCGCCGCTCGCGCGCATGCCGGTTCGGCGTCCGGACCTCGGTCCGCTGCACCAACTTCGCGCCTCGTTGGCGCTGCCCGGAATTGCCTCGCACTCCGAGCACGTGCGGCCGTCGCCGCAGGCCGCGGCTGCGATGCCCGCCGAGGTTCGCGTCATTGAACCGCAAGCATTCCGGGTTCGCTCCGGGCGTACCTTTCTGCCACCGCGCAGCGGCTCTTTTCCGGCGCGGATCGCGCCCGCCGGCGCGGTGGCCCCGCCTTTCGCCGGCGCCCAAGTGGCGCAACTCCGGCGGGAAGTGACCGAATTGCGGCTGACTCTGCGCCGCACCCACTTTGGGGGAAGCGGCATTCAAGTGCGTCCGCTGCGATTCACGGCGCAGCATTGCCAGGAGCCGCAACCGGCGCGGAAATTGAACAATTCAGCCGACCGCGGGCGCGACCTGCGGGTTTCCGGAGGCATTGGATTTCGCCTGGCAACACCGCGCGTCCGTTCCATCGACCTGGGGCGGCCGCCCACCAATCCGCCGGTGCGCTCCACCGATGCGCGCCCGCTCGCCGGCAACTCGCAGCCGAAGAAAAGTTCAGCGGTCGCGGCCGGAGTGATCCGCTTCACCACGCGGGTTCCATCGGCTCCGAAAGGGCCGAAACAAAACCACGCCATGGGATTCCAGTGGCCCAACGCGCTGGTTGGCCGGGCGCGGGCGGAACGGGGCGCCATACCGGTCACCCGAGACTGCGATGTGCGGTGGGTTGCGCAGCCTCCCTGCCAACCGGAACTGCGCTATCGCAACGGACTGGTACGTTTTCGCGCGGCGACACCGGCTGCGCCTTCCGTTTCGGCTTCGCGGGCGTGCGATATCCAATCGGACCGGCGTTTAACTCTGGTTGTGTTCCAACCGCAGGAGACTCCTTTTCAGTGCCCCAGCGATCTGCACGGAACATTTCTGACCAGTATGCATTTCGGGGCCGCGCCGGTGCGCAAAGTGGACTCTCCGCCGGCAACCATGGAGGAACATTTCGACAGCGGCCTGCACCACTGGGTGGGGGCAACGGAAGATTGGAAAGTGGATGTGGCGGGCGTTCGGCCCGGTTCATTGGCACTGTATTCGCCATCGCTCGAATTATCCAATTACGTCTTCGAATTTCTGACGCGGATCGAACAGAGAGGCGTTTCCTGGGTATTTCGCGCGGCCAACTGCAACGACTATTACAAGGCCACCCTGGCGGTGGCGCCCGGCGGAGGGTATGAATTCCGGCGTCAACGTGTGATCGGCGGATTGGCGGAAGACGCCACCCTCCGCATGGCGCCGCCGGCGGCGCCTACTCCCGGCGGCAAGACGGCCCTCACGGTTCGCACGCGGGTAGCCGGAAATGAATTCACGATATCACTCGATGGCCAAACTATCGATACCTGGACCGATGCCCGCCTGACCGGTGGCGGCATTGGATTTGTCGGCTCTCCGGAAGAGCGGGCGCGGCTTTACTGGGTCAAGGTCACGCCTATTGGCCATACAAGCAAGGAGTATTCGAAGCGATGAGCACGATTGCGTCCCGACCATTTAAAGTTCCATCCGTCCGTCCTTCCCCAACCGATGGAAGTGAAAAGAGCGGCATGGCCGCCACCACCTCCGGCTTTCTGGCGCGCGCCGTCACGCTACACCTGGCCGGCAAGCGCGAGGAAGCGCTCAAACAGTTGGAGCGCGCCGTCGATTCGGGCGAAAACTCACCGGAAATCCACCGCGCGATGGGGCACATCCAATTCGAATTGGAGGCCTACGCCGACGCGGCCGACAGCTACCGCAGTCTCACCGAGCTGAAGCCGCAATATGCCAAGGGGTGGTTTAACCTGGGCGTGTGCCTGGAGCGCATGGAAGAGTGGGACGAAGCCTCGCAGGCGTTCCATAAAGCCGCCACGCTCGACCCTTCGCACCTGGAAGCGCATCTCGGGCTGGGCGTGAGCCACCTGCGGCTGGAAGATCCGAAATCGGCGCTGTTCGCCTTCGAGCGCGTGCTGGAACTTTCGCCCGATCACGCCGACGCGCTTTTCGGTAAGGCCGCCGCCATCCAATCGCTCGGCCATCCGGACGAAGCGTCAGCGATTTATCAGCGCATTCTCGAGCACGATCCGGAATCGGAAGAATCGCTGGCAAACCTGGTGCTGATCGGCATGGCGAAAGAGGATTTCGACATGGTTCGCGAGTTCTCCGAACGGCTGCTGGAATTGAAACCGGAATCGAACATCGCGCTGGAAGGGCTGGCGGCATGGGCATGCGCGGCGGGCGATCACGCCCTGACCGCCAAGTTCTGCACGCTGCTGACATCGGCCGTGCCGGCGCACTTCGAGGCGTGGTTCAACCTGGGGCTGGCGTATCAGAAGTCGGGGCGCTGGGAGCAGGCTTCCGAAGCGTACGAAGAGGCACTCAAGCTGCGGCCGCAATCGGCGGAAACCTACACCAACCTGGGAATCGTGCGCGAACAACTGGACGACATGGACGGCGCTCATGAGGCTTACATGCACGCCGTGGATGTCAACCCCGAAGGGCTCGCGCCGGTCTGGAACCTGGCGCTACTGCTGGAACATAGCGGCCGCCCGGAGGAAGCCGAACGGTACTACCGGCAGATTCTCGAAAAGGCCCCGCGGGAAGAGGAAGCGCGGTTCCGTTTGGGCTTTCTGCGTCTGCAGCGCCAGGACTATCGCGGCGCGGCGGAAGCCTTTGAGGGCTGCCTGAAGTATCGGCCCGTCTGGCCGGAGGCGCACGCTAACCTGGCGCTGGCATACAGCGGAATGGGTGAACGCGAGCATGCCGAGCGGCTGTACGAAAAGATGCTGGAGGCGGACCCGAAATCGGTGGAAGCGCTGCGCGGGCTGGCCGCCATGGCGATTCAGGCTTCCGATTTCGATACCGCGCTCGAGTTCCACGTCCGGCTGATCGATCTGGGAGAGCGGTCTCCCGAAATCCTGTACAACACCGGCTTGATGTACGAGAAGGCCGGGAAGCTGGAGAACGCAGTCAAGTTGTATCGCGAGGCGCTGGCACTCGAGCCTTATATGCCGGAAGCGCTGCTGAATATGGGCCGCATTCTGGAGACCACGGGCAAGACGGACGAAGCACGCGCCTGCTGGTCGAAAGCTCTCGAGGCGGAGCCGGCGCTGGCACAGGGGTATTTCGGACCGGCGATCGATTAGGGAAGTCCCAGCGACAACCGCTTGCTTGCGCGCGCGGCTCATTCACCACGTGAAACCACTGCGCCTGCTGAGCCGCGACCGCGAGGGAGCGGTGCCTTTCGTGCGGAACAATTAGTCTTGCAAGTGCATCGGGGACAATGAACCGTTCTTTCTGAGAGTCTTGTATTCACGAGAAACGATGGCGGATGTATGAGGGATTCACTCATCGCGGCGCCCTGTTCCCTGCTGTTAATGCCGTGCGAATGCGTAACTCTGGAATCGGTGATCCAAAGGCGGCCTTCTCCGTTCGCCAGTGACTCTCGGCTCGCTAGGCACTTGCCGGGATCACCTTGCGAGAGATCAAATAAAGTCCGATACGCGGGGCAGTTTGTGGCAAACCGGAATTCGCGCGGTGACGTTTCCACTTCCTGTTCGGCTGACCAATCGTACTCAGCGTCGACTTCGGTCGGATGGTGAGCCCGGAACGGCGGGTTGGCCACCCAAAAGAGTTGTTCGCACTGGGCTCAGCGTGCGTGATCTTGACCGCGAACCCTCCGGGGGAGCGTAAATACAAACTTGAGATCCGGGTTAAGGTCCTTCTGATACGCTTCCCCTTCTCGGACTTCCCCGGAAAAACAGATTGCGCCTTGAGCGCATTCCGGCTTGCTCGCTCCGGGCGCTTTGCGAGCCTTTGTCATCTTCCCAGTTTGCGCCGAGCCGACGACGACCAGGATGAAGACCAGCCATCGTCCAGATCTTCTCATGCTCCGAGCCTCATTCTAGCGCTTCACTGGGGCCCGCGAGGCCATTGGCGGACAAAAAACGTCACCCGCACTGTGATTTTCAGAGAAAAATGACGGGCTTTCTTCGGCGCTATTTGACGTTCGCGTTCGCGCGGCGTCGCAGCCCCGCAAGCGGTCCTTTACGCAACGGCTGGTAGGGCGACGAGGATAGCACTATTTTGCGGGTGCCTACGGCGTTTTGCAGGAGTCATCCGCGCATCGTGCCGATGAACACGCAATCTGGGATACTTTGCGATCCCGCAAGCCTGGTTCTCTACGAGCGATGCCAAGCCAGTTCGAGACCTGATGCGCGATCTGGAAAGGGTGAATCGCGTCGAACCTTGAGCGAACCGTGTATAATCCACACATGCAAGGAATACCCTGGAGCACAATTGCGCTCGGCTCGCTGTTGCTCATCTCGGTCTGCTCAAAAGGAGGACAGGAAGTGCAATCTCCGCAACCTGAAAAGTCGAAGCCGCCTGTCAAAATGGAGCAGCGCGGGCGCATCCTTGGAATCGGCGGTATCTTCTTCAAATCCGCTAATCGTGATCAGATGCGCGAATGGTATTCGAAGCATCTTGGACTTGCTGACAAAGGCGAAGGCGCGATGCTACCGTGGCGCGAACACGACGACCCGCAAAAGGAGCACGTTACAGTTTGGACTGTTTTTCCCGCCTCCACTCACTATTTCGATCCCAGCCCCGCACCCTTCATGGTCAACTACATCGTGGACGATCTGGATGCTTTGCTCGACCGCTTAAAACAAGAGGGAGTAAAGATTGACGCCAAACGAATGAATGAATCCTACGGTCACTTTGCCTGGATCTATGACCTGGATGGGAATAAGATTGAGCTCTGGCAGCCGCCGTCCGCAAAGCCCTAAGCGCCTTCCACTGCACTTACTCAATCGGTTTTCATCACCATTCCGATTGGCGGTTCGATGCGGCAGCGTCGAGATCATTGGCCCGTTTCCGTCAGCAGCATCGTAGCAGAAAATGCATTCTCGGCCTTCCAGTCGCTTGTTGCTCCGTTAGACAACCAACGAGAGTTCTGGACAAACAAATACGGCGGTTACCCGTAAAGTGGACCGGCCCGGTCCATAACCGAGCGGTACCATAACGCCCTCCGCGAGCTCCAGCGCTTCCAATCCGCTGCAACCACCCAACCCGACCCCGAGCCCGTCCCCGCAACCCCACAAATCCAAACGCCCAACCCGCAAATTGGCTTCGTTCCGCCACCCGCCGCCGAACCCGCCAACGCCCAGGACCGGGAGGCAATCCGCCCGCTTCCACACACCGCACGCCGACATCTGAAGGCCGAGAAGCTTTCGAAAAGCCATTACCGCTCCCTGCGGTCGCGGCTCGGTGTGATCGCAGTTAGGGCCGTTATGCCCGCCGAAACGAGAATTCTGTTCCCGTTGTGTTAGCAAGCCGGTTCCATTCAACGATCCCCGGCGCGTACGCCGCCGCCATTCTGGCTTCTGGCTCCTGACTTCCTCGACTCCCATCATCCCGCAGGGATATCAAGGCGAAGCCTTGGCTAGTTAAGCTAGGGAAGAGCTCTCAGCTCTCAGCTTTCAGCAAAAACCCTGACCGCCCGGCCAAGCGGTTGGAACAGCTGTCCGTCGAGCCAGAGGCTCGTGAATGGAATCTCATAACAATCCGTCGTCGGCAGTGGAGTGGTGTATATTGTGACTGATCAACCAGAACCTCCTTATGCCCAACTATCAAAAGCTGACCATCGAAGCCGAGCGCGCCCTTCTGGACCAACAGGTCAAAGCCATTGAAGAGATCGACTCGAAACTGAAAACCAAAGATATCGCCCAGGGTCCCAAGGCGTCCCTGGAGGAAGCACGCCGCAAACGGGTCGTCGAAATCGGCCAGGCGATTGACAAAGTCCTGAATGCCTGCGACGTCGCGGAGCACAATAATCGGGTGTATTGCCAATACATCTCGGATGCCCACGCCGCTGCGAAACTGCAGATGGACCAACTGGAACCGCTGGTGCAAGGGCTGGAGAGGGCCTGGAACGACCGGCTGGCATTGGGGGTGATCCAATTTGTGGGGCAGGTGGAGGTGTGGGCCAAGAGGTTGAAGACGGACGATGAGGAGTTGCGGTCCATGAAAATGGTGGACGAGTATCGCGGCAACGGATGGAAGACCTCCATCACCGCGGCACTCAAGTACGCTCCGGATCGGGCTGGGGAGTTCGCCACTCGGGACAAAAACCGGCTTGCCGGGATCGAGCTGTCCACCAAGGTCGCGGGACAGAGGAACCGGGTCGGTGAATACGTAACCCGCGCCCAAGCTCTGCAAAAAACCGCCTCAGCGTTGGGCGACAAGGCGATGGGCGTCCAGAAGGATCTCGGGAAGCTTCGCGACGAGTTGATCGATTACGCCGAAAAGGTGGAAAAGGACGCAAACGGACTCCTGGGCGAGATCGTCAGCACAACCGCGCAGGTGGACCGGATCGTGAAGGCCGCCTTGGGAGTCAAGACGCCCAACAAGGAAACGTATAAGCCGGCCCTCCTCTTCGAGCCTAAAATCGACGTTTTCATTAAGGATTGCAAAGGCACGATCAAGACGATGCGGGTGGTTTATGGCGAGGAATCCAAGAAGGGCGTTAGCTTGGGGGAGCGCTATTCCAAACTGCCACTGCAGCGGGCCGACACCGCCATCAAGAAGTTAGAGGCGGCGACGGAGGGTTTCGTCAAGAACTCTGCTGCTATCCGCAAAGTGATTGAGGTGGGGAAGAAGTTCAAGTAGGTTGAGCGTGTCAACCACGAATCCGCGGCGACGGAGCCAATCGAGCCGGAGCCCGCGTCGCCGCAGACGCCGCGGTTCGTTCCGCGCGGGATGACCACTCGCTTCAGGCCCCACCCAAAGGCTAGCGGCCGATCGGCCGATAAACAGCCTGCAACGGGTTTTGGCCCGGTTTTGGCTAGCCGAAGCCCGATGACTTCTGGGGACGCCGAACGCGTTGCCGTGAGGGCAAGAACCTCACGAGCGACCCGTTCACCAGCACCGCCAGCGGCACCACAGTGTTCGCGGCGCGCTATTCGGCGGCCTCATTACTCGACAGAATGCGCCCGGCAACTGGAAATGGCGATTCGGGACGGTAGGCGATCTCGGAAAGCGGGCCGGCGCGGTCTATAACCGAGTGGTAATGTACGGGAACGCCACTTCACGTTCCTGACACCGTCCAATACGGTCGTAAGCGTCGAATTTCGATCAGACAGATTCCCGCCAAATTCCACGTCGGCGGGTCGGCGGTCTCGCGTCAACTCGGACGGCCTGTGAGTGGCCAAGGAGGAAATGCTCGGGCACCGAGGAAAACACAACGCGGTGATCTCTGGCTTCAACACATCTATGTGAGCCGCGAGAATGCGACCGACTTTATCCAGTCGAGTTGGATTATACTGGCTGCATGGAGGACAAGGATGAGTCTGTTCAGGTCCCTCTTGGCCGTGGTCTTTACTAGCCTCGATTTCCACGCGTAATAATTCAGTAACGGGAATGGCGTGTTGAGCGATGACGTCACGACTCAGGCAAATTGAATGATCAGT
>Ga0181538_10001256_pt1 | contig 28883 bp, 23 predicted proteins | sample PEATcosm2014_Bin_40_FD_119773 | JGI IMG/M metagenome (GOLD analysis project Ga0181538, IMG submission 119773) | Peatland microbial communities from MTU Mesocosm Facility, Houghton, MI, USA - PEATcosm2014_Bin23_30_metaG | ecosystem: Environmental > Terrestrial > Soil > Wetlands > Peat | place... | reverse complement strand
TAGTATTGTAAATTAACAATACATTTATATAAACCTTTCGGTCATATTCCTATACTTTCCCGACGTAGAATAAGTTGTATTGTAAACTATTCTGAACTCGAGTTCAGAAAGCTAGGCTGTAAACTACTGCCGATACGCCTATTATTTCTTGAGATATTCGGGTATCTTGAATTTCCTGTATTCGCTGAGAAGGTTTTTCCCATAGATCAGCCTGCACAGCTCTTCCGCCTCCAGCTTTGCGCCGGTCAGCGCATTATGCGGATATGGCTCTACCGGAAGGCCGCAATACTCCTGTATCACGTTCGACTTCATAGCAGAGCCTTTGTTTTCGAGCGGCGGCTTGATGCCACGCATCAGGTAGTTGGCATATGTGATTGTGTGGATGTCAACAAGCCTGTATTTGAATGGGTTCCTGATCCTGCAAAGCTCAAGCGAATGGTTTATGAAATACACATCCATGTAATGGTTGAGGCCTGCCAGTGTTATGTCCTCTATCTTTGATGTCCAGTCCAGAAATTCCTCTAGCAGGGTCTTGAGCGGTTTCTTGCCCCTCGCCTTTATCCCCTCTCTGGTAAAGCCGTTTATCTGGAGTGCTACCGGGTCTAATTTGGAGCCTTCGCGCATCCTGCATTCCCCGTAGAACTGGTTCTCCGGATTGGAGAAATCAACAGCGCCTATGCTCAGTATGGAGTGCAGCCAGGGGATCTCTCCCGTCGTTTCGATGTCTATTACAATCATGAAACAATTTATCAACTTATAAATATATAAATCACCATAATTTATTATGGCAAAAGAGCTTGACTTTGCATATAAATACCCATTCTCCAGCGAGGCAAAAAGGATAGTCGGGAGAGGGGAGAGCAAAATAAACAGGAAATACCTTGATATGGCCGCAAAGCACATAAATAATGCAATCGCTGGCAGCCTGACCCGTAAGGAAATAAACATGGACTCGATAAAGCTCGATTATGTGATGGCTTATCTCTATTCAAGGCTGCTTCTCAGCGCAGTAAGAAGGAGGGACATAATTAAAGGTTATGCGATTGCAGAGGCAAAAAGGTCCGCAGAGGCTCTCCTGGTATCGGAGGATTCCGACATAACCCGGGTGGCTGCCGAATTGGGGATTGACCTGTACAACCCGTTTCCCGGCATAAAGGGTAGCTCCAAGAGGGATGAATTTGCAGTGAGCTTAATAGACTATATAAACAATATACCAAGAGACCAGGGTTTTGGGCTTGTAAACCAAAAATTGAGCAATGGCGTAATCCTGTTGAACAAGACGCAACTGTCCAGGATAATGGAGATGGCGATAGGGGCGGAGATATCAAAAGGCCTACCGATAAAGAGTGCAGATCTCCCAAAAGAGATAATCGACTATTCAAAAACCCTGAGATTCAAAACCATAGAGAAGGAGGGGCGAATAAATGCGAAGGGTAGCGAGATATGGATCGAAAAGCTGCTGCAGACGCCGATAGCTGATGTGAGGCATAGGACCGTCAATCTCATACTTGCGCCTTATCTCGTGAACACAAAGGGCATTGAGGTGGCTGACGCTGCAAGGATGATAGTGGAATACATAGAGAAATGCAAGCTGATAGACCCTAACACCAAGATAAATGAGAGATACATAGAGTACCAATGCGGATATGCGAAAAGGAAAGGGCTTCGCCCGCTTTCGATTGGCAGGGCAAAGGAGCTTCTAGGGGAGCAGATAGATTTCGAGGGAAAATGATGTCGTGATGCAATGGCAAACAGGGCGGGATTGTGTAGGATTTGCGGCAGGATAGGTAAGTACACATGCAAATTGTGCGGAAAGCTTGTGTGCAGTGACGATTATGACAGGGATATGCAGATATGCGTAATTTGCAAAAAGGGGCGCACAGTCAAAAGCTGATCTTTATTCATGTCCTTGGTCATAGAGCTCATCCATCTCGTGCATGCAGCCAGTTACTGCGACAACATAATAGTTCTTTGTGCTTTTTGGTATTCTGCCAGACATTATGCGTTCAAGCCCAGAATTATAGGCCTCTATTGCTTTTATAGTGTTGCCGTTGAATTTCATTATGAACCACTTCAGTATTGATGCACCTATATTAATGTTTACTTCAGGATCGAAGATGTTTTCATACTGCCATCTGCTCAATCTTAAGGATGGATCGTGGATGTTTATCTGCATCAACCCCAATTCATCTTTCGGCCCTATTGCATATTTGTATCCAAACGACTCTGCCTTTATTATTGAGACTATGAGTTTTGGGTCCAGCCTGTAATTCTTGGCAACCTCTGTTATTATTGGTAGCAGGTCCAATATCTGGTTGGGTATTCCATTTGTGCTATTGGCAGGGTGGTAAACATTTGCCGCTTTGTAATACGTCTCTTGCATGTTCCTTAGTTTGCTGAAATCCCACCCTTTCTCCGTCTTATAATAATCTTCAACAGGTAGCCTCTGGCCATTGGCAAGCTCTTCGTGCATTATTATTTTTATCTTACCATCTGGTTGAAATAGTACTGCTGTGGGAACTTCTTTGATACGCTCTTCTGCAGATGCAGTAGAAAATGTTAAACAGGCTGCAGCTGCAACAACGCCCGCATTTCGTAGCAGGCTTGAAGTACGGCAGGCCTTCCTTTCCGTAAAGAACAAAATATCACTAAATAATAGTCGCCAAGACAGATATTTAAGTTTTATGGCATTCATGCACCCATTATTTAAACATTTCCCCGCATAATACTACTGTCAAACGGTAATAGGAACAGGGAAACGCCCAAACCCACTCCGAACTTGGAAGCTAAGCCTGTTTACGATATGTGTGTACTGCCTCCGGGCGGGAAATCATGTTGCTGTTTGGCATTTATGTTTATTCTTTTTTTGTCTTTCATCAATGGTTTTATGGCTGGTAAGGAATCCGATTTGCAGGCATGGCTTGTTTGCGAGGAGATATTCAACAAGATAAAAACAGAGCTCGTAACGCAGGCCATGGATACTGTAAAGGAAGTGATGGACTCAAAGATGATAGATGTAAAGGGATCGCTCGTCAATCTGCCGGACAGGGCGAGCGACACCGAGATGTATATGTTTCTCATAAAGCATATGGTGGAGCAGCGGGAGAATATCATAAACAACTACAGGAAATACCTGGAGGTCGGCGATTACAAGGAATTGTCCCCGCAAAAGCTGGAGCAGATTGAGAGATTAAGGAAGTTCCTTTTGGCGGTTGACAAGATTTCGATCCTGATGGATTACAGCAATGCTTTTGATGGCTGGATGAAGGATATTGCAATGGAAATAAGGGAGAAGGACCCGTCAAAAATAATCAAAGGCACTATGAACGAGTCGAGAATGGAGCTGATTAATTATGTGCTTAAAAATCAGGTAATGGCAAAGGAGGAGATATTAACAGATAAAGAGAGAAAATTCCTTGAAAGGGCAGTACTCTGATTTGCAGAATGGAATTTCACCTGGTTTTTTTCTTTTCTTCCTTTCTCAACATCCTATGGGTTTTTGTCCATGCCCAGAGGTCGTGTTTGAGGTATCCCCTGAGCATTTCAGCCGCAGACATGCGGGCAGCAGGCGCCTCGATGGGTATTGATATTCCGGATTGATCATAAACATTTATCCTTTCTTTCCTGATGTAGGTGCCTATTTCGCTCGGTTTCACCTCAACACTTAAAAGTATCTTGGTTATCACCTCCTGCTTTTCCATTGCCGGACTATAACCCTCTACGAAATGCTCAGCTATTCTCTTAAGGTTTGGTTCTGACAGAAATTCCAGAAGCGCTTTTGTCCGCTGCAGCTCCTGCACTCTGTACTTGTTGAACATAATTACCACATGAATATTATGGATTTCAGATATTTATATATTCCCAGAGCCATGCCCTTTGATCAGAATCGGTGTTCTGCTAGGCGGGTGTTGAAGGCCTGCTCCGCTTCAGGTAGTTATTTATTTCTGTGTAGTTTAGCCTTGCGCTGATGAATGTAATCACCTCCTCCTTGTTCAGGTCGGCGGCAGGCTTTAGCCCGTACATCTTGCAAAGCTCCGCGATCTGGCTGGGTTTGAGGTTGTTCAGGATTTTTATTTTCTCCCCGAGGGTCTTGTTCCTTGACCCTGGTCTTCTTGCGGTCTTGGTCTCAGCGCGGAAATTGCTCTGCCAGTTGGCGAAATCCTTCGGGTAGTTTCTAAGGGCTTCGCCCCAGGACATCCTGACTGTCGGAGGAGGCAAAGGCACAGTGGTGCCGGACTCTGCCGCACTCCTATTGAAATTAAGGTCAAGATATTTCTTTAGCTGGTTGGCGCCGGTTGCGCCAGTTATGAAGAGCATTAGCGCCTCATTGCTGCCGGTATCTGCGATCTGGCCCAGGCCGAAATGCTTTGCTGTTGCAACAAGCTGGTCATTGGAGAGTTTGCCGAGCCTGTCCTCATTGCTTTGGCGCAGCGCCCTCTGTTGGTTTTTCAGGTTTGCAATTGTGCTTCCTGATGGCTTGATGCCGAGGCCCTTTCCTGCCTTTCCAAGCGCCAGCGCTCCAAGGCCGCCTGCCGCACCTGCCAGCCTTTTCGTGCTTGGGCTTGGTCCCCCTTTTCCTGGCTGCGCAGGATACCTGTTTCCCTTGCCGGCAAGCCCCTTCCCGGAATACCCCCTTGCAAATCCGATCAATGTGTCGATGCCGAAAAATGCGAAGAGGTCAGTCCCGCTATGCAGGCCCCTTGCCGCAAGTATGAGTATGAGAATTATGATCAGCGGTATGATCGCGTATATTGCGCCAAGGCTTAATATCGCTAGCATCAATAAAAACATTCTCTCACTTTGTCTCCTCTTTTCTATCAGGCCTTTTCCTAAAAGGCTTATTCCTTATCTGCATCAGGATTATCAGCAATGCGGTTCCTATTGCGGCAAGCAGTCCCATTATTGGTATTGCGCCGATGCTTAGGGAATAGTTGCCTATGCTGAAGAATGCTGTCGTCTGGTTGGGCGAATAGGTGTAGTTGAATTCCGGATATTTTAGGGTATTATGCGGATTGAATTCCGCAGCCCCGCCGGATTGCGATAGCGGCGAAAGCTGCGCTATTACGGGCTCAGGGGCATTGGATCCGTAATAGTATGCCGTAACCCTGTCCTGGCTTGCGCCGCAGGCCGTGAATGAATAGTTGAATTTGCCGCTGCTGTCGGTCTTTGTTACGTCCAGCAAACCGAGCTGCGATGTTAGCACTCCTGTGCCGTTTGAAAAGAGCGGGAGGCAGTACTGGTAGCCCTGCTGGCCGCTCTGCTGGCTCACTGCCGGAAGGCTGTAATTGCCATAGATATTGCAGTTGTATGTAGGCAGCGTCAGCAAGCTGTTTGGCAGGGCAGAGCAGGATCCTGATGAGCCGAAGTCTGTGTGGTATGCGGTGGCGTTGGCCTCCTCAGAGCCAGAGGGCTGGGGCTGGGTAAGCGTTGACAACGGGTTTGCGAGAATGCAGCCCTTCGAGCTTGGGGCAAATGCGCAGAGCATTGAGTACTTGTAATATCCTGTCGGGTTCTGGGTCGGGCTTGAGCTCTTGTTCAGGTAATTGATATTTGTATCATAATAGAGGTAGATTGGAGAACCCTGCGGCAGCGGGAGGGTTCCTGTTTGGGTTGAATAGAATGCTATGCCGTTGACAGTAACTGTGGTCTCGTTGGTATTCAGGGAATTTATTGCTATTGTGTCATTCAGCGATAGCTGGGTTATGTTTGCAAGATCAACATCCAGCGGCATGTCCACCGTGTTATTGAACCTGTCGACATAGGTGTATACGAACCTGTTGAATCCCAGGATGCCTGAGTCTGCCTTTGTAAGATTCAGCACAAGGCTGTCAAGGTACCTTGCGGTCTTGAAGAGCTCGAAAAGCTGGAATGCTGGCACAGGATTCGGAGCTGTGGTGTTGAATGTTAGATTGCTCGGGCCGTTGAGGTACTTGTTGCTGTAGTAGTAATTTGATGGGCATGATGAGCCGCAGTTTGCGCCGATTATCGGATTCTGCAGTGGCTGCGCTATCTGGACAACATAGCCGAATGTGCCTCCGCCCAAACTCCCGATGCCACCTGATGGGGACTGGGTGAATTGGAGCTCCGAATATGTGTAATTGTTTGTCGCATTGACAACAAGCGGAAGCCCGGACTTCTTTGCGCCGCTGGATGCAACGGTTTTCGGGTTTACGGTCTGATTTATGAATATCTCGCCGTCTATCCTGTTTGTCAGTATCTGGAAATTGATGTAGGGCGAGATGGTCAGACCAGCATCCGAGAGGTTTGGAATGAAGTTTGTCTGGAGCGGAATGAATTGCGCATAGGTGCCGCCGCTCTCTATCGTTGAATTAAGGAATGGCGAGCTGGTATACGGCACAGGGCTATGCCCGAGCTGTGTAGTCTGGTAGGCGTATTTTGTGTTGGTTGAGGAGGTTGCGCCAAATAAGGAGAGGAGGGTTGCGCCAGTCGCATAAACAGAGCAGAATTGATCATCGCCTTGCTGTGCCTGTATATTCGAATATTTCTGGTCAAGCTCAAGCGTTATCTTGTATGGCGTCAGGAGATAGCCATTAAGTGCGCTCTTCAGGTATGTTGTGGGCAGATTTCTTTTCGGGCCGCTTGATGAGCTCGGCGTTGATGATGCCAGAGAGCCGTAATTGGGCTGGCCGCTTATGCCGCTACTGGCTACAGAGCTTGCGCCGCTGCTGTACTTGGATGTATCCAGTGTCGGGAATATCGCCGAGAAGGCATTCTGCAGGTTCAGGTACTGCTCAGGCCCTCCAAGACTCTCCGCATATTCAAATGAGCTTGGCACGCCGACCAGCGGCGGATAGAGGTTGGGGAGATAGGTCTGCGTGTTCCTGTCTGATATGCATGAGGAGTGTGCCGGAGGGGAGACGCTAAGGTAGCATAAGTATGTGGTATTTGCGGCAAAGTCAAGCTTTGTGTAGTTCTCTATCACAGGGTGCAGCACAAGCAGCTCTGTGTATAATGCGCTTGATGGCTTGCTTACGCTGTAGCTTGTTCCCGAAACGCAGTATGATCCGGCAGCGCGCGAAACGCCGGCAGCCGAGTTGCCCGGAGCTGAGCCAACCAGTATGGCGCCTATAATGTTCAGTATGTAGCCAGTAGTGGAGCATGTTGAGGTTGTTGTGGTGAAGCTCCACGGATGGGCTATGATATAGAGCGTCCCGTTGAAGTCTGATGTGATTGATATGCTGTTCCATGCATCACCGACTGCTCCGCTGGTCGTATCTATGTGCGGGCCTATGGCGTCATAGGCTGTCGAATTGAAGATTGGGGTATTGCTTGCATGCATGCTCCCAGGGTCATTGGTGCACTGGACTGCGCAGTAGGATATGACCTGCCCGCTTGGCAGCGTTATGGATGCGGAGAGCGGCCAGCCATAGGGCTTCCATCCGAATTGGGGGGTAGTGCCTGCGCCTATGGATGAAACAGCTGCCACTGCGGTGTTGTCAACACTTGATAGGGTATTCACTGTTGATGGATCTATTGGGATTTCCGTGCCGTTCTGCGCAAATGCCCTGAGCATCAGCACAGATGAGTCATGCGTCCCGTCAACCGTAAATGTCCAGTTGTCTATCACGTAGAGTATCCCCCTTGAGTCCACTATGGAAACAGGATGATGGTTGATGAGAGCATCCTTCTGCGCATTATAGGTCTGCGCAGAGTACGCCTGCGCAACAGCAGGATCCGAATACGGCCCGCCAGCCTGCAGGTATTTTACAAGGTTCATGTTAAATGTCGCGTTTGAATATGAGAGGGATATGTTTCCTATATAGGTGAAACCGCCGGAGAGCTGGCCTTTGAAGAAGCTTGATGTTGGAGTAGATGATGCGACACCAACGCTGCTCCATGGAAGGTTTGCCTGGTTAAGGCCGCTTGAGCAGTCGTATCCGGAATAGCTTGATGGCGCATACTTGCAGTAGTTCCCATTCACCCAGTATGATCCCCAGAAGCAGAATGGCGTATCGCCGGCTGCCTGGCTGCAGCCGCTCTGGGTTATCGGAGGATTCTGATTCACAAAGTCATCCGCCCACTGGAATGCGCATGTGGGATCGTCCCAAATCGAGGTCCATGTGGGATTTTGCTGGTATGGTGTGCATGTATTCGGGTCATAGCTTGGATTAGATAAGGGATAGGATTCGCCATTGGCCCCGTTGCATTGCCCTTCCTGCAGTATGCCCATCGCCACGCAGTTAGACCCGGAGCTTATCCCCTGCGCTGATACGCCCGGATTGCCGCTGCTTTCAGCATAGGCGATCGAGACTATCTGTATGAGCTGCGTGCCTGAGAACCCTGCCTGCTGTGCGCATGCCACAATGGTCTGGAATGAGAGTGCGCTGCTCCCCGAGCTATAGTCCTGGTTCGGGCATGTTCCCTGCAGCGCTGTTGTTGTTGATATGGTGCCTGTAGCCGTGGCGCTTGCCGCCGGGGATGCGCTGTCAGCCACCTTTACGCAGTAGGTATTGGATGTTGTAGGGGAATCCGTCATTGTGGGATTTGTCTGCCCTGACATTGTGACTGTGCATCCAGAATCTGCATACCACTGATAGGTATAGGGCTGGGTTCCACCTGTCGGGTTTGCAGTAAGCGTTAGGGACTGGCCGCTGGTTATTGTGCCGCTTCCGGATACCATTACCTGCAATGCTGAGGAGCCTGATGTGCCTGTTGAGGTTGTCTGGTATACCAGAACAGTGCCGCCCACGCCGTAGGATGCATTTGCCACATAGACATACTGGCCGTTCGGGGATGCGGCAAATTCAGCTGATGGTATGAATGCGGGCATTGAGGATGACCTTGCTGGGGTTTTCACCTCGGTGCCGATGGTCTTGCCGTTGGACATCAAACCTACAAGTGTAAAGTCTGTGTCGCTGGTGCCGCCTATGCCTCCGCCTCCGGTGTTGAGCACGCCCGTGGTGTGGGCGCCAAGAAGAAAGACATCTCCGCTGCTGTCAGATGAGAGTGCAAGCGGCACGAACTTGGACAGAAGGCCGCCATTGCTGTAGGTGCCCGACCATATGGAGCTCACGGTCGATGACAACAGATAGGTATTGGCAACATATACGTCCTGGCTGCCCTGGAGTGTTGCATTCGCATAGTAGCTCTTCCATTCATTCTTCCAGGCATCGACGTTGCTCTGCGTTTGCTGCTTGTTCGGCGGATTGCTCGACAGGTTTACATACCCCTCAGGTATGAAATGAAGCCTATAAAGATAAGAGACCGTTGTGCTGCCTATGCAGAATGATAGTATGCCGTTGGGGCAGTTGTCGTTTGTGTATTTCAGCACATAGACATCGCCGTTGGGGGATGTGCTTATGAATACCGGATTCTGTATGCTGCCGTAGACGAATGAGCCAAGCGTCTGCTGGTTTGAAAATGCCCCGGAAAGCGAGGATGCCTGCCGTTTAGTCATGGTTGTCAGCAGGCCGGTCTGTGATTTTGCAAAGCTGTTTGTATCAAAGGTATAATTCAGGGATGTGAGGTTTGATGGAAAGAGTGAGAGAAGGCCGCCATATGTGCCTATGAATGCCGAATCCGTATCCAGTGAGAATGGCTCAAAGGATGTCGCGGGGTTCATGTAGTTGTGCGTGCTGTAAAGGTTGTAGGAGCTGTTCATGAATGATACGCTTGAGCTTAATTGGGTGTATGCTGTCGGTATGGTTGTGTTGTAAAGGATGTATGGCATTGCGCTCACATTTACCGTATCCACAGCTCTTGGATCAACCTGCTCAAGCCCTCCCGGATAGGCTGCAATAATGCCTGAGCCATCCTTGTTGATGTAGGCGTTAAGGCCGGTGTAGAATGTTCCGCCCATGGCCAGCGTCGCATTCTCGGATATCTTTGTCCAGCCGCCGCAGTTTATCCCTGCAAGCAACTGGGAGCTGCAGCTTGATGAGGCGCTAGTTATGGGCGCATACATGTAGCCGCTGACGTTAAGGTACTGCCGTCCTGAAAATGCTGTGCGGTTGAATATAGGAACTGTGACGTTTGTGTTGTTTATTGCATCCACATTTGAGGTCAGGGAGTAGTCATAATTAAATGTGCACATTATGGGCTGGCAGAAGACTGGTGGCGGAGCAGGCTTGCAGAGCGGCAGCGGCCCGTACTGCAGGCCCTTGATTGTGCTGCTTGTGTCAAGCTGCGCTACATTTGTTTGCGACAGGTCAGCATACTGTGCGCTCCATGTCCATAGCCCCTGCTGCGGCGATGAGGGAACCTGACTGAATATATAGGATTCGGTGTTGTAGCCGTTTGAGAGGTTGTAGGCCTGGGATGTGGGCGTTCCTGTCTCTCCAGAGTAGGCAAGGGGCATTGTGAAGCCGCTTGCTATGCTGGCTATCGAATAGGTCTGCGTAGCGAATGCCGGTGTAAGGGGAGACCATGCTACAATTGTTGTGAGGGTTATAACGGTTGTAAGCGGGTATGTTGAGGCAAGGCACTTGTTTCCGGCAACAAATGTCAGGTTGGAGGATGTGAAATATCGCTGGCTGTAGCTCACATCAGGATTCAGCGGGCAAGTTATGAGGTTCTGCGAACTGTACCAATTCTTGTTCTGCACATCAAGCACAAGCGGGGTCTTTGATGACTGGGAGCTGGCCGTGCCCTTTTGTATTGAGTATCCCAGACCTGTTGAAAATTTCGTGATCAGGGTTGTGGTTTTTCTATAGGCGCATGCACCTGCAGGTGGCGCGGAGCCGCCACCCACAGAGGCGCAGTCCAGTGCACCAGGCTGGGTTAGGCTTCCTGAACTTAGGGCTCCGGACAGGTCAGTGTTGCTCAGCGTGCTTCCAAGAGCCCCATTATTGTCAAGCAGGTCCGCTGCCGCACCATTATTTATTGTGGTTGCCAATTCGGAATTGTAAAGGGCAGCGCCAGGATCGGATCCGCTCATTATTCCATCCAGGCCGTCGCCCCCAAGGAAATTGTTGAGCGAGCCTGGATTAGATTCCATGCTGCCCAATGAGGGATTGCTAAGGAAGCTCTGGAGTGCGGTGGGATTTGACATCAGCGCACTCATTCCCTGGCTGTTGAGCGCGCTGCTGGAAAGGCCGGGAGTGTTGAGCAGCGAGCTTAGCTCTGAGGAGGACTGCGGGTTGCCAAGTATTCCTCCAAGCGCAGGGTTTGACAAAAGGCCTGAGAATGCGGAGCTGCCGGCAAAGGTCGAGGCGCCTGGGCCGCCGAGCAGGCTTGCGAGCTGAGTTGGATTTGATGCGATATTATTCAATGACGGGTTTGAGAGCAGGCTGGCGAGCTGGGTTGGGTTGTTCAGTATCGGGCTCAGGCCCGCAGTGCCGAGCATGTTGTTGAATTGTGTTGGGTTGCCCATTATCCCCACGATTGATGGGTTGCCGAGCAGGCTTGCAAATGCGGCAGGGTTGCCTGACTGCAGTAAGGAGATTGACTGCGTGCCAAGCAGTGAGGAGAGCTGGTTCTGGTTGCTAAGTATTCCTGTCAGCGATGGGTTGCCCATAAGGCCTGCAAGCTGGTTCGGATCCGATGTTATGCTTGTAAATGTAGAGCCGCTTATGAAGGAATCAAGCTGCGCGGGGTTTGAGCTGATTCCTGAAAGGGACGGGTTTGAAAGTAGATTTGTAATGATGAGCGGGTTGCTGCTTGCTGCGCCAGTCAGGCTTGGGAGAGAGAGCACAGATGCAAGCCCTGCAGGATTCTGCATTATGGTGCCAAGAGAGGGATTTGAGAGCAGTGATGCGAACTGTGTTGGATTGGAGACCACAGGACTCAGTGACTGGGTTGAGAGGAAGGTTCCGAACTGTGTCGGATTGCCCAATATTGTGGAAAAGGAGGGATTATTCATGAGTGTGGAGAACTGCGCAGGGTTGCTTATCACTGATGTGATCTGGCCTGTGGATATGATTGTCGCAAAGTTTGCAGGATTTGCAGCTATATTGACAAGCGAGGGGCTGCCAAGAAGTGCCTGCAGCGACTGCTGGTTTGAGAGCAATGGGATCAGGGTTGGATTTGACATTACTGTGCCCAGGCCTGCCGGGTTTGACATCACGCCAGGGAATGATGGGTTTGAGAGCAGGCTTGCGAATGCTGAGGGATTGCCGATTATACCGGAGAGCTGGCTTGTGCCTGCAAAGCTTGCAAAGGCTGTTGGGTTGCTGTTGATTGCCGAGAGCGATGGGCTTGAGAGAAGCGTGCTGAGCTCTGACGGATTGGAGATTATGCCAGCAAGATTGCCCTGCGATGTAAGTGTAACCAGGCCGCTTGGATTAGCGCTTATGGTTGCAAGGGACGGGTTTGAGAGCAGGCTTGCAAGCTGGTTTGGATTTGAGATTATCTGCGAGAGTGCGGGGTTTGATATCATTGCGCTTAACTGCTGCGGGTTGCCCTCTATGCTTGGGAGTGATGGGTTTTGGATGAATGCGCCAAATGAGGGGCTGCTCAGCATCGAGGCAAACTGCGGATTTTGCGTGAGCGTGCTGTATGCGCCGCTGGTTACGAAGGTGCCGAATGAGGGGGTTGATATCAGCATCGTAAGCGATGGGTTGGACATTATGCTTGAGAACTGCGATGGATTGTTAATGAGCGCAGAGAGTTGCGAATTTGTTACAAATGCGGTAAGCTGGCTGGGGGATATCTGTGAGATTACGGGATTGCTAAGAGAACCAACAAGAGCTGTCGGGTTCTGCGAGACTATACCGAATCCCTGGCTTGATATAAGAGAATTAAATCCGGACTGGTTGTTTATTATGGCAGTCAGCGCGGGGTTTGAGAGCAGGCTTGCAAGGTTTCCCTGATTATTCACCAGAACGGCAAACGAAGGGTTTGCTGTGAATGATGTAAAGTTGCTGTAGTTCATCAGCAGGGTGCCGAGAGTCGGATTGCCGAGAAATGCTATCATCTGCTGCGGGTTGTTATCGATGCCGGCCATTGCGGGATTGGAGATTATGCCGACCATCTGGTTGGGATAGAGAAGAAAATAACTATAGGCTGTTGGGTTATTGAGTATGTAACTTGCAATTGTCGGATTGCTGACCGTGCTTGTTATGGTCGCATTTACGGCGGGGGAGTATTGTGAATGCACGGTATTTAGGATGCACGCCATTAGAAGCAGCGCAAGCAGCAGAGGCAAACCCACATTTTTAAAGGCAAGAGATGATCCCATCCAAAATACCCGAATACTATCACATTACATCTAATGAATAAATATCTATCATTATCGGTACTTTCCCTGATTATACAATAAATGCCATTGTTTGCTGGCGCAGAGCCAAAAGGCTGCAAGATCTATGGCATATCATTTATTGCTCTTTTTATCAATGCGGTATTCAGAGTGGTGTTGTAGTATGAGGATATCAAAACCATTGTGGCAACCTCCTGCCCTTTTGCCGCAAGCATAAGATTAAGGGCGACAACCTTCTGCCCTTTTGCCGCAGGCTTGGAGCTAAGATAAACGGATGAATTGCTTTTTACTGCCTGCTGGGAGAAGACCGAATAGGTGCCATTATCCAATGTCGCATTTATTGTGCGGTTAAATAGGATCGCGGTCTTATTGTAATTGTAGAATATTGTGTTGTTTGAGATAAAGGAATCATACTCGTGCCTTGCGCCATTAATATTAGATTTTGTAACAACTTCGGAGAGGATTTCTGTGGGCGTTGAATAGCTCACCAGCCACACTGTAGTGTTTTGGCCGTATAATCCTTGGTATTTCGGAAATATTGATGCGCATGAAATGGAGTTTGATTGGTATGTTCGGTTGCATAAAGCAGAAGCATACGCGCTTGCGTTATTACCCGGCATTATGCCCCCCAGTTCGGTTTTGCTGATATAAGAATTTCCTGCTCCGCCGCCATTAAGCAGTTTTGCCTGTGCTGAATTTGTTGCGTTTACGGGAGTGGTGGAGGTAATCGGGTTGGATGTTGTATGCACTGCAGGAGCTGAGCCGGTTCCTATAAGGTATAAGACGCACAGTACAAGCAGCAGCACCAGCACAATGGTTATTATAGCAAATCTCTTGTCCATAACATCACATCAACATCAGAGCAAAAATATAAGATAATTTCACCGCATATCTATTTGGCCATTTGCGGTTGGTAGGTCTATAAATTTTAACACCCTTATTGGTCATCTACACATCCAAAGTCATCATAATCACAAGGATTGCTGCCGTAGGGGCCGCCTCCGCCTCCGCTAGATGATATTGTTGTTGTGGTGGGGCAGTTATCCAAAGATGATGCCGTTGATCCGTTGGTGCATGCCACGCAGCCGGTGCTTGGCGCGGGATTGCCGTCATTGCATGTTTCTGTTGGTGTGGTCGGGGCCGTTGTGTTTGTTTCCGGACTTATATTGCAGTCTGGAAAGGTGCCGCCGTAGTCGCAGGATTCTTTGTTGCTTAGGCATGATGGATAATCGGCAGAGCTTGTGGTGCAGTCGGCACAATAAGGATAATTACTGTACCCGTTTACGCATGTTTTCGTACTGTCGTTTCGTGTGCAATCTGCATCGGTTGCACCATTGGTGCACGACGAATTGGAAATTGGTGCTGCATTGCAGTTCGGGAAGGTGCCGCCGTAGTCGCAGACTGCAGCAGCGCAGAGGCCGGTGTCTGGATTTATCGCGTAACCAGGCTTGCACAGATTGCAGTTCGGGAATGTTCCACCATATTGGCAGCTTCCTTGACAGGTATCAGAGGTTGTATTGTAGTTATAGCCAGGTGGGCATTTGTTGCAGTCTGGGTATGAGCCGCCATATGGGCATGTTGAGGCGAATTCGCATTTACTGGATGATACATTGTAACTATAACCTACGGGGCATGGTAAGCAGTCATCTGGCCACGTTCCACCATATTGGCATGTTTGGATATTTTCACACATGTATGTTTCCACATCATAGGTTTGACCTTCGGGGCATTTGTTGCAGTATGGGAAGCTTGAGTTTAGTGCGTTATTGCCGCAACTTCCCTGGCAAGTCAGAGATCCTGTCTCGGGATCGGTTACTTCGCTTTGGCCCTGGGGGCACTGACAGCCATAACTTCCAATCTTTTGGACAAAGCCCGGGACGCAGTTTAGCGTGCAATTTGATTGTATAAGTCCACCACATATTGGTATAACTTCACAATCAATATCTGGCGCAAGTGCTATATTTTCCTGACCGGGTGGGCATAAACTGCAGTTTGGATATATTCCCCCATAAATGCAGGTCTGAGTGTTTACATTTACGGCACAGTTTCCATTTCCGTTACCCGGGGTTGCACCATTGGTGCAGACACAATCAGGATTTTCCGGCTCGACGCTACACGATACTCCACCGACGTAGCAGTTTGGATAGTCGATACCCCCATTTAGACATATTTGGGCAGTGTCATTTCTGTCGCAGGTCGGGTAATCAGTAGCCCCATTTGTGCAGGTCTGTGCAGTTGTGTTCTTTGTACAATCGGGGTATAAGGAATATTGTGGGCTTCCTGGGGGGCAGAAGTTATTGCACCATGGAAAATTAGTATATGCAGCCACACCGTTGCCGCCTGTGCAGTAGTCTGTGCCTTCGCATTTTTGGGTTGTGCCATTATAAACATAATTTTCAGGGCAACTATCACAATATGGCCAACTGGAGTTTAGGGCCCCATTAGTACAGGTTTTGGCGGTAGTTCTATTCGTCAAATTTGGTGCGAGTCTGATGCCACTACTAGTTTTAAAGAATGATCCAAGAAGATAACCTATTAGGTTAGTAATATAAGGATTTCTTGTTTGGGTTGTGTTTGATGCGGTTATTGTCGGTATGCTTGTAGTTGTGGTGTTCAGCGTGAAGCTGTTGGTAATGGAGTTTGCAGTTGTATAGTTTATGGTTGTGGTTGTATTTATGGTTGAGTAGTTTGTTGTGGTGTAGTTTATTGTTGTATAGGTTACAGTTGTCATATTAATTGTGGTGTTTGTTGTTAGATTTAACCCAAATAAACGTAGTGCTCCGCGCTCAAGACCACACACAAAGGTCATTATATCCGAATTAGGGTTGCACCGGAGCTTGATCTGGGGCACAAAGGCATATGCATTAGTGCTAAGAAGAAGGATTGCCACTAAAAATATGCCTGCATATTTTAGAAGCGGGTTGCTTTTTGACATTTTATGGCCATTTTTACTAGTTGCACAGCGCCAAGGTTTATGTCCTTACAGTATATAGCACTACCAGGCAATTATTGCAAGCAAAATACTAAATCATACTATTTAGTTGTAATAACAAAATATTTATATTAGCATATATACTAAATTATTAGTGTTAGGATGGTAACAAAATGCAACAGCAGATTACTGAGAAATGCTGGCAGTGTCGCTCTTGCCGTAACATTGAGCATGGGCAACTTTGTGCACGAACCCTTGCTAAAGGGAGAGCAACAGTATAGCACCTTAGTCGATGCAGCTGGTTACATGGCTTTGGTCAAAGATTTGCAATTAACACCAGACCAACTTAATAAGTATCTCGGAATAGGAAACGCCAAGCCGGATAAAGCCAATAGCTATCTTTCGGTTTTAGGATGGCAGGGCCCTGGCGTGTACAAATTTTTTGCGGGTAGTCATGGCAAAAACACATATGATGTATATATAGCAGAAAAGCAGCACATGAATAATTGGAGTTATGTTATATATGGAAAGTTTGGGGCGCCGCTATCGATGGGGAAAGCTCCCCAACCTGTTACTCCTGAAGTAAAAGCTGCTGTTGATCGGAAATCAATAATTAGGCGGACCGGCCGAACACCAACATGCCCCACAATCATAAGGTAGGCCTTTGATTGCCGGCAGGAATAATTAATTGATCTTTAATAGACATGTGGTGATATGAAAATCGGGGATGCTCTCTTCTGGATAGGCCATGCAAGCTTCTACATAAAGGCAGGGGATACGACAATCTTCATCGACCCGTTCAAGGTTACCAACAAGATAAAGGCCAGGGCAGACCTTGTGCTGGTTACCCATTCGCATCATGACCACGACGACCCTGCAAGCGTGGAGATGGTGAAAAAGGATGGCACTGAATTCATAGGGGCAAACAAGTGCCTTGAAGGTCATAAAAAGCTTGCAGTCTCAAAACCAGGGTTCAAAACAAAATTCAAGGGCATCGGGATAGAGGCTGTTCCTGCCTACAACACCAAAGAGGAGAGGCTTAAATTCCATCCAAAGTCTGAGGGCTGGGTCGGCTACATAATCGATGTGGAAGGTCTTAGGATCTACCATGCAGGCGACACTGACCACATCCCTGAAATGGGTGCGCTCAAAGACATAGATATCGCGCTGCTGCCAATGGGCGGCACCTACACAATGGGCGCTGCTGAGGCCATCGAGGCCGCAAATTCCATAGCGCCTAAAAGTATTGTGCCGATGCACTACAAAATGCTGCTTGGAAAGGAGAAATCCGACAACCTGGAGAAAGAGCTGAAATCAAAGCTTGACAATGTCATGATAATGAGAGAGGTGCAGGACCCAGTTTACTCCTTCTGAATTTTTGACCTGATGGTGCGCGCAATTGCCAGTATATCCTCGGGTAAGATCTTGAAAGGCCTTTCCTCCGAATTTCCAATCTGGCCGGCCAATTCTCTTGCCGCATCCTTTTTTAGCCCAAGGCCTTTTGAGGAATCGATTATCGCATTCCTGAGGCGTTTCTTTTTATGGTTCATCAGGAGGGATATTATTTTAACATCATAATCATCGAGCGAATTGCTCCTCGGAGCAAGGTATATGATTGCGGAATCGACCCTTGGCCTTGGGAAGAAATTCCCTGCAGGGACCTCCCTTATGAAATGCAGATTGAACATCAGCGATGATATTACGCTTAGCTTTGAGTAGTCCCTGGTGCCGGGCCCTGCCATCATGTGCTCCGCAAACTCCTTTTGCACGCAGAGGAGTGCTGGAATGCCCTTCTGGCTCAGCCAGTATATTACCTTACTTGAAAGATTGTATGGTATGTTGGATATCATTATGTCTATTTTCCCCAGGGAATGAAAATCCACACTGAAGAAATCCGCATTGATTAAATTGAGCCTGTTCGATTTTATGTTTTCCCTTACGATATCATAGAGACGCCCGTCCTTTTCTACTGCAGTGACCCTCCTGGCCTTCCTGCAGAGCGCCTCTGTAAGAATCCCGATGCCTGGCCCGAGCTCTATTACATCCATGCCCTTCCCATAATTTGCCTCAAGTTCTGCCATACCCTTATTCAGCAGGAAATTCTGGCCCAGCGATTTGCGCGCATTCAGACCCTTTATTAGGCTGTGATAATCTATGGAGCCCATAAAACCATCCAATCGGATAGTATTTATTAGTTAAATTCTTTTATTAGCTTATGCAAAAGGGGCAAAGCGCAATAGAATTCCTTTCCACATACAGCTTCGCATTTCTTATAATAGCCGTAGTTCTCGCCCTGCTGCTCCTCTTCGCATACATACCAAAAAACACATTGCCCTTGGAATGCTCATTCTACAGCGGGCTCAACTGCATTGACACGCTTTATTACAATACCCCTGCAAATGGCGGTTCGCAGTTTGTTCTGGTTGCAACAGATACCCAGCCAGGCATATTGAACATAAGCAGCTTTGTCCTGTTCCTTAATTATCAGCAGGGCACAAACGGATACTGCATACCGAATATTGTCTCCAGCGGCCAGAAATTGTACTGCGTTGCAAACGTGACAACACCTGGGGTGGTAGGGAATCTCTATTCAGGCACATTTCAGGTAACTGCAAAGTACTGCAGCAACGGCCCGACCAGCGTTTCAAGCATGAATTGCACAACCGGCAATTCAATAACCTTTGGCGGCTCTGTCCAAGCACAATCCTCTTTGTATACTTCCGGATTCTTCCCCAATCTTCCATACCCGCCAGACATATTCTGTGTTGGCAGCAGCAACGGAGCAGGCAACCAGGCATACTATGCGCCGATATCAAGCCCCGGAATCGGAAGCTGGGCTGCGACAAACAGCTATCCAATAGCATTGAAGCAGGCTGGTTGTTCCGTATACAATGATTATATTTACTGCGTTGGCAGCAATTCGGGGGGGCAGGACCTTGCATATTACGCGCCAGTTACGGTTAATGGGATTGGGCAATGGACCCAGACCACAACATACCCGGTACAACTGAGCAGTGCAGGATGCTCTGTTTATGATGGCTACATATATTGTGTCGGGAGCAATTCCGGATCCAAGCAGCAGGTTTACTATGCGGCAGTTACGAGCAGCGGTGTCGGCAATTGGGTGGCAACCACAAACTATCCAATAGCATTGCAGAATGCGGGATGCTCCGCCTATAAGAATTATATCTATTGCGTCGGGAGCAATACAGGGGGAAAGAACCAGGTCTATTACGCACAGGTATTCAATCCCGGAGTTGGGACATGGACTGCGACAAACAGCTACCCAGTTCAGCTCAGCAATGCAGGATGCTCGATTTATAACGGGTATATTTACTGCATCGGCACACAGAGCGGACCCCAGAACTATGTCTATTATGCGCCAGTGGCCTCCTCGGGAATAGGCAACTGGATAGCAACAACAAGTTATCCGATACAATTCAGCACATCAGGATGCACAATATTCAATGGATATCTCTATTGTGTTGGCGGCAATAATGGGCCGAACAACCAGATTTACTATGCGCCAATACTTACTTTAGGAATAGGAAACTGGATTGCCGCAAATTCTTACCCTGTATCAATGCAGAACGCATACTGCAGTGTTCCAGGATCAAGCGGAGGATACCTAAGCGGCGGCGGGGGATCAAGTTGAAGGATTGCTTTATAAATGCTGTTTATAAATCATCTATGTGATGTCTTCGCCCCAGTAGCTCAGTGGTAGAGCGTTTGCATGGTAACAGAACTTTTAAAAGAAGTTTTATCAAAAAGCCATAAAGCAAAAGGCCGAGGGTTCAATTCCCTCTTGGGGCTTCTTACATAGGGACTAACTCCCTTACACAAACATTTATATATATTTGCGTGCATTAACTAATCATGGCCGAACTTACCAAAATGGTTATGACGGTAATCGAAAGAATTAAATCGAATCCTTCGATAGCGAAAGAGAACAAGAAGCATCTTGATGATCTGATTGTCTACCTCCAAGCAAAAAACATGAAGCCGAACACAATTGAAAAGTATGTCTACCACTATGAGAAGATTCTTCATGCAATTGGGGAGAAGAAAGATATTCTGAAAGCGGATAAAAAGGATATTGAGAAAGCAATAGCCAATATTAACACGCTCAAACTTGTGGATGAGGAAAAAAGGAAGATAAAAGTAACGATAAAAGTTCTTTACAAGCACTTTCTCGGCGAAGATGAATACTATCCAAGGCAGATTGCATGGATAAGGACAAGCGCATCCAAGAACAAGGTGCTTCCTGAAGATCTTCTAAGCGAAGAAGAGGTAATGAAACTGATAAATGCTGCAAGGGACGTAAGAGACAAGGCAATAATAGCGCTCCTTTTTGATACTGGAGTAAGAATAGGCGAATTGATAGGTTTGAGAAAAAAAGATGTTGATGTTTCCTCGCAGCCAGCGCACATAACTGTTAATGGCAAAACGGGAATGAGAAAGATACCAATAATGTTCAGCGTGCCTTATCTTGTCCAGTATCTGGAGGTAATAAAGGATACAGACCGGAATGATTCATTATGGCTTGCCATAGGTACATGGAGCAATACTGGAAAGTCAATAGATGATAATGGAATACGGTTAATGCTGAAAAGATTGGAAAAAAGGGCAAAAATAGGCAAAAGGCTGTATCCGCATCTTTTCAGGCACTCGAGAGCCAGCTACTATGCAAACAAATTGACAGAGCAGCAGCTCAAGCATTTCTTTGGATGGACAGGAGACTCAAAGATGGCAGCCACATATGTGCATCTGTCAGGTAGGGATATAGACAATGCGGTGATGCAAGTATACGGCCAGAAACGGGATGAGGAGCCAGCAAGGCCAAAGCTTTCAATTCAGGTTTGTCCAAGATGTAGGTTTGAGAACAGTGCGACTGCAGGCTTCTGTACAAGATGCGGCTCTGCCTTAGACATAGCAACAGCAGTAAAGCAAGGGGAAATGGAAGAGAGGGCAAGAAAACTTGCCGCAAAGTCATTCGAGCAACCAGAGATAAATAAAGATGTGGTGGAAAAGATTAAAAGAAGGAAAAAACAAAATGATACTGGGTAATAAGATGGTTTTCACATTTTCTGATCTGCAAAAATGGATTACGGAATGGGAAAGTCCAGCATTGGAGTTCAAATTGAGTGTGCAAAAGGACGCAGGATCGACAATCTCAGCATTTGCAAACACATACGGAGGCATACTTGTTTTCGGCGTCAATCCGAAGAGCAAAGAGCTGAAAGGTCTTGAGAACCCCGATAAAGAATCAATAAGGCTTAGGGAAATAATAGACCAGTGCAGGCCATATCCAAAACCCACTCAAGAATTCCTAAGGCATGAAGGGAAGACGTTCATAATTCTCAAGATCGACTCTTTCTCCTATTCTGAAAACCCTTGCTTTTATGGTGATTCCTGTTTCATAAGGCAGGGAACAACCAATATGAAACTCAGGGGAGACGAGCTTGTTGAGTTCCTTAAGAAGAGGGCTCTGATAAATTTTGAGGAATTGAAAAACAACGCAACACTTTCTGATTTGGATTTTGAAAAGGTAAACACACTCCTAAAGAGAAGGAGCATAAAAACAAGCAGCCTCAAAGAGGAAGAGTACAGAGGAATACTTGCAGGTTTAGGTGTGGCAAACTATAGTGGAGAGTTTTTCCTGAAAAATGTTGCACTCTTCTTTTTCGCCAAAAACCCAGAAAGATTCTTCAATAACCTTCAGGTAAGAATTGTAAAATATGCAGGCACGGAGGCTGATCTGCGTATCCTAAAGATGGACAAGCAGATAAAAGGCACGCTTCCAGATCTTGTAAATGAATCTTTTGATTTCATCCTAGACAATATTGGAAAAACATTTACCTTGTCTGGAACGGAAAGGAAAGAGCTGCCAGATTATCCTGCCGAATCGCTCAGGGAACTTCTGACCAATGCAATAGGCCATCGTGATTATTTCAAAGCTCAAGAAGTATTGGTGGAGATATATGAAGACAGGCTGCAGATAACCAATCCTGGCGGACTGCTGGCTGGGCAGGACATAAAGGATTTTGACAAGACGCCGCAGCACAGGAATCCAATAACATACCGCTTGCTTAGGGATTCGGGGCTCGGAGAGGGACTAGGGCTTGGTGTGCGCCTTATTAGAAGGCAATTCAGGGAGGCCGGGCTTCCAGACCCAGAGTTTTACACCATAGGCAACACTTTCCAGGCAATAATATACAATAATTCCAGCAGGTTAAAGAGGCATCCAGTTGATTTTGTAAGCCCAAGGCAGAAGCATGCCCTTGCTTATCTTTCAAAGAGCAAGAGCATGAAAGCAGCCCAATACGCAAAGATGGTTGGTGTGACACAAGCCACAGCAGTAAAAGATCTGAATGAGTTAGTAAAACAGGGCAAGATCAGAAAAATAGGAAAATACCGCGGAGCATACTACGAAATAGAAGACAAATTAAAAGTAATTAAAAGTAACTAAAAGTAAATTAAAAGTAACTGGAAGTATTAGGGATTTAAAGATAGGGTTGAAGCAACCCCCACATTATATCGGAAAACCCAAACCTGTCTTTTGCCCTTGCAAATTTTTCCAGAATATTCTGACCTTCAAGCATGCCAATGTGATCCTTCATCTGCCGTGCAATATTACCATTTTCCTTTAGTCTGCTTGCGCTCAGCAGCATTGCCGCACCTTCCATGAACTCAGCCCTTATCTTAAGTAGGAAGTTTGCCATAAGCTCTACCAGTTCCTTATCATGAGTCATGTATACAAAGTCGTTAATGTAAGAAAATACCAGGAACTTTCGAAACTCGCCTTCTGATAGCCTTTGTGCTAGCTTAACCATGGGCTCGATATTATAGCAAGCGGCCATTTTTTCAACTATAGGTCCAAGTGCATTATTCTTATGGTTGTCTTCGTTGTCATTTGCACTTGTCCCGATTTCAAGCTGGTATGTCACCCAATCTGCCATGCCTGGAATATCCCTATAAAGTTCAATAACACCCAGTAAGGTATCTGCAATCTGCTTAGACTGCGTGCGTGTGTAAATGCCATTTAGATTTTGGGCGATCTGCTTCTGCTCTTCTGCTGGAAGATTAGCAAGTCGTTTCGAGATGCTTTTTTCTATCATTCTTCGTTCTCTTTTGGCTTTGTCGAATATCAATAGTTCTATTTCCATATTTTCACCAATAGCCTTGTTCTAAAATCTACCTTAAAGTTGAAATGACCTTCCAACGCTCCCCAAAGAGGAGGAGTGTATTTTACACTCCTTATGCCCTTAAAAGCTGAAAGTTTACACCATTGTGGTCTATCAGAACGTCCGTCTTGTAGCTTCTGTCTTTCCTCAGCGTTTTCGCATACAAGTCCCTGACTTCGGCTGCCTCAAGCAATGTCCATGCTAGACGGTTTATCTGACTTACCAATTTGGCTCTCCTTTTCAACTTTTCCGCATATTCCATATTCTCCTCTAAGCTTTGTATTATATCCACGATATCACCAGCACAAGACGGCTTATCCGCAAGACATTTCTGCCTTACCATTTTTGTATAGCGTTTGGTCGACGCATTTTGGTGATATGATTACGGAGTATAAAAATATATACTTTACTATAAATTAGTATATTATAGTAAAGCTTAAATATTTGCTCTGCGCTTATATTACCGCTTTGTTTATTTCACGATATCGAAGCGCAGGGCGGCGAAAGCCGCCTTCTAATAAGTCTAGAAAGCCCAAAAGCAGGTTTAACCTATTCGATCCTCTTTCAATACGGCCACCAGTTCCTCCAGCTTGATCTGGTCTATCTTGCTTGCTATGTCCCTGAAGAATTCCGCTACTGAATCATCAAGGGGTATTATCTCTTTTATAAGCTTGGAACTGGAAGTATCTGCTTCTCCACGTGCCTTTGTTCCTTGGTCTGGAATTTCGCTCTTGACATCCTTTGCATTCTTTGGGAAGATCGCAGCAAGCTCCGGCAATATCCTGTGCGCCCTATCTGCCAGCAGTTTGTTGACCATGTAGTAGAATTCCGCCTCTCCTGATTCAGACCCGTAATCCGCCTCGGTTAATGTCTTGGCGCACTTTTCCTCATTCTTTCTCCATAGCTTCAGGAATTCGGGATTAAGGTAATAGTACTTTCTGCCCGACAGCATAGGCCTTGTCTCGATGAAGTTGCTGTAGAATGAGGACATGTTGTCAAGCATGCTCTGCACTGTTATGCCGCTTATCAGGAGCGGCACCTTCCTCTGTTTCGGGAAATACCTGCGGTAAAGCTCTGTCAGCCTCTTTATGTGGCTTTCCTTGCTGTATGTGCTCCAGAACTGGTACTTTTCCGGGAAGTCTGTAAGGGTCTTGTACAGTTCATCGTATTCGTTTTTTGACGCGTTTTCCTTATCTCTAAATGCAACAAGCCTTTGCAGCAGCATGAGGGTATCTATCAGCTCCAGGTTCCTCCTTATGTTGTCAAACACCAATTCAAGATAAATCTTCCTTACCCATTCGGCAGGCATTGGCATTCCATGATGTGCAAGTATGCTGACTATTATGCGCTCCCTTTGCAGCAGCGAGTTCGGCATGCTCTCTGGATTTGCGGAATACATTGCGACTGCATCGACTTTTTTGATTCCGGTTTCTGCCTTCTTTCCCATAGTCCCACCAACCAAATACATTATGGAAGGGAAAGTATTTAATATATCATAATTAATCATAACAAATAATAAAAGTGTACTTAGATATGGGTGGTCTACAAGAGGGATGCACCCATTCATTTTACTGCGAACTTGGGCTTGAGTTGTATTCAAACAACAGAACTGCACTAAATTACAAGCAGATGATCGGAACGGCATATGATCAACAGTTATATTTTGTGCCTCAAAATTCATTGCAGCCCGGTATTACTATAGGTCAAGGATTGCCATTATCTCTTACTCTTCTGGATGGAACAATATATGGCGGACTGTATTACAACAATACACTTGAAACACACAATACCACAAACGAGTGGTTCAATAACAGTGACCTGTTCGGAATAAAGGCAAGTCCATATGATGGCTGCCCCGAAACTTCATACTGCAATGCTAACAGTTCTGATACAATACAGTGGATAAGGGTAAGAAAATCCCCGCCAAATAATATATTCCCGATAGCAAGTACTGTTAATTGAACTTATACATTCAGAATGGTTTTATTTTGTGGATTCTGCGTTTATTAGGGCTATTTTTACATAGCTAATAGACATATTGCTAGAGTTGTATTTTGCCCAGATTGAACCTATAAACCATTCCCCATTTTTTACTTGATTGGCTAGGGGAAGTGTAATAGTAACCATATCTCCAGATTCAAGATGATTAATATATGTTGAGTTTTGTGATTGAAAATAGGAACTATTAAATGACTTATTTTGATCCACAAAAACAAAATAGACATTTGTCCAATTCTTATCAGTATTCTGACTCACCGTCACAATCAGATTTCCTGTTGTTGCATTGATAAATTGGTTTTGGCAGGTATAATTATAAGAGGCTATGCAAGCATTACCCAAAACACCAGCACCAGGATTATGTTCATTATAAAAGTATAAAATCGCAATAATGCTTATAATGATTAAAATAATAGCTAAAATTAAGGCTTTGTGCCCTTTATTCTTAATCCTATCAGTACTTTTCGATACGGTCATGTTTAACAGAAACCTATTCGAAGCTAACTTTTATATGTCTTATTACAACTACTTCGGTCTTTCCAACACCTACTACTCATTATTTTATTTCGGTCTAGGGCAGAGTAATTTATTGTTGATTTTGAGCTTTTAGGCTGCATCTGCCCCGATGCCCCCAATTTGTCATAATGAATCATAATTAATCGTAAGGTATATAAATCTTATGGCAAAGGTATATATATCTCCATTATTACAAATTATTTGAGCTTATGACAAAATCATAGGCTCACGGTGATAAATTGGGAAAACTAGGCAGGCGGGTTCTCGTATACCTGAATGACGAGATTGCGGACTGGCTTGAGTCAAAGGCCCTGGAGGGCTACAAGAAGACTGCGTTTGTCAGGCAGCTCCTGAGAAAGGAGATGCAGAGGGAATCGGTTGAGTTGGTTAAATGAGGCAAAACACAATGCATAATGGTACCCAGAAAAGCGGCAGTACTGATGCAGAGGGTGCCGTACCTGACAACCAGATAGACGCAGTCCTCTGGTTTCTGGAGCATCCTGAAGCGATAGAAACAATCAAGGATGACATCCTGAAGGCATACCTGAAATTCATAAGGAAAAGGGTTGAATCGGAAGAGGAGCAGAAACAGATGCTCCTGCCTTCGGGCAGCAACGCGTATTGGTGATCCTATGGCCTCAATTGTAACCATACTTTCCATTTTTGCGGTTATTTTCATATTTTATGTGATCTATCTCATATGTGCGGCATGGGTATCCATAATCCTGGCCTGCATAAGGCACAGGCACGAAAACAGGGGCCAGAACAAGATAGTTGATGATTTCTACAGGTACGTCCAAAAGGGCAGGAAAAGGGTGCCAAACCTGCCGGAAGCGGTAATCCCGATCACAATCATGGTATTCCTAATGCCGCTTATGGGCATTCCAATATACATGCTTTCAGGGAACCTTGTGCTCTCATATGCAGCTGCCATAGTGATCTGCATCGCAGCTTCCTATGTAATTGCACTTTACTCTGACAGGGTGAAGAGGAGTAGGCATAATGGAGTTGCAATAGGCTATGAATACCCACATCCGGTTGAAAAATCAGACATAATGGGCCCAAACAGCCAGCCTGCAGGAAAGAACATAGTCCATGCAGGCTCAAAAGGAATATACGACCTGCAGCTAATGAGCGAGCCAAGCCCGCATGTAATGATAATAGGGAAGAGCGGTGAAGGAAAAAGCACAACAATGGAGACATTCCTTGCAAGGACATACGCAAAATACAACATTCCTTTCTTGATAATAGACTGGTCTGGGACATACAAAAGGTTGGGAAAGCTGTTGAACATATGGAATGTTCCTGGCAATTTAAGGGTAAATCCCTTGCTGTTACGTTCAATGAGCAGGGAAAAGAGGGCAGGCATAGCTGCAGAGGTATTGCAATTTGCATTAGAGCTGACAAACCTGCAAACCCAAAGGGTAAGGGAGACATTATATGAGATATATTGCGAAGGGAATGAGCCAACAATACAAATGTTATATGAAAGGATATCAAAAGGGATTGAAACAGAGAGATTCAAGGACATAAAGGTGCAGGTGCAGTATGTAGCAAACAAGCTAAGGCAGGCGTTTGAGGTATTCGGAAACGAGCCACAGGATTTTTGGGAAAACTATGACAAGACATGCAGCATAGTTGAGTTGGAGGGCTTGACAGACATGGAAAAGGGACTTGTCACATATTCCATACTGCAAAGGATAATAGAGGAATTTAAGAACCAGAATAGGATAAAACTATACATCGCATTGGACGACGCGTACCAGATGCTCGCATCAAAGCAATATGGAAAGGAAACACCAATAGCGAAGATAGTTAGGGAGGGAAGGAAATACGGCTTCGGGCTGGCAATAGCAACGCAGATGCTGAAAGACCTGCCTGATTCGGTAGTGGCAAACACATCGGTCAAGCTCATACATGCAGGATACGAGCCATTTGAGCTAAGAGAGATACATTCAATGCTCAGAATGACTGAGATGCAGAAGCTGATAATGCACAGGATGCCAGTAGGAAGCTGCATGGTATTTGATGAAAATGCGCTTCAGCAAGGAAAGATATACGCTTCTTATGTCCAAATAGACAAGCTAGAGGGCAAAGAGAAAGAAAGGATCTTCCATAGCGTAAAAAGACTGAAAATAGATGAAAGCAAGCAGGTTGCAATGCCAGCAAGAGCAAAAAACACATGGACACTCCTAAGGGAGAACAGGATAGGGCTGCCATCAATCACCATCTACCGGTTCCTGATAGCACTTTACGCAAGCGGCAACAATCCAACCAACGCATACAAGCTCCTAAAGCAAAGGCAGTGGATAATGAGCGACACAACGATATACGGCACAAGGTCCAAGCCCTCCTTGCTGGAGCGCGCAAGGTCACACAACCACATAGACGCAAACAATAAGCCCACCAAAAAGGCCTTGGAGATCCTTGACCCAAAGCTAATGGCAGCAAAGCAGGGAATGACTGGAGGAAATGAGGAGCATAGGCAGCTTATGGAAAGTATCATAAAAATGATACAAGAAAGGGGAAACTTTCCCTTTGTACCCATCCAGCCAGGCTCATTCGATGTTGGGGAAATACCAGTTGACCAGAAAACCAGGCAGTTCTGGGATTACAAGAGCCTAAAGGTCTACGAGGCGCAGACAAATGCAGTAAAAGAGGAAATAGAGAAATGCATAGAAAGATGCAAAGGAATCAAGGCAGAACTGATATTTGCAACAAACAGCGAAAAGGTAAGCAATTCAATAGTAGAGCTCACCAACAAGCAATTCAGATGCATAACCCTAAAAGAGAGTTAAACAACCCAAAATCAACCATAAAGCGTACAAAAATACTCCACCATGGCCCGAAATGCAGTGGAGAAAGTCGGGAAGTTCTCTGACGGGAAAGCAGGATTACACCTATCTTGGTAGTGGGTGGTAGGTGTGGAGAAAACAGTTTAGAAGAAGCCTAAAGACGGCCATTCAAAACATTACGTAACTGTTTAGTCGTTTGAAGCTACTTTCGGAAGTAATTTGAACTCCAGTTCAAGAAGTTCTGTTCCTTCAGGTTACAGGTTTGAACAACACTCAAAAGAACAGAGGTGGTTTCTGCACCT
>Ga0181538_10001255_pt1 | contig 28883 bp, 31 predicted proteins | sample PEATcosm2014_Bin_40_FD_119773 | JGI IMG/M metagenome (GOLD analysis project Ga0181538, IMG submission 119773) | Peatland microbial communities from MTU Mesocosm Facility, Houghton, MI, USA - PEATcosm2014_Bin23_30_metaG | ecosystem: Environmental > Terrestrial > Soil > Wetlands > Peat | place... | reverse complement strand
CTTCTGGCTTCTTATAATCCTTGATTAACTCGTCTACAAGCTCATTACAAATCGCCATTCCATGCTCCTGTGTAGGTGGTTTATTTCATTATACCTCACTTACACAGAATTTCTTACAGGCTCAATTAATTCTATGCGAAACCTCGCCCCATACTTCTTCCATTAATGTTCTTACTTGAAGTTCTGCCCGTATTTTTGTTTTTTGATTTGCTTCAATTATAAAATGAACGCTTGTATACATTGAATCCCTTGATTCGGTTTTTATTCCAAGATCTGAAAATAATTTCGCATATTCATTGTCCCAACAAATAGCTTTTGGACCTTCGATGAGACGGTACTGATGTTCATCTAATATTTCAAGAATAATTTCATTCATTTGTAATATTTGGTCAGTATGCAGATGCAAAATACGTACACCAGCAAGGTCCGTAATTTTATTATAAAGGTTTTTTATTGTTTTTTTATTCATTCGACCTGTATTTTTCGCGTAAATGGCTTTTCTATTCAATTTATCCTTAAGGTGTAACTGGTCTTTCACCCTATATTTTATAAAGTGAATAAAAGGAGCCAATTTTGGGCTTTCGCCCAAGTTTATCACTAATGCTTTAGCAAAACCTTCAAACAAATGACGCTGAGATTGAAAATGGGAGACATAAAAGTCAATTTCACGTAGTTCACTAGAGTTAAGAACAAAATTAGTCATGCTTAACCCTCTTTTTTATTCAATTGCAGTTCTTTTGAACCGAATTTTTGGCTTCGTTAGATTAATAATATTTTGAGCGATTTCATCGAACGCAATCAAGGCCTCATCTTTTAAATATTGTGGACCTGCCTCAACCATGGAAAATGGAACACCTTCTTGTTGGGCTATTTGTACAATTGAGCCAAAATCTTTTACTTGCCCTAACTTTGCATTAGTGGTAGAACTACTTATCAAGCTTTGGTCAACTTCCTTTAAAACACTTATAAGATCGCTATGCATTTTCTTTTGGAGATGACCAAGGTAAAATGCGGGAGTTCGAGCCATTACTCGACCATAAGTTTTAAAACGCTGCGGAATGTATCCAAGAAATGCAGGCTTACCCTTTAATAAGTAAGAGTTATCAGGAGCTAACTCTGTTATAGTTTTCCAATCCAATATCCAAGCTTTTAACGATTGCCCCAATGTTGTAAGAGCCCGGACCGAGAATAAATCGCATGCAACAGGGACAATAAAATAATCACAATCCAGCAATATAGACCTATTTAAAGGTCCTATATTTGGACCTGTATCGTAAATTACATAATCCAATTTATGTTTAGCAATCATATCATTAACTAAAATACTCAAGGCACATGTAGCTTTAAGACCAACAGTTCTGCGTTTAAAACAATCGGTCCAATAATCGGCTAAATTTTGTTCAAAATCTGAAAGTCGAATATCACCAGGTAAGACAAATAAATTATTCACTACGGTTTCAGATGGATCAACATTATTTATTTGCATCCCATCATCAACAAAATTTTTTAATGCTGTCCACACCGTTCTTCCATTTTTACTTTCGGAATTATTTAAGAGATCATTTACAAAATCATCTGGATAAAAATATGATGTTAAATTGCATTGAGGATCAGAATCAACCAAGAGAACACGATTATTTTGTTTTGCCAGTGCTGCTCCAATATTTACTGCCAATGTTGTTTTGCCTACTCCACCCTTATGGTTATAAAGCGTAAAACGAATTGCTTTAGTGCTCATTTTATCACCTTAATCAGTTTTTGAAGATGTGCTTGTTTTCTTCTTGTTGTATCGTCTAGGCCGCATTCGCGCAATAGCTTCTTTCGCTTGACTTTTATCTGGTAATGCTTCAACATATTGTTCACCCATCGCGCTAAGCTGCTTCATTCCAAGAGGAGCCTGGACCAAGAATCCGGATTGGGTCGCATTGTTCACAACATATGTAGCATTTGTGAATTTTCGTTGTGCAGCTTCAGTGTTAAGGTTTGTTATATCTTGAGTTTTAAAATGAATTGTTTCCCGATAATGTGATAAATAATAAGCTAAACATACTGCTCGATCAACATCAGTAAGTGGGTTTTTCTCCATCAAAAATTCTTTTGGGGTTTTGTCTAAATGATCGCCAAAACGTGGTTCTCGTGTGGGTTTAGAATCTTTGATTCTTTGAGGTTGAATTACTCCTACTAAATGGTCGTTGGAATGCAAATCCAGATCAAAAAAGGTTATAACAGTTTTTATAAGTTTCCGGCGAGATTCGGTATCGAGGTTAGATAAAGATTCAATTACCTCCTGAAGAACATCTTTTTCTTTCTTTATAGGAGTTAGAGGGTTGATTGAATTTGATAGTTCTTCCATAACTTAAATTTAATCCTTTCTTTATTGAAAATGATTAAAACATATCTCTCGGGCAATGACTACAAAATAGTTTATTGGCCCATAGGCAAAGCTAAAAGATACTATCTTTTAAATAAATAATCGCATATTCCTTGGAACATTCTTAAGCTCTGATCTCACCCGAAGTTTCCCCCTTGCTGTCTTTACAATCTCTACCAAGGGAGGAATCACCTCTTCTATCGGAGACGGCGCTTCGCCGGTGAGATCAGTCTATGTGGAAACAAATCCTTGTGAACTCAGGTCCTGCCTTTCCCCACAACTCCGTCTGAACTATGATTTTCCTGATTTCCCTGATTTCAAAATCACCGTAATCATAAGAATCATAGAAATCATCGTTCAGACAATAATCAAATTCCCGCCCCGGCCGGGCCGGTCAAATGAACACCGCTGGCGACGTATTAAACACTCCGGCCAATGTCTTTGCCACCGCCTTGCTGATAGCCCGCTGACCGGTTTCGTAATCGCTGACACGGTAGGGTGAAACGCCGATTTTCTTCCCGGTTTCGGCCAGAGTCCATCCCGCCATTTCCCGAAGCGTGCGCAGACTTTTTCCCGGCGTCATGCGGGCGGAAATTTCCTTATGGAGGTCGGTCTTGAACCAATCAACGTATTCATCGCCGTCGTCCAGAATGTAGCTCGCAAATTGCTTTTTTACCGACTGAATCACCCTTGTGGGCGTCCTCGGCTTGAAGCGGATAATCGAAGGCATGGTAATAAATTACTCCATTTCGGGGAAAAAGTCAACAATGGCGAACGATCGAGAAAGAGAGCGTTTCGAGATCGACGACATCGGTGAGGTGCCCTTTAAATTGCCTGAACCATTTCGGCTCCCTTGCGTTTCAGCTTTTCCAGTGCTCTATCCAATTTTGAACGGGACGACGAACCGATCGCGGGAACGATCAACCGGACCTCCAACTTTTTATTCAGCCCCGCCGCCGCCGTGGCCGCGACGCATGCTTCCGCCATGATACCGGCGATATAAACGGTTTTGATGGAATTCCGTTCGACATACTCCGACAACCGCGCATTGCTGAAGGAGCTCGGCTCTGATTTTATAAAATACAGGGAATCCACCCTCTCGATCCTCCCGTCCAACTCGGTCCCCCTTGCTCCTTTTTTACAAACGTTATTCGTGAAGAAATTCATTATCGGGTTCGTCCATTCGTTGCGAACGTAGCAAACGGGAATTCCACGCGATTCCGCCGTTTGAATGGCGCGATTGACGTTCATGATCAGTGACGCGGTTTGTTGCGAATCGACGTGCAGGCCGCCTTTGCCCGGCATGAGCAGGTTGGTCTGCATATCGATCACCAGCAGGATTTGTTTTGATTCTCCGGAACAGGCAATTGCCGAAAAACTCAGCATGATGATAAGAACCATCCTGAATGAGGTTGTCTTTATCTCTTTTGTCCTCATGACTGTCGGATTTGCCTTTGTATAAGGTTCGCATGTTTCGAGTCGATGAACGGCCTCGCCGTGTTTTAATATAACGAAATCCCGTGTCCCGGTCAAACAAATACTTCGTGACCGGGCAACCCCACCCCCTCAAATTCCTCAGCAAACCGTAAAATGATACCAAAATGGTACCATAAATGCTACCAGTTTCCATGGTTCGCGCCGCTGCGGGTTTTGCCGTTTAATCTCCGTTTAAATCCTGTTTAAAGGCTCAATGAACCGCCCCAAAACAGAGAGCTCGGGCTATTCTTAAACGCGGCATGCTGATAAGAATTAAACCATAGCTTAATTTTTCGGTTTAATCGATATTGACCCGCACCTCTTCCGGCAATGCATATCGGCCGCCATGTTCCAAGTCTCTCACATAATGTCCCGAATGCGCGGAATAACCAATTATCAATTTTTCGGACCGCTCGCCAAAGTGTTTATCCAGGCTCATGAGCTCTCGGAGGCTCTCGTTATTGAAGTCGCGGGCTTTAATGGCCTCCCGTATCTTCTCGCGCATTGCGGCGATATCCTCTATTTCCGCGACTCTTTTGAGCCGGTGGCGTTCAAGGATCTCCTCCACCGCGAGGCTTTCACGCGTCTCTATCTGCTCCTGCAGTTGCGCGGCCCAGCGCAAGGCCGTGGTCCTGGAAATGCCGAGCGCAACCGCGATCTTATTGATGGAAAGACCGGTGGCTTTTAAATCGAGGAACTTTTCTTTCATCTCTCTGTTGTACGCCATCGTTGGATCCTTGTTGCAAGTGGAAGCAGGTGCAATCTATTGGGAACACTTTTTTATGAATTACATAAAATATAATTCATACTATGAGAATATATCCATTTATTTATTCGCTTATAGAGAAATTTTTTGAGGTCTGATTTACCATGACTGCCCTGATCTTTTGAGCAATTAATCGTAACCAAAAAAAATCACGCGAAATCCGCGCTGCCCCATCATCGGCATAAGGATGGTAAAATTCTGTCACCGAGGAAGATTTTCACTGCGGCGTTCATGGCATAAGGATTGCTTCTTGCTTTTGAATCAGTGGGATGTGCATCATTGAGAGCCCAATATTATATTATTATGCCTGAGATGGCCAATAGAATGTCAGCATATTGTCTCTTTAAGTAATTCCTGTGGAGGACGAATCTTTCCGGGTCTATTATAACACTACCAATACTTATGAAAGGAGGTGAAGTACGAACGAGGGATCATACTGCTTAATCGATTAGTTACGCGTCGTTACGCGCGAACGCCGGTTGCTTGAGGAGATCGGCGTGGAAGGGTATCAGTATGCGAAGGGGATAGCTGTCGAAAACACAACACCAATTAAGCACACGAGGGAGGAAGTCATGATGCGTAAATTACTATTTTGTTTGTCAATTATTGCGGGAAGCGTGTTCGTCGCGAACGCCGCAGTCGCGGCGACAGGGACGGTGATGGGTAATGTAGCCTCCACCACGGGAACGGTAATCATGGAGGTAGCGGGTGCCGTCGTCACGCTCACGCCGACGGCGGGCGGAACGACCTATCTGGATACCACGAGCGGTACGGGGGCCTATAACTTCCCGGCCGTACCGGCCGGCACCTACGATATTTACGCGGCGGCGACCGGTTACACCACCTCGACGCCGGTGCAGATTACCGTAACGGCAGCCGACACGACCACGGAAAATATCGCCCTGACGCGAATTCCCGGATACACGGTTTCCGGTACGGTGACCAATGCGACGACCGGCGGCGTAGTGGTCGGCGCGCATGTGCTTCTGGAGAACGAACCTGGCGGGGCGGTGGTTGAATCCACGACCACGGTCGCGGGCGGCGCGTATGCGCTCACCGGCGTTGCGGCGGGAACCTATCAGTTGTATGTCACGGATCCCGGGTTTGAACCGTTTACATCAGCCGAGTTCAGGGTTATCGACGCGGATGTTGACAGGCCAGCCATGGCGTTGACCCCCCTGCCGATGGTTTACGGTACGGTGACCAATGCGACGACCGGCGGCGTGGTGGTCGGCGCACTCGTGCGTCTGGAGAATTCGATCACCGGGGCGGTGATTGAATCCACGACCACCATCGCGGCGGGTGCGTATGAGCTCGACAGCGTTAAGGAAGGAAATTACGTGTTGAATGTCTCGGCGACCGGGTATATAACGTTAACGTCGGGCGCGTTTCCGGTTGCCATGGCTAATACTCTTGAGAATGTCACGTTGTCCCCTAAAACCGCAGGGGTAACGATTTCCGGTGGGGTGACCAATGCGACCACCGGCGGCGTGGTGGTCGGCGCGATCGTGCGTTTGCGGGTTGGAGCGACGACCGCGGTGGTTGAATCCACGATCACGGTCGCGGGAGGCGCGTACACCCTCGACAGTGTCCAGGCCGGAGATTACAATTTGAACGTGTCGGCAACCGGGTATGCGACCGGTACGTCGGCCGAGTTCGCGGTTGCCGCCGCGAATCTCGTCAAGAATGTCGCGTTGGCTCCCCTGCCCGTCGTGACGGTTTCCGGTTACATTACCGACTCGTCCACCGGCGCGGTCATTGTCGGCGCAACCGTGCTTCTGGAGAGCGGAACCACCGTGGTTGACTCCACGATGTCGATCGCGAGCGGCGCTTATACGCTTACCGGCGTCACGGCCGGAACGTACAATCTGGTCGTGTCGGCAACCGGGTATGCGACCAAAACGGTAACTGGCCTGGTCGTTGGCGACGTGAATATCACCGGCGAAAACGTCCGGCTCAGAGAGTCGGGCTCGGCCGTTATTCCCGTTGCCGGAACGGGCAGTCTTGCCAAACCGGATTTCAATATTACCGCGACGGGGGTTCTCCATCTGGTGAATTTCACGAGGGCCGGGCTCATCACGATGTTTTCGGTGGATGGGAAACTGGCGTATCGCAGGACTTTTGACGCCCAGGAGAATTCGGTGACCTTGCCGCACGGCATCGTTCACTCCGGGAACGCCTATATCGTTTCCATCTCCCAGGGTAAGTCGATGTATCGCAAGCAGGTTACGCTTTACTAACCTCATTTTTAACGCTCCGCCCCGGCCCGAAGTCGGGGCGGAGCGATTTCTCTCCCGGCGATCATTCCTGAATGTCACCTTTGCAATATCCACTCTTTCCCGGCAAGGAGATACTTTATGGCAATGACAAATCGTGATATCATGGCCGCCGCACGGTCGCAGCTCAAGGGCAAATGGGGAACCGCAATCCTCATCGTTCTCGTCTATCTCCTGATTTTTGTCGGGCTGGGGCTCATCCGGATCGCCGGAATCGTTGCCCACCTGATCCTCACGGGGGCATTCGTGTTCGGCCTCTGTTCTTCGTTCCTCGGGATGGTGAAAGGCAAGGAGGTCACCGTAGGGAATCTCTTCGACGGTTTCTCCTGCTTCGGGAGCAGTTGCGCCGCCTACCTCCTGATACTTTTGTTCACGCTCCTCTGGACCCTCCTCCTCATCGTGCCGGGCGTCATCGCCGCGCTATCCTATGCCATGACTTTTTTCATCCTTTCGGAAAACCGTGAGCTTACCGGCTTGGAAGCGATACGCAGGAGTAAGAAGATGATGATGGGAAATAAAGGGAAACTTTTCTGTCTGGAATGCCGCTTTATCGGATGGGGGCTTCTCTGCATCGTCACGCTCGGGATCGGTTTACTGTGGATCGGACCTTACTATATGACCAGCATGGCGAAGTTCTATGACGACATACGGCAACCTGCGGAGATTCAACCCGTGGCAGCGCCGACGATCGGTCCGCAGATGGCACAATGAGAAAATTTCAATAAATCGGAAACAAATCGATGGCGGAACCAGATCCCCCCCCTTGATCACCCCTTATCAAGGGGGGGATCAAAGGGGGGATTTCTTTGCCTGCGTCGCCTACCCCATCTACCTTTTGGGCAAAATGGCAAAACGCCCGAAGCATTCATTATCTGTCAATGCCTGATCTCAAAACTCTCTTCGCCCGTATCCAGCGGCATTTCGAACCATTGCACTTCAGACACGTGAGAAAGCGGCGCGCCCTTTTCAACCTCTCGCAGAAAGGCCTCAATGGCCTGCTCAGCGCCCTGCGCTTCGAGTTCCACATTGCCATCCGGCAAATTGCGGACCCACCCCGTGATCCCGAACCGCGCGGCCTCGAATCGGACGAAATAGCGGAACCCCACGCCCTGCACCCGTCCCGTGATTGTCGCGCCGATCCGCGTGCGCTTTTCCGATGATGGCGGTTTCACCCCGTCCCTGCCATTGCGCGTCAACGCCGCGAAAAGAAGTTCAGGATAATTGTCAGGAGGACGCTCAGGAGGATGGAGGTGGCGATCGGAAAATAGACCCGGAAGCGGCCCGAGCCGAATTGCAAGTCGCCGGGCAGGCGGAACAGTTGAATTTTATCCGCGAATATGAACGCGACGCCGATGACAATGGCGATCACCCCCGCCAGAATGAGAAACCGCCCTGTTTCGGTCCAGTTCATAAGCTTACCTCCGTGTTCCGGCCGTGTTCCCGGAATTTAATGTTCGGTTCGTTCGTCTTTTTCCGCGTTGTCGAAAATATCCTGCTGTAGCGGCATATGTTTCGGCGGCGTGAGCCCGAAATACCGGTAGGTCTTCGCCGTGACCTCGCGCCCGCGTGAGGTGCGTTTGAGAAAACCGGCCTGAATGAGAAACGGTTCGTACACCTCTTCGATCGTGTCCGGCTCCTCCCCCACCACGACCGCGATGGTATTGACGCCGACCGGCCCGCCGCCGTAGTGCTCGATGATCGCACCGAGAATGCCGCGATCCATTTCGTCAAGTCCGTTCGGGTCAACGCCGAGCATATCGAGCGTCTGTTTGATGACCGGCATGGTGATCCTGCCGTCGCCCTTCACTTCCGCGACGTCGCGGCAGCGCCGGAGCAGCCGGTTGACGATGCGTGGCGTTCCGCGGGCGCGCCTGCCGAGTTCGGCGGCGGCCTCGTCGTCGCAATGCACCTTGAGAAGCGTGGCGGAGCGCAGCACGATCCGTTGCAGCTCGCGGGGAGTATAGTAGTTGAGGCGGCAGATGTAGCCGAACCTGCCGTGCAGCGGCGAGGTGAGCATGCCGGCGCGCGTGGTGGCGCCGACCAGCGTAAACGGCTTGAGCGTGAGCCGGATCGAGCGGGACGCCGGTCCTTCACCGATCGTAATATCGAAGACGAAGTCCTCCATGGCGGGGTAGAGCGACTCCTCGACCACGCGGTTCAACCGGTGAATTTCGTCTATGAAAAGGATCTCCCGCTCGGCGAGATTGGTCAGGTTGCCGGCGAGGTCCCCTTTCTTTTCGAGCACCGGCCCCGAGGTGGTGAGAATGGCGACCCCGAGTTCATTGGCGAGGATGCGGGAGAGGGTGGTTTTGCCGAGTCCGGGCGGACCGCAGAAGAGGATATGGTCGAGCGCTTCACCCCGCCGGCGCGCCGCCTCGACAAAGACGCCGAGGTTCTCCTTGATCGCCTCCTGGCCGATGAAATCGGAAAAACGCTCGGGTCGCAGGGTTGCGTCGAGGCGTTCCTCCTCCTCCTGCCGCCTGCCGGAAACGATTCGATCCGATTGGTCCATTTTTCCCCTTAAATGACCTGCAACGCTTTCCTGATCCACTCCTCGACCGGCATCTCCTTGTCGCCCGCAACCTGACGGACCCGCTCGATCGCCCGCGTCACCTGCTTTTCGTTGTACCCGAGCGCGAGGAGCGCCTCGCCCGCCTCGCGGCCGGCATCGCGCGCCGCGGCACGGGGCCGTCCGCCGGGCATATCGCCCGCCGCCTCGCCGGTCTCAAAGGATCCGGTCGTGAGCTTGCCGCGAAGCTCCAGGATGAGCCGCTCCGCGGTTTTCGCGCCAACCCCGGGAATTTTCGTGAGCCGCGAGGGGTCGCCGAGCGCAAGGCATTTCACGAGATCCTCGGGCGATATCTTCGACAGGATGCCGATGGCGGTCTTGGGACCGATGGAGCTGACGCCGATCAGCTGCCTGAAGATCTCCCGTTCGGCCCTGGTCAGAAAGCCGTAAAGTTTCTGGGTATCTTCACGCACATGAAAGTGCGTGAAAAGCTTCGCCTCCTCGCCCACCGGCGGCAGTTTTTCGTAGGTGGAAAGGGTGATGAGCAGTTCATAGCCCACCCCGTTCGCCTCGAGGGAGGCCATGGTCAGCTCCTTCTCGGCCACGATGCCCCGGATAAAATCGATCATGGACCCGCCTGCGGTTGCGCCCTGCCGCCACGGGCCTCGCGGGCGATCGAACGCGAGCCGCTATGGTAAAAATCGCATACCGCAACGCCGAGCGCGTCGAAGGCGTCGCTCGGCTTCGCCGCCGCGCCGAGGGAGAGGATCATGCGGATCATGTATTCCACCTGGGATTTTTCCGCGCCGCCGTTGCCGGTGATCGCCTTCTTTATCGTGCGCGGCGAATACTCCGCGATGGCGGCCCCGGCCCTGGCAGCCGCGAGCATGAGCACGCCGCGGGCATGGCCGAGCAGCAGCGTCGTATGAACGTTCTTGGCGTAGAATGCCTGCTCGATGGCCACCCGCTGGGGTCGGTAGCGCGCCAGATACCCTTCGATTCCGTCGTAAATAGCAAGGAGCCGCTCGCTGAGCGGCGCTTCGGCTTTCGTCGTAATGACTCCCCAGTCGACCCGCGATACCCCGTTGTTGCACGCTTCGATCACGCCGAAGCCCGTGGTCGCCGTTCCCGGGTCGATACCGAAGATGATCATGGCGGGCCTGGCGACTACTCTTTCCCCAGCTTCGCCATGGTCTCTTCGCTCATGTCGAAATTGCTGTACACATGCTGCGTATCGTCAAGTTCGTCGATCGCATCGAGCAGTCGCAGCACCTTTGCGGCGTTTTCGCCCTCGAGAGTCACCGGGGTGTCGGCGAGTTTCGTGATTTCGGCCGACGACGCCTTTACATCAGCTTTTTCGATCGCCTGGCGGACCGCTTCGAACGCATCGGGGGCCGTGATTATTTCGAACTCATCACCCTGCAGCGACAGGTCTTCGGCGCCCGCTTCGAGCGCAATCTCCAGGAGCGGTTCTTCGGCCATGGCCTCCTTCGGAACGCGGATGACGCCTTTGGATTTGAACATCCAGGCGACGGAGTTGGTCTGGCCGAGATTGCCCCCATGCTTGGTAAGCGCGTGACGCACTTCCGCGACGGTCCGGTTACGGTTATCGGTCAGGCATTCGATCATGATCGCGATCCCGCCGGGTCCGTACCCTTCGAAGATTATTTCCTCGTAGGACACCCCTTCGAGCTGACCGGTTCCCTTCTGGATCGCATTGTCAATATTCTTGCCCGGCATATTGGCCGTGCGCGCGCTCGTCACCGCGGAGCGCAGACGCGGGTTGCCCTCGATGTCGCCGCCGCCCATGCGCGCGGCAACGGTTATTTCCCTGATAAGCCGGTTGAACAGCTTGCCGCGTGCGGCATCGGCTTTGCCCTTGGAGCGCTTGATCGTCGCCCACTTGGAATGTCCTGACATGCAAACCTCGCTTTCGATATTCGCTTCAAATCCGGTATCGCCCCGGGGAGGGGCGCTGACGCGTCACCGTGGTCCTGACGCAACGGTCGTCCCGCCGCTGCCGCGGCAAGGGAACGTCCGGAGGATGGTAGAGCGCCCCGATGGCGATTCCCGCTTTCTCCCACTGGCTTTTCATGCGGCAACCGGAACGATGTATGGTTTTGTCAGTCTATCCAGGGCAATAGGTTCGATCGAAGGCGCTTCGGAGCCGAGGAAAAGGGAGGATAGTTCCTTGAATCGCGGGGTACGGTCGGTCACGAGAAACCGGCTTGCCGCAAGTCCTCCAGCCTTTTCGGATGAAAAGCCGTCGAGCGACTTCAAAATGTCGAACACTTCCAGCGCGGTCCAGACCGCGCTGTCGAGCAGGTGCGTCCGCGTTCCCACCATCTCCTGGATGGCCTGCATGAGCAGGGGATAGTGCGTGCACCCGAGAATGATGCAATCGACGCCGGAGTCAAGGACTTCGGCAAGATAATATTGGACAGCGTGGCGCGTGATCTCGTGGTCAAGAAGCCCCTCCTCGACGAGCGGTACGAAGAGGGGACACGCCGTGCCGTACACTTTGATCGCAGGGTCAAACGCATGGATCGCGCGGGTATAGGCGCCGACGCGGATCGTCGCCGCGGTCCCGATGACGCCGACCTTACGCACCGCGGTCCGCCGGACCGCCGCCCGCGCTCCGGGCACCACCACGCCGATCACGGGAATGTCCTTGCTGTTTGCGGCGATGAAATCGAGCGCCACGGACGAAACCGTATTGCATGCCACGACGAGCAGTTTGACGTCGAGGTCAATTAAAAAACGCGCATCCTCGCTGCCGAAGGTTCTGATGGTCTCCTCGGATCGGTTGCCGTACGGGCATCGCGCGGTATCGCCCAGGTAGATGATCTTCTCCCCGGGCATGAGCCTGAAGAGTTCGCGAGCCACGGTGAGGCCGCCGAGTCCGGAATCAAAAACGCCGATAGGCCGTGAATCGCTCATAATCCCTATTCATATTTCGTCTTGAAGTTGAGGATCGCGTTGCAGATCGCCTCGGCCATGGTCCGCTGGAACGACCGGTCCGTGAGAAATTTTTCGTCCGACGGATTGGAAACGAACCCGGTTTCGATCAGGACCGACGGCATGTAGGCGCCGTTGAGCACCCAGAAATTCGCCTGTCCTATCCCTTCCTGCAACCTGCAGATCTTTCTGCCGAACCGGGCTCCAAATTGCCGGTCAAGCAAAATACTGAACTCCTGGCTCTCGCGCAAGTACTCATTGCCGGCCAGATCGCTGAGAACATTTTTCAATTCATTGGAATTGCGCGACGTTTCCAGCTCGACCACCGCGTTTTCGCGCATGGCCACCAGCTTGTCGGCCTCGTTTTTCGCCTCGGAAAGAAAATAGACTTTATACCCCTTCGCCATCTCCCTGTTTTTCTGCGACCCCGGCATGGAATTGGCATGGATGCTGATGAAGAGATCGGCCTTCCAGCGATTCGCCATGGTCGTCCGCTCGGCGAGGTCGACGAATTTATCGGTTTGACGGGTGAGATATACCGTGAGGTCTCCCTTTTTTTCAAGCAAATCCCGAAGGAGAAGGGCTATGGAAAGCGTGATGTTTTTTTCCATCACCCCTCCCGGCCCCAGGGCGCCCGGATCGTAACCGCCATGCCCGGGATCGATGACCACGGTACGGATGCCGCCTGCCGCCGCGTCTTCCGACGACGGGTCGTCTCCCGCGAGTGCGCCGGCCGCGATCGCCAACAGTAGAAACGCCCATGGTATCTTCATGCCCGGTTTCGAAGGTTCCTCAGCTGCGCAAGCCTGCGCTTTGACTCTTCGGTCGCTATTTTCTGGCGTTTATCGTATTTCTTCAAGCCGCGACAGAGCCCCAACTCGATTTTCACCCATTGGTTTTTGAAGTACAGCGAAAGCGGAATCAGCGTCAGCTTCTTGCGATCCACCTCGGCGGAAAGCCGGAGTATTTCCTTCCGATGAAGCAACAACCGCCGCTTTCGCAAGGGGTCCGGCGCATACATCCCCTGCCGTTCATAGGGGGTGATGTGCAGGTTATTGATGAACATCTCACCCGCATGGCACTGCGCGTACGCTTCGACGATGGTGATTTTTCCCGCCCGGATCGACTTCACTTCCGCGCCGGTAAGGCTGATCCCGGTTTCCACCTTTTCAAGGACCTCGTAGTCATGATACGCCTTCCGGTTATTCGCCACGATTTTCATCGAAGCAAAAAATACGTACTGCTTCGAAGCATGGGCAATGAAGCTTCAGCCGTCGCCCGTCGCCCCCTCCCGGCGCCACCTTATTATTATATTCTTGAATGTGCGGAAAAAATCTGAAACACCATGCTATTATTCTTAAAAACGCCTTTACCGCATAACGGTACGCATTCACCGTGAAAGCGTGCATTTCAGGCACTCAACTACTGACGTCCAAGGGGAGGAACCAACCGCATGGCTGATTGTATCTTCTGCAAAATCATAGCTAAACAGATTCCTGTGTCCCCGGTTTACGACAACGCTGCCGCTATTGTCATCCGTGATAATAACCCCCAGGCGCCGGTACATCTTCTGGCAATGCCAAAAAAACACTATGCAGGCATCCATGAGGTGCCGCCCGCCGAAGCCTCCCTTTTTTCCGACCTCTTTGCCGTAATCGGCAAGGCGGTGGAGCTCGAAAACCTGAAAGAGTACGGGTATCGACTCGTGGTCAACTTCGGCGAAAAAACCGGGCAATCGGTGCCGCATATCCATGTACATATTTTAAGCGGCCGCCCCATGCACTGGCCCCCGGGCTGACCGCCCCGGACCGCACGGCCCTTGCGTGAACTATTCGTCAACGTCGTTCCCGCTGTCGCACAGCGTAGGGGGCGGACGCGCCTATTGCATCTGCTTCCGTAAAAACGTCGGAATATCCGTATCGTTCTCGTACTGGGTCAAGACCGTACTCCGGTCGCTATGCGCGCGCTGCTCGCCCCGGCGCTTCCCCTCCGGCAGCAGGAATGGCGGAACAAACGGGAGGGTGTGTTCGGGCAGCGTCTGCGTCGTCGCGGGAGCCGCTGAATCGGCCGTTGTTCGCGCGGTCTCCACTTCCGCCGCCCCGCCCCGTTCCCGGGATACAGGCCCGAACTCCTCGGCTCTCTCATGGCGCAAGGGAAACTGGAGCGGCATGCTGATCTGCTCCGCGCTCTTTTCCGTCTCGTTCTTGACACCGGGCACGTTGAGCATCATCGCGCGTTCATCGCGCTTTTTCCCCATGCTCTGTTCGTTGAACCCGGTCGCGATCACGGTGACGCGGATTTTCCCGTTCATGGTCGGATCGGAAACCGCGCCGAAAATGATGTTGGTCTCCCCGTCGTCGCCGACCGCCTCGTTCACCATGCGCGTCGCTTCCGAAACGTCGTAGAGGGTCATATCGGCCCCGCCGGTGACATTGATGAGGATGCCCTTGGCCCCCGCGATCGAGATATCGTCGAGGAGCGGATTATGTATCGCGGCCTCGGCGGCGCACGTCGCCCGCGTCGCGGCGTCGCCGTCGGAGCAGCCGGTGCCCATGAGCGCTTCGCCCATGCTGCTCATGATGGTTTTGACATCGGCGAAATCAAGGTTGACAAGACCGTGCACGGCGATGAGGTCGGATATACCCTTTGTCGCCTGGTACAGAACGTCGTCGGCGGTTTTGAACGCGTCGATGAGCGTCGTCGTATTGTCGACAATGGTCAGAAGTTTCTGGTTGGGAATGAGGATGATGGTATCGATGGCCTTGTTCAACTCCTCGATGCCGCGCTTCGCGTTCCGGTCCCTGATCTTGCCTTCAAAGAGGAACGGACGGGTGACGATCGCCACGGTCAGGATGCCCAGCTCGCGGGCGATCTGCGCGACCACCGGGGCGCCGCCCGTGCCGGTGCCGCCCCCCATGCCCGCCGTGATGAAGATCATGTCCGCGCCACCGATCGCCGTGGCGATCTTGTCCCGATCCTCCTCCATGGCCTGCCGGCCGATGTCGGGATTGGCTCCCGCGCCGAGTCCCTTGGTGATCCGTTCGCCGATCTGGATCCGGTGCGGCGCCCGGTTATTGTCAAGCGCCATGGCGTCCGTGTTGACGGAAATGAATTCGACGCCGGCGAGCCCCGCGTCGACCATGCGGTTCACCGCGTTGCCTCCCGCGCCGCCGACCCCGATCACCTTCATCTTCGCTACCGTCGCGAACTGCTCCTCAATCTGAAAATTCATCACGACCTCCCGGAAAAAGTAGTGTGGCGTGTATTGACAAATACATTGTATGCCGTTGTGAACCGCGCGTTAAAAGAAATCCTTCACCCACGATTGCATTCTGTCGAGAATCCGCTTGAACGAGTCGTCCCCGCCGGGAGATCTGGCGCCCCTCCCCCTGCCTTTACCCGACTGTTTTTTGTTCAACTGCTCGATTCCGTACAGGCAGAGGCCGACGCCGGTGGCGTGGATCGGGGTCCTGGCCGCCTCGGTAAGCCCGCCGAATCCGGCGGGCACGCCGATCTTGACCGGCAGTTCCAGCACCTTCTCCGCGAGTTCCTTGATGCCGTCCATGAGCGCCGCGCCGCCCGTCAGCACGATGCCGGCGCCGAGCATGTCGCAGAATTCGGTCTTCCTGATCTCGCGCAAGACAAGTGAGAGGATCTCCTCGATCCGCGGTTCGATGATGGAAGCCAGGACCGCGCGCGATACTTCGCGCTGTTCCCGGCCGCCCACGCCCGGTACGCTGATGAAATCGGTACCCTTGACCAGTGCGGAATAGGCGCAGCCGTACTGTTTTTTTATCTCCTCGGCCCGTTCAATCGGGGTGCGGATGCCGATGGCGATGTCGCTCGTCACATTTTTGCCGCCGAGCCCGATGACCGCGGTATGGCGGATGCTTTCATCGAAGTAAATCGCCACATCGGTCGTGCCGCCGCCCATGTCGATGAGCGCGACGCCGAGTTCCTTTTCATCCATGTCGAGCGTCGCATAGCATGAAGCAAGCGGTTCGAGGACGAGATCGATCACCTTCAGGCCGGCCTTGTTTACGCTGCGGTAAATGTTCTGGGCGCTCGTCACCGCGCCGGTAATGATGTGGACCTGCGTTTCGAGGCGGACGCCGCAGATGCCGACCGGGTCCTTGATGCCCTTCTGGTCGTCAACCACGAACTCCTGCGGAATCACGTGCAGGATCTCCCGGTCCATGGGGATGGAAACCGCTTTCGCGGCATCGACGGCCCTGATCACGTCTATTTCAGAAATCTCATTCTGCGGCCGCGAGATGGCGACCACGCCGCGGCTGTTGATGGCGCGGATATGGTCGCCCGCGATGCCGACCCATACGGCGTCGACATCGATCCCCGCCATGAGTTCCGCCTCCTCGACCGCCTTCTGGATCGACTGCACGGTTTTATCGATATTGACCACCACGCCCTTGCGCAGTCCATCGGACCGGCTCACGCCGACGCCGATGATTTTCGGCTCGGCTCCGGCCGAAACATCACAGATGATGCAGGCGATTTTGGTGGTGCCGATGTCCAGCCCGGCGATGATATTATGTTTCATGAGCGCTGCCTCCCCAACGATTGAATAGCTATCCCTTTTGTCGCGCCTTTTCCGCGCCTTCGCTGGCGCTCCCCCCGGCAGTTATAAAGGCGAGATTGCGGCACGAAAGATCGATCCGGGACGGAAAACCCGAATCGCTCTGCACCGAGGGCAGGAGCTGAACAAGCCGCTCCAGGCAATTTTCAAGGTTATTCCCGTCGAGCGCGATCTCGGTCCGACTCCCTTCGAACCACATGGTCGCCGCTCCATGGGGCCCGAAGCAGACCTGCGTCACGCGGGAAGCGATCCGCGGATCGAACGCGGCGAGACCGCGGAAAAACCGGTTCATTCTTTCGCGATCATCATGAGTCAAATACCGCAATCCCGATCCCGCGGAATCGCGCAGGCCCGACACCAGCGGCAGGCGCTGCGCGACGCCCGGATCAAAAGGGATATACGTTCCAGCGGTATCGACAAAGCAGACCGCAGCCTTCGCCACGATCGCCACTGGTTTCCTTTCGGTAATGATCGCGGTGACGACGCCCTCACGCGGCCCGCATAATTTCGCCTCCGCGATCCACGGGCTCACCCGGCGAAACCCCTTCATAAACTTTTCGTTCATCGTTGAAAACGGCATCGGGAAACGGAAACCGAGACGGCCCATGATCTGCCCGGCCGTGACATGCCCGCCGCCGGCCACCGTCATGGTCGTCACGATTGAGGTGTGCGGCTTCAAAAAATGCTCGGCGAACAACCCGATGCGAACGACACGGGCGGGGTACAGAACGGCTGCGCCGACTATCGCGCCCGCGAGTATCGCCGCGGCGACCGCCGCGACGCGGCCCCTGATGCGACGCGTTGCGGATCGTTCGAAACGCCGCTTCCTATTGTTGGCTCCGATGCGCTTAGCCATGCCGCAACGCCTCCAGAATGGGTCGCGCCGTCTCGGTGATATCGCCCGCTCCCATGAGCACCACGGCCTCACCGTCGGCGGCATGCGCGACGACGGCCGCGACGATATCGGCCGCCTTCGGGCAGTAGTAAGCATCGGCCCTGCCGAGCATACGCAACTTTTCCACGATGGCCTCGGCGGTGACGCCTGAAATCGGCTCTTCACGTGCGGGATAAATCGCGGTGACGATCACGCGGTCGGCCTTGGCGAGACTCCGGGCGAAATCGTCGAGAAAATCCCGCGTCCGGGTAAAGAGGTGCGGCTGAAAAACCGCCGTGATCCGCGAATAGCCGCCGCTCCGCACCGCCTCGAGCGTTGCCGCGATTTCGCGGGGATGGTGCGCATAGTCGTCGATGACCGTCACGTTCCGCTCGCGGCCGACCGTTTCAAGACGCCGCTTCACGCCGCCGAACTCTCCGAGCGCCTTGCCGATGCAATCGAAGGGAACGCCCATCTCCATGGCGACGGCAACGGCTCCCGTGGCGTTTACCGCGTTATGGATGCCGGGAATGCCGAGCGCGACCCTGCCGAGTCGGGTAACGCCGTGAAAGACGTCGAACGAGGTGGTGGCGCCGGTGAACTCGATGGCGCGGGCCGAATAGTCCGCGCCCGGCGAACTTCCATAGGTGACAAACGAGCAGGTAAGCCGCGGCAGTATGTCGCGCACGCCCGCATCGTCGATGCAACAGACCAGTTCGCCGTAGAAAGGAAGGTGCGCCGCGAAAGCCGTGAACGCGCGTCGTATGTCTTCCAGATCGGTAAAGCAGTCGAGATGGTCCGTATCGATATTCGTGATGAGCGCCATGGTCGGATACATGGCCAGGAACGAGCGGTCGAACTCATCGGCTTCCGCCACCATGATCGAGCCGTTCCCGATGACGAGCGGCGCATTTTCGCGGAGCAGCGTGCCGCCCACCAGAATGGTGGGATCAAGATTCGCTTCGGTCAAAATGGCGCCGACGAGCGACGTGGTCGTGGTTTTTCCATGCGTGCCCGCTACACAGATCGTGGAAAACGTGCGCATGAGTTCTCCCAGCGCCTCGGCGCGGCGGAGTTCGGCGATGCCGTGCTCGCGGGCGTAAATCCGTTCGGGATTGTCGGCCCGGATCGCGCTCGAATAGACGAGCAGGTCGGCATCCTTGACAAGACGAGGCTCATGCCCGGTCTGGACCTGGATCCCCATCCGTTCGAGGCGCTCGACGGCCGCCGAGACGGCGCGATCGCTGCCCGTGACGCGATGGCCGTAGTGGCGGAGCAGTTCGGCGAGTCCGCTCATGCCCGCGCCGCCGATTCCCGCGCAATGGATGCGTTTCTTAAAATGCCGCACGGTTTCCCCTTCCCTTCGCCACCGTCACCCGGCCGTTCGACCTGCTCGATATGTTGAGAACGACGCCCATGCTGGCCATGGTGAAAATGAGGCTCATGCCGCCATAACTGAGGAACGGCATGGGAACGCCGGTCGTCGGAATGAGTCCGCTGGCGACGCTTGCATTGACTATTGCATATATCGCGATCGCCGCCGAAAATCCGAAGGCCATGATCTGTCCCATGCGATCGGGCGCCCTGAAGGCGACGCGCATGCCGCGATAGACGATGAACGCGAGAACCGCCCCGATGGCGAGAAGCCCGATGAATCCGATCTCTTCGCCGAGAATCGACACGATAAAGTCGGTGTGCGGCTCCGGCAGGTAGAAGAATTTCTGTTCTCCCTTGCCCAGGCCCACCCCGAACAGGCCGCCGTTGCCGAGACCGACGAGCGACTGGAATGACTGATAGCCGATATCATGCTGGTGGCCGGAACGGTCGAGGAAACCTGTCAGCCGCCTGAGGCGGTAGGGCGCGACGAGCACCAGGATCACCGCCGCCGGGATCGCCGACAGGACGATGGCGCCCAGGTGCAGGAGGTTGGCGCCCGAAACGAAAAGGATCGTCAGCGCGATTCCGCCCATGATGACCGCGGTCGAAAAATTCGGCTCAACGAGGACCAGGACGCACATGACGCCGACGACCGCCAAGAGCTTAACCACCATTGTCAACCGCCGTATTTCGCCCCCGGCCTCCTCGCATTTACGGGCAAGAAAGATGATGAGGGCGATGCGCGCGAAATCGGAGACCTGGAACTGCAGCGGACCGACGGTCAGCCAGCGCCGCGCCCCGTTGATTGCATGATGCGACGGCAGCACGAAGAGAGCCGCGAGCAGCGCGATGGAAATCAGGTAGGCGAACCCGCTCATGTTGCCCCACCGGTGGTAGTCGACGTTGACGCAGATCATGAAGCACGCGATCCCGAACAGGGCCCGGATGCTCTGGCGGGCGAGAAAGTAATCCGGGCCGCCATATTTATTCTGCGAGAGCGCAAAGGAAGAGCTGTAGACCAGCACGATGCCGAATCCGAGCATGAGCAGGATCGCGGCAAAAAGCGGCCAGTCGATATTTTCCCGCTGCGCGTTCATCGAACGGTCCTTTCGGCCGACAACGACGCCACGATCGCCTTGAAACGATCGCCCCGCTCCTCGTAGTCGGCAAACATGTCGAAACTCGAACAGCCCGGTGAAAACACGACCACGTCGCCCGGAAGGCCGTGGCGCGCCGCGGTCATGACCGCCTCGTCAAGCGTAGCGCATCGGTATACCGGCACGATTTCCCCCCACTCGCCCTGCATCCGGTCGGCGGCCTCGCCGATAAGGTAGACGTCGCATACCTGGCGCCCGAACGCCGGTTTGATAAGAGAAAAATCGCATCCCTTGTCCCTGCCGCCCGCGATCAGGTGCACTCGGGCCGCGAACGCGGTCACGGCGCACAGCACCGACTCGGCGGTGGTTGATTTCGAATCGTTGTAGTACCGCACGCCCGCCGCTTCGCCGGAAAATTCGAGCCGGTGCGGCAGGCCCCGGAAACCCGCGAACCCCCTGCCGACGGCCGCATCCCCGATTCCCGCGATCCGGGCCAGCGCCGCCGCCGCCGCCGCGTTTTCGAAATTGTGGCGTCCCTTGATCAGCATATCACGTACGTCAAGAATGGTCCCCCGCGCGCCGCCGAAGCGGTAACGGATCGCGCCCGCGCCCTCGTCGTACCAGAAGCCGTCGCCGGGGCCGGGCATGCTGCCGAAAAAGATCACGTTGGTCCGCTTGTTCATCGCGTTTGCCCATGCGGTAAGTCTGGCGTCGTGCACATTCAGCACCAGATAATTATCTTTTGTGAAATTGTCGGCGATCCGTTTCTTCGCCGCGTAGTAGTCGTTTTCGGTGCGATAGCGATCCAGGTGGTTCTTGAAAAGATTCAGCACCGCGCCCGCCCTGGGCCTGAAGCGGTCGATCCCTTCGAGCTGGAAGCTCGAAACTTCCGCGGCGATCCACGCGTCACGCGGCAATCCGGCAGTGATGCCGATAAGCGGGATGCCGATATTGCCGGCGACCGCCGTTTCCTTTCCCCCCGCCTTGAGCGCCTCGCCGAGAAGCGATACGGTCGTACTCTTGCCGGTGGAACCGGTAACCGCCAGGAAATTCGCCTCGCTCGCCCGGAAACCGAGTTCGAGTTCCGACCAGACCGGGATTCCCCGCGCGCGCGCCTGGAGCAGGATCGGCAGGTCGGACCGCGCTCCCGGCGAAATCACGATGAGGTCGGTTTGCAGGAGCGCCGCGGTATGTCCCCCGCCCTCGTGCGCCGCAAGCGCGAGCCCGTGCGCCGAAAGAAGCGCCTCGAGCTTTTCAACCGCGCACGAATCGCTTATGAAAATGTCGACGCCTTTCGACCGGAAATACGCGGCCGCGGCAAGCCCGCTGCGGCCGGCGCCGAGTATGCCCGCGCGGCGCGGAAAGGTCGCCCTGAGATCGAACGTCTCAGAAGTTTTCATAGACCGTCTCCAGGCGCACGCCCCGCGATCCCTTGACCAACACCATATCGCCCGGCGCGACCATGGCGCGCAGCGGCGCTACCGCCCCGGCGGCCGTTGGTACCACGGCAATGCCGTTCTTCATGCCGGAATCCGCTCCTACGGCACCCTTCGCGACCTCCCCGGCGAACTCCCCGACCGCGACGATTTTTCTCACGCCGTTCTTTACCAGCAGCCGACCAAGCTCCCGGTGAAGCCGTGGCGCGTAACGGCCGAGCTCCAGCATGTCGCCGACCACCGCCGCCCGGCGATGCGACGCCGCCGTTGCCGCCAGCTGCTCGACAGCGATCTTCATGGAAGAGGGGTTGGCATTGTAACAATCGACGATGAACTCGACCTTTTTCTTTTTTTCGATGGCGCCGCGCATATCAAGGGGCTCCATTGTCGCGAGGGCCGAGGCGATTTTCTCATCCGGAACGCCGCAGCGCCGTCCGAGATAGATCGCCGGCAGGGCGCTGTACAGGAAATGGCGTCCGCGCGCGGTCAGGTGGAATCGATGGCCATCGACCTCGAAATCGAGGCCCGCGTCCGGGTCGAATCGCACCCGGTCGGGACGCACGGAACAGGTGCGGGAACAGCCGAAATAAACGCTCCTCGTTCCGGAACGCCTTGCCTCCGCGACGACCCTCGCGTCGTCGCCATTTGCAAGGAGGAATCCATTCTTCTTATTCAGACCGTCCAGAATTTCAAATTTCGCGCGCGCGGTATTCGACAGCGTGCCGAAGAGGCCGACATGGGCGTAGCCGATATTCGTGACGACCGCGATGTCCGGCCGGGCGATCTTCGACAAAACGGAAATTTCCCCGGGATGGTTCGCCCCCATCTCGACGACGCCCGCCCATTCGTCTCCCTTGAAACGCAGGAGGCTCAGGGGAACGCCCAGATGATTGTTCCAGTTGGACCATGTTTCACAAACAGGAATAATGGAGCCCAGAACGGCGGCGATGAAGTGACGGGTGGTCGTCTTGCCGCTGGAGCCGGTCACGCCGATGATGAGGCAGCCGACCTCGCGGCGGTATCGCGCCGCGGCCCGCTGCACCGCGGCGAGCGGATCGACGACCGCGATGAGTTTCGCCCGGTCGCCCGTCGCGCATTCGACCGTCGCCCGTTTATCGACGATGGCCGCCGCCGCGCCCGCGGCGAACGCCGCGCCGACGAAGCGATGGCCGTCATTTTTGTCGGTCGCGATTGCCACGAACACGTCGCCGGGCTTTATCATCCGGGAATCGCTCAGGACCGTCGGCACGGTCCTTTCCCTTGCGCCGGCGCTCAGGCGCGAAACGCCGTTGCTCCAGGCGATGAGATCGCCCAGCGTGAGCGGGCGGGGGGCCGGATCGTGCGGTTTACGCATGGGTTTTCATCCCGTTCCAGAGCGCCGCCGCGACTTCGCGGTCATCGAAAGGGCGGCGCACCCCCGCGACCTCCTGATAGGTTTCATGGCCCTTGCCGGCGATGACGATGCAGTCGCCTTGCTTCCCGAGCGTGAGGGCCTGCCGTATCGCTTCTTTTCTATCGACAATGACCCGGTGCTGAAAGTCAAGCGGCATCCCGGCAAGAATTTCGTCGATGATCGCCTCGGGCTTTTCGCCGCGCGGATTATCCGAGGTCACGATCGCCTCATCGGCGAGGTCGGCGACCGCGCGCCCCATGAGGGGCCGCTTGGTCCGGTCCCGGTCCCCGCCGCAGCCGAACACGCAGATGATCCTGCCTTCCGTCATCGGCCGGACCGCCTGCAGGATGTTCGTGAGCGCGTCGGGAGTATGGGCGTAATCCACGACTACCGTAAACGGCGCATCGAGCGTTGCGACGTCCATCCGTCCGGCAACGGTGCCGACCTCGGCGAACGCCGCCTCGATCATCGAGGGGGCGAGGGCCCGGTCGATAGCCCGTGCGCCGGCGTAGAACGCGGCCATATTATAGATATTGAACGTTCCGCGCAGCGACGAGGCGAAGCCGACGCGCTCGTTGCCTTCGAGGAGCTCGATTTCGGTCCCCTGCCAGCCGCAGGAAAAATTGACTATACGGATATCGGCGTCCGCCGCCTTGCCATAGGTCACCGTATGGTCCGGCCCGATTTCGGCGGCCAGACGGCGTCCCCAGACATCGTCGATGTTCACGACGCGCCACCCCTCTTTTTTCACGAAATCGGTGAAGAGGCGCTTCTTTGCCTGGTAGTATCGCTCCATGGTACGGTGAAAATCGAGATGATCCTGCGTCAGGTTGGTGAATACCGCGCAATCGAAGGCAAGCCCGCCGACGCGGTCGAGCGAAAGAGAATGCGATGAGACCTCCATGACAATCGCCTTCGGTGCCGCCGCGGCGCCGGCGAGGAACCGGAAAATCTCGATCGCCTCCGGCGTCGTGTGCGATGCCGCGGCGCGCGCGCCGCCGAGCTCGTAATCGATGGTCCCGAACATCCATACGCCTTCGGCGCCGAACCGTTTCTCGTACCATTTACGAAATAGATGCGCGACGGTGGTCTTGCCGTTTGTTCCGGTGATGCCGACGAGCTCCATGGCGGCGGTAGTGACGTTCCAGAGCGCCGCGCCGAGCCTGCCGAGCGCTATGCGCGCATTCGCCACCTGCGCCCAGGGAACGCGGCTTTCTGGAAGGGAATCTTCGCACACGATCGCGCAGGCGCCCCGCGAAAGCGCATCGGCAATGAACGCCCTGCCGTCGACCCTGGTTCCCGGAATGGCCACGAAGAGGTCTCCTGGCTTGACCCTCCGCGAGTCGGCGGTTATATCGACGACCTCGGCGGCGGCGGCGTTGCCACGGGCACGAATCGGGATTCCGGATTTACGCAGCAGCGTGTCGAAGTTCATAGTCCGCGTCGTTTTCGTTGCCAGCCAGGGCCGCCCCGGCCGGATTACTGTTTCCCGTATGCGCAGATGAGCGTGCAGGCGTGCGCCGCCGCGAACCGCATGCCGGCCGGCGGGTTCTGGCGGCAGACGATCCCGGCGCCGACGACATACGGTTCGAGTCCCTGCATTTTGACAAGATTGATCGCGTCGCGCGCATCCCGGCCGCACACCTCGGGAACCAGAAGGCCGCCGGTATCATCGGGCGCGACAACGGAATCGTTTCTCCCTGTTTTCCCTGAAGAGGGCGGTTCATTCGATGCGACCACAGCGCCTTTGCCGTTGCCGCGCGCGAGGTTTTTGCGATCATTCAGGATTCTATCCGCATAATCGAAACCGGGCCGGCTGATGATCTGGGTCATGATTTTCTTGAATGCCGGCGCGGCCGTGGCGCCTCCCATGAGGTTGTTCGCGGGTTCATCGATGAGAACGCCGCAGAGCAACACGGGATGATCGGAGGGCAGAAAACCGATGAAGGAGGCCCAGGACCGAGTCATGGAGTAACTTCTCCCGTCAAGCTTCTGCGCGGTGCCGGTTTTGCCCGCCACGGCGACATCCGCGATCGCGGCCTTTTTGCCGGTGCCGCTGTCGACCACGCCCTTGAACATGGCGCACAGGCGGCGCGCGGTCTCTTCCGATACCACCCGGCGGACGGGTTGGATCGAGGCCTGCTCGACCACGACGCCGTTATCCGCGACGATCTTTTCGCATATTTGCGGTTTGACCAGTACGCCCTTGTTGGCGATCGCGGCATAGGCCGCCATCATCTGGAGCAGCGTGACAGAAATTTCCTGCCCGAACGCCATGGTCGCGAGCGTGCGGCCCGACCAGGCGTTTACCGGGTGGAGGATGCCGCACCCCTCGCCGGGAAGCTCGACGCCGCACCGGGCGCCGAACCCGAAATCACGCGCGTACCGGTAAAGCCGCTGCGCGCCGAGGGCCATGCCGACCTTTGCAAAGCAAATATTGCTCGAATAGGCGAGGGCCTGCGCGAAGGTAAGTTTCCCGAACGGCTCATGGTCGCGGATCGGTTCGTGGCCGACGATGAAAACGCCGTTATCGCCGTCGAGAACATCGTTCTCTTTTTTCACCTTTTCCTGCAGGGCGGCGCTCGCGGTAACGAGTTTGAAAGTCGATCCGGGTTCGAAAATGGCGGTGATGCAGCCGTTCTGCTGCTGTTCGGGCGTGCCGGCGCCCGGAACGTTCGGGTCAAAGGACGGCTCGTTTACCATCGCCAGAATCCTGCCGCTTCCGGGATCCATCACGATACACCGGCCGCCGCGCGCGTGGAGCGTCGCGACCGACTCTTTCAGCACATCGTACACTATTTTCTGGATTTCGGCATCGATCGTGAGAAAAACCGAGGCGCCCGCACGGGGCTCCTTGCTCGGCAGCCCGATCTCGCGGTAGCAGCGATTGCGGCCGTCGCGCTGGACAATGGTCCATCCATCCTCCCCGCGCAGGTATTTGTCGTAGGAATATTCCACGCCGCTCAGGCCGTACCCGTCCCTGCCGATGCAGCCGGTCAAGGAACCCGCGGCCGGTCCGAGAGGGTACGCCCTTTTGATCGAAGGAGTGGTTCCAGCCGCGGCGCCTAAGAGATCGATCGAGAGCGAAAGATCGCTCTGCGTATTGGCGGAGAGCACCCTGCCGCACCGGTCGCGGATGTCGCCGCGTCGGGCCGGGACGATGCAGCGCTCCTGCGACTGCATCCTGCTGCGTTCGGCGAGTTCCGGGCTCCGCACTACCTGGACGATGAACAGCCGCCCCGCCACTGCGAGACCGCCCAGCATGAAGAGCAGGCAGATAAACTGGAGCCTCGCGCGGAAACGGTTCATTCGCCCGCCTCTTTCAGGGTTCGGCGATCCTGGACCGTGGCCAGAAGTTGCGCCATGGCATCGGCCGATTCAGGGCTTTTCGCCTGTTCATCGCAGGGGATGATGGTGATCCGATCCGACGCGGGGTATTCGAGTTTCAGCGCCGCGCGCGCAAAGGCTTCGATCCGTTCGTTGCCGGACATGCGCCCGCAGGTGATCTCGAGCGCGGCAATACGACGGTTCATGGCGGAGACGGTATCGGTCATTGCCTCGATTCTCATGGAGGTGCTCGCGATATAGGCCTGCTTCCAGACGATGACAAGCGGCAGGGCAATAACGGCGAGGAGCGCGACAAGTCCGATGAACATGCTGCGGACGCGGACAAGCGGGGCTCCGGGATCGATGTATCGATGTTTCATCACCTGGAGGCCTCGGTTCGTTCGGCCGCCCGCAACCGGGCGCTGCGGCTTCTCCGGTTCAGCGCAAGTTCAGCCGCCGAAGGCCGGATCGCTTTTTTCGTGATGCGCTTTAACAACGGGGTTCTGTCGCACCTGCATTGAGGCAGTTCGGGAGGACAGATACAGGAGCGCTCCTGCTCCCGTATATATTCCTTTACCAGACGATCTTCGAGAGAGTGGTAGGAGATCACGACGAGACGTCCCCCGGCCCGCAGGACCGAGAGCACCTTGGATAAAAAGCGCTTGAGTTCGCCAAGTTCGTCATTGACGGCAATACGCAGCGCCTGAAAAATTTTCGCAAGCAGGGCGATCGGCATCGGCTCTCCCGCCACCCGGGCGCAGCACTCCCGCAGGTCCATCGAGGTCATTGCCGCATGCCGCATCCCCGTATCTTTAATCGCCGCAGCAATCCTCCCCGGCCGCTGCACTTCACCGAATGTACGGAGGATATCCGCCAGTTCGTCGACGGTGGAATTCCGGATGAGCTCGTGCGCGGAGATCCCCTGCGAGGGGTCCATGCGCATATCGAGGGCGCCGTTCCGCTGGTAGCTGAAACCCCGCGCCGGTGCGTCGATCTGGCGGGATGAAACACCGAGATCGATCAGGATGCCGTCGAGCAAGGGGATGCCGTGCCGGAGGAGAACCTCATCGATCTCGGAAAATCGCGCCTGTTCAAGAATGAATCGGGAACGCATCGGCCCGAGGCGGTCGCGGGTCCATGCAATGGCCTCCCCGTCGCGATCCAGGCCGATCATGACGCCGTGCTCATCGAGCCTGTCCGCCATGGCGCGGAAATGGCCCCCTCCTCCCAGCGTGGCATCGAGATAGACGCCGTCGCGCTTGTGAGGAATCAGGTTCAGTACCTCTTCCAGCAGGACTGGAGCGTGATAGAACAGCTCGCTCATTTTTTCAAGAGTCCGGCTTGCACCGACTGGAAAAAGATGGTATCGAAATCCGTATCGTTTTCGAGATAGGCCGCGTACCGCGACGGTTCCCAGAGCTCGATATGCGTTTCATGACCGATAAGCGTAATGGCGCTTTTAATGCCGGCGATACCCAGCTGATTGGCGGCGAGGGCTATTCTCCCCTGGGCATCGAGCGTCGATTCAGCGGTGGTGTCATACAATTGACGTTTGTAACGCAGGGTTTCGGGCGTCTCGGGACGGGAGTTGAGTTCGGCAACGTAAAGGTGCCAGTAGTTCTGGGGATAGGCTCGCAGGCAACCTCCCGGCGCCCGGCAGATGATAAAGGTCTCGGCGGCCTCCGGAAGAAGCGCCTTGCGGAACTTGGCCGGAATATTTACCCGTCCCTTATTGTCGACGGAATAATCAAATTTGCCATGAAACCCCGACATACGATCTCCCATTTTCTCCCACTGTTACCAATTTCTACCCACTATAATAAATAATTAAAGAATTGAAATCAAGGATTATTTATCCTGGAGACCGAAAGGGGAAGGAAGTCCCTCCCGCCGCGAGCCCTGAGAGGTGAGGGAAGGAACAACTATATATTGTATAGTTAAGTGCAGAATGTACTACATATTGTAGTTACGTGTGAGTTTCGATCGACGTCAATCCCGTGCAGGGAGAAGGGGGCAATTCCACGCAGGAGCATGACTTTACAGATTGGCACACGTGAACGGTCTGCCGAAGCCAACCCCGCTCCCCGTAATTTCAGCCAATGTATGCGCACGCTTTATCTATATTACGGTACTACGGTATGGCCAATCACCGGTGCATCAGGCGATTAACCGCACAACGATCCCGATGCACCTCTCTTAACCTATAGTGAAGGAGGCGGTATGAAGCATTCGCTTACGGCGTTCTCGATTTTAGCGCTGGCGTTCGCCTGCGTTGCCTTTTCCCAGGATAAACCGAACGCCGCTCCAGTCGGCCGCGACAGCGTGCAGCAGATGATGCCCGGGCCCGGCGGCGCGGCGAAAGGGTGCTGCATGAAAGAGAAAATGATGTCCGGATCGCAGTGCTGTCCCGGCGGTTTCATGCCCGGGGG
>Ga0181538_10001253_pt1 | contig 28899 bp, 23 predicted proteins | sample PEATcosm2014_Bin_40_FD_119773 | JGI IMG/M metagenome (GOLD analysis project Ga0181538, IMG submission 119773) | Peatland microbial communities from MTU Mesocosm Facility, Houghton, MI, USA - PEATcosm2014_Bin23_30_metaG | ecosystem: Environmental > Terrestrial > Soil > Wetlands > Peat | place... | reverse complement strand
CGTTTTCACGAGCACATTTCGTGTGTAAAACATGCTGGCAGCGTTCTCACGCGATTGTGCATTCCCATACACAATGGACGCGCCCGACCAGCGTGCCAGCAGTGCAGAACGCACCGCGCCCTGAAAATCAATCACTGCGTCGTATCGAATTCCGCGCAACTCACTCAACCCCACCGCCATCTGCTGCCAGGTGTTGAATGAAAACACCGCGTGGCGCCATTCCGCCGTGTTGACAGAATGGACACGGTCAACCAGCGGACGCTGCGGAGAGCGCCGTCCCGAACGCGGATAGCGCAATGTGCACAGCAGTTCCGCCCAGCGCTCTTCGATAAGCCATCCCAAGGTCGCGTGAGGAAAAGCGCGACGCAGCGCAGCCGCGGCTGGCAGAGTGTGAATGATGTCTCCCATGGCGCTGAGGCGCACAATGAGCAGGCTATCGAATCGCGGCATGTCGGCCGGAACAAAAAAGGAGTCAGTCATTCTTGTCCCTGCCCTTGTCCCCGCCCGCATCGCCGTTCGCACCGCCTCACGATTTTCGCGGCCCCAGCCGCGAGCGCGAACGAATGATCTCGGTGGCCGAGTGATTCTTGGGATCGCCCACGATAACGACACTGCCTCCGCAGGCTTCGACCTCGTCGCGTTCCGGGACGCTCTCCACCGTGTAGTCAGTGCCCTTGGCATGAAAGTCAGGGCGGATTTCGCGAATGATGGCGCGCACGTCTTCTTCCGGAAAAACAACGACGCCGTCAACGTCTGCCAGAGACGCCAGAATTTCTGCACGTTCTTCCGCCGGCATCACGGGCCGCCCTGCACCCTTCAAAGCGCGCACGGAAGCATCGGCGTTCACCGCGACAATCAGTTTGCCGCCGAGTTCCCGCGCGGCATGCAGGTAGCGTACATGGCCAACATGCAGCAGATCGAAACATCCGTTGGCCAGAGTCACGCGTTCGCCAGCCAGGCGCCAATCCGCCACCCGTTGCTGAAGTTCGTCGCGTGAAAGAATCTTCGAATGGATTGATGTGCTCAATGATCCCGATCTGATCGTGTGGAAGCGGGGCAAAGCCCGGTCCCCCCACTCTAATGCTCGCGAGCGACCGGCGGCGCCTTATCTGTTGCCTCCAGCAATTCCTGCTGGCTGACCGTGGCCGTGCCCCGCTTCATCACCACGATGCCGCCCGCGTAGTTTGCCAGGTAGGCGGCCTCTTCGGCGGTTGCACCCGCAGCCAGAGCAGCGGTAAATGTCGCGATGACGGTGTCGCCCGCTCCGGTCACGTCGGCGACTTCATCGCTGCCGGAAATCGGAATATCCACCGGCTTGTGACGGCGTGGGAAAACCACCATGCCGTCTTTGCCACGCGTGATCAGCAGCGATTCCAAATTCATCGCGCCTGCGATCTGGTCTCCGGCGGCCACAAGGCGTTCCCAGTCGTTGCCGATGCGGATGCCGAGAACTTCTTCTACCTCAGATTCATTCGGCGTTGCCGCCGTTACCCCGGAAAACTCGAGCATGCGATGGCGCGAATCGAGCGCTACCGGAACCTTCTCAATCCCGCGCTTTTCCCGAATCGCATTCAGCAGAGTTGGTGTCGCCGCGCCGTATCCATAGTCGGAAACCAGCAGCGCATCGGAGGCGCGTGTGTATTCGCGCGCGGCGAGTACGAACTCGCGCCGCAAATGCGAATTGGGGCCTTCGGTGGGCTCGCGGTCAAGCCGCACGACCTGTTGTCCGGCGGTGTGCGCAAAACCGGCCAGGATGCGCGTTTTGGTCACGGTGGTGTAGCTCTTGTCTTTCAAGACACCGCTGACCGGGATGCGCTTGTGGCGGAAAGCGCGCAGCAGCAGCTTCCCCGGCTCGTCGTCCCCCACGACCCCAACCGGCAAGACATTCACTCCGAGGTCGGCAAGGTTGTAGATGGCATTCGCGCCGCCGCCGGGAACCACTTTGCGGTCGCGGTGCTTCAAAATAAGCACGGGCGCTTCGCGTGAGACGCGAGAAATCTCGCCGAAGACGAACTCGTCGGCGACCAGATCCGCGAGCACAGTTACGGTAAGCTTGGGGAAAGATTCGACGATCTTTCGCAAACGCTCATTTTCCTTAATATGTCTTGTCATCAATCTGTTTCGTCATCTGGCGCAACTAAGATTTTCTCACGAGCGGGGCTTCTGGTCTCGGATTCTGGCGAAAACGGTCCTCGCTAAAATGGCATCCACAACCTCATTGGGATGGTCGATGGTAAGGTCGAGCGCGGCGATCGCGAATGGCATGAGTCCTTCCTGAAAGGACCCCAGATTGACCGCATCTTTTTCCGTGGTCAGGAAACCGTCGGCGTCGAGCTTGCCGCGCATGGCAAGCAGGCGGTCGATGTCACTTCTGTCATAGGCATGGTGGTCGCAAAACCTGACTTCTGCCGCAGGCGCGATTCCGGCGGCACGCACCTGGGCGAAGAACTGTTGCGGCCTCGCGATACCGCAAAAGACAATCGGCGCGGTGGAAACAGCGGGCACGACGACTTCTCGCTGCATCCGCCAGATAAGTTTCCCTTGCCGAGCGAAATTTCTAAGCATCGTCTCCTGTGCAGAAAACTCACCCGGCAGTACGATTGCGTCCGAGCGGCGCAGCGACGACAGCGGCTCGCGCAGATGCCCTGAAGGCAGCAGCCTGTCGTCGAAGTCGCTGTCCGTCATCAGCACGATGTCGAAGTCGCGAACCAGAGAACGATGCTGAAAGCCGTCGTCGAGGATGTGCAGTTGCGCTTGGAATTTTTGCTCGGCGACTCGGCCAGCCTCGTAGCGGCTTTCGCCGACGATCACGGGGACACCCAGTCTCCGCGCGATCAGCAGGGGCTCATCGCCAAAGTCGGAGGCCTTGCCATCAACCTCCACTACCAGAACGCCGCGAGTGTTGCGGCCGTATCCGCGCGAGAGTACGTCGAAGCGAATGCCACGGGTTTTCAGCAGTTCGCCTAACGCAATTACGAACGGAGTCTTGCCCGCCCCGCCCGTCGACAGATTGCCGACGCTGACCACGGGTTGCTGCAGCCGCCGCGAAGGCAGCACGCCGCGATCGAACAGCGCGTTTCGCAGAGCGGTAGCAGCACCGTAAACTCCGGTGAGCGGATTCATGATGAAACACCCATCAGCTGGAGCAGCGCCGAGACCGTCCTGTCCGTAGCGCCGCGTTGGGATTCGAGCGCCGCCAGCGCGTTTCGGCCGAGCGTCTCCCGCTCGGCGCTGTTGTCGACCAACTCCATGAAAACCAGCGGCAGCTCCGCCAACCCGACGATGCGGACCGCATTGCGACTGGCAAAGAAATTGACGACCTCGCGAAAATTCTCGTAGTGGTTGCCGGTGACGATTGGAACGCCCTGGAGCGCGGGCTCAAGAATGTTGTGTCCGCCGCGCGGCACCAGGCTGCCACCGACGAACGCGACCGTAGCCAGCGAATAGAGCGCGGCCAATTCCCCGATGCTATCAACCAGAAACACGCCGCCGGCAAGCGGTTCGCCGCTCCACAAAGAACGCCGCCACATTCGGAAGCCGAGTTTTTCGACGAGTTCTGCCACCTCCTCAAAACGCTCGGGGTGGCGTGGCGCGAGGATCATCACGGCCTTGGGATGATTGGCCAGAATGTTACGAAACGCGGAAAGCAAAGAGCCTTCTTCGTCTTCAAGCGTACTGCCGCAAACCAGAACTGGCTCCGCTCCGGAGCGCGCGAAGCTCTCACGAAGCGTCGCAACGATCGCCGGCGATGGCGGTGGGACCACATCGAATTTCAGATTGCCCGCCACTGCAACCCTCGATTCGGGCGCGCCAATTTCTATGAGCCTCCGCCGGTCTTCATCTGTCTGCGCCAAGAAACAATCGACGTTCTCGAGCGTCTTCTCCATCAGTCTCGGAAGCCAGAAACGGAACCGCTTATAGCCGGGGAACGAACGGTCGGAAATGCGGCAGTTGATCACGGCGATGCGAGCCCCATTGCGTTTGGCAAGCCTAAGAAAATTCGGCCAGAATTCAGTTTCGGCGATGACCACGAGTTCCGGACGTAGAGCATCGAGGTAGGGCCGGACGGCAAAGGAGAAATCCAGCGGGAAATAGAAAACGTTCTCCGCGCCAAATCTTTGCCCGGCGAGTTTCTGCCCCGTACTGGTGGTCGTCGAAATCAGTACGCGATGCGACGGGAATTTCTGCCGCAGCGCTTCGACGACTGCACTCGAAGCCACAACCTCGCCCACCGAAACCGCATGAACCCAGATTGCAGGCTTCTCTCCGCGACCAATGAGGGCGGGCGGAACCGCGCCGAACCTCTGGCGTAAGCCCGCCCGATACTTGCCGTGCCGCATCATCTGCAGCAGCCAATAGGGCAGCGTCAGCACCAGAAAAAAAGCGAGCAGCGCACTGTAGAGCGCATACATTAAAGATGCCCCATTCTAAATGGCGAGCCAGAGTCTGATCTTATCGGTACAAGACAGTACCGCGTACGCTGACGGCATCCGACAATTCGGCATCCTATAATTCACGTATGCACAATGCTAGTAGGCAACAATCACCTCGTACGCCGAAGCCGCGAGCCCCGCGTCTTGCGGTGCTCTCTGCTTTTGTGTTGCTGTGCTGCTTGTGTGCCATCGCAGCCAAAGAGTTCGTGATGCCCTCGGCGCATCCCGCCCGCACCTACCCGGCCCACGACGATCATCCCACGGAAAAAGTTGTAGTCGCGGTCGATCCGTACGATGTGGAAGATAAAGCCTCGATCTTCACTGTTAACTATCGCAACAATGATTACATGCCGATCTTCTTCGTGATCACGAATGATGGCGATCAGCCTGTGTCCCTGGTCGGCATGAAGGCGCAGTTGAATACCAAAGACCGCAGCAAGCTTTCCCCCGCAACCATGGATGATCTGCTGCGCCGGCTCTCGCATCCTTCGCGGAATGACGGGCAAGTTACATTGCCGATTCCGCTGCCAAAGAAAGAGGTCAAAGGAGGCGTGAGCCGCAAGACCTGGGATGAAATCGAGCAGGCGCAGTTCGACGCCAAGGCTGTCGAGCCGCACTCCACCGCGCGCGGTTTTCTGTTTTTCGATGTCACTGACATCGCGAATCCGCTGGCCGGCGCCAGCTTCTACCTGATGGGAGTGCGCGACGCGAAAGGCAATGAGTTGATGTATTTCGAAATCCCCATGGAGAAATATTTAAGCGCGCCGGAAGTGAAGAGACCATAACTATTCATTCGATGGAGCGACGGGCGTTCTCACGAGCCTGCCCTGAGCCCAGTCGAAGGGTCCAGCTATAATCTTTTGCTATGGCGACCACTCCAGCGGTTTCCGAGGATCTTCTCGCGAAATACGAGCCAGTCATCGGACTCGAAGTCCACGTACAACTGCTGACTGCGTCGAAGATCTTTTGCTCATGCTCGACTCGTTTTGGCGATCCACCGAACACGAATGTGTGTCCGGTGTGTCTCGGACTGCCCGGAGCGTTGCCGGTGTTGAACAAAAAAGCCGTGGAATTCGCGGCTCTGGCGGCGATGGCTTTGGAATGCCACATCAACGAAGTTTCCATCTTTGCGCGGAAGAATTATTTTTACCCCGACCTGCCGAAGGGCTACCAGATATCGCAGTATGACAAGCCGCTCGCTGAGTTTGGATTCATCGAAATCGACCTGGACGGAGGTAAGACGAGCGAGAGTAAGACGAGAGACGGTAAGAAGAAAATCGGCATCACCCGCCTGCACCTCGAAGAAGACGCGGGCAAAAGCCTGCACGAGGGTTTTGCCGACGCGGCTCACAAGACCGCCATCGATCTGAACCGGACCGGTGTGCCCCTCGCCGAAATCGTCAGCGAGCCCGACATGCGATCGCCCGAGGAAGCTTACGAGTACCTCACGCGCCTCAAAGAAATCATCCTCTACACCGGCGTCAGCGACTGCAACATGGAAGAGGGTTCTCTCCGGTGCGACGCCAACATCAGCGTGCGGCCTCGTGGACAGAAAGAATTCGGCACCAAGACCGAGGTCAAGAACGTTAATTCCTTCCGCTTCATCAAGCAGGCGCTGGAGTATGAGATCGAGCGCCACATCGGAATCATCGAAGCCGGCGGACGAATCACGCAGGAGACGCGCCTCTACAACGCGCACGAAGGTAAGACTCACGGCATGCGCTCGAAAGAGCAGGCGCACGACTATCGGTATTTTCCCGAGCCGGATCTGCTTCCCTTGGTGGTCGACGAGAAATGGCAAGCCGCAATCCGCGCCAGCCTTCCCGAGCTTCCGGAGGCGCGCCGTCAGCGCATGATGAAGGAGTACGGCATCACCGCAGGCGATGCCCACACGCTGACGCTGACGCGAGCCATGGCCGACCAGTTCGAGTCCGCGGCGCAAACCGCCAAGAATCCGAAGCGCGTCGCGAATCTCGTGCAGAGCGAATTACTCGGACGCCTGAAAGCGCAGGGCCGCGAACTCGATCAGTCCCCAATTTCGATGGCTGGGGTTACCGCCTCGGCCGATCTGGTCGAGTCGGGCGCGATTTCGGGCAAGATGCTGAAAGATCTTTACGACCGTTGCTTCGAGCGCCAGCAGGACTTCCCGGCGGTTTATGAATCCGAAGGCCGACCCGAGCAGTCCCGAGACACATCTGCCCTGGAGAAACTCGCCGATGAATTGATTGTGGCGAATCCAAAGCAGGTCGAGCAATATCGCGCGGGCAAAAAGACCATGATCGGGTTTTTCGTCGGGCAGGTAATGAAGGCCTCGAAGGGTCAAGCCAATCCGCAACTGGTGAACGAAATCTTGACGAGGAAATTGGAAGGGCAATGATGTAATTATCCGCTCCGCTGCTTGGGGCGGAGTAGGCCCGTCTCACAGGAGGAACCTAGCGCTGCGGGTCGCTCTACTTCGCCGCTCCCAAATTTCTCAGCACTTCTTCTGCGTAGTAATTCGTGACCTTCGCGTCATCGCGAAGGGTCTCGTAATACGCCGCTTTCAATAACTGCTCGCGGCGATCGCGCAATTGCTGGCGGATCGCCTGCTGCACCCGCGGATCGCTCAAGTCCCGCTGGCCCGCTGGTTCCTTCGCAATCAGTTTCACGATCATGTAAGCGTAGGGCTGATGATTGGTCGGATTGATCATAGGAATCACGGGCGTATATTGCCCCGGTTTAAGCTTCATCACCGCTTCGCGGGTTGCCGGGTCGGCAGTCTTGAGCGCGGATTCGGGAGCCATTCCCAAGTCGCCGCCGTTGTTGCTGGTTTCCGGGTCTTCGGAATAATTCATGGCCAGCGTGGCGAAGTCGTCGCCACTATCAAGCCGGTTGGCGATCATCTGGATTTTCTTGCGCGCCTCGGCATCATTCTGCGCCTTGCTGTTTTGCAGGTTGTGCACCTGGCCACTCATCACTCCAGAAACCATGATTTTGGCCAAATGATACTGCGCTTCAATCAGGTTGAACTCCGCCTTGTGATCGTTGTAGTAGCCCGTAACGTCCTGATCGGTGATGTTGATGCGCGAGGTGATTTCCTTGTTCAATACCTTGTCGCGGGTAAGTGAGCGCCGCAGGTCGCGCTTGAAGTCATCAAGCGTTATCTTCTTGTCCTGCAGACGCTTGTTAAATTCCTCGGCGGTGTAGGGCGACTTGATTTCGTTCAGCTTGCGGTCCACTTCTTCGTCCGTCGCCAGCAACCCGAGCTTCTCCGCGCGCTGCATCAGGATTTCCGTCTCAATCAGCTCATTCAGAATGCTCAGCCGAAGGCTCACCGCCTGCTCGCCCGTGGGCTGCTGATCGGAGCCCGCCGTCTGGTTGGCGTAATACTTGTCGACTTCGCTGCGATAAATCTTCCGTCCATTGACCGAAGCCATGACGTCGCCGCCGCTGCTGTTGCGGTTACAAGCCGATAGCCCAATCAGCATCCACGCGCCGAGCATGACGAGGCTCGCCCGCACAAAACAGTTCCGATTTTTCAAGTTCTTCCCTCCGCTACCACGGCGAGTCCAGACAAGGCCCAGGATGCAGGCGACCTAAAGAGGAATTTGTAATTGGTAATTTTGTTCTGCAATCCCCAATTTTCAATCACAAATCACAAATTCATTTACTTCGATGGCGCAACGGGCGGCGTGCTGGTTTCTTGCGCTGCGGCTGGCTTGTGCTCCGGAGGCGCGACACCCGCATCCTTTAAGGCCCGGTCGAGCGCAAGCCGGACATCCTCCGCAGGCACGGCTCCATCCAGCTTCTGTCCATTGACGAACATTGTCGGAGTTGCGTCCACTCCGACGTCGTCTCCTTCGTGCATCGAGGCCCGCACCGCCTTCTCATCCTGAGCCTTGACACAAGCCTGCAACTTCGCCACGTCGAGATTATGCCTCTGAGCCTGCAGAGTGGCCAGCTTATCGAGTTCGGCATTCTGGCCGTCGTGGCCTTTTTCGCGGCCGATTAACTGCATTGCCTGCTGATTGGCGTGCAGATAATCCGCATACTCCCAGTAAGCGTCAGCGTTTTGCGCGCTCAGGCAATTGGCATCTACCGCCGCGCGCACTGCCCAAGGGTGAACTTCTTCGAGCGGATAATCCTTGTAGATGAAAAGAACGCGATCGCCATATTCCTTGAAGAGCCCGGGGAAAAGTGTCGAATGCATGCGTGAACAAAACGGACACTCGAAATCGTCGTAGTTAACGACTGTCACCTTGGCATCTTTATTACCTCGCGTCGGGCGCCCGCTGACGTCAATCTTCTTCATGATGTCAGCATACGGATCAATGGTCAGATCCATCTTCGTCATGCGCAACAACGTCTTGTGGTCGCGAGAGAGCAGGAACTCGAACTCCTGCTTCTTAGTAGGACTGGCAAACGTCACCGTTAGCGCGTCATAGTTCGCAAATTCACTCGACCGCAGCGTTCCCACAATCACTTTCACGTCGGGTGGAAGCGAATAATGCGCCCGCACCTGCCGCTCGATCGCTCGCGTGATGTCCGGAGAAGAAGACAAAGGAGCAGAGGAAGCGGGAGGAGACTGGGCCGAACAGCCCAGACAGATGAGCAAAAGAACCAGAACCGCGCGCCGCACAATCATCAATCGAAACCGCCTGAACATGAGAAACCGCTTGATTATCTCATGGTAGCAAGACTCATGTTGGGATGACCGCCCACCACACAGCGCCCTTAGTGGTCTTTTGTAGCCTTTCAGAGGCGGCCCCGCAGCAACTCTTCCGTGGTCAGCAGTTGATTCATCGACCCGGAGCGGAATCCTTGCAGGTCAAGGGTGACGAACTTGAATCCCAGTCCTTTGAACACGGAGGTAAACTCGCGGGCCATCTCGGTGGTCAAAGCGCGGGGAAGTTCTTCGCGCGCAATCTCAATGCGCACGATTTCCCCATGATGGCGCACGCGGAATTGCCGGAACCCCATGACCCGCAGTGCGTCTTCACCCCGCTCGATAACACTCAGCGCTTCGGGCGTAACCGCGCGTCCATACTCCATACGCGATGAAAGACAGGCGGAGGCCGGCTTGTCCCACACCCGCAAATCCGCTTGCCGCGCCAGTTCCCGGATTTCAGCCTTGTCCAGCCCAGCTTCGAGCAGCGGAGCCAGAACATGATGCTGGCGCGCGGCCTGCTGTCCGGGGCGAAAATCGCCCTCATCGTCGGCGTTAACTCCGTAGGCGATGGCGTCGAAACCGCGGGCTTCGCGGTAGCGTTCGAGGACGGTGAACAATTCGTCCTTGCAGTGAAAGCAGCGCATGCCATCGTTGCGGATGTACGCAGGATTTTCCAGCTCTTGCGTTTCCACAACCTCGACCGGAATTTCGCGTTCGCGTGCAAAGGCGAGAGCGTCTTCGAGATGAGTGCGCGCCAGACTGGCGGAATCGGCAATCAGGGCAAGCATTTGACTGCCAAGCACCTGATGCGCTGTCCAGGCAAGAAAAGCAGAGTCCACCCCACCTGAATAAGCGACGATCAAACGGCCGCGCCCTGCAAGGATCTGGCGCAAGCGTTCAGCTTTCCGATCGAGCATCGCCGCAGTATTCACGATCCCTATTATCTACGAAAAAGTTGGATGCCGAGGTCGCATGAGCGGTTAGTAGAGCCGCTCCAAGCGTTTGAGGTTGCCGAAGGCCCCCACGTTCGCCAGCGTAAACGAGAAACGATATTGATTCTCATTGCGCACCGCTCCCAACGCAAAGCGGCGGTATTCCAGACTCAGGCCGCAACAATCCCAGGTATAACTCGTCTGCACCGACGCGTACTGCAGCGATCCAAGGTTCGCGTCAAAGCCGAAGCTGGTAGCGGCACTCAAGCCGCGCTTGTTGAGTTGGCCGTAGCCAAATAACACCCGAAACTGGTGGAACTCGTTCTCGTTCGTCGGCGTCGTTCCCGCCGCAGTGTCGATCACGCGCAAGAAGGCATCGCCTCCCCCAATCGTAAATGGGCCGTAGTGGTAGTTCACCAGTGCCATACTGGAATTGATGCGGCCGGCCTTGAAGTCGTAGTCCAAGTCCCACTCGGTGTTGGTACGCGGGCTGGTCTCGACGCGCAAGCGGGAAATGAGTGGAGCAAATCGACGCTCAGAATCCAGAAACGCGATGCCCGTGAAATCCGCCGTTGTCGTAAATACGTTTCGCTGCCCTGCCACCAGCGCATTCCCAAACGTAGGATCGAAAAAATACTTTTGTCCGATCTCCCAACTTAGAATCTCACGCGGGCCGGAGGCGCAAGGTTGAGCGTCTGGACTAGGAGGCGCTTCCCACGGAACCGCGCCGACTTGCGGAACTCCGCCGATCGTAAGTGTGCTCATCTCCGGCACGTCACAATCCTTGACGCTTGGATCCAAATGCCTGGCGTAAAGACGATTCACCAGCGAGTACTCGACTTCATTGGTGTTCGTTAGCACATCGGTGGCATCGAAACGCAGAACGTCAGCGAAGTTACTTACGCCGGTCACATAGTCGTACCGCATGCGCGGCTCAATGACGTGCTTCCATTTGCGCCCGAGCCAGGGATGATCGAAAACCCGCGACAAGGCCGGCGGACGCAACTCGACTGAGGCTTCCAGCGACTTGCGATTCAGAATGTCATTGGTCGCAATTGCGGAATCTGCCGGGTTGCCCTCCTCGGTGTAGAACGTATCTCGCAACGTAAGTGCGGGACGAAACGACCATCCCCGCCATTGCACGGGCATCGTAAGCGATGGCGCCAGATCGAACCTGCCCACCAGGGCAGCGGTCCGAAACCCAGCCTGCGAACCCGTGGGAGCCTCGCGCCGCTGCAAGCCCTCGGCCGCGCTCTCAAACGACCAGTACAGCGGCGTATTTCCCAACTGCCGCTCCTCACTAGAAATGAAAAAACTCGGCGTATGCAGAATCCGGACCAACTCGGTTTGCGTAATCGTACTGCAAGTGCCCATTTGCGGTACCGGTGGCGGAACGCAAACTTCGAAGTCCTGGTAGCGCTCCGCCAACGCATTGAAGTGAAATCCGTTGGTTGTGTTGGAGAGGAAAATCTGCGACCTCACTTCGGAATCGATCGCCTGGCTGTACACATCGGTGAAGGCGATGCGGAAAACGAACGAACTCAGGTAGTCGACATTCGCGACTCCACGGAAATCCCCGAAAGGACGCTCGGCAAGGAAGTGCGCGTCCTCACCGCCTTGATTCTGCGGTGGATAGCCGATGCCACGATCCACCATTCCCTGATAGTTGAAGTAGAGATAAGAGCTGTCGCTAGGACGAGCGCGAAATTCCTCGCGTTCAAACCAGCCGCGCTTCGAATAGTATTCAGCGCCCAAGGTGGCGTCCATGCTGCGATTGAAGACCCAGTACACGGAATCGCCGGCTATCAATCCCTTGGTTGACGAGTTGCCGAAGCTCGGAATCAACAGCCCGGTCTGGCGTTGCTCTTTCTGCACCGGATGCGTGACAAACGGGAAATAGAACACGGGCATGCCCATCAGCCGAAAGTCGCTGTTGTAGATTTTGGCGGTGCCATCCACATCCACCCAGATGTGTCTCGCGTTGAATTGCCACTTCGGATGAGGCAGTTTACAGGTTGTGACCGTTCCTTGGCGCACCAGGTAGTGATCGGGCCCGTGTTTCTCCACAATTTTTCCGGTAAAGGCAAATGGGTTGGAGGTGGTTAGCACATAGCGGGACTTTCCTATCCGAAATCCTACCGTTCCAATCACGCTATAAAACGTTCCGACTTGCGTGCGGATATTGTAAGTGCCGTGACTGGACACGACGTGCTCGTCGTAAGGGCCGCCGTCCAGAACGACGTGGCCTTCCAGTTCGCTGTCCCCGGTGTCGGCGTTGTACGTGATTTGGTCCGCGTGCAGGATGTAAGTGCGATAGTCGATTTCGGCCCCGCCCCGCAGGTGGTAGATGGACCCGTCCTTCTCCTGTTGCACCGCCCGGATCGTAACTTCTTCTTCCGTTTGCCCGGCCGGAGCCGCCGGGAAAGCGGTGGTCTGCTCAGATACAGCGACCGTATCGGTGGCAGGGGGCAGCGTCTGGCTGGTTACTATCCCAGGAGCGAGAAGCAGATGACAGACCACAGCGGCCGTGATAAAGATTCGAGAGCGGGTGGTCATTAGCAAATGATCATTAGCGGTGATCTGCGAGAACAGATCTGCAAGCGCGCGTGCGCTCCGCAAACCGGTCTGCCAACGGGAACCAACTGACCTTAGCATGCGAGCGACAGGCGAAGCAAAGCTGCGCATTTTTGCGGTCTGCGGCATTTTGTGCCTAGCTGGGCTCTGGCTTGGCATTCTTCGACGACTGCTTACGAAAAATCGATTCACCACCACCGGTTTGATGCCGGACAGTTGACGACTGGAACGATGACGACTGGAACGACGATTACCGGATTGACGGCCAGCGGATTGACCAACCGTCCACCGAACGGCGATCTCGCCGTCCAACCGCTCCTCTGCGCCTCCGATGCCGTCGAGCAGACGCGCAATAACGTCGTCGAGGCCGCGCCCGCGGAACCGAGTGCCGATTCCTGGCGCGTCGAGGTTGCCGCTCGCCTCGAACGCTATCGCACGCGACGCAAGCCCCGGACCCCGCGCTATCCCTCACTCCTCCTGCCGTTTGATTCGCCCGAGAGCTGGTCCCGTCCTGCGACCTCCGCCGCATCGGCGGGGATTGGATCGGCGGAAATTAGATTGACGGGCACTGAATCGACGGCCGTTGCGACCGCGCCGCTGCGAGCCGACCAAAACTCCACGTTCGAAGCAAAAGAAGAAGGGACGTTACTCGCCGAACTTCCCTTCGCCGAACCTCGCCAAGCCTCCGAACAATCCGCCAAGGTCATCGAGTTCCCGCGTTCCGCCGCAATTCCGGTCCTTCACCTGAGCGACCTGGCCGATCCCGTCTTTGATCGTGATCGTCCGCGCATCGTCGAAGCCCCGGAGATTCTGCCGCCGCCTCCCGCATTGGGTGGAATGCTAATCGAGCCCGCTCCTCAAGAGCCGGCCGACAGGCAATCCGACTTCCCCTCCGCAGTTCCCTCCGCGTCGATCATTCGGCGGGCGCTGGCCGCACTCGTTGATGGTGCTATCCTGACTACTGCTCTAGCCGCCTTTGCCGCAATTTTCCTCCGCCTGAATCCCAGCCTGAATCCGTCTCGCGGCCCGTTTCCACTGCTGGCTGCTGCGCTCGGCGTGGTCGCACTCCTGCTCTGGGCGGCTTACGAGTTCTTGTTTGTGGTCTACACCGGCTCGACTCCCGGACTTCGCGCCGCCAGGCTGCAGCTGGCAACGTTTGACGGTTCGCAGCTCAATCGTCGCGCGCGCCGGTGGCGCGTGCTGGCATCGTTTCTCTCCGTGCTTTCCGCCGGACTCGGCTATCTCTGGTGCGTTCTTGACCAGGACGGACTGTGCTGGCATGACCGTATCACCCGCACCTATATCCGATCAGCTCCACCGGAATAAAACTGGCGCGACGAATGATTCACGTAGAGACCGTCGTCCTCGGCTGTTAGGGCTAGAGAAGCCCGCCGTTGTCCTTGGGGCACGTCGTGTGTGGGGGCGTTGTGGCCGCGCCAGAAAGGCAAGCCGCCGCCTATAGAATGCAAACTGTTTCACACCTTGTGAGCGCCTCGTCAAAAACTCCCGCGATCACACAAATCGCGTATTACGGCGGCCCGGTTCGATGGTAGACTGCCTTAATTCGGATCGGGTTCTCGGCTCCCCAACCTTGCCCGACCCTCCACTTTAAGGGAAAGCAATCCAGAAATTCTTGTGTTAGAAGCGAGGATAGGCATGAAGGCATTGCGTGCAATCACGATTTGTGGGTTGCTGCTGGCCGGGCTCGGCCTGGTTCGCGCCCAGAGTTGGACCCCAGTGAGCCGCAAAATAGGCATTGAGGCGGGTACGGCGCTCCTCCTCACCGATGGCAGGGTCGCGATACAGGACAGCAATACGCGGCTTTGGTACACCCTGACTCCCAGTACCACCGGTAGTTATGAGAACGGCACCTGGGCCGCGCTGAAGTCGATGCCGACCGGATACGAACCTCTCTACTTCGCTTCAGCTGTACTGCCGGATGCGCGGTTGGCTGTTTTGGGTGGCGAATACAACAAAGGGGATGAGGATCGGACCACCCTCGGTGCCATCTACTCGCCGGTAGCAAAAACCTGGGAATCGCTCCCAGCTCCATCGGGTTGGACCACGGTCGGCGATGCGGCAAGCGTGGTTCTTGCAGATGGCACCTGGATGGTTGCTAACTGCTGCTCAACCCAGGAAGCGTTGCTGAACGCCGCGACCCTGACTTGGACTGCCACCGGTACGGGCAAAGCTGACAGCAACAACGAGGAAGGCTGGACCCTGCTGCCGAGCGGAGAAGTACTCACCGTCGATACCAACAGCGATAACACGAACTCCGAGATCTACAACCCCGCCACCGGTTCCTGGTCCTCAGCCGGCAGCACCGTCGCGCAACTTGTAAACTATAGCGTTCGTGAAATTGGCCCCGCGGTTCTCCGCCCCGACGGCACCGTCCTTTATACGGGTGCGACAGGCCAGAACGCTATTTATGACTCCACCACTGGAATCTGGTCGGTGGCACCGGACTTCCCGCTGAACGCCGCCGGTCATCAACTGGACATCGCCGACGGTCCCGCCGCTCTGCTGCCAAGCGGCAACGTGCTCTGCATGACCAGCCCGGGAGCATACGCACCGGGGGTGGAGTTCTTCGAGTGGAATGGCACGAGCTTCACGGCCGTGCCGGGAACGCCGAACTCACCCACAGATAGCTCCTACTATGGCCGTATGGTGGAGCTGCCCACGGGACAGATATTGCTCACCGATGGCTCCAACCTCGTGGAACTTTATAACTCGGCGGGAAGCCCTGATCCCGCTTGGGCACCGACCATCACGACGGTCCCCACAACACTTACCCACGGCACGACGTATACGTTGAGCGGAACGCAGCTGAACGGACTCTCGCAGGGCGCCGCGTATGGCGATGACGCGCAGTCCGCCACTAACTATCCGCTGGTTCAAATCATCAATAACGCCACGGGAGATGTGTATTATGCCCGTACTCACGACTTCAGCTCCATGGGTGTGGCTACCGGCTCGGCCATCGTCTCCACTGAATTTGATGTGCCCACAACAATTAAAAAGGGGGCCAGCCAGTTGGAGGTGGTTACCAATGGCATCGCGTCCACTCCGGTAAGCGTAACTATCAATTAACCTTATAGATTTGGCCGGACGGATAAGATCGTCCGGCTTTTCTCTGGGATATACTGCTATGGAGTACTTGCAATGACGGCGAAGTTCGTAACCTCTTCGGCCGGGTTCCCGACTCCCCCGAGTTTCCCTCCCCAGCACGAGCTTGAGGTGAGACGATGCTGAGGAAATCTCCGAACCCACAGTGTTCATGCGGTATTCTTGCGACCGGGATTTTGCGGACGGGCGCATCTGTCTTCGTCTTCCTTTTCCTTGCCGCTTCGGCTCTGACGTTCGCGCAAAGCGGTACGGAATATATTGTGACTAATGACGATTTGGCGCCGGAGCTGCTTAGTACCCTTACTGTGTTCACAGTGAGTCCGGTTGGCAAGATCACTCAACAAGGAAAAATAGAAATAGGGTTGGGGATCCTGGGCGGATATTTTGCGGCTCCTCGGATCCTGGTCACAAATGTTGACGGCACGGATTGTGTGTTCGCTTCGGCAGCATATTTTGGCGAAATTAGCGGAGTCGACATCGATACGCAGCAACTGGTAGGCAACTTTACGGGTTCGGCCACGGATTCGGGGTTCGCGAACGGCATCGGGCTGGCCATGAACCAGACTTACTTGTATGCGGGCTACAGCACGTCGAGCACAATTGGGACCTTTGGCGTGGGTCCGGGGTGCAGTCTCACTTTTATAGCGGATGTGGCGGCGGCGGGAGTGAACGGAGGCACGCCGGATGGAATGGGCTTACATGGCAACCTTCTCGTAGTTACTTACGAAGACGGTTCGATGGAATCGTTCAACGTGGCGTCGGGGCTGCCGGTTTCGAACGGGGACTTACAGCTCTCGACGGGTTATGCGACCGACCATCTGCCCGATGGCGTGCAAATCACTGCCGATGGTCATTACGCCATCTTCGGAGACGATTCGACTACGGCTACGGTCGAAGTTTCCGATATTTCGTCGGGGAGTCTTACGCCCACGATCGTCTACAATGTGGGAACGGCGTTCAACTCAAACAACATTCTGCTAAGTCCGGATGAAAGTCTGCTCTACATCACTAACAACACTTCTGGGCAAGTTACTGCGGCATTCTTTGATCCTGCGACGGGCGTAGTTAGTCCGGGGTGCAATTCCGCGACGCTTAAGCGGTTTGATAACACATGGATTTACGCATCGGGGCTGGGCACGACGGCGAATACGGGAACGGGCAGGCAGGTTTACGTGGCGGAATATGGCGCGCCGTCGTCGATTGGAGTTGTGGACGTACAGTCGAACGGGACGCAGTGCACGTTGTTGGAGGACACGCATTCTCCAGTGACGGTCGAGAACGGCGCCTCGGCGCTGATGTCGTTCACCGTTTACACGTCCCAGTAAGTCGGGTGCAAGTGAAAAGTCGGGTTCAAGTGAAAATGATTCAGGGCATAAGTTGCGGGCGCGAATTACGGAGGGATGACTTAAGATGCGTGCATGTTTGAAGCTTCTGCCGGTAGCTTACCTGTTCTGCCTAGGAGTAAGTGCCGTAATGGCTCAGTCAAACTGCCCGCCTCGTCCGGCAGCGGGGAGCGTGGTGGCGGACCCCTTCAGCCTGCAATCCGCGAACGGCGCTTTGACGGTAAGCCTGACGCTGCAGAACTCGATTGACAGTTATGGCTACCTGCACGATTGTCTGAATTATCAAGCGCCGAGCGGGACTGTGGAGGCGCCGACGTGGTATCTGAACCCGGGCGACGAGTTGATCCTGAACCTCACCGACCAACTGGTCGCGAATCCGTTGCAGCCGCCGCAGGGTTACCGGATGCGGGGCATGGCTCCGATGACGATGATGGAGGGAGCGTGCCAGGGTGGGACCGTAACTGGGCTTACGACCAATATGCATTTTCACGGTCTGAACATTCCGCCCACGTGCCATCAGGATGACGTGTTGACCACGCTGATTCAGCCGTTCACGCCGGCATTCACATACCGAACGCAGATTCCGAAGAATGAACCGCCGGGACTCTATTGGTACCATCCGCATCCGCACGGATTCACGACGATACAAGTGAACGGAGGCGCGGCGGGAGCGCTGATCGTGAATGGCATCGAGAAGGTAAAACCGCAAGTGGCGGGGTTGCCGTCTCGAGTTTTGATCATTCGGCAACAGTTCCTGAATCCCAATTCGTGGCTGCCGGGGACCAATGAGTTAACCCTTAATTTCGTGCCCATAACGCCGCCATCCACCACGGTTCCGGTGATCCAGATGACGCCCGGCGCAAAGGAATTCTGGCGGGTGGCCAATGCCTCCACACAAGCATTTTTGACGCTGCAGATTCTGAACGGTGGGAAGCCCCAAAACCTGGAAGTGATTGCTTACGACGGAGTGCCGGTACAGACTGACAGGGAAATGACTTCGATTCTGCTGGCTCCTGCGGCGCGCGCGGAATTTATCATGCACGGTCCAGCAGCGGGCGGCGCGGAAGTTTTCCAGACAGCGGGCTACGATACCGGTCCAGTGGGAAATCCCAATCCCCAGATAATTCTTGCGAACATCGTGCCCGTGGCAAATGCGGTGGAACCGCCAGCCATTCCCCAGGCTGCAACTGTTGCCCAATCCATGCCAGCTCAGCGCTTTGGCGGGCTGCTTACGCAGGCGGCAACCGCCCGAAGAAAACTCTACTTCGCGGAAGCCACGCAGGGATCGAATGGTCCGACCGAATATTTTATTGCGGTGGAAGGTCAGCAGCCGAAAGTATTCAACGTCAACGATCCGCCTGCGATCGAAACTCAGGTAGGTGCAGTCGAAGATTGGACGATCGAGAATCGTTCCGGTGAAACGCATGCCTTCCATATCCATCAACTTCATTTCCTGGTTATGGAACTCAATGGCAAGCCGGTACTCGATCCCGAACTGCACGACACGATCACCGTGCCGTACTGGAACGGACGGGGGGCTTTCCCCAGCGTAAAAATTCGTTTGGATTTCCGCGATCCGGAGATCGCTGGCACTTTCGTCTATCACTGCCATATTCTGGATCACGAAGACGGCGGCATGATGGCAAAAATCAGGGTGAACCCGGCCAAGTAGACCGAGAGGACCCGCGCAAGGTTGAGCCTCCGAGCAATGGAAAAGCCCCGGCCCTCGAGCGGCCGGGGCACAAGCGTATCCGGGTCGAACTAGCTCGCCGCTGGTGTTTGCGGATGGCGTTCGCACGTACTGCCGCAGCAGCCCATGGCGGTTTTGTCGCCCTTAGCCTCGCCGCAGCTTTTGCCTTCGGTGCAGCACTTGCCGTCGGTGCAACAGCCGCTCTTCTTGCATTCCTTCATGGCGGCTTTCATGTCCTTGCCTTCGCAACAAGACTTGCCATTTTTCATTTCACACTTGTCTTTGCCGCAACACGCTGTGGCGTCCTTGGCATCGGCTGCGGCGTGATGGCAGCAACCTTTGCCGTCTTTCGTGTCGGCCATAGTGTGATGACAACACCCCTGGGCTTGCGGGGCTGGCGTCGAGTTCGGTGCCGCCGGAGTTGCCGGCGTCCCCTGCGTCCATCCAACCAATGACAGGGCCAAAACCAAAACAAACAGTCTGAATTTCATAAAAGCTCCTTGAATATAAGAGTTATAAGAACAGTTGAGACGTGCGGCCAGCTTGACGGCCGCGGATAAAGATATCAGAGGGAAAGTAGCCTAAACGCGGAGAACCATTCCAAGCAGGCCAGGTGGAGGACCAGGCGCGACCGCTGTCGCGGTTGAAACGTAGAATCCTGCATGACCCGGGTTAAGTTCGGCAATCTCTGCGCGGGCAACGTCACGAGAAAGTCTGTGTCCGGCACTTACGGGTGCGGGTACGTTCTGCGGCCCTTGCAGAAAGCAGCAGCGGTGCTCATCCTGGCATGGCAGATTGCTGGCCGCGAACTCGATCGGCGCCGCATTCTCGGCCTTGCTAATCCCCGGACAGCACGGATGGCCGGCGGGCATAACGTGATGATGAGCGGCCTTGTGCTCGGCCATCTCACGTGCAGGATGCATGACCCATGCGTGCATGACGAACATCGGCGCCAGGGCCATCTCTGACCAGGCCATCATGACCACCAACAGCGCCGCCGCAATTGATTTCTTCACCATGCCGCTTTAGTCTGGCAGATCAAGAGCAGCCATGATGTGACGACGATCACACTTGGCTTTGATTCCAGCAAACGAGAAGACAAGAAGGCTATCCCACAAGATTTTCCAGCGCCGCCCGCAGCTCGCGAAAACGAAAAGCATATCCACTGGATCCCAGCTTCCCAGGCTGAACCCGCTGGCTGGCGAGCAGCATTTCGCGCGCGGCCTCCGCGCCGAAAGCCAGCCGCAGCGCAAACTCCGGGACCGGAAAGAATGCCGGGCGTCGCAGCACCGAAGCCAGCACCTTTGTGAACTCCGCATTGCGCATCGCATTGGGCGCCACAAGGTTCACTGGACCAGCGAGCGATTCGGTGCGCATCGCATGATGAATTCCCCCCACGATGTCGTCCACATGAATCCAACTCCACCACTGCTGCCCCGATCCAATGCGCCCGCCCAGCCCCAGTTTGAATGGGGTCAGCATCTTTGCCAGCGCCCCGCCTTTCGCGCTCAGCACCAGCCCAATGCGGATGTTCACCACCCGTATGCCAGACTCGGCCGCAGCCTGGGTGGCTTCTTCCCACTCGCTACAAACCTCGGGCAGAAATCCTCGCCCACTCGGACTCTTTTCTCCCAGAATTTCGTCGCCTCGATCCCCGTAAAACCCAATCGCCGACGCACACACCAACACGCGCGGCTTCACCTCAGTCTGGGCCAACGCCGCAGTCAGGTGGCGTGTCCCCAGCACGCGACTGTCGCGAATCGCACTCTTTTTTTCGTTGGTCCAGCGTCCCACCACGCTCTCTCCGGCCAAGTGGACCACCGCATCAAACCCCGACACTGCCGCCGGAGACACGGGAGCAAGAGGATCCCAAGAAATCTGGACCACGTTTTGCGCCCGTCCCCGAACCAGCCGTACAATCTGCGTGCTCTGGGGCTCGAAAGAAGCCAAAAGCGCCGCGCCAATCGGCCCCGAAACCCCACTAACTAATACCCTTTCCAAGCCATTGCCTCCCAAAGCCCGTGTTGCATGGGCACTTTGCCCGCGTGCCCTTCGCTGGACAAACAAATAATGGGTGAAGAAGCTCCGTCCCACGTACTCTACCAGCCAAAGGGTGTTTCTCGGCAAACTCGGCGTCTAGGCGGTGAAATAGCATTCCGCTGCGTTAAAATCGATCATGGCGACGTTGCGTGAACAGATCGCGACCAACGTGCTTACGGTGACCCGCTTCCGCGAGCTGATGAAAAAGCTGCGCGAGAACCGTCCCAACGACGATCTTAACCTCGTCAAAAAAGCCTACGAATTTTCGCAGAAACACCACGCCGGACAACACCGTGCCTCCGGCGAGCCTTACCTCGTGCATCCGCTCGAAGTCGGCAACGTTCTTGCCGACATGAAAATGGATTCCGTTTCCATCGCCGCCGGCCTCCTCCACGACTCCGTCGAAGACACCTCGGTCACCACCGTTGAGATCCGCCAGGAATTCGGCGAACAGGTTGCCCACATCGTCGAAGGCGTCACCAAGATCAGCAAAATCGATTTCTCCTCCCGGGAAGAAGCGCAAGCCGAGAACCTCCGCAAAATGATGCTCGCCATGGTCGACGACATCCGCGTCGTCCTCATCAAGCTCGCCGACCGCTTGCACAACATGCGTACCCTCGAGCATCTCGACCCCGAACGCCAGCAGAAAATCGCCCGCGAGACGCTCGATATCTATGCCCCTATCGCGCACCGTCTTGGCATGGGCAAGATTCGCGGCGAACTGGAAGACCTTGGTTTCAAGTACGTCGATCCTATCGCCCACGAGCAGGTTCGCGTCGCCGTCGAGTCGCGCCGCAAAGCCGGCGAAGCCTTCATGGCGCGTGTCGAAGGTGTGCTGCGCGACGGCCTCAAAGAAGCCGGCATCACCGGCCGCGTCGAGAGCCGCGTCAAACGCCTCTTCAGCATCCACAAGAAATTACTGCGCCAGCGCATCAGCGTCGACCAGGTTTACGACCTCTACGCCATGCGCGTCATCACCAACTCTGTACAAGACTGCTACGCCGTTCTCGGCATCATCCACAACCTCTGGCGTCCCGTGCCCGGCCGTATCAAGGACTTCATCGCCATGCCGCGGCCCAACCTCTACCAGTCGCTGCACACCTCTGTAATAACTGAGACCGGCGAGACTTTCGAAATCCAGATCCGCACCGAAGAAATGCACAAGATGTGCGAGGAAGGCATCGCCGCCCACTGGAAATACAAGGACGGCCCAGTGTCCGCCGAAGACGAACAGCGCCTCGCTTGGCTCCGCCAGGTCGTAGAGTGGCAGCGCGATGTCTCCGATCCCAACGAATTTCTCTCCACTCTGAAAGTCGATCTCTATCCCGAGGAGGTTTACACCTTTACGCCCAAGGGCAAGGTTCTCGTACTGCCGCGCGAGTCTACGCCCATCGACTTCGCCTACTCCATTCACACCGAGGTTGGTCACAGTTGCACCGGTGCCAAGGTCAACGGACGCATGGTTCCGCTCCGTCACAAACTCCATTCCGGCGATATCGTCGAAGTCATCACCCAGCCCGGACACAAGCCCAGCCGAGACTGGCTCGCCGTCGTCAAGTCCTCGCGCGCGCGCAACAAAATCAAGCACTGGCTCAACGTCCACCAGCGCGAGCGCGCCATAGAAATCGGACGCAAGCTGATCGAAAAAGAAGCCCGCAAATACCGCATCTCGCTGAAGGAAATCAAGGAAGCCGATCTGCAAAGAGCGGCCAGCGAATACGGACTCGGCCGTCCCGACGACCTGATGGCCGGCATCGGCTACGGCAAATATTCCGCTCGCCAGGTGTTGGCGAAATTCGCGCCTGCCGGCACGCAGCCGATGTCCGAAACCGAAGAACAAGCCGCAGCCCACGGCCTCACCAGCGGCATCTCGAGCGGCATTTCGAGCGTGGTCCGCCGCGTCTTCGGGGGAGACACGAACGCCATCGTAGTCCGAGGGTCCGGCGACTTGCTCGTCTATCGCGCCCGCTGTTGCAACCCCATTCGCGGCGAAGCCATCGTCGGCTATGTTACCCGCGGCAAGGGCGTTGCCGTCCACTCCGTCAGCTGTCCGAACGTCACCAATCTTCTCTACGAACCCGACCGCCGCATCGACGTGCTGTGGGCCGGAGACAAAGACGGCCAGCCCGTCTCGTATCCCGTCAAACTCACACTTCTCTGTGACGACCGCTTCGGCATGTTGAAACAAATCACCGCTGTTATCAGCGACACCAACACCAATATCCGCAACATCGAAGCCCGCAGCCAGAACGGCCAAGCCAGCGTAGACGTAGTCCTCGAAATCGCCGACCTCAAACACCTCCAGAAAATCATGGACGGAGTGCGCCAGATCCCCGGCGTCCACGACGTGCAGAGATTGCAGAAGATCTAGCGCGAAACCGCAGCATGAGTTAGCCTGTTCTCGGGCAAAAAGTCGAATTCCAATCAAATCTTAAAGGAGGCTGGGAATGAAAAACATTGTCCGGGCGTCACTCGCGCTTCTGATTTTGGGCGCGTTTGGCTGGGCCGCACAGGACGTCGTCAGTGCCGTCCATGGAACCATCACCAAACTCGATTCTGCTACCAAAACGATGGTCGTCAAGACCAAGGATGGCACCGAGCATACGGTCAAGTTTGTCGACAAGACCACTGTCCATGGTGTCAAAGCAGGTGTCCATGAAACCGCCATTGGCGCCGAAGACGCCTTTCACGGACTCAAGGAAGGCTCGGAAGTAGTGGCGCACTACACCGAGAAGGGTACCGACAAGACAGCGATTGAGGTCGATGACGTCGGCAAAGATGGTCTCAAATCGGTAGACGGGGCCATCACCCATATCGATCGCGCCGGCAAAACCGTAGCGGTCAAAACCGCGGACGGTACAGAGGAAACATTTAAGCTCTCTGGCCACGCCGCCGCCGACGCCGGCAAGGACATCGCAAAGGGAACCGAGAAGTCCGCCCACGTGACGGTTTACTACACCGAAGAAGCTGGCAAGAAAACCGCCCACTTCTTCGAGAAAATGTAGGACAGATTTCATAGGCGGCTTTGGATAGGGCACGGCCTCAGCTGTGCCCTTTGTCATCATCCCCCTTGTCATCCTGACCCTGAGCCAGTCGAAGGGGAAGGACCCATGGATTGCTTGCATTCCCGAAATCCCGGGTGCCAGGTGAGCCTGTTGCACCCTATCCGTCACCAGACATCTCAGCCAGACGCCTCTTTCATCTCCAGCGCCCACCCGTGAAATTTCACGCGCGCCAGCCCGGACTTTCGCAAAGGCCCTTTGGTAATACCACGAGAGTAACCACAGTCGAAAAATGACCCTCCGTAGAAACGGGGCTCGCCCCGTCTGAGGGATGCCGACAGAAATGCCGCGGAAGAGACAATGGTTCGTATCAGGGCATCACGCTAGCGATGCCATTACGCTTACGAATGCAGATGCCCCTTTTGGGGCTGGGCATCGCATCCCTTCCATGCGTTAGAATCCCGCAGGAGCTACGCCCGTGCATCGTCGCGACTTTAGTCTCGGCATTCTCAAAATATCTGCGGTAGCGCTGCTCTCCCCGCGCCTGCTGGCTCGACCTGTCGATCGCTCCACCGGCAGCTCAGCCGACGCCGCACCCCCGTCCATCGCCACGCTCTACAAGAGCGCCATCGTCATCGATTCCCTCTGCGCCCCATTCGTAGACATGGACACGCCCTTGACCGCCGACACCCTCGCCGCAGTCCGCCAATCCGGCGTCACCGCCATCAACTTCACCATCTCGGAACCAACCTTCGAGAGCACAGTAAACAGCATCGCCGCCGTAGAAGCGCTCGTCGAGCAGCATCCCGAAACCTTCCTCATCGTGCGCCGGCATTCCGACATCGCCCGCGCCAAGCGCGAAAACAAAATCGGCATCATGCCTGGCTTCCAGTACACCGCGTTTCTGGAAGAAAAGCCCGAGCGCATCGAAATGTTCCGCGAGTTCGGCGTGCGCATCATGCAGCTCACCTACAACAATCGCAGCATCTTCGGCGATGGATGCCTCGAGCCCGACAATGCCGGCCTCAGCAAAGCGGGCATAGCCGCCGTCAAGAAAATGAACGACCTCGGAGTCGCAGTCGACCTAAGCCACAGCGGATACCGCACCACCTCCGAAGGCATCGCCGAATCCGCCAAGCCCGTTCTGATCACCCATTCCGGATGCGCCGCCGTCTACGCCCATCCCCGCAACAAGCCCGACGAAATTCTCAAGTCGCTAGCCGATCGCGGCGGATATTTCGGCGTCTACCTCATGCCCTACGTAGTCGCGTCGCCGACCGTGCCCACCCACGAACATGTGCTCGACCACATCGTGCATGCCATTAACGTATGCGGCGCCGATCACGTGGGCATCGGATCCGATGGCTCAATCCAGAAAACAGTCCTGACCACCGAACAGAAAGCCGCCTTCGATCAAGACATAGCGCGCCGCAAGAAACTAGGCATCGGCGCCCCCGGCGAGGATCGCTATCCCTACGTCCCCGACCTCAACGGCCCCGATCACATGGAAACCATCGCCAGCGAATTAGCCAAACGCGGTCAGCCCGCGTCGGTGATCGAGAAAGTCTTGGGCGCAAACTTCCAGCGCGTAATCGGCGAAATCTGGGGGACAACCTAGCGCCAGACGTGATGCCCATCACAAACTCCCGTGACACCACCCACAGCCTGCCATTTCTGCCCGCGCTAGGATGCCCTCAGAGAACAGCTCTGGAGAGTTGCTAGGAAAGTACGGCAACTCCGTTGAACAGAGCCGAGAGAATGTCGATGTCCGACAGCGTTCCAGCCAGTAAGTTTCACGGCCCGCGCTACCATGCGCTAGCGGCATGTGAGCACTGCTCCGGGGTCATCCGGCACGAGCCTTGGTGTATCACGCGCGATCCAGTCGTCTATTACGCCTATCAGATTGTTGCCGACCCCAGCAAATTAACTCCTGGAGACGCTCTCATACTCCACTCTCTGGGCGCGATCTGGGGCAACAATCCGTATCAGGGCCGTTACAAGACGAACGTGAGATAACCGCACTCTTCGCATGTGACCCTCGTCACTGCAAGTGGCGCGCGACTAAGTAAACTCGCAAGCATGAACACAACTGTCAAAAGCGACCGCGCAGAGTGGTTACAGGGGCCTTCGACAAATAGCTCAGTGGAGTGCTCAACTGTTCCAGGAGTACACAAGCACCCCTGGCGTCTGATCCTCCTCGGAGCGCCGGGCGTGGGCAAAGGCACGCAAGCCGAACTCCTGACCAGGCGTCTGGATGCTTGCCATCTCTCCACCGGAGACGTATTTCGAGCCGCCGGCAAGCGCCCTGACTGCGATCAATCCCCGGCAATGAAGGCAGCACTGGACTACATGCGCCGCGGCGAACTCGTGCCCGATTCCACGGTCTGGGAGATGGTGCGCGAGCGCAGTAACTGCATCGTCAATTGCGGCGGCTTCATCCTCGACGGATTTCCCCGCACTCTAGGCCAAGCCGAATCGCTAAAGGATCTGATGGAGAAAGAAAAGATTACGCTCAGCGCCGTAGTGAACTACGAACTGCCGCTGGACGAGATTGTCCAGCGCCTGAGCGGCCGCCGCACCTGCGAAAAGTGCAAGTCGGTTTTCAACCTGAAAGAAAGACCGCCCAAGGTCGAGTCCGTCTGCGACCACTGCGGCGGACACCTCTTCCAACGCGAAGACGACCGCCCCGAGTCCATCACCGTCCGCTTGGAAGCCTACGAACGAAGCACCGCTCCCCTGATCCAGTTCTACAAGAATCTCGGCCTGCTGATGCCGATTGTAGCTAAGGGATCGCCAGACGAGATCCTGGCGCGGACGATGAATCAGCTGGATAAGATGGCGGACGCGAGATGACACTAGATAAAGATGTATAGATTAAGATAGAGATGGGTGCCCCATCCTCGACGTTGTTTGTCGAGGGTGGGATTCCACAACCGTGTCGAGCTTGGGATTTTTCCGCCTGTCTGCAAACAAGCGGGGGCCCGTAAGTTTGCGGATGACTCGGGATTCGTATCAGGGCATCGCTTTAGCGATGCCGTAAGTTCCTCAAAATCCGCCGCCCCTTTAGGGGCTGGACACCGCAAAGCTATTCATTCCCCCACCCCTTTCCAGTAGGATTTCAACCGATGAGTCCCGCGCACAAACCGTCCTCGCTGCTGGACACCAGAGTCATCTACTGCGGCGACAATCTCGACCAGCTCCCGAAGCTGCCCGACAACTGCATCGACCTGATCTACATCGACCCGCCTTTCAATTCAAACCGCAACTACGAAGTGTTCTGGGGAGAGACCAAGGAAAAGCGCTCCTTCGACGATCGCCACACCTCGACCCAGGCCTACATCGATTTCATGCGCCCGCGCTGCGAGCAACTCGCCCGAGTCCTCAAAGGCACCGGCAGCTTCTACTATCACTGCGACTGGCACGCCAGCCACTACGTGAAGGTCATGCTCGACCAACTCTTAGGCGAGGAGAACTTCGTCAACGAGATCATCTGGAAGCGCCAGTCCTCACACAACGACGCGAAGCAAGGCTCGAAACATCTAGGCCGCGTGCACGACACCATCCTGCTCTACGCTGGAGGCAAGGACTACTTCTTCGAGCACCAGTACCGACCATACGACGAGAGCTATATCGAGGACTTCTATCGCCACGTCGAGCCCGAGACCGGCAGGCGCTACCGCCTCGGCGATCTCACCGCACCAGGCGGCGGCGCACCATCAAAGGGAAACCCCCACTACGAATTCATGGGCGTCACCCGGTACTGGCGATACAGCGAAGAGAACATGCACGAACTCCTGAAGCAGGGCCGGATCGTTCAGACCAAACCCGGCAAAGTGCCAGCCTATAAGCGCTACCTGGACGAAGGCAAAGGCGTGCCGCTCGGCACGGTCTGGGATGATATCGGCCCGGTGCAGGGCATGGGCGACGAGTCCCTCGGCTACCCGACGCAGAAGCCGCTCAAGCTGCTGGAGCGCATCATCGAAATCTCATCGCGCCCCAACGATATTGTCCTGGACGCCTTCTGTGGATGCGGGACCGCCCTAGTCGCCGCGCGCAAAAACTCGATCGCCAGTGGATCGGAATCGACCAGTCCCCCACGGCGTGCCGCGTCATGGCGAAACGCCTGCGCGATATCTGTAAGCTCCACGAGGACGAGAAGCTCTGGCGCGTCGGACGCGGCTTCGTCGTCCGCGATCTGCCGTGGACCGAAGAAAAGCTCCGCAAGATCCCGCCGTTCGAATTCGAGAACTGGGCCGTCATCGCCCTCGGCGGGATCCCGAACAAAGCCCAGGTCGGCGACATGGGCATCGACGGCCGCATCTATCCGCTGTCCTCGATCCCGCAGAAAAGCGGCAAAGCGGCCGGCGAGCTCGACTTCATGGACGTCTGGTATCCCCTGCAGGTGAAGCAGAAGGACAAAGCAGGCAGGCCCGACATCGACATGTTCGAAGCCGTGATGATGCGAGAGAACCGGACCAAGGGCTTCATCGTCGCCTTCGACTTCACCAGCGACGCCGAGCACGAAGTCCTAGCCTTCTTTAAGCGCGAGCATCGCACGATCACCCTGTTCAAGGTGCGCGAGATCCTCGACGAGAGCATCGCCCAAAAGCTCGTGTGATCCGAAATGGTTGACACCAAGAGTTATAATCAATATTAAGGCAAGCCCAGCTTGGCTAGCCCGCAATCTCACAACAAGTTGTTTGGAATCTATACTTTGCGCGACGTATTAAGTCGTAACGCCTTTGTTTTAAGGACCAGCGCAATCGCGTCCCGAGGAATGGACTCTAACCCTAACGTTGTCAAGACTCTACTTATAAGCCATTTGGAATCAAGACTTTGGACCGCGAGCAGCACCTAACTCCATGATTCCACTAGACCGGGGGGAGGGGGGGTACCCCTACAGTACCAACCAGTAAATAGCCGTAAGACCACGGACGACCCAAAAGAAATCGACCCTAAAGAACAGTCGATTTCGCTGAGAGTTCCCCATGAAGAAAGTCTTCCACTTCGACGCTCCCCGTGGAAAATATCAGTGCGATGCGGCCATTCTCTGGTGTTTCGACAACCGCTTCGATCTTGGCTTTCACAAGTTCCTCAAGAAGATTGGCGTG
>Ga0181538_10001251_pt1 | contig 28911 bp, 26 predicted proteins | sample PEATcosm2014_Bin_40_FD_119773 | JGI IMG/M metagenome (GOLD analysis project Ga0181538, IMG submission 119773) | Peatland microbial communities from MTU Mesocosm Facility, Houghton, MI, USA - PEATcosm2014_Bin23_30_metaG | ecosystem: Environmental > Terrestrial > Soil > Wetlands > Peat | place... | reverse complement strand
TCGAACAACTGGACGCCGAGCGGGAAGGCTTCGGCGCGGGGGCGCTCTCGGCGCTGAAAAACGCGGAGCAGGTCCTCGGTTTGCTGGCCGACGGCATGCGCGCGCCGGAGCCGCATGTGGTGGCGGTCGAGGCGGCGCTGGGACGGCATTTGCAATTAGTGTTGACTTCGCGCGAGGAGTCGGCCCGGCAGATTCTGGACAGCCTCCGCGCCGGCCATTCCGGCCGGGCCAGCGTCGCCGCCCTGGATTTGCAGCACAGCAACGGCGCCCCGGTCCCGCCGCTTCCGGCCGGCATGGTCCCGGTCCTCAGCGTCGTCGAGACGCAGGAGACGGTGCGCCCGCTGCTGGAACACTTGCTGGGGCGCACGGTCATCGCGCCCGATTTGGCGGCGGCCGGGGCGGCGTGGCGGGAGTGCGGCGGCGCGTTTGATTTTGTGACGCCCTCGGGCGAATTGCTCGACCGGCATGGAATTTTCACCGGCGGCTGCGCCGACGGGAACGGTTCGGGCAAGGCGCCGGCTTCGATTTTGGGGCGGAAAAATCAGATTGCCGAATTGCGCGGCGCGGCGGCGGCGTTGCAGGAGAGCGTGGCGCAGGCGAGCCGGCGCAAGGGGGCGCTGTTGAGCGAACAGACGCAGTTGCAGGCGGGGTTGCATCAGGCCCAGACGGACTTGCGCACGCAGGAGGTGGCCATCGCCACGCGCCAGGGCGAATTCAACGCCCTGCAAAATTCCGCCCGCGTCCTGGAACAGAAAATTGACACTGTCGTCTATGAAATCGGCAGCCTCGCCGCGCAAGAGGAGGAAGGCGCCGCCAAGAGGCGGACTCTGGCCGCCCAGGCCGCCGCATTGGAAAACCGCGAGCAGCAGGCCCAGGTTGGCTTGACGGAATGGACGGCCGCGCTGGAAAATCTCCGCCAGCAGCGCGAAGCGGCCAACTCCGCGTTGACGGAGACCAAGGTGGCCCTGGCCACGGAAGAACAATTGTGCGCGTCGTTCGCCAGCCAAAAAAAGCCGCTCGAACTGCGCCTTGTCGAACTGGCGAATTTGGTGGAACAGCGGCGGCGCGACATTCAGTCCTTTCTGGAACGCAACGGCCAGGCCGAGGCGGAGATCGCCGAATCGCGGCTGAAGATCGAAGCGGTGGGACAGAAACGCGGGCAGGTCAACGGGCGGATCGCCGAGTTGCTGGAGCAAAAGAGGACGGAGGAAGAGGAAATCGCGCGGGTGGACGAGGCGTTGCGCGGGCAGCGGCATGCGTTGAGCGAATTGCAAGAGCAACGCAGCGCGCTGGAAGTGGAACTGGCCCAAAAAGAGATGGCCGTTCAAAATTTGCGCCAGCGCGTCACCGAGAAATACCAGTTGAACCTGGACGACATCCGCAGCGAGTGCATCACCATCACGCTCGCCGAGGAAGGCCCGCCGAAAGTCCACACGCTCACTCCGGCGGAAATGGCCGCCAGCGGGGTGGCGACCGATTGGGCGGCGGTGGCCGAACAGGTGGGCGCGCTGCAAAAGCGCATTGAGGAAATCGGGCCGGTCAACCTCGTGGCCATTGACGAATACGAGGAAACCGAGCAGCGGCACCAGTTCCTGACCACCCAAAACGAAGATTTGCTCCAGGCCAAAACCCAGTTGCTCGAAGTCATCAGCCGCATCAACACCCAGACGCGCCTTATGTTCATCGAGACCTTCGAGAAAATCCGCGACAATTTCCGCGCCATGTTCACGGAAGTTTTTGGCGGCGGCAAGGCCGACCTCATCCTGGTGGACGAAGGCGACGTTCTGGAAAGCGGCATTGACATTGTGGCGCGCCCGCCGGGCAAACAGTTGCAGAGCATCTCCCTCCTCTCCGGCGGCGAACAAACCATGACGGCGGTGGCGCTGCTCTTTTCCATTTACCAGGTCAAGCCCAGCCCGTTTTGCGTGCTGGATGAGCTGGACGCGCCGCTGGACGAGGCGAACATCAACCGCTTCATCCGGGTGTTGCAGCGATTCCTGGTTCACTCCCAGTTCATCATTATCACCCACAGCAAGCGCACCATCGCCATGGCCGACGTGCTTTACGGAGTGACGATGCAGGAACACGGCGTCAGCAAAATCGTCAGCGTCAAATTCCACAAAACCGACGACGCCGATAGCGACGCCCCGGCGCCGCCGCTCGAAGCCTCCGAACCCGCGCCCGAAAGCGCCGCGCCCGGCGCCCCCGAACCGGACAAGCCGGAGTCCCGCGACGAGTCCAACGAAATGGTCATGGCGAAGTGATTCCAATTGCGGATTGCGGATTGCGGATTGGGGATTGCTTCCAAGGAACAGCGTAGCGGCTTTCGGCAGAAAGCCGCCATTTCCCCTTCCGCCGCCGGCGACGGCGGCTGAAACCCGTCAACATAAGGGAACGAAACGAAGTCCCGTCTCCGACTGTGGATTCATCGTTGCCTTTGTTTGCTTCTGTTCACTCTTCACTGGGTTCTGGAGCAAGAATTTTCATTTTTCGTCTAATAAAGTGCGTTCTGGCGTGTCATATAATGTGGATTGGAATGTTCGCGCCCGAGTGGCAAAGAAACTTAAACCACGGAATAGTATCATGAATATGCAAAGACGACTGATTCTGGCCGGGTGTGTTGTTGCGTTGGGATTGGGGACCGTCTCGGTGATGGCGCAGGCTGGCCACGTCGCGACAAATTTTTGGAGCGATCCCACCCCAGTGTACCAGAAGATTCTGGATGCTGAACGACAGGCGCTTATGCAGACAAACGCTGAGGAATGGGCGGCGATTTCGCCGAAGCTTTTGAGAGTGGTTCAGTTGAAAGTGGAAGCCTATACGGTCGAAGCTCGGTCGCTGTTCCTCCAGACGGGCATCAGAGGCATCCGAGTTGGCGGGGGCAATATCAGGCCTGAGGACTGGCGCGACGACGCGGTGATTCATGGCACACTTCTCGATGTCCCGCCTGATCTTCTTGATGTCCCGCATGACGCCAAGGACGCTCTTGAGAAGGCCCTGGCTGACGGGGCGCCAATGGCTGACATCAATGCCGCCGTGGCGAAGGTGCAGGCCGTTCTCCAACAGAAACAGGCCGATATGACCAAAGCGCAAACGGATCTCCGCGAGGTTCTGACTCCGCGGCAGGTGGCGTTCTTTATCTCGCGGGGCATCCTGGATTAGGGCGAATTTATTTGCTGAAGCGGAAGTTCACGATGTCGTAGTCTTGCATCACGTAAGTCTTCAATTCCAGGCGGACTTTGCCGGCGCGCTTGGCCTGCACGTCCCCGCCCGCTTCCACAAAATCGGCGAAGCTGATGATTTCGGCGCGGATGAAGCCCTTCTGCATGTCGGTGTGGACGGTGCCCGCCGACTCCCAGGCCGTCATGCCGGCGCGGATGGGCCAGGCGCGGTTCTCCTTGCCGCCGACTGTCAGGAAACAGATGTAGCCACTCTCCGCCAGCGCCCGCACCAGGAGGGCGTCCGGCGCCGCCAGGTCCGCCTCCGAGGCTACCACGACCGGGCGGTTGGTGACAAAGGCATGGGCCGATACCGCCGCCAAATCCTCCGCGCTCAATCCCAGCCTGGCGACGGGCGTCTCGCTGACCAGCCCTTCGGCCATTTTTTGCAGCACCTTCTTCTCCGCCTCGCCCGCGTCGCGTCCGAGCCGCGTTTCGACAAAATCCAGGTCCTTCATCAGCAAATCGCTCAAGGCGGCGCGTGTGGTGAGGATGGCGTCGCAGACGGCCAGTTCCTTCTCGTCGGCCAGGACCACCTGGGCATAGACTTTTTTCTGCGCTTCGACCAGTTTATCGGCCTGGTCCAGGCGCGGGTCCTTGACGTTGTGGTTGCCCGCCGGGATGCCGGCGATGCCAAAGAGGCAAATTTTCATGGCCAGTGGTTAGGGTGTTGCCGGCGCAAGGTCAAGAGGGAAATCTCCGCCGCGGGCGCATTTCAAGTTCTTGGGTGTCCTCTCCTAATCTTAATCATAATCCTGATCTTAATCTCTTCTGGCGGCCAGTCCTTCGAAATGGATTTGATGAAACACATTGAGATTTGACATTAAGATTAGGATTAAGATTAAGAACTCCCCGGAAGCCATTCGCGATTTCACGGGGGAGATTGACACGGGCACATCAGCGGGGGCAGTTTGAAGGGCGGGCGGGCGAGCGTCGCCCGGCCAGATTATGAGCAAGAATATATTCGAGAAAATCATCGCGCGCGAAATCCCGGCCGACATCGTGTTCGAGGATGAAACGGTGCTGGCGTTCCGCGACATCAATCCCAAGGCCCCAACGCACGTCCTGATCGTCCCCAAGAAAAACATCCCGCGGCTGTCCGGGGCCGGGGCGGAGGATGAGAAGCTGCTCGGCCACCTGCTGCTCCAGGCGGGCGCGGTGGCCCGGCAATTGGGGCTGGACAAATCCGGCTACCGCCTCGTGATCAACAACGGCAGGGATGGCGGCGAAACGGTGGCGCATCTGCATTGCCACATCCTGGGCGGACGCCCGCTGGCCTGGCCGCCGGGCTGAGGCCGGGCGCTGACGCTGTGATTACTTTTCTGCAAGGCCAGCTTGTCGAGGCGCTGCCCACGCGGGTGACGGTGGAGGTCAACGGCGTGGGGTATGAGGCGTTCATTCCGTTGTCCTCCTTCCCCAAGCTGCCCGCGCCCGGCCAGCCGGTCAAATTGTTGACGCATCTGGTCGTGCGGGAGGATGCGCATCTGCTCTACGGCTTTATGACCGAGGCGGAGCGGGGGTTGTTCCGGCTGCTCATCAATACGGTCAGCGGCATCGGGCCGAAAATCGCGCTCGGCATTCTCAGCGGCATGAATGTCGCCGCCTTTCGCGGCGCGGTCGCGGGCGGCGATGTCAGGATGCTGTCCCAAATTTCCGGCGTGGGCAAAAAAACGGCGGAGCGGATCGTGGTGGAGTTGAAGGACAAGATCGGCGCGGCGGGATTGCTGGAGGCGGACAGCGCGCAGCGGGCGCTTTCCGCCGGCGAACAAAAAATCAACGACGCGACGCTGGCGCTGATGGCGCTGGGCTACAAACAACCGGAGGCGCAGGAGGCCGTGCGCGGCGCGGCGGCGGCGCTGGGCGCGCAGGCGGGGGTGGAGGAACTGGTGCGCGCGGCGTTGAAGCAAGGCGCGTGATGGCGGTGTCAACAAACCAGAAGTCCGGCGGCCCGGTGGTCCCGCGCCAATTGACGTGGCGGCGCAAGGTGGCGGCGGCGGCGGCGCTGGCCGTGATGCGCCCGATGATGAGAACCTGGCGGTTGCATTGGAAGGACGCCGAGCGATGCCCCGTCGTGCCCGGGCCGGTGATTTTTTGCTTCTGGCACAACCGTCTGGCGCTGGCGCTGGCGGCGAACGGGGATTTTGTGCGCGAGAAATGGCCGGCCGCCGGGTTGTGCGCGATGATCAGCGCCAGCCGGGACGGGGCGTTTCTGGCCAGCCTGGTCGAGCCGTTCGGCGTGGCGCCGATCCGGGGTTCGACGAGCCGGCGCGGGCCGCAGGCGCTGTTGGAAGCGACCACCTGGATGGCGAAGAACTACAGCATTGCCATCACGCCGGACGGGCCGCGCGGCCCGGCTTACAAAGTGCAGGAGGGCATCATCCATCTGGCCCAACTGACCGGCCGCCCGATCATCCCGGTGTCCGCTTTCACGCGGCGCAAAATCACCTGCCGAAGCTGGGACAAATTCCAAATCCCGCTGCCCTTTGCCCGCTGCGAAATGCGCTGGGCCGCGCCGGTCCGGGCGCCGCGCGACGCGACGGCGGAGGCCCGCGAGCGATTGCGCGCCGAGCTGGAGAAGGCGATGATGGACATCACAACCGACTGATCCATGAATGAGTTTTGAGTCAGTGAGTCAGTGAGTGAATCAACTCATTGACTCACTTACTCACTGATTCATAACTTCCTTTCGGGAGGGTGAAATGGAAGGAGGCGCCCTTGCCCGGCTCGCTCTTGACCCAGGCTTCGCCGCCGTGGGCCTGGACAATATGTTTGACGATTGCCAGCCCCAGGCCGGTGCCCCCGCTTTCGCGGGACCGGGCGCGGTCCACCCGGTAGAACCGCTCGAATATGCGGCCGATGGATTCGGGGGGGATTCCCGGGCCGTCGTCGGAGACGAAGACCTCGGCCTTTTGGCCGGCGGTTTCGCGGGCGTCGAGGAGGACGCGGCCCTGAGGCTTGCCGTATTTGATGGCGTTTTCTGTCAAGTTGAAAAACACCTGCGGCAGGCGGTCGGCATCGGCCCAGACGGAGAGCGAGGCGGGGATGCGGTTGACCAGGACGGCCTGGCGCGCGGCGGCCAGTGCGCCCAGGTCGTCCACCACGCGCTGGGCCATGTCGCGCAGGCTGACCTGTTGAAGGTTGAGGGCGACCTGGCCGGATTCCAGGCGCGAGATGGCGAGCAAATCCTCGATGAGGAAAAGGAGGCGGTCGGAGTGTTTGTCTATTTTTTGCAGGAAGCGGACGGCTTGTTCAGGCTCGTTGAGCGCGCCGTCCAGAAGCGTCTGGGCGAAGCCTTTGATGAGGGAAAGGGGGGTGCGCAGTTCGTGGCTGACGTTGCCGACAAATTCCTTGCGGATGTTCTCCAGTTCCTTGAGGCGGGTGACGTCGTGAAAAACAAACAGCCGGCCCTGGGGTCCGCCGGGGTGTCCGCTGACCAGGGCGGCGCTGATTTGCCAGGTGCGGCGGACGCCGCGTTGCAGGTCCAGTTCCACCCCGGAAATGGTTTTCTCCTTTGGCAGGCGCTCGGAGAGAGCGGCCAGTTCGTGCCAGCGAAAGGCCTCCATGATGGTCTGACCCCGGATGTTGTCGGCCAGACCGCAGCCTTTGCGCAGGGAATCGTTGACCCACTGGACGCGGCCGTCGGTGTCGAGCAACAGGACGCCTTCGAGCATGCTGTTGAAGAGCGTTTGCTCGCGGGCCTGGGACTGCGCCTCGACCTGGCGCTCCTGCTCGCGGGCCGCTTCGGCAATGTCGCGCCGGGTCCGGGCCATTTCTTCGCGGTGACGCCGCCCCAACCACCAGTGCTGGAACCCGAGAAGCGCGGCGCAGGCGGCAACGATCAGGATCATGGCTCCAGGAACCGGTAGCCGACGCCGCGCACGGTGTCGAGGAGTTTGGAGGCTTCGCCCAGTTTGTCGCGCAGCCGGCGCATGTGGGTGTCCACGGTGCGTGTGTCAATAAAAGTGTTGTACCCCCAGACGTCTTTCAACAATTGCTCGCGGGACTGGACGCGGCCCTTGCGCTCGGCCAGCACGGTGACCAGCTTGAACTCGGTCACGGTCAGGTCCAGCGGCTTGTCCTTATATGTGACACTGTGGCGGGCGCGGTCAATGACCATGCCGGCGAGGCGGATTTGCTGCGCCCGTTCCAGCGGGCTGACCAGGCGTTTGAGAAGGTTCCGGACGCGCAGGATCAGTTCGCGGGGGCTGAATGGCTTGGTGATGTAATCATCGGCCCCCAGTTCCAGGCCGATCACGCGGTCAATTTCCGCGGCGCGGGCGGTGAGCATGATGATGGGGATGGTAGCGGTTTGGGGATCGCGGCGCAGGCTCTTGCAGACTTCCAAACCGTCCAGTTCCGGCAGCATGACATCGAGGAGGATCAGGGCCGGGAGGGTGGCGCGGGCCTTTTCCAGGGCCAGCCGGCCGTCGGCGGCGGTGAGCACGTCAAAGCCGGCGCCCTTCAAATTGACCTCGATCAATTCCAGCGCGTCCGGTTCGTCATCCACAACCAGGATTTTTGGCTTCATAATCTATCCCATTGTTACCGCATCCCGCCTTTTGGGGCAAAACATATTACCGCCAATGTTCCACGCCAACGTCGAAAGAGTTTGATTTTGACGCGCCCGGCAACTAATTTTTCAGCATGAGCGCGACAGTTCAATTCTTGACGAATGAAGAAGGGCGGAAAACCGCCGTGGTTCTGCCCATTGACGATTACGAAAAGCTGTTGGAAGACTTGGATGATCTGGCTGTCATTGCGGAACGGCGCGGGGAAGAAACCATTCCTCACGCCGAGTTCAAGAAAGGGCTGAAGCGCCATGCCCTTTCGCATTGAATGGAAGTAGTCCACGCGAAAGGACCTCGGCAAGCTGCCCGCAAGCATGGTGGAGCGCGTTGTCGAGGCTGTTGAAAATCTGGCCGAAAATCCATTTCCTCATGGCATGGAAAAATTGAGCGGGTCCCAACACGCTCATCGCATTCGTCTCGGGGACTACCGCGTTGTTTATGAGGTCATCATTGATTTGAAACTGATAGATATTCAGCGCGTGAGGCATCGGAAAGATGTCTACAAGTTTTAGCGGAGACATCCCCCTTTTTGCCGCAGCATTCACGACGGCCAAAGCCTCGGCTAAGGCAATTCACTTTTCATTTGAACATGCGAAGAAGCGATTGTATTGTACAGAGAGGCATGATGATCGCGATGATTGATTACAGGATCCCAACGCTTTTCGACCATAGGAGTCTGATCTTGGCGGTGGTGTTTTCCCTTATGGCATTATTAGTTTCTCCTCTTTCGCATCTCAATAGCCGCATTCGGGAAGGCATTACTGCTTTGTACCTGCCCGGGATTCTTATCTGGTGGTATTTGTTCCAGTGCAAACTCATCTCGTTCGAGCCTGGCGTTGTTTACTATTTGAGCCCCAGCGGTTACTTCAAGTGGATGATGAATTCCTATATTTGTTATGCGTTTGGATTCGGTTTTTCACTCGGTCTCGTACGCTTGTCGCGCGGCTGGCCTCGCGCGGTTGGGCTGGTTTTCGCAGTGGTGTTTTTGCTGTTGATTCTTGGCGGGCACACTTTCGGTCCTGCGACACAGCAGACGTGACTTAGGGGTTTTGAACAGGAGGGAACGGAGAACAGAGATCGGAAGAAGAAAAGCTCTGTCTTTGTTTCCTCTGTTTTCTCCTGTTCAAAAATCGGCCTGCTTGTCTTCAAACAAGTTCCATCAATTTACACGGATCTGCCCGGGCTGTCGTGTGATCCCATTGAAATCCGGCATGTCATTCCCGCCAGCCGCGGAAACGCAGCAGGCGGAGGTTCTCCAGGTTGTAGACGCCCGCGCCGCCGGGGACGGGCAGCTCCTGTTCCACAACCGAAGTGGCGTGCGACTGGATCATCCCGGATAATTGAAACATCCAACTGGAGAAATAGCACGCGTCGGCCATGTCCAAGCCCATGTCCTCGCGGTAGGGCGGGCGGATGGGTTGCGGCTGGCCGGGCGGCGGAAACATGAACGCGCCCACCACCCAGAGATCATGGCCGGAGCGCAAGGCTTGCGGAATTTCGCCGAGCAGCGGGCCGATGGGGTTTTCCGCCATCATTTGTTGTTTCATCAGGTCGTAGCGGTGGATGCGGAGTTCTTCAACCGGCATCGGCGGTAGGGTGTCGAAGTGGTTGGTGTAATAACGTTGAAGGGCCACTCCGTAATACCAGGGCGAAACCAAAATGACATCGCCGGGGCGCACTTCCTTTCGGAGCTTCTCCGCCACCAAATCGGCATTGGATTGGCGGAGGCGCGCGCCGGCATAGCCGGCGGGAATGGAGGAGGCCGCCAGAAGCAGGGCCAGGCCGGCCCGGCCCAGCCGCATCTTCGGCGCGCTCAGGCCGGCCAGAATGACATCAATGGACAGAGCGGCGGGCGCCAGGAGAATCAGGAAATACCACGAGCGCGGTTGCAGCGCGATTTTTTCCAGAAAGAGCCAGTAGAAAAGCGCGCCGGCCAGCAGGGCGGCGGCAAAGTAAAGCGTCCGCCAGGACCGCGAGCGGATTGACAAGATCAGGGCCGTCGCGACGGCCAGCAGAGCCAGGCCCGCCCAACACCAGGCCAGCCAGGGGCCGGAGGCGTTCAGCGCCTCGATCAGCGCCTTGCCAATTTCTTCAGGACGCACCGAATGCCAGGCAATCCGCCCCCAATCCCGCGCTTGCAAGATATTGCCCAAATGCGGGAGAAGTGAGAGCGCGGCAGCAACGCCGATCGCCGCGGTTTGCGCGGCGGTTTTCCAATGCCGGCGGGCCAGTGTCACCGCGCAACCGGCCAGGCAAAATGCAGCCAGGAAAAAGGCGCTTTGATAGAGGCATTGCACGCTCAGAACGGACGCCAGGGCGGCCCAAAGCCAGGACCGCGCGCGCGGGTTCTCCACGAATCGCCAGGTCAGCGTCAAAGCGAGCAGGTTCAGGGCAAAACCCAGCCCGTAGGGCCGCATGGAATCTCCCACGCGAACGGCCAGCGGATTGACGGCGTAAAGAGCCAGGACGAGCAGCGGCGCTCCCGCTTCGCAACGGCGCGCGCAAAACCAGAAGACGCCGAGCGTGCCCAAGCCGACGAGCAAACCGAGGAGGCGCCAGTGGAAATCGCCGGACGATCCGGCCAGCGTCCACACCCGCGCCACGCCGGCGAACAGCGGCGGGAAGTTGTCGTAGCGCAGATTGCGCCAGAGGCCCGGCAGCGTGGGCATGGAAGCAAAATCAACCGTCCCCACTTCATCGCGCCAAAGCGGGCCGGCGTGGAAAAGGAACAAGCCATGCAGAAGGAGAATCCAGAGGCTCAACGCGATGGCGGCGAGAAGTTCCACGCGCGCGCAGGACGCCGTTTTGGCCGGGTCCTCCGGGCGGGCCGGCCGCTTCGGAGGCGGGCCGTGGCTGGGTTTATTGCGGCGCATGACCTCAAGACAAGTGAGAGGGAGCGATGTTTGTCAATCCTTTTGAGGAACAAGTTCCGATAAAGGGCGCAGGACAAATTTCGGGAACCCCTCTCTCCGGCTCTCTCCCCGCAGGCGGGGAGAGAGAGTCGGGCGCGGAGAATTGCTGTCGCGCGCCCTTCTGCCCTGCCAGGAAGGCGCCATGATTGCGAAAGGCGCCCCGATGCGCTATTATACAAGGCAGCATCTATGAGAAGAACGTGCCCGGTGCTTTTTGGTTTGCTGTTGTCGGCCGCAGTGGCAGCGCAAGCCCAATTTAGTTACACGACAAATGCGGACGCCATTAGCATTACGCTGACCGGCTACATTGGGAGTGACACGGATTTGGCCATACCGTCCGCCATTGGCGGCCTGAATGTCACCGGCATCGGGTCCAATGTGTTCCTCGGCGATACCAACCTGGTGAGCGTCACGATCCCCGGCGGTGTCACCAGCATAGGGGATTATGCGTTCTCAGGCTGCGCCGGGCTGAGCAGCGTCACCATTCCGGCCGGTGTCACCAGCATAGGGGTGGCGGCGTTCGCGGGATGCGCCGCGCTGGCAAACGCCGCGATTCCCGAAGGCGTCGCCAGCCTGGGGCAGGGGGCGTTCTATGGATGCGTCACCCTGTCCAGTGTCACGATACCCGGCAGTGTGACCAATATCGGGATGTATGCCTTTTCCGGCTGCTCCAGCCTGGCCGGCGTGACGATTTCCAACGGCGTCATAAGCCTCGGGCAGGGAGCATTCCAGGGTTGCGCGAGCTTGAACAGCATTGTCATTCCTGTCGGCGTCACCAGCATCGGGCCGGAGGCGTTCGGGGAGTGCGCCGCCCTGGCCAGCGCGGCGATTCCCGGCAGCGTGACCAATATGGCAATCCAGTTCCAGGGCTGCGCGAATCTCCAGAGTGTGACGATTGACAGCGGCGTCACCAGTATCGGAGCCGGCGAATTCGACGGCATGGCCAGCCTGACCAACGTGACGATTCCCGGCAGCGTGATGGGCATTGGGGATTATGCTTTTTATGGGTGCTCAAACCTGGCCGGCGTGACCATGTCCAATGGCCTCGCCAGCATCGGACAGGAGACGTTCTTTGGCTGCGCGGGCCTGACCAGCCTTGTCATTCCCGCCAGCGTGACCAGTGTCGGGGCGAATGCGTTTGGTTACTGCGCAAACCTGGCCAGCGCGGCGATTCCCGGCGGCGTGACGAACATGGGAAACCAGTTCCAGGGTTGCGCGAATCTTCAGAGCGTGACGATTGACAGCGGCGTCACCAGTATTGCAGCGGGCGAGTTCGACAACTTCGCCAGCCTGACCAGCGTGACGATTCCCGGCAGCGTGACGAGCATTGGGGATTATGCTTTTTATGGATGCTCAAACCTGGCCGGCGTGACCATTCCCGGCAGCGTGACCAGCGTCGGGGCGTATGCGTTTGCTGACTGCGCAAGCCTGGCCAGCGCGGCGATTCCCGGCGGCGTGACGAACATGGCAAACCAGTTCCAGGGCTGCGCTAATCTCCAGAGTGTGACGATTGACAGCGGCGTCACCGGCATCGGAGCCGGCGAGTTCGACGGGCTGGCCAGCCTGACCAGCGTGACGATACCCGGCACTGTGACCAGCATTGGGGATTATGCTTTTTATGGGTGCTCCAATCTGGCCGGCGTGGCCATTCCCGCCGGCGTGACCAGTGTCGGGGCGTATGCGTTTGGTGACTGCGCAAGCCTGGCCGGCGTGGCGATTCCGGGCAGCGTGACCAACGTGGGAAACCAGTTCCAGGGCTGCGCGAATCTCAAGAGCGTTACGATTGACAGCGGCGTCACCAGCATCGGAGCCGGCGAGTTCGACGGCGTGGCCAGCCTGACCAACGTGACGATACCCGGCAGCGTGACGAGCATTGGGGATTATGCCTTTTATGGGTGCTCCAATCTGGCCGGTGTCACGATTTCCAACGGCGTCGCCGGCATTGGGCAGGAGGCATTCTATGGCTGCGCGAGCCTGACCAGCCTCGTCATCCCCATAAGTGTCACCAGCATCGGATCGGGGGCGTTCGCTGAGTGCATCGCCCTGGCCGGCGCGGCGATTTCGGGCGGTGTGACCAACATGGCAAACCAGTTTCAGGGCTGCGCAAATCTCCAGAGCGTGACGATTGACAACGGGGTCGCCAGCATCGGAGCCGGCGAGTTCGACGGCGTGGCCAGCCTGACCAACGTGACGATACCCGGCAGCGTGACGAGCATTGGGGATTATGCCTTTTATGGGTGCTCCAATCTGGCCAGTGTCACGCTATCCAGCGGTGTCACCGGCATTGGGCAGGAGGCATTCTATGGTTGCGCGAGCCTGACCGGCCTCGTCATCCCCATAAGCGTCACCAGCATCGGATCGGGAGCGTTCGCTGAGTGCATCGCCCTGGCCGGCGCGGCGATTTCGGGCGGTGTGACCAACATGGGAAACCAGTTTCAGGGCTGCGCAAATCTTCAGAGCGTGACGATTGACAACGGCGTCACCAGCATCGCAGCCGGCGAGTTTGACGGCGTGGCCAGCCTGACCAACGTGACAATTCCCGGCAGCGTAACGAGCATCGGGGATTATGCCTTTTATGGGTGCTCCAATCTGTTGAGCGTGACGATTCCCGGCAGCGTGACCGGCACCGGGGAAGATGTGTTCGGTCACTGCGTCCGCCTGACCAGCGCGACGATCCTGAACGGCGCCACGAGCATCGGGGATCTGGAGTTCTATGATTGCTCCGGTTTGGCCCGCGTCTTCATTGCCGGCAGCGTGGCCAACATCGGGGAGGGAGGTTTTTATGGCTGCGGCGCATTGACCGCCGTTGTTTTCCAGGGCAGGCCGCCCGCCTTTGGCGCGGAGGTGTTCCAAGATGATGCCAATGCAATGGTCTATTATTTGTCCGGCGCCGCCGGCTGGGGCGCGACATACGATGGACTGAAGACCGCCGTCGTGGCGGCGCTGTCCATCACCACGCAACCGAAGAGCTTGAGCGGCCTGGAGGGAACCAATGTTTCCTTGAGCGTTGCCGCCAAGGGGACTCCGCCACTGGGTTATCAATGGCAATTCAGCGGGAGCAGCATCCCCGGAGCGACGAACCCCACGCTGGCTGTCCATGATCTCCAGTTGAGCAACGCGGGCAGTTACCGGGTCGTGATAACAAATGTCCTCCAGGCGAGCCTGACCAGCGCCGTCGCCACCGTGACCGTGCTGGCGCCGCCGTCCATCGCTACCCAACCCCAGAGCCAGACGGAATTGGCGGGAGCCGATGCCAGCCTGAGCGTTGTCGCCGCGGGGACCGCGCCGCTGCATTATCAATGGCAATTCGGCAAGACCAACATCCATGCGGCCACGGACGCCACACTGGCCATCAACCGCCTCCAATGGACCAACGCCGGGAGTTACCAGGTCGTGATAACCAATCACTACGGGCGGGCCACCAGCGATGTCGCCACAGTCACCGTCCTGGCGCCGCCGTTCGTCCAAGCGCAACCCCGGAGCCTGAGCGTTGTTCTGGGAACCAATCTCTCCTTGAGCTTCGGCGTCATCGGGACCTTGCCGATGGAATATCAATGGCAATGGGGCGGGAGCAACCTGCCGGGGGCGACCAACGCCGCGCTGGCCATCCAGGGTTTTCAAACGACGAACGCCGGCAGTTACCATGTCGTGATAACCAACAACTACGGAGGGACAACCAGCGCCGTCACCGTCCTGACCGGCGTGGCGTCGCCGTTGATCACCTCCCAGCCGGCCAGCCAAAGCGTCGTGCTCGGCAGCAACGCGGCGTTTCAAGTCACCGCCACCGGCGCCGGGAAGCTGACTTATCAATGGAAATTGAACGGCGCCAAACTGGCCGACGGCAGCCGCGTTTCCGGCGCCACAACCTCCAGCCTGGCGTTGGGGAGCGTGACGGCGGCCAGCGCCGGCAGCTACGAGGTGACCGTCAACAATTCCCTCGGTTCGGCCGTCAGCGCCGGCGCGACCCTGGCCGTCGTGGTGCCGCCGTCCATTACCGGCCAGCCGGCCAATCAGGAGCCGCCGCCGGGCGGCATTGCGGTCTTCCGGGTCAAGGCCGCCGGCACGACCCTGGCGTATCAGTGGATTTTCAACGGCGCTCCCTTGCCGGATGGCGGCAGCATCTCCGGCTCGGCCAGCAACACCTTGACTGTGAATACAATCGCATCCAACGATGTGGGGAGCTACCGGGTCGTCGTGTCCAACTCCGCCGCGTCTGTCACCAGCAGCGTGGTCCAACTGTCCCTGGGCGTCGAGAAGACCAAACCGTCCGTGGCGATTGTTTCCCCGCAGGCCGGCAGCCGCTCGAGCGCTCCGGTCTTGAGCGGCACGGCGTCGGACGACGTTCGTGTGCTCAACGTAGCGTATTGGGTGACGAATGTGAACGCCGGCGTAGTCACGACCAGCAATGGCCTTGCGGCGCTGTCGGCCGGGACCGGCTCGTCCTCCAATTGGACCATCCGGACGGCGCTGCTGCCCGGCACCAACATTCTGGCCGTGCAAAGCTCCAATTATTCGGGCCTGGCTTCGCCCGTCGAGAAAGCGGTCTTCTTTTGCGAGGTGACCACTCCATTCCGGTTGATTGTCAACCCGGAGGGAACGGGGAAGGTAACCGGCGCCGCCTCCGTCAGCGTCCAGGGCAATGACGCGCCGACCAACGGCGCGGCGCTCAACATCGGCGAAGGCTACACCCTGACCGCCGATCCAGCCGCCAACTGGTGGCTGGCCAACTGGCTGACCAACAGCGGCATCGCCGGCACGAACACCAAACTGTCCTTCATCATGGAACCCAATCTGGTCCTGACGGCCAACTTCACCAACCTTGCCGCCGCCGCCGCGCGATATGACGGAATCTTCTACCCCTCCCCGCCGCAGGCGGAGACGGTGACGAATTGCGGCCTGATCGAGAACCTGGTGCTCAAGACCAATGGCGTCTACAGCGGCAAGTTGTATCTGGCGGGAACCAATTATCCGCTCTCCGGCTCTTTCAGCAAGTCGGGCCAGGCGAGTGAAACGATTGACCGGAGCGCGGCCGAGGGCGGCAAGGTGACCTTGCAGTTGAACATCCCGTGGGGGAGCCTTCCCCGGCAAATCACCGGCTGGGTGCGGGGAACCAATTCGGGCGGCTGGCTTTCGACCAATTTGTCCCTGTGCGCCGCGACGACCAACACGGACAATTTCCCCGCCTACACGGCGCTCCTTCCGCAAGACACGAATGTGGCGGACGCTCCGGCCAGTTACGGCTACGCTCTGATTACCAACACCGGGAGCATGATCGCCCTGGGCGGCGCGCTGTCCGACGGCGCTTGGTTCTCGCGCTCGGAGCCGGTCAACGAGCTGAATCAATTCCCCGTCTATGCCAGCCTTTACGGCGGCCAGGGGCTGCTGCTCGGCGAGTTGAGCCTGGACACCGCCTCCTGGGGCGCCGTGCCCGCGGGCAGCCTGATCTGGATCAAGCCGCCGCAGCAAACCGGCCTCTACACCGGCGGGTTTGCTGCGGTGCTTGGCGTGGAAGGCTCGCCCTGGACCAATTCGGCGTCCGCCCTTGCCGCGTTCACCAACGAGGCGCAACTGACGCTGTCCGGCGGCGCGCTGGCCTCCAATCTTGTTTTCACCGTGCAATTGACATCCTCGAACACATTGCAACAACTCGGCGGCCCGGCCAATTTTATCAGCGGCGCCATCAACGGCGTCAACGGGCTGCTGACCCTTGACTTCAGCGACACCGGGGGGAATGACATCACCGCGCACGGAACCGTCTTGCAGAACACCAATCTGGGCGGCGGCTTTTTCCCCGGCGCGACCAACGCCGGAACGATCCTGTTGCAGCCATAGCCCCCACTCCTACTTCCCGCCTGCGGGGATTCTGTCGCCGATCCTCACCAGGGAGTAAATGATCGCCGCCGGGATTCCCGCCACAAGCGCCAGCACGACAAAAATCCCGGAGCCTTCCCCGCGTTTGCGAATATCCATGAAAATCCATACGGCCAAAAGCAGATTGCAGAGGATGCACCCGAGGACCATCAACCCCACCAAGCCGCGAATTTTCTCGAGGACCCGCATGGCCAAAGGATGATTGGCTCCCAGGGGTGTGACCGCTGGGCGGACGGTTTCCGGGCCGGGCGCGGGCGCGAGGGCCTGGCGTTCCGGCGGAGCGCCGGGCTGCGGCCCGATCTGCTCGCGCGCCGCCACTGCCGCTTCGATCCGGCGCATCGCCAGTTCCTGGCGGTCGGCCAGCGCGTTGATGCGTTGCTCCAATCGCTCCAGACGTTCATCCGGCGCGGCGGGAGGGTCCTCGGACGCCCGGGCCGGGGCCGCATTGCCAAAAAGCGCCAGGCAGGAAATCCCGGCCATCAGACACAACTTCGACGACAAGCTTTTCATGTGAAACCTCCGCACTTTGAATATGGGGCGGGAAGGCGCTGCCGTCCTTGGAGCCACCCAAGGGCATGTTGTTCATCAGAGCAGCTTCCCGATCCATCTTGACAGGCATTGTAACGCCAAAGGCGCTCGCAGTCAACCAGTGCAGTGTCCCCGAAATAGCTACTCATGAAAAGTGGCAGCGGCGTCCCGCCGCTGTTTGCCGGCCTGAGCACAGAGCCACAGCGGCGTCCCGCCGATGCCACACTGCGGCAAATCGGGATACGGCTCGACTGAGTCTCGCCCCACCATCAAGGCCAGCCATTTCTTGGCGTGGGTCTGCGCAATTTCGGACTGGTTTTTGTTTGCTATTTATCTGGCTGCAATCAGGGACCGGGTTTAAGTTGGCGCATTGTCCAGGGTGACATGAATCGTCTCTATGAAGATCCTTCTTACCAGTGTGTGCCGTCCCATGGGGCCAAAATACGGGGATGCGGCGTCGGTCGGCTATGAATTGCTTTACCGTCAGGTGACGCGCGCGCAGGGGCTGTTCAGCCCGCGCACCGTCAACATCCATTTTTCCCTCGAATATATCGCGGAGAACCTCGACGCGCCCACGGTGGTGTTGCAATACCCCTCCAAGAGCGAACTCATCAAGGAATTGAAGAAGGGCTACGACTATGTCGGCATCTCCTTCATCATGGCCCTCATGCACAAGATGAAGGAGATCGTCGCCTTGATCCGCCAATACGCGCCGCAGAGCAAGATCGTCCTCGGCGGCTACGGCACCATCTTGAAGGACGACGTGCTCAAACCTTACGCGGATTATATTTGCCGCGGGGAGGGCGTGGCGTATTTCCGCCAGCTCCTGGGCGAACCGCCCATCCAGATGCCCTACAAGCATCCGCTCATCGTGAGCTGGCTCAAGGTGTTTGGCTGGAAGGTGTCGGGCACGGGGAAGATTTTCGCCGGGCTGGGCTGCGCCAACGGCTGCGATTTCTGCTGCACGTCGCACTACTTTGCGCGCAAACACATCAAGCTCCTGCCGGAGGGCAGGGACATTTACGCGGTGGTGGAACGCTATATGGCCATGGACCCAAACCTGGTGTTCCTCATACTGGACGAAGATTTTCTGCTCAATAAAAAGCGCGCGATGGAGTTCCGCGATTGCGTCATTGCCGGCGGCAAGAAGATTTCCATCTTCGCCTTCTCCAGCATCAAGGCCATCAGCCAGTTCACCGTGGAAGAAATTCTGGAAATGGGGATTGACGGCTTCTGGATCGGTTACGAGGGGACGCGCTCCAATTACGCCAAGCAGCAAGGCCGGCCGGTGGCGGAGATTTTCAACGAGTTCCGCGAGCACGGCATCACCATCCTGACTTCCATGATCGTGGGGTTTGATTACCAGAACCGCGAAGTCGTGGCCCAGGAGTTGGACGGCCTGATGCAACTTAAGCCTTCCCTGGCGCAGTTCCTCATTTACGGCCCGGTCCCCGGCACGCCCTTCCACGAGCGCATTATCAAGGACAACCTTTTGCAGGATGTTTATACCGGCAACAAGGACCTGTTCTACCGGCGCGCGGACGGTTTCCGCACGATGATCAAACATCCGACCCTCTCGGCGGAAGAGATCGAAGCGATCCAGGAATGGTGTTTCAAGGAGGATTTCCAGCGGCTGGGACCGAGCATCTACCGCGTGCTGGATGCGCGCCTGCTGGGATTGCAGAAAATGAAAAACTCGCCCAACCCGTTGCTGCGCGCCAAGGCCGACTATTACGCCGGCGAGTTGCGAGTTGCCTACCCGGTCTTCCTGGCCGGGCGCCTGCTCGGCCCCAATAAGGCCGTGCGGCAGTGGATTGGCGATTTGGAGCGCCGGATTCACGCCGAACTGGGGCCGCCCGCCCTCGGACAACGGCTAAAGTCCATCCTCGGCGTCGCGATGGCGGCCTGGACAGGGCTGACCTTGAAGCTGGACCTTTTTCAACATCCCAGTTTGATTCGCACCACCTACCGGGTGCCGGAGCGGCGCTGGAACGCGTTTGAAATGTGGGAGGAATTCCGCCGCAAATCCGCCTCCCCCGCTTTTTCCACACAAGTCGAGTTGCGCCACTCCACCAAGGAAGTCTGGATTCGCCTGGAAGGCGTCCTCTCCTCCTCCGATGCCGAAAAGCTGGGCGACCGCATTCAGGAATCGCTGGCCCGGTGCAAGAGCAAGCTGGTGCTGGACTTCAAGAAGCTTCATTGGGACAAAGTGGACAACCTGGAACCGTTGCGCGAAAAGCTGGCGGGGTATCGTTCGCGCATTCGCGTTGTGCTGCCCAAACTGTCCCTGGCCCATCCGGAGCTGATCCTCCTGGCCGCGATGTTCCAAGCCGCCGTCACCTATTGACGTGGAAAAGCAGAAAATGGGAAAGCTGAAAGCTGAAATAAAGCCGGATTTCTGCTTTCTGTTTTCGCCACTTCTGCGCGCGCGCCCCCGCGTGAGGGATTCGGCGCCCCCACTGAACCCGCCCAACTGAAATTAAGTTGTGACCCTCATTCCGCGCATTGGCGCGTTATTGCATCCGCCCGCAGACCCAAGTGCGAACAGAGTTTAACCCGAAGTTCACAGAATCGCGCTTTGGATGCCACATTCGCCTGTTACTTTCATTAAAAACTGAGAAGCATGATCGCAAAAATCGCAAAACGAAGAAGCGTTGCCGTGCGCACCGGAAGCCGCCGGCAGTTGAGAAATGAACTCGAAGACATCGTGACTTTGCGTGCCCAGGGTTTGCTCAACCAAAGTGAATATGAGGAAAAGCTCCAAGAGGTGGAGCGTAATTTGCCTCAAACAGCATCGCTTGCGGAGGTCGAGATGCCAAGCGGGGGAACCTGTTTCGTTTTGCGTGAATCCCGCGTCGGCCGCGTTCTCGCGGCATTTGAATTTCATCACGGACACCCGGTTGAGAATTAGCCATGCTCCTTGAGACAGGGCAGCTTCGGCCACGGCATGGCGAATTGCGTTGAAATCCGACACGAGTTTCCCGGACGGGCGGTTAAGATGGCACGGGATGCCATTACCGCCCCTCCTGGAGATCATGTGCCTCGATGCGGCAATAGGACGCTCCCGGCCCTGGCTGGCCAGCCCAAATATGTTTTGTCAATCGGCGCGGTCGCGCTTATTATGTCCGGCATGTTGACTGGAACTTATACTGCCATTGTCACCCCGTTCCGCAAGGGGGAAATTGACGCCGACGCGCTCCGCCGGCTCGTCCGCGCCCAAATCAGCGCGGGCGTGGACGGGATCGTGCCGGTCGGAACGACGGGGGAATCGCCCACGCTGGATGCCGAGGAGCATATTGAAGTCATCGCCTACGCGGTGGAGTTCGCGGAGGGCAAAATCAAAGTCCTCGGCGGCACCGGCTCCAACTCCACCAGCGAAGCGGTTCACCTGACCAAAGGGGCGGAAAATGTGGGGGCCGACGGCACGCTCCAGGTCGCCCCTTACTATAACAAGCCGACGCAGGAGGGCCTTTACCAGCATTTCCTGGAAATCAGCCGCGCAACCCGGCTGCCGATGATCCTTTACAGCATCCCATCCCGCTGCGGCGTGGAAATCGCGGTGGACACCGTCCGCCGCCTGGCCGCCGCGACGCCCCGGCTCGCGGGCATCAAGGAGGCCGGCGGCAACCCGGACCGCGTGACGCAGTTGCGCGCGGCGCTGGGCCGGCAGTTCACCATTTTCTCCGGCGACGACGCGATGACGCTGCCGTTTATGGCCCTGGGCGCGCACGGAGTGATCAGCGTGGCCTCGAATGTCATCCCCCGGCAAGTGGCCCGGATGGTGCGGGCCGCCGCCGCCGGCGATTTCGCCACGGCCCGCCGGTTGCACGATCAATACCATTCGCTTTTCCGGGATTTGTTCATCGAGACCAATCCGATTCCCGTCAAGGCCGCGCTGGCGATGATGGGGCAAATCGAGGAGGAATACCGCTCGCCGCTCGTTCCCCTGAGCCAGAAGAACCGCGAAACGCTCAAAGCAACCCTGGCCCGTTACGGCCTGCTCCCCAAATGACGCGCATCATCATTGCCGGCGCCAAGGGCCGCATGGGACAGGCCCTGGCGCGTTGCGCCGAAAGCATCCCCGGCCTGGCCATCACGGGCCAGTTTGACCTGGGGCAGGACCTTCGCGGATTCATCGCGGAGGGCGATGTGGTGGTGGATTTTACGTTCCACGAGAGCACGGTCCTGCTGGCGCGAATCTGCGCCGAACACAAAAAGGCAATGGTCATCGGCACGACCGGCCATACGGACACCGAACAGAAGGAGCTGATTCAGATCGCCGCGCAAATCCCGCTGGTCTGGAGTTCGAATTTCTCCACCGGCGTCAACACTTTGTTTTGGCTGACACGGCAGGCGGCGGAAATTCTCGGCCCGGATTTCGATGTTGAAATTGTTGAAATGCATCATCGCTTGAAGAAGGACGCCCCCAGCGGCACGGCCCGGGCGCTGGCCCGGATTATCGCCGAAGCGCGCCGGCAGACCGTGGCCGGCCTGCTGCGTCATGGACGGGAGGGATTGGTGGGCGAGCGGACGCACGCGGAAATCGGCATCCACTCCCTGCGCGGCGGGGATGTGGTGGGGGATCACACGGTGGTTTTCGCGGCAACAGGGGAACGGCTGGAATTGACGCACAAGGCTTCGACGCGCGACACCTTTGCCAGCGGGGCCTTGCGCGCCGCGCAATGGGTGGTGGGAAGAAAGCCCGGCCTTTACGACATGCAGGATGTCTTGGGTTTGCATTGACTTGGGTGGAACAGGCGACCCGCCTGTCCCGGTCGGCGACCCGCCGACCGGAACCGGGAGTGACGCCGTCGTGAGGCAACGCTTTTGCCAGGCGCCGTATTGGACGTTCCGCCGGGCCAGTGGCCCGCCGGGACAGGCGAGTCGCCTGTGCTACCCATGAAATCCGCAATCCGCAATCCGCAATCCGCAATCGAAGAATCCGCACTGGCCTTCGTGTCGCTCGGCTCCAATCTGGGCGACTCGCGCGCGAACATCCTTCGCGCCATGAGCCTGTTGCAATCGCTCTCGGTTTTGCCGTTGCTCCGCTCCTCGCTTTGGGAAACCACGCCGGTGGATTGCCCGCCCGACTCGCCGCTTTTCATCAACGCGGTTGCGGGACTGGTGCCGCGCGCCGCCGAAACGCCGCGGTCTTTGCTGGCCCGGTTGCAGGCGCTGGAAAAAGAAATGGGCCGCCCGCCCAAAAAGATTCTCAACGAACCGCGCGTGATTGACCTGGACTTGATCGCCTTCGGCTCAGAAACCGTGGCCGAACCGGACCTGATATTGCCGCATCCGCGCGCGCGCCAGCGCCGTTTCGTGTTGGAGCCGTTGCGCGAAATAGCGCCGGACTTCGTGATTCCCGGCCAGGAAAAGACTGTGGTGGAGTTGTTGCAAGGACTGGAATCGCCCGAAACCCTCCGGCGCGTCGCTTTATAGAGGAATCCGCGAATTACGCGAATTACACGAATGGAGCCTATTTTTCGCGCAATTCGCGCAATTCGCGGGTAAAAGAGTTTTTTGAGGTTCCAAACTGGAACCTCAAGCCACCACGGCGGGCGTCGCTATTTGCCTTATGCCTCCACCCAGGAAGGGATTGCCAGTATCCGTGTAGCTAACCCCGTCTAGGCGTGTGATGGCCGCGATGGCAGAATGGCGGCGATGCAAAACTCAAGACCTGTTCGCAAACATCGGACTCCGGGCCAGCGGGAGGCTATTGTCCGGGATTACCGGGAAAGCCAATTGACGCAAAATGAATTCGCCACCAAGGCCGGCATCAGCGTCTCGACGCTGCAGGCGTGGCTTGGAAAAATCCCCTCCCCCACAGCCCCGATCGGTCCGGCTTTCCTGGCCGTGCCCAATTTGTTGTCGGCTGCGCCGGCTCCGCCCGCCTACCGGGTGCAATGGCCGGGCGGCCTGAGCCTGGAGGTTCGCGCCGGTTTTGTCTCCGGGGAACTGGCCGGGTTGCTGCAATTACTGCGGGCCTTATGATTCCGCTGAGTCCCGCCACGCGGATTTATCTGGCCTCGGGCGCGACGGATTTGCGCAAGAGCTTCGAGGGGTTGAGCGACCTGGTGGCGCATCAATTCCAGGAGGACCCTCTGAGCGGCCATCTCTACGTGTTCACCAATCGGAGGAAAAATCGAATCAAGTTGCTTTATTTCGACGGCAGCGGGGTCTGGGTGTGCGCCAAGCGGCTGATGGGCCGGGGCCGCTTTGCCTGGCCCAGGACGACGGAGCCGGGAGCGTTGCGCATTGTGGCCGAGGAGTTGACCTTGTTATTGACCGGCATTGATTTGGAGAAAACGCGGAGGCGTCCGTGGTGGCGCAAAGCGGCGTGAAAAAAAGTTCAAAAAAAGTGAAGAAATCTGTTGACATATTGTCTAATGCTGTGTATAAGGCATGCGTATTATATAAGACACACCTATTATATGATTTCGCTGGCATCGCTCTCAACGGAAGCCCGCCAAGCCTGGGAAGGTTTGCAGGCGGAGAACGCGCGCCTGGAGCAAGTCATTGAGGATCAAATCAAGCTCCTGCAAATCCAGGATGAGAAAATCCGCCTGCTCAACCTGCGCCTCTGGGGACCCAAGGGCGAAAAGCTTTCCCCCGCGCAAACCGCGCTGCTCCTGGACGAAGCCAGCGTGACCACGGCGGAAGTTCAGCAGGAAGCCCAGCGGCCCCCGCCGGAAAAGGAGAACCCGCTGCCCAAAGCCAAGGCCCCCCGCCCCAACCATCCCGGTCGGGAGAAACTGCCCCAGCACTTGGAGCGGCGCGAATTGGTCATCCCCTGCCATCCCCAAGACTGCCGTTGCGACCAATGTGGGGCCGAGCGTCCGATCATTGGCTACGAGACCAGCGAGGAACTGGTGTGCGAGCCGGCCATCATCTATGTGCGCGTGACCAAGCGGGAGAAGCGCGGTTCCCATTGTCTGGAAGAGCAAGGCGTGGCCACCGCGCCCGCCCCGGCCAAGATGCTGCCCAAGAGCAAACTCTCGGATGAATTTATCATTGAAGCGCTGGCGCAAAAGTTCCAGCAGCACCTGCCGGTCTATCGGCAATGCGCCGTTCTGGCTGACAATTATAACATTGAGTTGAGCCGCAAAACGGTGACCGACAGCCTTCTGGCCGCCGGGGAGTTGTTGCGCGCGGTGGTTCGGGCGCAAGCGGCCGAGTTGCTGCGCGGTTCCTATCTGCAAGCCGATGAAACCCCCGTCCCGGTGCAGACGGGAGAAAAAACCGGACGCAACCATCAAGCCTACCTTTGGCAATTTGGCCGGCCCGGCGGACCGGTCGTCTTTGACTTTCAAATGGGGCGCGGGCGCGAAGGGCCGGAGACTTTTCTGAGGGGATTTACGGGCAAGCTGCAATGCGACGGCTATCGGGTTTATGACAAACTGGGCGAAGGCATCATCTATGTTGCTTGCATGGCCCATCTCCGGCGCGGCTTTGTCGAGGCATCCAAACTGGCGCCCCGGAATCCGCTGCCGGTGGAAATCCTCGCCCGCATCGGCCAGCTTTACCAGGTGGAAGACCAAGCCCGGAAAGCGAGCTTGGGGCCGGAGCAACGTCTGATCCTGCGCCAGGAGCAAAGCGCCCCGATCCTGGCGGCGTTGCAAACGCGCCTGATGGAAATCCGCCAGCAGATCGCGCCCGGGGGCAAACTGGCCCAAGCCTGCGATTACGCGCTGGGCCAATGGAGCCGGATGGAAGAATACTTGAAAGACGGCCGGGTGGAAATTGACAACAACTGGTGCGAGGGAGGGATGCGCCCGCTGGCGCTGGGACGCAAAAACTGGTTGCACATCGGCAGCCCGGAGGCGGGTCCCAAAGTGGCGGCCATCGCGTCCATCGTTGAAACCTGCCGGCGCCTGGACATTAACCTGCGCGCCTATCTGACCGACGTGCTGCCCAAGCTGGGCGATTGGCCCAGCAAGCGCGTGGCGGAGTTGACACCTGCCGCGTGGAAAGCCGCGCAGAAAAAATCCTGACATCCTTGGCAGTTTAGTGCGTCCCGCCCGCGACGCCTAGACGGGGTTGGCTACACGGATACGATTGCCATGCTGTCGAGCGTGTTGCGCAGCCCGCGCGCCGCTGCTGTCAATGTGGAAATCATGCGCGCCTTTGTTCGGATGCGGAGAATGCTGCTTTCTGTGGATGAATTGGCGCGCAAAGTCGAAGCGTTGGAACGGAAAGCAATGGCGAACGATCAAGATATGAGGCAGGTCTTTGCTGCCCTGAAGCAACTGATGACACCACTGGAACCGCCGCGCCGTGAAATCGGTTTTCACACGCGACCCGAAGACATAGGCCCGGCAGCAAAGCGCGGCAGAATGCGAGAACGATGAACAGCACTACCCTGAATGACCGGCAGAGCAACGGGCCGGCGGCCAAAGCCGAGGCAGAAAAATGGTTCGACCTTCTCCATGGAGCCGGTGGCCTTCACCGTTATCAATCTGTGCTGAGGTCCACTGGCCCTTTAATTTCGCCACTGAAAAAAAGATCTGGTGGCGGCGGATCACGCTTCGTGTTCTTAAGTGCCTCATAGCTACCTTCAAGCTTCGTGTGGGCTTCCGCCAATTGCGCATAAGATGTCTCGATCTTGTCTACCTCGAGCGCGATGAAGGCAATCTGGCTTCGGACTTTAGGAACGCCGGTCCCGCTATCAACCATCCTGTCGAGATCATCAATGTGTTGTTGAAGTTTTGTCATAATCATGGGGTGTTAATTGCCTGAGTACAGAACATTCTTATGGAGCGATTCCCGGGAAGGTGATTCAATTGTCCGCAGCATCCAATAAAGTTTTGCTTCGATCATAATATTTGATCGGCTTTTTTTCAATCTCATTCGGAATCATTTGCCGAAGGCATCGAATTGGATGTGGCCGTTGCAGTTCTGACAAGGGCAGGTGCCGAGGTTTGGCATGTTTCCTTTCGTGTATCCGTGCAATTTATGAGAACAGTTCAACATCACCAAAACATTTGATGTATTTATTATAGTAGCTCAGGACAGGCTGTTGGGTTCCGGGCTTCTTGCGCCTTTGGAAATCCGGTTTTTTTCGGTCATCGGCGTTGAAAGTTATGAGGCCAATGCCGAACATTTGACAGAGAGTTTCAATTCGCTCCCGTTCATCTTCGCATATACTATTAGGAATTACCAAGTAACTTCTATGTGCAAAAAGGCGATAAGCACAAGCCTGTCCGAAACCAGGAACCAGTTGAGACCTCTCCACCTTGATTTCAGCCGCCACAATTTGAATGGGAAATTTGGAAATATCGTCTCGCGGCGTTGGAGTTGTGCCAACGACATCTGGGGTGGCCCATTTATCTGTGAGCCGGTTTCCTCCCAGGTCTTTGGCTTTTGCGCATTCTTTCATTTTGATCAGCCATTCAGCGAACGGTTTGTAAAAATCCTCCTCCGGTGGTTGCGGTATTTCGCCCTTCTGTTTCGGTGGGATTATTTCCTTGATGGCTTTGGCGGTGACAGCCTTGGTTCCGCCTTTACTCAATTGCTTAATCACGGAAACTTGCTGAATCTTTGGAAGCTTGGCCAACGCCCGCGCAGCGTTTGCATTTAGAACGTAGGGTTGCAAGTCTTTGGGAAGCTGCAACACCGTTTTTGCATTCAAACACATCTGGTAGAGATGCCTCGACGTATAACCCAAGTGGTGCGCATATTCCTCCAGGGTGTCCCAACCCGCTGCCTGGTAGTATTTTTTGTCCCTGATTTCAACCCATGCCGCCGCCACAGCATAAAACGTGTTGCGTCCTTGGATGACGATCGTTTCCAACTCCTTCCACCGCTTGTTTTCCAGCGGTGAAAGTTTTAAGATCCTTTTCAATGTACCCATATTAGAGCCTTTCTCCAAGTGTTCATAGGTTCCTTTCACATCGCGTAGCGAAAAGGAAAAGGCGCGAACCCGAGGCACCCGGACAGAGGCACCGCGAAGCGCCTGGGACACAGATACGGCAGGCCGCGCCCGTGTGGGGCGTTGGCCTTCCGGCTGTGTCTCGGTCGTTAAAAAATTAACGGTTTCCTGTCCGACCTTCCGATTACGCTAAACTTCTTTTATGCGAGGATTCAAGACCAATCAGGGCCTGCAGTCAACTTCCATTTCTGGAGCAAGAGATTCGCTGTAGGGGGGAGATTCGCTTGGTTTCAGCGGAGGTCTGCAATAATCTTGGCTTGGAACGATGAGCACCAGGTCGCAAAACGAAAAGAAGTTCGGCCAGTGGGATGAGTTGCCGGGCGGCGGCCGACGTTACCGGCTTGACATCCCGGGGCGGCTGGGCTGGCTGGCTCGTTACGTCAAGGAAGTGGAGGCCAACGAAAGGACTGTGCGTTTCCGGCAGGAGATTTACGACAACAGAGGCAAACTTGCGGAGATGCACGAAAAATTTCCGGTGGATAAAGGCCACCAGAAAGTGTAGGTTGCCAACATGAAGATCACCAAACAGGCGGTCGCCGACAGGATTGGCGCGTATCTCCACCATGAGATCACGCTGGCGGAGTTGGTGGATTGGGCGGAGCGAGCGTTGATGGACGGCGAATTCGACGAAGCGGATGCGGCGGCACTTTCGCAGGTGGTCGCGCGGCTGGGGGTGGCGGATGTGCGGGCTTTTGGACTCGCGTGGGAGGATTGCGAGGAGCTTCTCCGCAAAATCGGTTTTGCGCCGCGGGTGGAAGTGGTGGCGGTGTAGGTGCAAGCTCGACTTGCGGGTTGTTTTTGCGGCGGTCATAGACCGCCGCTACAGGAGGCAGGATCGTCCCGTTCTCGCCAACTCACTGATTCACTGATTCATTAACTCACTGACTGGCTTGCAGTTGGAGGACGGTGACGCTGTAGGGGGGGAAGGAGCGGGTGAAGCTTTTGCCCAGGCCGGTCACTTCGGTCGTCACGGGGGTCACGTTTTTTGGCTCTTTGATGGAATTGGTCGCTTCCGGGCTGGCGGCGGCCATGACGGTGATTTGTCCGGTCGGCGCGATGCTGGATGCGCCCTGAATCTCAATATGCACGTCCTGCGCCTGGGCGGCGCTGTTGACGACTTTCACGTAAATTGCCTTGGTTTTGCTGTCGCGGGTTACGCCGGTGAAAATCGTGCCCTGCGTCCCGCCGCCGCGGCGCGCTCCGCCGGCCGGGGCCGCGTCGCGCACGGGGGCAGTGGGGACATTTTCAATCGTCGCGGCGAGAATTTCGTCGCCGTGATTGACGCTGAACATTTTTTGCACGTAATAGGAGGGCGAACCGTAGCTGCCCAGGGCGTCGTAACCGATCAAGTCCACTTCCCATTGCTGGGAGCCGCCGCCGCCCCTGCCGCCACGGACATCGCTGACGTTGACGAAGAGCGGCGCGTAGGACTCCATGATGACGAGGTCGGAGTTGTGCTCCAGGCCCATGAGGAAGGCGGCGTCGCCCAGGGCGTCGGCCATGTTCGGCGTGGAGGCGCGCGAGCCGCGAGTGGCCCATTCGCCCTCGAAAATTTTCGAGCCGGTTCGGGGGCTGTTGTCGTAATCGTGGAAGTGTCCCTGCATGGCGGCTTCGCCCGCGCCGACGTAGAGGTGGTTGTCAAGCACATCGGGAGTGCGCCCGGTGACGCGGGTGGTGGCGATGACTTGGATTTGGGGGTACTTGGCTTTGATGGCGTCGTAGAACTGTGCGAAGCGGCCGTTGTAATTGCCGGCGTTGCGGTTATCAAATTGGTCCTCGTTGCCCACTTCCACAAATTGGAGTTTGAAGGGCGCGGGGTGGCCGTCGGCGGCCCGTTGCGCGCCCCAAGTGGTGCCCGCATCGCCGGTCACATATTCGATTTCGTC
>Ga0181538_10001250_pt1 | contig 28919 bp, 24 predicted proteins | sample PEATcosm2014_Bin_40_FD_119773 | JGI IMG/M metagenome (GOLD analysis project Ga0181538, IMG submission 119773) | Peatland microbial communities from MTU Mesocosm Facility, Houghton, MI, USA - PEATcosm2014_Bin23_30_metaG | ecosystem: Environmental > Terrestrial > Soil > Wetlands > Peat | place... | reverse complement strand
GTTTGAATGAAGAAGAAATCCAGCGGTATATAAACTATCAAGAAAAGCTCGACAAGGAAACCATCCAGCTCAAGCTGGATCTTTTTTAAAAAGTGCCACGGGCGTAAGCCCGTGGGTATCTACGACTCAGGGGAAAATATTCCGGTATTCGACCCGAGGGACAATTCATAAATTTAACTATTTACATAGGAGAATTTCTATGAAGGTACAATGCCTGTTGCTGATTGGAGCGGTTGCCGCCAGCATCTTTGCCGAGACGGTCGTGAAAAACAGCGCGCCGTTTTCATTCCCCTCCACGGTGGGAATCCTGGGCGGGCATTTATTGCAAAACAAAGATGCGATTTTTGTCAGCAGCGCTAACCTTGCCGGCAAGAAAATAATTACGCTGTCCTGGTCGCTTCCCGTGCAAGCAGTCAGCGGATCCATCTCTATTATTGCTCTGTCTGGGGCGAAAATTAGAACTTTTCAGATCTCTTCGCCGCAGGGGTACGTTAATTGGGATATTTCCGGCGCGGCAAAGGTCTCAAATGGGATCTACTTCGCGACCCTATCCTATGGATCGATCAAAAAAAACCTGAAACTGATGTTGTGCCGATAGGGGGACTCCATGACTAAAAAAATATTCTTTCTGATAATACTGTTTTCGGTCGGCGCAACGATTGCGGCAAGTACGGCTACGACTGTATTGGATACGGCTTCGACCGTGGTGGATACGGTCATGGTACCGGTAAATATCCTGCAGTTGACCAGCTCTACGGGATCCGGCGCCAGCATGGTATCTAATTACTCAGGCCAGGTAACCTACAATGTGCATCTGGGAGCCTGCGATTCTCTGAATGTCGCTCTCGCCTTTGTTCCGGTAGGCGGCGGAACCACCATTACCCCTTCCTGGGATTCCGGCAGTGTGGGGATCATTGGATTTGCCAATGCCATGAACGGTAAGAATTACATTAATTTCCGATGCTCGATTACCGGACAGCCGGCGGCTTCCTATATAGCCCGCATCACGATGATCGACACCTTCAGCCATATTACCGAAGCTACCGACAGCCTGCTTGCCATGATGACGACCCAGAATAAGGTCGACCAACTGCACGGGACCGGGAGCGCACGGGTGACGCCCGATATTGCGTCTCTCGGCATTCCTGGTTCTTATATGTCCAACGGCCCGTCGAGCCCCTGCGACGGCGTCTCCGGGACTTCCACGGCAATGCCGGCGGGATGCGCGATGACCTGCACCTTTGACACGGCGCTCATCGACAGCATGGCTGCCGATATCGCCCAGGAATTTTATGCGAAGGGTATTTATGTCCTCGAAGGTCCTATGCTGAATACCGTGCGTGATCCCCGTGGGGGAAGAGACTGGGAGACCTTCGGCGAAGACCCCTTTCTGGCCGGGCAGACAGCCGCCGCCTATATCAGAGGAGTCCAGAGCGTAAAATGCCTGGCCATGGCAAAGCATTGGGTCTGCAATGACAGAGAACAAAATCGGCAATATTACAGCTCCAACGTCAGCGAGCGAACTCTGCGGGAGATCTATGCCATGCCCTTTGAATACGCCGTCAAAGAGGGCAAGGCAATGTCGGTCATGAGCTCTTATAATGAGGTAAACAACACCTATAGCTCCCAGAATTCGCACACGTTAACTGACATCCTCAAGACGGACTGGGGATTCCGGGGCTTTGTCTGCTCGGACCTTGGGGCGATGCATTCGACTGTCGCGGCGGCCAATGCCGGACAGGATATGGAATTGTACAACGAGGACTATTACAACTCCGCTCTTGTCACCGCCGTAAGCGAGAACGAGGTCTCGATGTACCGGCTTAACGATATGGCTCGCAGGGTACTGCGGTCGAAGGTGTGGGCGGGCGTCATTGGGAAAATAGGCGAATCGGAGGTGACCCAATTTGCGTCTACGCTGAATAGCGCAGCTCATCAGGCGATGTCGCTGGAGGTCGCACAGAAGTCGATCGTTCTCGTTAAAAATGCGCCTTTTGGCACCTCAACGACACCCCTCCTTCCTCTCAGTAAATCCCAGACGGTCGCTGTCGTGGGGCCTTATGCGGACATAGAGAGTGACGATCCGAGCACCCACGGCGGTTCAAGCGGTGAAAGTGGCGCCAATTGTCCATACATAACGAACCTGTCGCCGCTTCAGGGAATTACCGCGGAAATAGGCGCAGCCAATGTGGTCAATTCAGCAAATTGGCAAAGCGCCGACGTCGTGATCGCCGTCCTCGGGGTATCCGGAGAAGGTGAGGGCCAGGATCGGACATCGGTAACACTCCAACCGCCGGCGGGCCAGCTTGCGGAGGTAGATTCCATCCTGGCTGCAGGCAAGAAGTGCGTCGTTATACTGACCGGCGGCAGTGCCGCGGTGGAGGATGTCTGGAGTACCGTTCCGGCGGTGCTGGTCGCTTGGTATCCCGGCGAAATACAGGGCACGGCGCTTGCCCAGATTCTCTTCGGCGATGTGAATCCCTCCGGCAGGTTGTCGGCCTCCTGGCCGGCCTCTGCGGGCCAATTGGCTCCGTTTCCTGCGATTCCTGCGACGACAGGTACCCCTATCCCCTATGAGCGCGCAGATACCGGAATGGGATACCGTTGGTATGACCGTAACGGTCTGACGCCGCTTTACCCTTTCGGCTACGGCCTCAGCTACACAACCTATCAATACAGTAACCTGACCATCACTCCTAATCCGGCTTTTGTGGGCCAGGATGTAATCGTTACCGCAACCATTCAAAATACCGGGACTATGGCAGGGGACGAAGTCCCGCAGCTCTACATTCACGAAAACGCACCCAAGCTTCCGCGCCCTGTCAAGGAGTTGCGCGGGTTTGCGCGGGTAACGTTGACGCCGGGCCAGCAAAAGACCGTCTCCTTTACCTTGCACGAAAGAGAATTCGCCTATTTCGACACAACCGCATCCGCCGTTACCACCTGGGCCCCCTACGGCCAATTCGTGGCGCAACCGGACAATTACACCATCATGGTAGGGCCGTCCTCAGCGACCCTGCCTCTTACCGGAACGTTGACTTTGCAGTAGAACAGTCATTACCATTTATGACCATATTGATGCAGGGGCGACCGGTCCGGTCGCCCTCTTACGTTTGATCTTAATGCAACCGTTATAAGTACCTTAACGAAAGAAGGGAAGGATATGGAAAAGACGTGGATCGCTGGTCCGGCAATGGTACTCCTGCTTTCCATCGGGTTCTCCTTTGCCGCCGATAGCACAGGGGTTCAACAGGAAAAAGTAACGCAATCCGGTTTCATAGGACTTGAGGGTGGCGAAATAGTGCATGGGGTCAAAGAGAATGATGCACAAACAACCAATGACTATATCGTCGATGCTCCTTTGGAGCGTCTGCTGTTTCAATATATCGTTGATTATAACGTCAACAGCCACATCCGAGCGGTCATCGGAATGGAATGTCAGCTGGGCTTTTCGTATCCCTATGACGACTTTAACAGCCTCAATACGCAAACAGCCCAGATCTCGGTATATCCGGATCGGGCCGAAGGCATGTACACGCTCGACGATCTTCCAATGCCGCTCAAATTGCAGTTCGGATTCGGCTACTTCCCATTTCGGACCGACCCTGATGTCAAGAATCTTGGTGAATACCTCTTTCGGACCGGCACCTATCCGACCTATGTGATCAACAACTTCAACCGCCCCTATGCTCGCCTTCTCGGCATGCGGGCCAGCGCAACAGCCTGGGACTGCCTGCATGGGGATGTTCTCTTCACCAGCGCAACCCAATATATGCCGCTGGAGGATTATTCCCTTACCTTTCTCGGGAGTTTCAATCTGAAAAAAGTTTTTGAGATCGGCGCGGGGGTCAGTTTCACCAACATTCTCCCGGCGGACAGTAATATAACCACCCCGCCACTGAACTCTGGAAACACTTATTACTATATCGAGAAAAATGGCGATACGGGCACGTATACCTTTAAAGCCACCAAGCCAATGGCGAGGTTCGCCCTTGACCCGAAGCCACTCTTTTCCGACGATCTGTCCCGCCTGCTGGGCAGGGACGAGAGCCGTTTATATGGCGAGATATGCGTTACGGGGTGGAAAAATTATGAAAATTATGATACTTCTGCATTTGGGCGTTCGACGAACTTTTATGCAAACCGGTGGGACCGGACTCTGTTCATGTTTGGATACAATGTACCGACGTTCAAGATTCTGGATGTGCTGTCGGTGGAAGTGGAGCATAAGTCGAACAAATATCCCAATAGTTTGGAACCTGTAGAGAACGTGCAAAAAAACCCGCCTCTTCCCATCCCCGAGACGATCTCGGATCTGGCTTTGGCCGGTTCGACTCAACCAATTTCCCCCTGGTACTGGACGGTCTATGTAAAGAAAACCTTTCTTGGCAATTTCGCTCTCATTGCGCAAGCTGCACACGATCACATGCGGCCGGTTGAGGGAGATGCATCGATTCCGCCTTACGAAGATGTACTTGAGGCTAAAGGCGATTGGTGGTGGAACGTTCGGTTGAATATTCTTTTTTAATCATCGGGCGGGGATATGGGCATGCGCCGGGCGCCACGTGACAGGGCTGACTGTCCCTATGCGATTCTTCGCATTTTAAAATGCGGGCGTGTTAAACGCTTTACCATTTTCTTTCCACAGTTCATTCGATAGTTAATCTTCCGCTCTCCTTATCATCTCAAACATCTTCGCTAGTCTGGGCGCCGCTCTTTCAAAGACGTCCAATCGCAGGCTGTTCGGTCCGTCGCAGAGGGCTCGGTCGGGGTCGGGATGGACTTCGAAGAAGAGGCCATCAACCTCCATGGCGAGGGCGGCGCGGGCGAGCGGGAGGGCGAGGTCGCGGTTGCCTGAGGAGACTCCCTTGCCGCCGCCCGGAAGCTGTACACTGTGGGTGGCGTCGAAGATGACGGGCGCGCCGAAGCGCTTCATGATCGGGATGCCCGCAAAATCAACGACGAGCCGTTTATAGCCGAAGAATGTTCCCCGCTCGGTGAGCCAGACTTTTTCGCCGGCTTTTTGCATGGCGAACACCATATCCTCGGGCGCCATGCACTGGCCCTTTTTGATGTTGACCCATTTGCCCGTTTTCCCGGCGGCAGCGAGGAGATCGGTCTGTCGGCTTAAGAGCGCCGGGATCTGGATGACATCGACGATCTCGGCGACCTCTGCCGCCTGCGAGGTCTCGTGGATATCGGTCAAGACCGGGAGGCCAAATTGTTTTCGTACCTTTTCGAGGATCTTCAGCCCGCTCTCCCTGCCCGGTCCGCGAAACGATGAAGCCGAGAGCCGGTTAGCCTTATCGTAGGAGGCTTTGAAGACGATGTCGAGATCGTATTTCGTCCTGAGGTCGGCCAGGCGCTGCGCGACCTCGCAACAGAGGGTCTCTGATTCGATGACGCATGGACCGGCGATGAAAAACAGGCGTTCCGGGTACTCTCCAATATGTTGGTTCTGCTTGAAGAAGGATAATGGCATGATAGAAGGTAAAATAAATTTCCGGATACTCGATAGCGTTGGATTATTGAAATTTGATATTCAGTTGAAAGGGGTCTCCAAAAACTCCGCTGCCCGATTTACCGGCGAGGAGGCTTTTGCCAGGGGAAGTCGTGACGCGGCGTCTTTGCCAAACGAAATCGATAGTAACGCGGATAGTCGTGTAAAATCTAAGGAGCTGGCATGCATGCGGATGAGGCGTCCCACCTTGATGCGCCTGTTGCTGCGCGTATTGAACAGCTCCATCCCCTTATAACTATCTTCCCTTTTATTGCGTAATATTAATGAAGAATGGTATATTTTACCGTTTCTACGACTTTTAAATACCACCAATCGTAAAAAATTACAACCTTTTCTATAAACATTAAAATCAGGAGGATGTCATGGGAGTAAAAATAGGGATTAATGGTTTTGGACGCATCGGACGTCTCGTTTTTCAGGCGATTGCCGACCAAGGGCTTCTGGGAAAGGAGATTCAAGTGGTTGCGGTCGTCGATATCTCCACCGATGCCGATTATTTCGCCTATCAGCTGAAATACGATTCGGTCCATGGCAGGTTCAAGCATACCGTCGCCACCGAGAAAAGCAATCCGACACTCGAAGATAATGATACGCTCGTCGTCAATGGCTTCAAGACGAAATGCATCATGGCCACAAAGAATCCGTCCGAACTTCCCTGGAAGGCGCTCGGCGTTGACTATGTAATTGAATCCACCGGTCTCTTCACCAGTTCCGATAAGGCCGTCGGCCACCTGGCCGCCGGTGCAAAGAAGGTTATCATTTCTGCTCCCGGCAAAGGCGAGGTAAAAACCCTGCTCATGGGGGTGAACGAGAACGAGTACGATCCCGCGAAGCATAATATCGTCTCCAACGCTTCTTGCACGACCAATTGTCTTGCACCACTCGTGCATGTGATAATCAAGGAAGGCATCGGCATCGAAACCGGTCTCATGACCACGATCCATGCCACCACCGCAACGCAGAAAACGGTCGACGGTCCGTCCAAGAAGGATTGGCGCGGTGGCCGCGCGGCGTCGATCAATATCATCCCTTCCACCACCGGCGCTGCAAAAGCGGTCGGTGAAGTCCTTCCGTCAACCAAGGGCAAGCTCACGGGCATGTCGTTCCGCGTTCCGACGGTGGATGTTTCGGTTGTTGACCTTACCTTCCGCACGGCTCGCGACTCCTCGATCGAAGAGATCGATGCAGCGCTCAAGAAGGCGTCGCAGACCTACCTCAAGGGGATCCTCGGCGTGACGGACGAAGAGCTCGTCTCTACGGATTTCATCAACGATCAGCGTTCTTCGATCTACGACTCTCTCGCAACCCTGCAGAACAATCTGAAGGGCGAAAAGCGTTTCTTCAAGGTCGTCTCCTGGTACGATAACGAGTGGGGATATTCCAACCGCGTCGTTGATCTCGTGAGATTCATGGCATCGAAGTAGGTACTGCCGGAATCGGCCATCGTCCTCGCCCCGGTCATCGGAGCGCGGGCGGTTGAAGTGTTCATCCGTGAGTCCATGCAGGATCGATAGCTCTCGAAGCAGATGAGGAGGGAAGAGTCACCCTCCTCATTGTTCTTGTAAAAGGTGTCACAAGGAGGTAGTTATGGGAATTGTCAAAAAGACCGTTCGCGATATTCCGCTTGCCGGCAAAAGGGTGATCATGCGGGTCGATTTCAATGTTCCTCTCAAGGACGGGGTTATTCAGGACGATACGCGCATCACCGCCGCGCTTCCGACCATCAACTACGTTCTGAAGCAGGGAGCCCGGAGCTTGGTGCTTATGTCCCACCTCGGCGATCCCCAAAAGGACGCTAAAAAGGCGAAGGAAAAAGCGGAGAAGGACGGCAAGCCTTTTGACGAAAAGAAATACATCGAAGGTAAACACCGGATGGCGCCGGTCGCCGCGCACCTCGCAAAGCTCCTCGGCAGATCGGTCTCGCTCGCGCCCGACTGCCTGAGCGACGATACGAAAAAAATGGTCGCAGGGCTTCCCGACGGTGGCGTGCTGCTTTTAGAAAACACCCGTTTTCATAAGGAAGAGACCTCCAAGGAGGCCCCTGAACGCGAAGCAATGGCTAAAACGCTCGCCGGATACGGTGACGTGTATGTCAATGATGCCTTCGGCACGGCGCACCGGCCCCATGCCTCCACCGAAACGATTGCGCACTTTCTCCCGGCGGTCGCAGGCTTTCTCATGGAGAAGGAAATCGAGTTCCTCGATGAAAAAGTACTGAAGAATCCGGCAAAGCCGTTCGTGGCGATCATCGGGGGCGCAAAGGTGTCCTCAAAAATCGCGGTGCTCGAAAGTCTGCTGAACAAGGTTGACAAACTGATCATCGGCGGCGGCATGGCATATACTTTTTTCAAAGCGCGGGGGATCGCGGTCGGCAAATCGCTTGTCGAGGACGACCAGATCGAAACCGCGAAGAAAGTTCTGGATGCGGCGGCGGCAAGGAAGGTGACGCTGCTCTTGCCGATAGACCATGTCGTTGCAAAGGAGTTCTCTGCCGATGCGGAATCGAAGAATTCAATCGGCGTTGCCATTGAAGAGGGCTGGCTCGGTCTCGACATCGGCTCGGAAACGGTTAAAAAATTCAAAGAGGCGCTCGCGGGTGCAAAGACGGTCTTCTGGAACGGCCCCATGGGGGTGTTCGAGTTCCCTAAATTCGCGAAGGGGACGACCGCCATCGCCTCGACGCTTGCCGATCTGCCCGGCGCCGTGACGGTCATCGGCGGCGGCGACTCGGTATCGGCGGTTAAAAAGGCCGGGGTATCGGCGAAGATGTCGCATATTTCAACCGGCGGCGGCGCGTCGCTCGAACTCATCGAAGGCAAGGAGTTGCCCGGGATCAAGGCGTTGAACGACAAATAGAATCGGCTTAGGGCACGGGACTGTTTAATCGAGGTGACCCCGTGGACCGGGCAATGGACGAATAGCCAGATATGACAGCGGATTCGTGGGAAACAGTTGAATTAACGAGAGTCCGCAGACTATTTTTATTGCGCTTTCTTGCGCGGAAACGGTAAGGAAAACAAATGGCTCGCAGGAAATTTATTGCCGGCAACTGGAAGATGAATACAACGCTTGATGAGGCCCGCGTTCTTGCCAGGAGTCTCGTTGACATGGCAGGAAAGATCACCGATGTTGATATCGCCGTGTGCCCGCCTTATACCAACCTGTTTGCGGTCGGCGAGATTATCAAAGGATCAAACGTTCATCTCGGAGCCCAGGACGTTCACTGGGAAGCCAAAGGCGCTTATACGGGCAAGGTTTCAACCGCCATGCTCAAGAGCGTCGGCGTCAAATATGTGATTATCGGTCACTCCGAGCAACGCAGTTTTTTCAACGAGACCGATGAAACAGTCAATAAGAAAGTCAAGGCGACCCTCGCGGCCGGGCTTCTGCCGATCATCTGTGTCGGCGAAACCCTCGATGAACGAAAAAAAGGTTTGTTGAAGATCGTTATCGAGCGTCAGGTCAAGGGTGCTTATAGCGGTATCGGCGAAACCGATGCCGTGAAAACCACCATCGCCTACGAGCCGGTGTGGGCAATCGGCACGGGAGAAGTGGCGAGTCCGGCGCAGGCTAATGAAGCGCACATTTTTATTCGCAGCGTCATTGCAGGTATCTATAGCAAGTCGATTGCCGAGTCCGTCCGCATTCAATACGGCGGCAGCATGAAGCCGGACAACGCGAAAGACCTTCTGGCTCTCAGCGATGTCGACGGCGGGCTCATCGGCGGTGCGGCACTCAAGGCACAGGATTTTCTGGGCATCATTAAGCCGGCATAAGCTTTTTTTAAAGGTGGTCTGATTATGATGATTGCGTTCTGGATTTTTCTCTTTTTATTCGTGATAGTAAGCATCTGCATCTGCTTTCTGGTCCTCATTCAATCGGACAAGGGAGGCGGCATATCCGGCGCGATCGGCGGCGGACTGGGTGGAGCCAACAGTCTCCTTGGTACGCAGGATACGGCGAACATCCTCACTCGCGGCACCGTTATATTCGGCGTCGGTTTCTTTGCACTCTGCATAATCATGTCTTTTCTCATGACAAAGCAGACCTATACGGCCGAAAAATCGATGCTGCAGAAGCGCGCGGAGAAACAGCAGAGTTTTTCACCTTCATCGGTTCTCGACCGTGGCTCTCTGCCGATACGTTCGGCAACGGAGCAAGGTGCATTGCCAACGGGACAGCCGGAAGCGGGGCACGGCGTCGCCCCGGCACAGCAGAGTGCTGTCCCGAACGGTCAGCCGCTTCCAACGAGATCGCTGCCAATTGGTAACTCCGATCAAGGGCCAAGGAAGTAATCAAAATGTTGCGGATGTGGTGGAATTGGTAGACACGCTACTTTGAGGGGGTAGTGGGCGTCAGCCTGTGCTGGTTCAAGTCCAGTCATCCGCATTTATCTCAGGTACCTATAACAGCTTAATTGTTAGGCTTTTACTTTAATTGAGGCTCTTGTCGTTCTAATGCGACGAGGGCTTTTTTATATCGATTTATGTGATTAATCTCACGTTGAACTCATACAAAGTTGAAAAAAACAATTCAGCATTGCGATAATCGAGACCCGCCAAGCCGCTTTGAAAAAACCTGTCGAAAAAAACTGACAACTCTTTTCCGAATATAAAAGAGTCAGGGGAATAGTAAGTCTTTGCATGAAAGTAGTTCAATGCCGTTATCCCCTTCTTTAAAAATTTTCAAAAGATAGGTGAATTCCTCTGGTTACAGCTTTTTTTATGGCACATTGTTTGCTTTTTTTAGAGTCACCTGATCGTCAGGGGAAGGGGGAAAATACCCCGCCGTTTCGTTATTCTGAATTGCGGCAGCGAAAGCGGTTCTCAATTCTTGATCTTTCAATGAAGGGTGTTTATGACTGACAAACAGTGTTCACGACGAACCTTCCTTTCCCGGATGGGAACAGGCGCCGTTGCATCCGTCTTTTTTCTTCCTGCAATCGGGTGCGGCGATCGAGGCGGAAATAAAATGGCGATGGCCATGAAGCCTATCACTCTTGATGTGCAGAAACCCGAGTACAAAGCTCTGACCGTCGCGGGCGGCTCGCTGAAGGTGCCAAATCCGGTTGATAAGAGAAAGCCAATCATCGTAATCAGGATTTCTGATACGGAAGTCGCGGCTTTCTCCTCAAAATGTCCGCACTTGGGCTGTGAACTTCCCCTGCCTGACGAAGGGGTCATCACGTGTCCCTGCCATGGCTCCACCTTTGACGAATCGGGCAAAGTCACGCACGGTCCGTCAATAAAGGATCTCTATAGGTTTACCGCAAGTGTCAGCGGTAACACCATTACCATTTCTAACCTGGGAGCGGCCTAGTCGACAGCACCGGCAGGGAAAAAAAACGCGCGGATGCGGGGAAGATCCTCTAATATAGATCCAATTTCAGGCCCAAAAGCCGCAGACTATAATCACTACAATCGGTAATTATCTTCATCAACCCAGAGCACGAGGCGGACTTTTTCCTCGTGCTCTATATCTAACCAAGAATCCTACTCCACGAGTCGGGTCAATTCCACAATGTGCTCCTGCTCGTCGACGATCACGTGGCGAAGCTCATGCTCGATGGTCTCGAACTCATACTGCAACTCCGTTTTATTGTCGACAACCTTTTTGTAAATCTGTTTGTAGAAATCCTGCGCATCCCGTTCGTTTTTAAGGTTGACTTTAAGAATCTGTGGTATCCCCTTCGCACCAACGGTAGGGCCCAGACTCATGACCGGTTCACCGCCCAGATAATCGGCGATTATGGTACGGAATTTCTGCTCATGCTTCTCCTCATCGGCAGCAATTTCCTTTAGTCGAGCGATTATCGGTTCCGCATTCGGCCCGGAAATAAGCTCGGCATGGGAAAGGTACTGGATTCGTGCGGCATGCTCCAATTCCAACGCCTTGTTCAGCATTGAAATCAATTCGGTTTTTATTGCGGCCATACTGCCTCCTTAAGGGTGATAGGTGAAATATTTCCACAAACCCCGCAAAATACATGCCAATAGGGCGGCTGCTTCGCGAGGTAAGCCGTCTTATGAGTAACAAGCTCGATACTCCACATATAACCTATGTACGGGCGCCGGATCGCTAAGTGATTGATAGCCTAATGACAATGGGACTATCACGAAATTTTGCTGAGTTATTGGTTGAGCTTTCGCATGGAATCAGTAAGGGAGTGATTACCATCACTATGCTGAACCCCAGTAAGCGCGAATCCGCCGACCTGATACCATGAATTCATCGATGAGGTACTCGCAATGGTCTGGGAAAAAGTCGCGTGAATTGACAGAAAAATGCTGAAACCAGGGGGAATCTCAACCTTCTGCCGCGCTATTTTCATTATTAAAAAGCGATTCCGTCATCTCAAAAAAAATCCTGCCTGCTTATCAAGTATATTTTTTCAACCCGCCTGCTGTTCGACCGGTGCGCACAAGCACTCTGCCGTAAGCCTGAAAAAACTGTGCAAAAGGGGAATTGGTCGATTCGCCATGATTACCGATATCATCCTGCTTCTTCTGAGCCTGGGAATTATTCTGATAAGTTGCTTTATTTTTGTCAATGCCATCGAGCTGTTCGGGAAGACATTCGATCTGCATCAGGGTATTATCGGGAGCATTCTGGCCGCAATCGGTACGGCCCTGCCCGAAACCATCATTCCAATTCTTGCAATTCTTTTTGCCAAAGGCAGCCGCGCTCATGCCATAGGAATCGGGGCCATTGCCGGAGCCCCTTTCATGCTTGCGACACTCGGTTTTTTTGTAACCGGCGCTGCCGTACTCATCAATACGTCACTCAAAAAACGATCGTTCGCCATGTACATCGATCGGACGATTATTTCCCGGGACCTGACTTTTTTCTTTATTTACTATGGTATTGCGATCAGCGCCACCCTGTATCGTGATATTCACCCGTTAAAATTGCTCGTTGCAATTGCCCTGGTCTTCTCGTATGCCATCTATCTTAAAATAACCATACATGGCTCCGGCGAGGATATGGAAGCAGTCGAACCGCTCTATCTAACCCGTTTCTTTAAACTGTCGACCTCGTTTTTTTCCATCACCCTTCAACTTGCGGGAAGCCTCGTGCTCATCGTTGCCGGTGCGCATGTCTTTATAAATTATTTGGACCTTCTTGCCCGTACCCTTGGCGCCTCACCGCTTCTGCTCTCTCTCATCATTACCCCGATTGCTACGGAATTGCCGGAAAAAATGAATTCGGTAATCTGGATCGGGAAAAAAAAAGATACGCTTGCGCTCGGCAATATCACCGGCGGCATGGTCTTCCAGAGTTGTTTCCCGGTAGCATTTGGCATGGTTTTCACCGAATGGAATCTACGGGGACTTACTTTGGTTTCTGCGTTATGCGCTTTGTTAATGACGCTTTTCGTTCTGTTCTGGATAAAAATACGGAAAAGTCTGCATCCCGGTGCGCTGCTTGCAGGAGGTGCGCTCTATGGGGTTTTTCTCCTGGGCATTATTTTAAAAATGCGCTGACCGGCAACCCGCCAGGATGGATGCCGGTAGTACCGTACTGGCCCGAGATGTTCGACACCCTCAGATTCGGGTGCAAGCATTCGCCGCTTATTTATTTTTTCTACTGGCAGGTCAGTATGCACAACATGAAGTATCATCAGGGAGAGCTACAATGTTGCTTCGATTGACAGACCTATGGAAGGCAATGATCATCGCCGGGATTGGAGCTATTTTCTCCGCTGTTGAAACTCCTGCTGCCGACTCGATGCAGATTGCGCAGTACCTCCGGGACATCCAGGCAGGTCCTTCAACTTTTTACACGCCAGAGGCGTACGCTTATTTTGTCTCGAGAAGCAGTATTTCTCTCAACAGCGCTTCAACGGACCGGGATGCCGCGGCTCGATGTTTTTCCGCTATCAACAAAGTTTCACGCCTGCCCGCCGCCGATGTCACCAGCGCGATTCCGATCATTGCCATGCTGTTCCCCCGGTTGGTGCATGTGGTACAGGTCCACGGAGCGGTCTTCGCCGGAAACGAAGGTAATTTTGACGATTGCGTCGGTACTTATGTGACAAATGCAAAGAACCAGTTTATAGTCTCTCCGCCGATTCTCGATTATAATTTCTTGTCGCAATATGAAAATTTCATCGATGAGTCGCATGAAATCGAATTCATTTCAAAACAGTCAAGTGCATCCGGAGAGATTATCCAAGCGACCTTTAATCTGACAATATTTCTCTACGTATATATCGGAGAGGGCGCTCTCTCCCGCTTGACCGGACAGATGCTTGGGCACGATCCAAACGTCTGGCGACAGTGGACGACGGGTTTTGTTCCATCGGCAACCCGTCCCGCTGCACCCTATGCCATACCGGCAGCGTCCGCCGCTCCCCCGGCTGTCGCTCCGTCCACGCAAACCGTACCGGTTTCCCCGGGCGCTTCTCAACAGTTCGTGCCGGGTAAAAGCTATCGGATTTCGCTTACAAATGGCAATACCTTTGATGGGAAGGTGCTTTCGGGCGATGATGCATCGGTGACGCTTCTTGCCGCAGAGGGGAAAGAGTATGTGGTAGCATTCACCCTTATCAAGAGCTGCGAGCCGGTCGACTCCCCCGTACAGTTCGTGCCAGGCAGAAGCTATCGGCTTTCACTTACAACAGGTAACAACCTCGAAGGCAAGGTGCTGTCACGAGATGATGCATCGATAACGATCCTTACCGCAGAGGGAAAACCGTATGTGATAGGCCTTACTCTTATCAAAAGCTGCGAACCGGTCGAACCACCCGCATCAGGCGTTAAAAACCCATAGGATGACCGTCGCATACCCATGGCCTTTGCCCGTGAGGTTCACTCAAAACAATCGAGTGCATTGTCGTGAAAAGCATTGAGTTTAGAGCCCATGGCGGCGGGCAGCCCACAAGTTTTTCTACCCTCTATCTTCACATTCCCTTCTGCGCGGCGAAGTGTCGCTACTGCGACTTTTATTCGGTTCGGTATGATGCCGAAGCCGCGGTTTCGTACCTCGGCGCAATAGAAAAGGAGATAGATCTCTGCAGGGAAAACGGCTCAATCGATGATCGTGTTGAACTTGAAACCGTATTTTTCGGGGGCGGTACGCCATCCACGTTTTCGGCCGCCGAATTGACCGCGCTCTGTCGGATCATTCGGGACTCGTTCACCCTTGCGCCGGGTTATGAATGGACCGTGGAGTGTAATCCCGAATCATTTACTCCTGATAAAGCGGCGGTGCTGCGGGAGGGAGGCGTGACCCGCCTCACCTTCGGCTTTCAGTCGCTTAACGACCAGGAACTCCGAATACTGGGCCGCATCCATTCCGCCGACCGATGTCGCATTCTTCTCGTCGAGGAGTCGCTTACACCGTTCACTTCGATTGGCGTGGACCTCATGTACGGCCTGCCCGGACAATCGTTCGAAGCGCTCGCAGAAACGCTCAATGTCATTTTCACATCATCTCGCGTCATGCATCTCTCGGCCTATGAACTGACCATTGCCAAAGAAACGCCGTTTGGACGGCACCATCGGTTTTTGCCGCTTCCGGTGGAGAAGGAGATGTCGCGTATGACCGAGGGATTATGGCGCCTTCTCAAAACTAACGGCTTTGAACAGTACGAAGTATCGAACTTCGCGAAAGAGGGGCATCGTTGCCGTCATAACGAGGCGTACTGGGATCATCGGCCCTGGCTTGGCCTGGGCTGTGCCGCGCACTCCTACCTTGGCGAGCAGCGATTCGCAAACATTGCCGATTTGGACAGCTACCTCGCCATGGTAGCAGACGGCCGGCTGCCGCGCGATTTTATCGAAGAGATCGACGTACCGAAGCGGGTGACTGAAATGGTGCTCTTAGGCTTGCGCAGAGTAAAAGGAATCGACACAACGACATTTCTTGAAAAATGCGGTCTATCATTCGAAGAATTCGTAAATACCAAGAAAATGGCTGAATTCATCGAAGAGGAATTGCTCACCTTCGAACCGCCCTTCCTTCGACCGACCGCGCGAGGGCTTCTTGTAGCCGATGCAATGGCAGCGGCGCTGATCTGATTTAGCGCTGAGCCCGGGGCGGTTCTTTTATAGCATTCTCATTACTTGTAAAATGATGTAACTTTGCGGGCACCCTCAATCCAGGTGGGTTCCCTTAAAATTAGCTCCATCGATGTTGGCTTCCTGAAGGTCGGCCCCCTTAAGGTAAGCGCCTTCAAAGTTGGCGTTCTCAAGGTTGGCGTTCCAAAGGTTGGCGCCCTTAAGGCGGGCTCCCGCAAGGTCGGCTCCCGCAAGGTTGGCTTCCCGCAGGTTGGCGCTATCCAGATAGGCTCCCTCCAGATTGGCTCCCCGAAGATCGGCGCAATCAAGACGGGCTTTCTCAAGGCGGGCTCCTCGAAGGTCAGCTCCCCGAAGGTTAACCCTTCGAAGGTTGGCCCTTCGAAGGTTGGCGCTATCAAGGCGGGGTTTAACGCTTGTGTTTGCTCCTCGCCATCTATTCCAGTTTTCTACTCCGGACTTAAGTACATCAATTTGCGGAAAATTACCAATTGTTTGAGAGTAACCCATATCCATCGCAAGCAACAACAGAACGGCAATGACGCTTTTGAAGCCAATCATTTTCAAGCCAATCATAATGACCTCTTTGTGCTTTTGTGAGTGTTTCTGGCCATAAAAGTCATGTATCATGATCATTTTCCCGCCGGCCACCCATGCCAGTCGGGTTTCTTGACCTGCTCAAGAAGGGTATCGTTGACAACCCAATCTTTTTTTGTATCATCCCAGATGGTGACGAGTTTTTCAGGCCATTCGCCCTTTATCTGGATAAGAATTTTCGGGTCAAGTTTTGCCTTGTAAAATGATTTGACTTTGTCGATATCGGCTCCCCCGAGGTCGGTTCCCGCAAGGTTGGCTCCCACAAGGAGGGCTCCCCAGAGGGTGTCTTCCCGAAGGTCGGCTCCCGCAAGGTCGGCTCCACGAAGGTCGACTTCCAAAAGGTCGGCTCCATGTAAGTTGGCTCCATGCAGGTCGGCTCCCCCAAGGTTGGCTCCCTCAAGGGTGTCTCCCGCAAGGTTGGCTCCCGCAAGGTTGGCCCCACGAAGGTCAGCTTCCAAAAGGTTGGCTCCACGAAGGTCAGCTTCCAAAAGGTTGGTTCCCTCAAGATCAGATTCCCCGAGGTCGGCTCCACGAAGGTCGGCCCCACGAAGATCGGCTTTCTCAAGGTGGACTCCCCAGAGGGTGTCTCCGCGAAGGTCGGCTCTCTCAAGGTTGGCTTCTACAAGGTAGGCTTCCATAAGGTTGTCTCCCTTCAGGTTGTCTCCCGCAAGGTTGGCTCCCTCAAGGTTGTCTCTCCGCAGGTCAGCTCCACGAAGGTCGGCTTTCCGAAGGTCAGCGCGCACAAGAAGCGCTCCCTGAAGGGTGTCTCCCGCAAGGTCGGCTCCACGAAGGTCGGTTTCCAAAAGATCAGCTCCATGAAGGTCGGTTCCACGAAGGTCGGCTGCACGAAGATCGGCTGTCTCAAGGTGGGCTCCCCAGAGGGTGTCTCCGCGAAGGTCAGCTCTCTCAAGGTTGGCTCCACGAAGGTCAACTTCCCAAAGGCGGGCCCCACGAAGGTAAGCGCCCTCAAAATTGGCTCTCCGAAGATCGGCTCCACGAAGGTCGGCTCTCTCAAGGTGAGCTCCCCAGAGGGTATCTCCACGTAGGTCGGCACCCGCAAGGTTAGGTTCAATACTGGCGTTTACTTTTCTCCATTTATTCCAATTTTCTACTCCGGATTTCAGTATATGAATATGATTTCGTTGAGTACATCCTATATTTATCGCAAGCAACAAGGGAACAACCATTACGCTTTTAAAGTTGACCATAATAACCTCCCGGTGTTCGTGTGAGTATTTATTGTCAAAGAACTCATTTCCCTTGCTCCGTCCTTTTGGCCACTCCTGACAATAGAGTAACCCATATCCATCGCAAGCAACAACAGAACGCAATGACGCTTTTGAAGTTGGTCATAATGATTTCCATATGTTTTTGTTAGTCTTTGAGGCCATAGGCGTTTTATCTTCAGAATGGGCGAAACGAAAAGGTAAATCCGATAATACGATCTTTTCCTTCCTCAAAATAAATTCCTTCAGGCATTAGGGTAAAGCCCGCATTCCGATCACCCGTGTTCTTGTGGGTCGGGCCGCTGCCGTTTCCGGCTCCTGAGCGCCGTTAATCGCCATCTTCGATGATAGTTGGCAATAACACGAGCACTAGTATCTATCGCGGTTTCTTAAGTTTTTTTCGGCAAAGGTCTTACGGCTTTTAGCGGTACGCCATTTGGGGCCCGAACCAAGGACTTACCGACTATGGCAAGGGGAAAGAAATCTCGACAGCGCCAACGCCCTTACCGTTTTTCAATAGGCAGGTAGTGCGCGGCATCGACCACGCTCTTGTAGGCCGGGCGGATGATTCTGCCGCCGGACACGATCTCCTCGATCCGGTGCGCCGACCAGCCCGCGATCCGGGAGATCGCGAAGATCGGCGTGTACAGTTCGCGCGGGATATTGAGCATGCTGTAAATAAAGCCGGAGTAAAAATCGACGTTCGTCGCGATCGGTTTCGTCTGCTGCTTGACTTCGGCTATTACGCGCGGCGCGCACTGCTCTACGGCTCGGTAAAGTTTGTACTCATCGATCCGGGATTTTTCGCAGGCGAGCTCCTCGGCTTTTTCGCGCAGGATCACGGCGCGCGGGTCCGAGAGGGTGTAGACCGCATGGCCCATGCCGTAGATAAGCCCGGACCGGTCGAACGCCTCCTTGCGAAGTATCTTCGTCAGATACGCGGAGATCTCCTCCTCGTCCTGCCAGTCCTTGACATTCTCCTTGATATCCTCGAACATCTTCGCCACCTTGATGTTCGCCCCGCCATGCTTGGTGCCCTTGAGCGAGCCGACCGCGGCAGCCACGGCGGAATAGGTGTCGGTATCCGAGGAGGTCACGACGTGGATCGAGAACGCGGAGTTGTTCCCGCCGCCATGCTCGGCATGGAGCACGAGCGCAAGGTCAAGAATTTCCGCTTCGAGCGGCGTGTACGAAGAGTCGGGCCGCACCATATACAGAAAATTCTCGGCGGTGCTCAAACCCGCCTGCGGCTTATGCAGATAGAGGCTCTTGTTGTCGTAGTAGTGCCGCTTTGCCTGGTAGCCGTAGGCAACCATGGTCGGGAAACGCGCGATGAGTTCGATGCACTGGCGCAACACGTTGCGGATGCCGGTATTGTCCGGGTTGACATCGTACGAGTACGAAGCAAGGATGGCCCTCGCCAGCTTGTTCATGATATCCGGACTCGGCGCCTTGAGAATCATGTTCTCGGTAAACCCTTCGGGCAGGTCGCGGCAGGTATCAAGCATGTCGTTGAAATGGCCGAGCTGGACCCGCGAGGGAAGCTGGCCGAACAGAAGCAGGTAGACCACCTCATGGAAACCGTGCCGTTTTTCGGCCTGGAATCCCCGCACGATCTCTTCGATATCGATTCCGCGATACCGCAGCCGGCCCTCGACCGACACCTTTTCATTCTCATCCACGATGTAGCCATGAACGTCGCCGATGTTGGTCAGGCCGACCAGCACGCCGGTGCCGTCGGCATTTCGCAGTCCGCGTTTGACATTGAACTTATGATAGAGCTCCGTTTCGATGGTATCCGACGCGATGGATATGCTCGTCAGGTTATCAAGATACTGACGTTCAAATTCGGAAACTTGTCTCCGGTCGAAATTCACTAACGCCTCTTCTCTCCCGCCACGCCCGTTCAAGCGTCGAGTCCCAAAGTTGTGGCGCACGGTAAAACGACACGCGGCATTATGCGCCCACGTATAGCCTGTCATTGAAAAAATACATGGTATCATGATGCAGGGCCTACCAAGTATTGAATCGTCCGGCTGCGTTTGCTATTTTTCAAAAGGGAGTGCGGTTCCGCGCGGTCCGCGACGACGCGGCGGGTGCAAAAAATCATGCCCGGCAAAGCGGGAAGGGTTTTATGTTCACTACTAATGTTTCGCTCGATGAGGCGGTGAAAAACGGCTCCCTGCCCGCCCTTTCAACCTTTCCCTGCCCGTTCCATGAACAAAGTTCCGGAAGCGGCGTCATACGAATCGTATTTCCGGAATTCACCTGCGTCTGCCCGCGCACCGGCTATCCCGATTTCGCGAGCATCACCGTCTGCTACCTTCCCGGCGGCGTCTGCATGGAACTCAAATCCTGGAAGCTCTACCTTAATTCGTTCAGGATGCTGGGCGCCTTTCACGAAGCGGTGACCGCCTTTCTGTTTGAAACGCTTGACAAACTGCTTGCCCCGCGATGGCTCGTCGTCATCGGCGATTTTTTCCCCCGTGGCAATGTCGATACCACGATCGTTTTTGAAACGAAGACCGCAAGGCCCGGCGGCGCGGACCTGTTGATCGGGCGGTTGCCGCCGCGATGCCGCGACTTCAGCGGATAACGTAGAAATGAGGCCTCGGATGCCCCGCTTTTCTCAAAGCGCTCGGGGAATGCGTTCATCGGAAATCAGACGGCTCATGGCGCTTGCCGCCGATCCGTCGATCATCTCTTTTTCTGGCGGAATGCCCGCGGCAAGCCTCCTGCCCACCGCGGTCATCGATGATATTTACGACGCGCTCTCTCTGGAAGTAAAACAGGCGGCATTGCAGTACGGCCCCACGGCAGGCTATCCTCCGCTGCTCGCCTCACTCACGGAGTACCTGCGAACAAAGGGATTGCCCTTCGATGGCCAGAGCCTCATCATCACGACCGGCGCTCAACAGGCGATCAATCTCCTCAGTAAAGTCATGCTCGATCCCGGCGACATGGTCGTGACCGAAAATCCGAGCTTCATCGGCGCGCTGGCGGCGTTTCTTTCCTATGGCGCTTCCATGGGGGCCGCGCCGCTCGACGATGGAGGGATCGTCATCGCCGACCTGAAAAAGGTCCTCGACGCGAAGGGGGCGCGGGTGAAAATGGTCTACCTCAACCCGTCGTTCCAGAATCCCGCCGGAATCATTTACCGTGAGGAACGCAGGCGCGAGGTCCTGGAGGTCCTGGCAGGCCGCGATCTCTGCCTTCTGGAAGACGATCCCTACGGCGAACTCTATTTCGACGAACGCGACAGGCAGCTGACCATCCCCCTGAAAACCCTGGCAGGAGCGAAGGCGCCCGTCTGCTACGTGGGATCCTTCGCTAAAATCTTCGGTCCCGGCCTCCGGCTCGGCTGGCTTCTCGGACCGCGCGAGATCGTGGAAAAGTGCGAGCTGGCAAAACAGTCGATGGACGCATGTTCCTCAACCTTTACGCAGGTCCTGGCGCACGAGTACCTCAGGAGCGGCAGGCTCCCGCGCTACCTTTCGACGGTCCGGGCGGCCTATGCCCGCCGGGCGACGATCATGCTCGATGCCCTGAAGGCCGAGATGCCATCACCGGTAACCTGGACAACCCCCAAAGGCGGCTTCTACGTCTGGGTGACCATGCCGGAGTCAATTGATGCTTCGCAGGTTTTCGCCAAAGCGATAAAGGGCGGCGCCGCATTCGTGATCGGGAGCGCCTTCGATCCGTACGGCGAGCGGAACAATTGCTTCCGGATGGCATTTTCTCATACGCCGGAAGAGAAAATCACCGAGGGCGTCCAGATTATCGCTTCCGCCGTGCGGTCGTTTCAGTGAACCCGACGTCGTCCGGCCGGTTTGGCAATAAGCCGGTTTTGAAGTATTTTGTAGTATATTTTATAAGTTTTTCCATCTTTAACGGCAGGTAGTCAACCATTACGGCATGAGGAGTTCCCTATGCGCCAGAAGGTTCGGTCTGTCGGCAAACGCGGTGAACGAGAGCGCGTCGGTTCCCGCCTCTCCCTGCGATTGATTGTATGCGCCATTCTCGGCGCCGGTTGCGCATTCACGTTGTTCGCGAGAAACGCCCGCAACGAACTCTCTCTCGACTCCATCGACGCCCGCATTGCGGTCATGCAACAGCGGGTCGATTCATTGACAACAGCAGTGAAAACATTGCGCGATGACAGCGCAAACGCGGTTTCCGCTCCGGCTTCCGAGGTTTCGCCGGACGCGAAACAGCTCGCCGAGATCGATACGGAGCTTGCAAAAAGCAAGAACGACGCCGTCGATCTGAAGACCAGCTACGACAAGGCGCGCCAGGACAGCATGACGCTTGCCGCGCAATTCCATGACCAGCTTTCGGTCCTGCGTAAAACCGGCGACAGTCTTGACAAAGCGATCAAAGCCGTGCGCGAGGCCGCGTCGCACGCCGGGCGCCCCGCCCCGAGGGATTCCGCCGCCGATGAACGGGCCGTCGCCAGGTTGCAAAGCGAAACGGCGCGCGACGATTCGCTTCTTCATGCCCGCGAGAGCGGGCTTGCCGCGATAACCGCCGATATCGATAAACTCCGCCAGGATTCGATAGCGGCGGAAAAACAACGGACCGACGATCGCGACCGGTTCAGCGGCCAGCTGCACGCCCTCGACAGCCAGATCATGGTTTCCGATTCGGATGTAAACAAGGCCCTTGCCCAGCATGCGGCCGCAAAGGCGGAAAATGACCGTAAGATAGCCCATATCCAGGATATCATCAAGCAGATGGAGAGCCAGAAGCAGCAGCACGCGGACCGCATAGCCGCCGTGAACAAAGAGATCGGCGCGCTTGGCGCCGAGCGAACTCATCTGACAAAATCCACCGGTGAAGAGCAGAACCGGTATGCCGCGCTTCGCGCGCCCTACGCTGCCGCCCTTGCCAAAGCGGAGACGAACCTGCAGAATCTTTCGGAGGATCAGCCCCTCCTCGACGCCTTGAGAATAAAACTCAACCTCGACCACGACATATCGATCGCACGCGAGCTTCTGGACAAGGCGATTCAGGTGCAGACCAAGAAAAAAAGCAGCCAGCGCCTCGTCGATTCGCGCGAGGCGAAGCTCGACACCCTGCTCGCCCAGCGTGATTCCATCGTCGGCGCGAACCCGGGCATCAAGCAGCGGGAGGCGGCGTTTGCCGCGTCCCTACCCGACGGCGGCGATATCCTGCCGATCGTCGACAGCGCCTTTACGGCGGTCAACGTGTCGCTCGCGACGGCGACGGCGAATCGCGACGCCGCCCGCAAAAACCTGGAGCAGTTCGATCAGACGAATCCTTCGACCAAGAATCCCTCATCGAACCGCGTGGCGGTCATCGATAGTATAACGACCGTGAAGAAAAACGAGGGAATCAAGTTGACCGATTTGAACGATTCCCTGAACATCCAGATCGAAGCGTCGCAGAAAACGCTGAACGAACTCACGGCCGCGGCGCAGGCGGAGGAAGCAGCGGCGAACAACCTCATGCATACGAAAAACGACGCGAAAGCGACGATCGCCAAGAACCGGACCAAATTGCTTCACGACAAGGTTACCGCCGATTTAACCGATGCGACGCCGATCCTCGTCATAAAAACCCACTACAACGCCCTGGCGAGGCAAAAAACCGAGGCGCAGGCGGATATCGATAAAATGAGCTCCTTGCTCGCGAAGGCCAGGCAGGATCTTACCTCGCTGCAGGAAAAAATCAAGCAGGCGGCCGCCAGCTTCGTCGCGGATAAGATACGGGCCGACAGCCTTGCCGCGGCGCAGCAGAAACAGCTGGCCGATCTGACGGACGAACAGGCGAAAAACGCGCAGGCCATCGCTTCCCTGCAGGCGCTACAGGACCAGCAGATCAAGGCCGTCGCCGATCCCATTGCCCAATACGCCGCGGCAATCGCCGAAAACAACAAAACTACCGCGTCCCTTCTGGCAAGCAAGGGGGCGATCAGAAACGCCTCCCTCTCCGGAAAGCAATCGGCCCAGGACAGGGTCCGGAAGATCGCCATTGAACTGTATGCCACGAATAAGCTCATCGACAACGCGCAGAGGAGGATCGCCTCCCTCAAGATAGAGCGGGAATACGCGGTAGCGCAGGAGGGGAAAAAGACGGCCGAGGCGGAGCAGAAGGCGGCGGCAGCCGAGCAGAAGGCAGCGGCAGCGGAGCAGAAAGCGGCGGCGGCCGAGCAGAAGGCGGCAGAGCAGAAGGCAGCGGCCGAGCAGAAGGCGGCGGGGCAGAAGGCGGCGGCCGAGCAGAAGGCTAAGGATCATGACCAGGCCATGAAGGTGTTCAACGACATCTTCGCGCTCCTTTCCCAGCAAAAAAACGACGATGCGAAAAAACTCTACAGGGAGAATTATCAGTTCCTGAAAAGAAATCTGGATAGCGACAACTTCAAGGCGATCAAGGCCACGATAGATCGCATGTGACGGGAGAAGAATACGCTTGATCAAGTGGAGAGCGTACCACTGAAAAAGCCTCGAAACCCCTTATTTGATGCGGGTTTCGGGGCTTTTTTGCAATCCGGTTGCGCCCGGTAACTAAGCCTTTTTTCCATCCCCTTTTTCTCTCTGGTTGGGGTGACCTCTACCGCTAGTAATCAAACTCCGTAAACTATCGTTGATATAAGAGCCCCATGCGTTTGAACAGATATTGAAACATTCATATTCTGGAACCAAACCCACGTGCGTGAAGCGGATTTCAGATTTACCTCCTTTTTTAGAGATTTCAAAGATGATTTTTGTGCCCTTCCACTCGTTTTTGTCTTTAGTAAAGTTGAAATAGTTGTCCACGACAGACCAAACGACTTTCTTGTGAGGAGTGACTTCCATTAGTTTCATTTTGCAATTGTGGACGTCTTTGTAATGGTAGGTAAACTCATCACCGAGTTTGTCGGTGCTGCCGTCAATCTCTTCCGACCACCATCCACGAACGTTGTTGATGGCGTCAAAGACTACTTCGGGTGACTGGTCTACCGTAAAAGAAGTGGTGTAATCTTTCGTCTTCATCGTTTCTCTCCATCTTGTCGTTACAACAGTTTCAGGCGACCTCGGTCGCCCGCGAACCAACTCGCTTTGGTCGGTGCGGCTTTAGTTCCCGGTATCGATCTTGATATCGTTTTCCCCTTCCCCCCTTTTCCTTCGGGTTGGGCTGCCCTTTACCTGTCGTAATCAGGCTGCGCAAACTATCGTTGATATAGAAGCTCCATCCGCCTGAACAGTCACCGTAGCATTCAAGGGCGGGAACCAGGCCGACGTGCGTAAAGCGGAGTTCGGTCTTGTCGTCCTTCCTGGTGATCTCAAAGACAATATCTGTACCTTTCCACTCGGTCTTGTCTTTAACAAAGTTAAGGTGGCTGTCCACGACATGCCATGCGACTTTCTTACCCGGCGCCAATGCAGTGATCTTCTGCGTGCTGCGGTGAAAGTCTTTGTGGTGGAACTTAAACTCAGCGCCGAGTTTGTCGGTACTGCCGTCAATTTCTTCCGCCCACCATCCACGAACGTTGTTGACGGCGCCAAAGACTTCTCCGGGAGACTGGTCTACCGTAAAAGAAGTGGTGAAATCTTTCGTCTTCATCCTCTGTCCTCCTTTCGCTTCCGTCACTACATTCGCTGCGGACTCGGGCAAGGCTTTCGGTATTTCATAACTATGGTTCATACTTCTGCAAATCTCGTACCAAGTTCGGTAACCGTATTCAAGCAGGATTTTGACCGCCCGGTAGCTACCCTCTCCTGAGTGCCTTCCTAAAATTCGCTATTTAACCTTAACCGAGAGCAGGTACGCACACAATTTTTTTACAGATTTTAAGCAACTGAGGTAGTACAACTATAACCCTAAGTACCTGCGACTGGAAGCAACCGGCTTTATGGACTATCCGCATAAATTTAATGTCTATGTCCGGCGAAGACTGCTTGATAAATCCCTTCAGCATGTACAAACGTAGAAAAACGTTCTTCCAGAGGTGGATGAGGTCGGGTAAGCGTTCGGCGGCGCAAGACTGGCACACCGACTAATAAGCGGTTGCATTGACGCGAAGGTGCGCGAGAACGGATTTCACGTTGTTCATTGGCAGTAAATATCCTTTAAGGTTAAAGCCGTTACCCAATTGCCACGATGTAGCATTACGCCCCTCATGCCGCCTTCATTATCTCCTCATAAATCCTCTTCGCCAGCAGCGGATAAACGACCTCCTGAAAAGAGGCGTCGTCGATATACCGGGTGACGATTTCATCGTTCTGCGACATCAGCTGCATCATCAACCCTTCGATGAATTTCCGTATGCCTAATTCAAACTTATCAAGCGAATTGGCGCGGGCGGTCTGGATTATCCGTTCATCCTTGCTGGCCTTCTCCTTTATCTGCTCGAAAAACAGGCGGTGTTCCTCGGTAAAATCGGTCCCGAGTCGTTCGTTCAGCATCTCGATGATCTCCGAGAGCGGCTTATTTTCATCCTTAGACTTGCCGGTCCCGACCGCCGTCGGGCTCTTGACGCCATAACCCGGAGCGCCATCCGCCATGACAATTGAGCCGGACATTGATTTCTCTATCCGGTAATACTGAAGCTCGACCTCTTTTTCCGGATGCGGGTTTACCGTCTCGTCGCCGAATTTAAGGCAGGGAATCAGGAAGCGCCCGAAGCTGTAGAGCATTTCGAGTTCCGCGTCGGAATAGGGAATTATCTGGCTTACGAAGGAATAAAACCGCACATAGGCGGTCAGCTTCTCATAAAAGGCTTCCTTGATATCTTCGTCCAGCGCATTGAACCGGTCGACCGCGGGCTCTACCTGCTTCTGCATACGGGCATGGTCCGACGGATTCTGCCGGTTCGGGGGAAGATAGAAAATCTGCGCGAACGCCTGGACTTCGGACCAATGATACACCTGGAAGGCATTCAGTTCATGCTTGAGCGTTTCCAGATGCCCCGGATCTGAGGGCGCTTCGAGCTGTGTTGCATCATAATACGGCTTGAAGGCTTCGTAAATCCCCACCGCGTCGTTGACGAAATCAAGCACAAAGGGAGGCTCTTTCCCATCGGAATTACGATTGAGGCGCGAAAGCGTCTGCACCGCCTGCACGCCGTCAAGCCGCTTATCCACGTACATGGCGCACAAAAGCGGCTGATCGTAGCCGGTCTGGTATTTGTTCGCCACAAGCAATATCTGGTAATCCGAGCTGTCGAATCGGTCGGGCAATTGGCTTTCGGATATGGATTTTCCGGTTACCACGTCGATGTTCATGCCCGGTTCGGTGAACTCTTCGCCGGAATCCGGGTCAATGACCGTTCCGCTGAACGCGACCAGCGGGCGGATGTCCGTGTACAGGTTATCCGCGAGATATTTCGTGAACGACTGCATGTACCGCACGGCATGGAGCCGCGAGCCGGCCACCACCATTCCCTTGGCGCGTCCGCCGAGTTTATTTCTGACGGCGTTCCTGAAATGTTCGACGATGATCTCGGTCCGCTGCGCGATATTGACCGGATGCAATACAAGGTACTTCGCCAGTTTCTTCGCCGCTTTTTTCTTCGGCATTGACGGATCGTCTTCGAATTTCTTAACCAGCTTGAAATAGGTCTTGTAGGTCGTATATCGTTGAAGAACATCCAGAATGAAATGCTCCTCGATCGCCTGACGCATGGAATAAAGGTGGAACGCCTCCGGTTTTCCCGAATCTCCCACCCGGCCGAACAGTTCGAGCGTCTTGCCTTTGGGGGTGGCGGTGAAGGCGAAAAAACTCAGATTGCTCTGCCTGCCTCGCGACTCCATGACCCGGTTAAGCCCGTCTTCCCAGTCGTTCTCGGTTTCGTCCGCGCCCTGCACTGTTCCCGCCCCGAGCAACTGCTTGAGCTCCCGCGCCGATTCGCCGGTCTGGCTCGAGTGCGCCTCATCGACAATGACCGCATACGTCCGTTCGGCAATTTTCCGCTCCCATTCCTTCGCCCGTTCAAATGGAACCCGGTCGGGATCGCCGGGATTTTTTTCTTCGGCGATATGCAGCAGCCCCCGAAGGACAAAGGGGAATTTCTGCAAGGTCGTGATCACGATCTTGGTGCCATCGACCAATGCCTCGGCAAGCTGGCGGGAGTTGTCTTCAATGGGCTTTACGACGCCCTGGGCGTGCTCTATCTGATATATGGCGTCCTGAAGCTGCTTGTCGAGAACACGGCGATCGGTTATCACGATCACGCAGTCGAAAACCTTCTCGTCGGCAGCGGTATGCAGGCTTGAAAGCCGGTGCGAAAGCCAGGAGATGCTGTTCGTTTTTCCGCTGCCGGCGGAGTGTTGAATCAAATAATTGCCGCCGACTTTCTCCAACCGAGCCGTATTGACCAGCTTACGGACGGCATCCAACTGGTGAAAGCGCGGAAAAATCATCGCTTCCGAAGTTCTTCTTATTCTTTTGCCCGCGCCGTCCTCTACCGTTTCTTCCCGCGTTTCGATAAACATGAAATTGCCGATGATATCGATGAAGCTGTCGCGATCGAGTATCTCTTCCCAGAAATAGCCGGTGCGATGCCCGGAGGCATGCTGCGGATTTCCGGCGCCGCACTGCACTTCGCCCGGATGGCTGCCCCGGTTGAACGGAAGGAAGAACGTCCTTTCCCCGCACAGCCGCGTGGTCATATGAACTTGATCGGGATCGACGGCGAAGAACACGATCGCCCCTTTTTTAAACTGAAAGAGCGGCGCGCGCGGGTCCCGGTCGGCCTTGTACTGATTAATGGCATTTTTCCAGGTCTGCCCGGAAACCGGGTTCTTGAGTTCGATCACCGTCAGCGGCATTCCGTTAACCGAAAGCACCATATCGACCGTGCTGTTGTCGCCAGGATGGCAGGGAACCTGCCGGGTTATGCCGAGATGGTTCTTTCTATATAGATATATCGCCTCTTCATTCAAGCCGTGGGCAGGTTTGAAATACGCCAGAGAGAATATCTTGCCGTAACATTTGAAGCCGTGGCGAACCACATGCAGGGAGCCCTTGATCTCCCGCTCTTTTATGAGCGCTTCGATCAACTTGGCATCCAGTTCGCCGCCCAGAAGTTTGGCCATTTGATCGTACAGACCCGTCTGGGTAGCCCGGATGAAGTCGATTACCTGCGAAGGAAAAAGCGCATGCTTCTTATCCCATAAGGTAGTGGAGAGCGAAACCCACCCATGCTTAAGAAGCGTTTCTTCGGCATAGGCTTCGAAGGCTTGTTCGGTGGTGGCTCGCATTAATCCTCTTCTCTCGCGATCTTTAACTTAATAATGAAATAAGTTAAAGATAATCGGTTATCTTTAACTTAAAACCCGCCGTTGTGTCTCACCGGTTCAACATAACTCCTTTTGCGTCTCAAAAAACGGCAAATTTGAGACACAAAAAAATTAGCTACTATTTTGTGAGACACAAGCCGTTTTATGGATTCATGATCTATCGACTGAACTGCCGTAGCACCATTTTTACCTACAGTTATATGACGCTACATATATAACTTGTTGGTTTTTATATAATTATGAATATTTCATCCTAATGATAAGCGACGAATTACATATCTTCAAGCCCAAAAGGGGACATAACTTGCATTTC